>Ga0315277_10008984_pt1 | contig 12806 bp, 15 predicted proteins | sample YL17G05_15_MG_FD_203695 | JGI IMG/M metagenome (GOLD analysis project Ga0315277, IMG submission 203695) | Sediment microbial communities from Yellowstone Lake, YNP, Wyoming, USA - YL17G05_15 | ecosystem: Environmental > Aquatic > Freshwater > Lake > Sediment | place: USA: Wyoming | collected... | reverse complement strand
GTCAGGAAAAGGGGCAGGTATTTGCGGCCTTTAGGTTTGCCCATTATCGGGTAGACCATCTCATCACGGACATAAAGAACGAAAGGCTCGAAAAAGTTGACATACCTGCCGTGGGTGCCCTCTCTGCGCTGGAGCATGGCCAGAGAGCGGAAAAGTATTAAAATCAAAGCCGCGGCGATCCACATCATCAGGGTCAGTTTGGTTACGGAAAGATCGAGCCACTCCCAGCCGAAAGGATGCCAATTTATGGAGATCACCGGATGATCGTAAACATGGGCGATCAGGTGTTTCATTATCTCGCCGGCATCCTGAGCACCCCCGGCATGTCCAGCGGCTTCTGCTGCTTCCTGAGCGCTTTCAGTGGCTGCGTAAAGAAGGTTGGCCATAAATTTAAGCCCTTCCTCCTTTCTTCAGCAAAGGCATCAGGTAAAAGTATTCAAGGGAGGTAAAAATCAGATAACTTGTCAAACAGGATACAACTAATGCCAGCGCTTCAAGATGAAAAAGACCGATCCCGAGTGCAATTAAAGTGAGAAAGGCTATAAGGCGCACGACGAGACCACCCAAAACAAGCTTGATAAATTTTTTGGAGCTCGCACCGATACTGCGTAAGATAACCACGAAACCAGCCAGCGCCACAAGAGCACTGGTCAGACAACCGTAACTCAGAGATATTCTCGTAACCTTTTGCAATTCCGGATATAACCAGAATGCGGCAACTGAAACCACAGCCAGAGTTGCCAATACAATCAGAAAATTTTTTGCCCCTTGGAAAGAGGAAGCAGTCAATTTCCCCTCAGCCGGAGTTTTTTTTCCGCCGGGAAAGGCTGTCTAAAGTTTTTACCAGGCTATAGAAGCCAACTATAAAACCGAGGGCGGAACCAGAGATAAAAAGCCAGGGTTCAGTGCCCAAGAGCTTATCCAGATACCGTCCCAGGAAAATAAATAAAAGCAGGCTTACGGCAAACTCCAGACCCACACCCAGATAAGGCCCGATCTGCCCCAAACCCGATTTGAGATCGTTTTTTTGCTTGCTTTCCGGGGACATGAGTGGCCTAGTATAGCATAAAAAAAATAAAAAATCAAAGGATTTTTATTGACGTACCGGTACTCCTCTTTGCCGCAGATAATCCTTGGCTTCGGTAATAGAATATTCGCGGAAGTGGAAAATACTCGCCGCCAGCACGGCATCTGCCCGGCCAAGCACAAGTCCCTGGTAGAGGTGTTCGAGGGTTCCCACTCCCCCTGAGGCAATAACCGGTGTCTGCACGTTGTCGCTTACCGCCGCGGTAAGCTCGATGTCGAATCCCTCCTTACTCCCGTCCCGATCCATACTGGTGAGCAGTATCTCGCCGGCGCCCTGTTTTTCCATGGAAATCGCCCATTCCACGGCATCTCTGCCTACGGGTTTCCGTCCCCCGTGAGTGTACACTTCCCAGTTGCCGAAAGGCCCCCGCGCCGGGTCGTAATCCGGCTTTCTCTTGGCGTCAATGGCCACCACGATGCACTGGCTGCCGAAGCGCTCGGCGCACTCTCCGATAACCAGAGGATTATTGACCGCCGCGGTGTTTATCGACACCTTATCCGCGCCGCTCTTGAGCATCAGCCGCACATCTTCCACCGTGCGAATTCCACCGCCGATAGTAAAGGGGATAAAAACCACCTCGCTCACCCGGCGCGCCAGGTCAAGCACAGTTTCGCGTTCCTCGTGGCTCGCTGTTATATCAAGAAAGACCAGCTCGTCCGCTTTTTGTTCTTCGTAATATTTCGCCTGCTCCACAGGATCGCCGGCATCGCGGAGGTTAACGAACTGGACACCCTTGACCACGCGGCCCTTGTCGATATCCAGGCAGGGTATGATTCGCTTGGCTAACATAGGGATTTCTTATAGCAATTTTAAATCGATTTTGTAACCACGGATGGATCTGATGTAGGGGCGAGGCATGCCTCGCCCGCATAGAATGTTATTAATTATTGGGTGTTAATACAACTTTCAGCCGCTCCTGGCGGCTTCAATCGCTTCCCCAAGGTTGATTCTGCCCTCATAGAGCGCTTTGCCGATAATCATGGCCTCGACCCCCAGAGGCTCGAGTGCGGCCACCTCGCGAACATGATCCAGGCTGGCGATGCCTCCGGAAGCGATTACCGTCAGGCCGCAGGCAGCGATCATCCTGAGGGCGTCCAGATTAGGCCCGCCGAGCATGCCATCGGCAGCGATGTCAGTATAAATGAGCCGTGCAGCACCTCGTGATGCGGCTTCGCGGGCGATTTCCGTTGCATCGCGGTCCGTGACTTCCTCCCAGCCGCGGATAGCCACTTTTCCGCCCCGGGCATCAAGACCCACTATTATGCGTTCGGATCCGAAAGCTCTGACAGCTTTGCGCAGGAAAGACGGGTCAGTGAAAACCGAAGTGCCGAGAACGACCCGGTCCACTCCCAGCTCGAGCGCCCGCTCGATGTCCTCGATAGTGCGGATTCCGCCGCCAAGTTCTATACAGACCTGAGGGTCAACGGCATTGACTATCCTGCGTACAATTTCGAGGTTTTTCGGCTTGCCGCTAAATGCCCCGTCGAGATCGACCACGTGGATATACCGGACACCTGTCCGGGTGAAATCGAGAGCCGGCACTACCGGATCATCGAAATAGGTTGTCTGTTCGCTCTTTTTCCCCTGGCGCAGCCTTACCGCCCGCCCGCCTATAAGATCCACAGCCGGGATAATATCCACAAACCAGCTCCTTCTCTCTGAAAGACTAATCCGATATATGATCACATTCCGGCGAAATTTTTAAGCAGCCTCAATCCCGCCTCCTGGCTTTTCTCCGGATGAAACTGCACGGCATAAATATTGTCACGCTCCACTACCGAGGGGAAGTCTCTCCCGTATTCGGTCACACCTGATACATCCCCGCTGTCTGCGGCTTCCGCATAATAGGAGTGAACGAAATAAAAATAAGAATTATCCGGGATACCGGCATTAAGGAGAGAACAACGGGTCCAGTGCACCTGGTTCCAGCCCATGTGGGGCACCTTCCTGCCCGGCGGGAATTTTTGCACTTTGCCGGGAAGAAGGCCCAGGCCCTGGTGAATCCCCATTTCCTCGCTCAGTTCGAACAGAAGCTGGAACCCGACACAAATACCCAGAAAGCTGCGGCCGGAGGAAAGGAAAGCCCTTATCGGACCTTCGAATCCCATCTCGCGGATATTCTCCATGCTCCTGCCGAAAGCGCCATCCCCAGGCAGCACAACATGGCTGGCCGCAGGTATATCTTCAGGATCCTGGCTGGTCCGGGCCTCGAAACCCAGGTACTGAAAGGCCTTCTCCACTGAGCGCAAATTTCCCATCCTGAAGTCGATGATATTGATCACTAGAGGACACCCTTGGTCGAGGGTATGCCCGACTGTCCGGGGGTAATTCTGGCAGCTGAGCCTAATGCTCGCGCCGCGGCCTTGAACAGGCTTTCCACCTGGTGATGGGCGTTGTTCCCGTAAAGGATCTCCATGTGCAGGGTAATACCCGCCCGGGTGGCCAGGGCACGCCAGAAATCCTCGACCAGCTCAGTACTCATCTCGCCGACTTTTTCCCGTTTCAGCTTGCCCCGGAAAACAAGGAGGCCCCTGCCGCTCACATCCGCCACGACCCTGCTCAGGGCCTCATCCAGCGGGGCATAAGCCTCGGCGAAGCGGGCGATCCCGGCCTTGTCACCCAGTGCCTTGTTCAAAGCCTCACCCAGCACGATGCCCACATCCTCCACCGAGTGATGTTCATCGATATGCAGATCCCCCTGGCAGGCGAGCTGGATATCGAAACGGGCGTGCCTGGCGAGCGCGGTGAGCATGTGGTCGAAGAAACCGATTCCGGTGGATATCGAGCTCTCCCCGCTCCCGTCGATATTGAGAGTCAGGCGGATATCGGTCTCCTTGGTTTTCCTTTCCAGGACTGCGGTTCTTGGAGAACTCATCGGACACTCCCTTTTTGAATTACGGATATTTTCAATATTTTTTTGCCTTTTTCACAGTGCTCACGTTTCCGTAGAGAGCCTTGAGAAAATAATTAACCTCTAGTGCGATATAATCCGGTTTTGATTCCTCATAAAACCGGGCCATGAGCTTTTTGGAGATTGCGCCTGTCTGGACAATACAGCAGGCGATCCGGCTGTCTGAGCCGGGCTGGGAATTATAGGCGGCGACAGTAGTCCAGTCATCCGGCGCGTCGCCCACATAAACCGCTTTATGGAAACCCATTTTTCCGGCCAGGTGGCGCAAGCCCGCCGGATTTGGTTTCGGCGGCAGAGATCCGTCATCGGTGACCACGAAATCCCGGGAAAGAAGAGCGGCAAGGCCTGTACTGGCGAAAAGGTAATCCGCTTCCTCAGGAATCCGGCCGCTGAGCACGCCGAGACTGACTCCCCGGGCGCCAAGCTCCTGCAGAAGGCTGAGATCGAGCAGGAAGCGTTCCTTTTCGACCAGCCCGGGGCCTTGGTAATGCCGGGCGTCGAAATTGTAAAATCTCCGGCAGAGTTCCGGCCCGGCGTAATGTTCCATGAAAATCTCTTTGACCAGCTCCGGACGGTAAAGGCCGGCGAATTCCGGAAAATGACAGTTGCCGAGTCTCTTACGGACAATTTCCAGGGCGGCGCTGAGACCTCCGCCGTACTTTTTGATTTCCCCGGTGAATTCGGCCAGGGTAGGGAAGCCGCTTTTCAAAGAGCTGGTACTCCTGCCGTCTGCGCCCTCGACGCTTACCAGCTTCATCAGTCCCCAGGCCACAGCCCCATTGGCCAGGTCCCAGTCGTTGTTGAAATTACCGGCGAGCTTGAACAGCCCGGTCTCCTCAGGGGATACAAGAACCTCTTCTCCCGGTACTTCCATTATCCGGTTGAAAAAGAACTGTACTGTGCGGCTGATCACCTCGCGGAAGGAGCCGCTTACCTCGACCAGGACCCCGTCGATATCGAAAATTACCGCTTCGATAGTCTCGAGTGGCAAGGGAGGCGGATTCTCTCTCCCCCACATTCCGTCAGCCAACAATGAATAGCCTTTGATCGCTAACTTGTTCATGCCAGGGCCTCCCTGAGCGCGGCAAGGAAAGCTTCGTTGTCCGGCTGACTGCCGACAGTGATCCTCAGGCAGCGGTCGAGCCAGGGGTAATCACTCACATCCCGCACCAGAATACCGCGGCCGAGAAGAAAGTTAAAAATATCAGCCGGGGATTTGAGTTTCAATTCCACCATGATGAAATTGGCCTCGCTGGGAAAGACTTTCAATCCGGGCAGGAGCTTCAGCTCTTTTTCCAGAAACTTTCGTCCGCTCTTTATCGCCGCCACTTTTTCCTCGACCAGCTCGGGATGGCGGAGAAGGGTGAGCGCGGTCAACTGGGTAAAGAAGTTGACATGGTGCGGAAGCTGCACCTTGGCAATCTCTCCGGCGAGCTCGGGGGAGGTGATCCCGAATCCGAAACGAAGGCCGGCCAGGCCGAAAGCCTTGCTGAAAGTGCGCAGGATCACCAGGTTCGGATATATTCCGGCAAGCCGCAGGGCGCTGTCCGAGGCAAAATGCGCATAAGCTTCATCCACCACTACCAGGCAGCTCACCGACCTGACTATTTCTTCGATAACCTCTGTCGGCGCTCTGCCGCCGGTTGGGTTGTTCGGCGAGCAGAGAACCACGGCCCGGGCACGGGTGGCCCTGGCCAGCTCGATCACCTCGCCGGAGTCAACGGAAAAATAATCCCCGCCTAATTTGAATGCCGCAGGTTTTCCGCCCAGTACAAGCACATTCTGGCGGTACAGGCTGAAAGAAGGTTCCGGGTAAACCACGCTATCGCCGTTACCCACTGCGGCGAGCAGGGAGTGGAAAATAAGCTCGTTCGAGCCATTACCGATCAGGATCCCGTGTGGGTCGTGACCCAAGTGACCGGCCAGCGCCTTTTTGAGCGGCTCTTCGAACTCATCGTGGTAGCGCTGCCAGAGAAGAGGCTTTACCCGCTGGAAAATTTCCTCTTTGACCTCCGGCGGAAGATCGAACGGGTTTTCGTTAAGGTCGAGCTTGATCCGGTACTCGAAATGGGGAGACCGGTAAGGCTTGAGTTTCAGTATCTCGGAGCGGATCGTTTTTTCGGCTTTGCTTTTCTTGTCCATGTCTGTTTTTCTTTCCTTATTTCCATTGAGCGGGCATGGGCCTCGAGACCTTCAGCACGCGCGATTACGGTGACCGGATTGACCGCCTGATCGAAAGCAGTACGGGTGAAAGAGATAATGCTCGATTTTTTCAGGAAAATGTCAACTCCCAGCCCGGAGAAGCTTTTCGCCGAGCCGCAGGTGGGCAGCACGTGATTGGGCCCGGCCCAGTAGTCGCCTGCTGCTTCCGGAGAGTAAGGCCCGAGGAAAACAGCTCCGGCATTCCTGATTCGTCCCAGAAGCGACCAGGGATCGGCTGCCATCAGTTCGAGATGTTCCGGTGCGAACCTGTTGGCCAGGATTACTGCCTGATCGAGGTTCTGGACAATGATAATGGCGCTGAAATTCTCCAGGGCTTTCCGGGCGATTTCCTTTTTAGGCAGAGTTCTAAGCTGGCGGGAGATCTCTTTTTGTACATTCAGCGCCAGCTCGCGGCCTGTAGTGACCAGGAGGCATCCTGCCCGTTCATCGTGCTCGGCCTGGCTCAGCATATCGGCAGCCACCCAGGATGGGTTTGCCGAATTGTCGGCGATGACCAGTATCTCGCTCGGCCCGGCCAGCATGTCGATATTTACCGTGCCGTAGACCAGTTTTTTCGCCGCGGTGACATAAATATTGCCCGGCCCGGCGATAACATTGACCGGCTGTATGGTTTCCGTGCCGTAGGCTGCTGCGGCGATTGCCTGTGCTCCCCCGACACGGTAAATCTCCTTCACCTGGCCGAGGGTTCCTGCTGCGAAAAGTAAGGCTTGATTCAAGGCTCCTTTTTTGTCCGGGGGAGAGAAGAGAACGATTCTGTTCACGCCCGCTGCCCGCGCTGCGGCAACTCCCATGAGCACGCTCGACGGGTAGGCGGCCTTGCCCCCGGGCGCGTAAATTGCCGCGGATTCCACGGGCAGTACTCTCTGGCCCAGAATCTCCCCTTCGGGACCTGTGGTGAACCATGACCCGGAAAGCTGGCGGCGATGGAAATCGCCTATACGGCTGTATGCTGAGCTCAGGGCTTCTTTAAGCCCGCGGTCGAGTGCTTTTTCTGCCTGACAGATTTCTTTTTCAGTCACCCGGAATCTCCGGGGAGACAGTTTGACCCCGTCAAAGCGGAGAGTCAGTTCTGCCAGGGCACGGTCGCCGCCTTCGCGCACCCGGCGCAATATCCGGGCTACATCGTCGAGCACCCGGTCCAGATCCTCGGCCTTGCGCCGGGTGAGGTCATCAAGGAAACTCTCCTCGTTTGAGTCGATAATTTTGATCACTCGATTCATTGTTTTTCTCACCCCTTTCAGGGGATAACCTTGTTCAGCGGGTATTCGATTATGTCCTGCCCGCCTCTCTTTTTCAGCTCGGGAATTATCTTGCGCACGGTATTTTCGTCCAGGATGGTTTCCACTGCCACCCATTCCGGGTCGTTGAGCGAGCTGATAGTCGGGTTTTTCATGGCCGGGAGGATGGACATGAGGGTTTCGAGCTTTGATCTGGGCACGTTCAGCTTGATACCCACTTTGCCCTCGGCGGCGATAGCGCCTTTGAGCATCAGGGCGATGTTCTCGATTTTTTCCCGTTTGGCCGGATCGGTCCAGCTCTTTTTGTTGGCGATAAGCTTGGTGGTCGATTCGAGCACTGTTTCCACTATGCGCAGGTTGTTGGCGCGCAGGGAACTGCCGGTCTCGGTCACCTCGATTATCGCATCGGCCAGTTCCGGTACTTTGGCCTCGGTGGCCCCCCAGGAAAACTCGACCTCAGCCGCGACCCCGTTGGCTTCCAGGTATTTCCGGGCGATATTGACCACCTCGGTGGCGATCTTCGCCCCCTGGAGGTCTTTCACCGACTTCACCGGAGAATTTTCCGGCACGGCCAGGACCCAGCGGACAGGACGCATGCTTTTTTTGGCGTACACCAGGTCAGCTACCTCGATCACCTCCGCTCCGTTCTCGATAATCCAGTCCTTGCCGGTCAGCCCGGCATCGAAGACACCGTCCTGGACATAGCGGGCCATTTCCTGTGCCCGGATCAGCATGGCCTCGATCTCCGGGTCATCCACAGAGGGGAAATAGCTGCGCTCGGAAATGCTGAAATTGTATCCGGCCTTGCGGAACAGTTCGAAAGTAGCATCCTGAAGGCTTCCCTTGGGTAATCCTATTTTGATTTTCATCTTCTTTCCTTTGTTTACTGCTTGTTGAAAATATATTTTACAACATTCTTTTAACAATAATTATTCGTAAACTCACATGCCCGCTTTGTACACAAAACGAAGCATGAAAATTAAAAAATACGCTTTGTCTGCTTCCCTGATGCCCTTAAGAAGGGATCAATTAAGGGGTTCACTCCATAAGTCCCCTCTATCAAGAGGGGATTTAGGGGTGTGTCGCACACCCGGGTAAGCGGGCGAGGCACGCCTCGCCCATACAGCAGGCACCCCTCTCCAGTCTATGGTCTTCACTCCATTTTCATGTAAAACGCCTCTAGTAAATTACTCTATTCTCCGCACCGCCTGGACAAAAGCGGCCATTTTGCGGTGATCTTTGATCCCCGGGGCTTTTTCCACGCCACTGGAGACATCCACTCCCACAGGATTTACCAGCCGCACGGCCTGGGCGACATTCTCCGCAGTCAGCCCGCCGGCGAGTATTATCCTGCCGTACTTTCCAGCCCCGGCGGCCCATTCCCAGTTGAATGTCCGGCCTGTCCCGCCGTGGGAACCCTCCACACGGCTGTCGAGCAGAAAATCCCGATCCTTGCCGTAGGAAGCAAATAAACTCCAATCCTCCGGCTCTTTCAAGCGAATGGCCTTGATCCACTTGAGCCCCAGACTGAGGCAGTACTCCGGGCTTTCCGAGCCGGAAAGCTGGATCACCTGGAGTCCGGCCCGGGCGGCGATCTCTCTTACTTTCTCCCGGGGAAGATCGACAAAAACCCCCACAACAGTGATCAGAGCGGGGAGTTTCTCCACAATCTCTGCCGCGGCCTCAGGCTCGATATAGCGCGGGCTCGGGGGGTGAAACACGAACCCGACAGCATCAGCTCCGAGACTTGCCGCTTCGAGAGCATCCTCGACTCTGGTGATCCCGCAGATTTTTATTTTTAATCGCAAATTTCGTTCCGGTCGTTCATTAAGGTTTTCACCGCCAGGCTCAGGTCAGCCTGGCGCATCAGGTTTTCGCCCACCAGAACCGCATCGTAACCCAGGGAGCCGAGGAGGCGGACATGCTCGCGGCTCGTAATGCCGCTTTCCGAGACTCTCACCGCGCCTTCCGGGAAAAGGGGAGCCAGGCCGGCTGAAACCTCGAGAGAGATCCGGAAAGTGCGCAGGTCCCGGTTGTTCACTCCGATAATCCCTGCGCGGCAGCGGACAGCCCGTTCCAACTCCGTTTCATCGTGAACCTCGACCAGGGCTTCTAAACCAAGCTCGCCGCTCAAGCTTAACAAATCGGCAAGGAGGCTCTTCTCAAGCACCGCGGCGATCAAGAGCACGCAGTCTGCATCCAGGAGCCTGGCCTGGTAAAGCTGGTAAGCAGAAACAGTAAAATCCTTCATGAGCACAGGCAGCCCGGAAGCTACCTTAGCCTGAATGAGGTATTTATCATCTCCCTGGAAATACTTTTTATCAGTAAGCACGCTCAAAGCCGCTGCGCCTCCGGAGGCATAAGCCGCCGCAATAGCTTGAGGGTCGAAATCAGTACGGATAAGCCCGGCCGAGGGACTCGCCTTTTTTATCTCAGCGATCAGGGATACCTTTTTTTCTTTGGTGAGCGCCTTCGAAAAACAGTTTCCAGGGACTGGCGGAAGATCGGCGACCATTTGTTTTAGTTCTTCCAGGGATCTTGCCTGCTGGCTCCAGGTGATCTCCCGCCTTTTGTTCTCTATTATTTCATCGAGTATGGACATTTGCCTGAGAGATGCGTGACAAAAATCATTATTTATCTTTTTCTATTGGCAGTGTAAGGGCACAGCATGCCCTGCCCCTGCGAAATATTTATTCATCCGGAAAGCGTCTGTGCTTAAACTTTCTCGCTGGTCAGCCTGGCCAGATGGGCGAGCTTGGCTTTTGCCCGGCCGCTGTCTATCGATTCTCGGGCAAGCTCGATCCCTTCAGCTATCGCCATCCGGTCGTGGAAGGCGCTGATCGCGGCCCCGGCGTTGAAAAGCACCGCATCCCGATAAGCGCCGGGGGCACCCTGGAGGACATCTTTCAGAATGCGGGCGTTCTCCGCTGCATCCCCGCCCCGGACTGCCTCGGCAGGCCAGGTTTTAAGGCCGAAATCCCGGGGATCGATCGAGAAGCATTTAACTTTTCCCTCACTGAGCTCGGCCACTTTTGTCGGGCCGCTCGACGCTATTTCATCAATACCGCCGTGCCCATGAACCACATAAGCCTTACGGCTTCCGAGCTGAAGGAGGACTCCGGCCAGCTTTTCAACAAGCTCCCCGGAGTAGACCCCCAAAAGCTGGCATTTCGCACCTGCCGGGTTAGTCAGCGGCCCCAGGATATTGAATACCGTGCGGATAGCGATTTCCCGCCGCGGGCCGATAGCATGTTTCATAGCCGGGTGGAACAGGGGGGCGAAAATGAAAGCGATCCCCGCCTCATCCAGAGACCGGCTCACAACCTCCGGTCCGGCCTCGATATTAACTCCCAGTTCCTTGAGCACGTCAGCGCTCCCGCAGCGGCTCGATACCGAGCGGTTGCCGTGCTTGGCCACCGGGACACCGGCTCCTGCGGCGACAAAGGCCGCGGCTGTGGAAATATTGAAACTCCCTGATCCGTCTCCCCCGGTGCCGCAGGTATCCAAAAGCTCGGCATGGACCCGGGACTCCACTTTTCTGACCTTCTCCCGCATTACCTGGGCGAAAGCAGTGATCTCCTCCTCTGTTTCGCCTTTAATCCGCAAGGCAGTAAGAAAAGCCCCGATTTGTGAGGGCAGGGCCGCTCCCTCCATGATCTCGTTCATCGACGCCCGGGCCTGGTCAATGCTTAAAGACCGGCCTTCCACCAGTACGCGTATCGCTTCCACTATCATGGGGTTTTGTCCTTGGTCAGGAGTTTATAAATACAACTGCCCCTTTATTTTCTCCCTGCTTTAAAACTTTGTTCAATTATCCGCACGGCATCCTCGACATCCCGGGCGACAGTTATCGAGTCCGGCGCCCTGCCGATACTTACTCCCGGGGCAGCCTGGGCATTGCGCATTATTTCCGGGAGCACGGCCCAGAAGTCCCCCACAATCACGAGCGGCCGCCGCGGAACGATGCGCTTATTGATATATTCCCAGGCCAGGGCCAGCTCGGCCAGAGTCCCGGTGCCGCCTTTTGCCGCCACATAGCCATCGCTGAGACGGAGCAGGGTTTCGAGCCTGTCCAGAAGGCTCTCGGTGACAATCCGCTCATTCAAATAGGCATTAGGCTCGCGTGAAAAAATTGAACAGGTTACTCCGACCGTGAAGCCTCCGGCACGGCGTGCGCCGCGATTTGCACCCTCCATTGCCGCTCCATAGCCGCCGGTGACCACGACATAGCCTGAGCGGGCCAGCGCATAACCTAACCGTTCCGCCTCTTCGATACTATCCCTGTCCTCAGGATCGGAAGTACAGAATATCGAGATCCAGAGTGCACCCGCAGGCCCTTTTTCTTTTTTCAAGCGCTCGATATCCATCACCGGCTGGAAATCCTCTTATTGCAGACGCTGGAGAAAATTGTTTAAAATTTTTTTGCCCTCGAAAGTGAGTATGGATTCCGGATGGAATTGCACACCCTCTACAGGAAACTGGGCATGGCAGAGACCCATGACCACGCCATCCTCTGTCCATGCCGTCAGCTTGAGACAGCCGGGGATAGAATCCCGCTCCACTACCAGAGAATGATACCGCGTGGCTTCAAAGGGATTGGCCACTCCTTTGTACAGCGATGACCCGTCGTGATGGATCATGCTCGTTTTGCCGTGCATCAGGATCGGGGCTCCCAGCACCCGGCCTCCGTAAGCCTGGCCGATACACTGGTGGCCGAGGCAGACGCCGAGGATGGGTATCCGGGCTCCCAGCCTGGCGATCAATTCCAGCGATATTCCGGCGTCATCCGGATTCCCCGGCCCGGGAGAGATGACAATTCCCCGCGGAGCTATGCTTTCGATTTCCCCGACCGTGATCTTGTCGTTGCGGTAAACGGTAAGGCTGGCACCCAGCTCGCCCAAGTACTGGACGAGATTATAGGTAAAAGAGTCATAGTTGTCAATGACCAGAATCATAAGTACTCCCGAGACTGCTCGATCGCCTTGAGCAGCGCTTTGGCCTTGTTCAGGGTTTCCTGATATTCGCGCCGGGGATCGGAGTCGGCGACCAGGCCCGCGCCCGCCTGGACATAGGCGGTTGAGCCTTTAATCACGATGGTGCGGATAGCGATGCAGAAATCGAGGTTCCCGGAGAAATCGATATAGCCCACAGCCCCGGCATAAATGCCCCTGGTCTCTTTCTCCAGCTCGTCGATAATTTCCATGGCCCGGACTTTCGGAGCGCCGCTCACTGTCCCCGCGGGGAAGCAGGCGCCCAGGACATCCAGGGAATTTACCTCCGGAGCCAGCTGTCCCTCGACATTGGACACGATATGCATCACATGGGAATAGCGCTCGATAGTCATCTG
>Ga0315277_10008983_pt1 | contig 12807 bp, 5 predicted proteins | sample YL17G05_15_MG_FD_203695 | JGI IMG/M metagenome (GOLD analysis project Ga0315277, IMG submission 203695) | Sediment microbial communities from Yellowstone Lake, YNP, Wyoming, USA - YL17G05_15 | ecosystem: Environmental > Aquatic > Freshwater > Lake > Sediment | place: USA: Wyoming | collected... | reverse complement strand
TTTTTCACAGGAAAAGAGACATATGATAACACACAGGATCAAAAGGATAAATAATTTGTTATTCCTGGTATTCATCTTATTAAACACCGCAAAAAAAATTCTCAGAAATTAAAAAATGTAATAAGCTATTATAAGTTGTTCGGGCAAGAATAAAATAATCCGCAGACTTGTCCGCCACAGGGGGATTACAAAGATTTCACAGATTTGAAATCATTCTTATAACAATATTTTCTTATCTGTGCAATCTGCGAAATCTGTGGATAAACTCTTATCTTTGGTTGCTGCCAAAGGCCGCCTAAGGATTATCCGTCTTCGTTACGCTGCAAGCGCGACTACGGCGCGACAGGCGATTACGATTAAGATTACGATTAGGATTAAGATAGTGACATAGAATTTATATATGCAAGATCCGGATTGTCACCGGGATGCAGAAGGGGATTGACATATTTTTCCTCTTTTCCAATGATCCAGATGTTCCATGCGGAGGAAGAGTATCGCACGGGAGAAGAGGGAATGGGAAAGGGGAATAAAAAAAGGGAGGCTTCCCGCATCGCGCGCTCCCCTGATGAACGAAGGACAAAGGAGATTGTCCTTCGCGTTTTGATTCTTGTCCTTTTGACGTTTGCGTTTTATTCCTCGGTGTTCAAGGCGGGATTCATCTGGGATGATGACGATTATGTGACGAAAAACGAAACCCTCCGATCGCTTGAGGGTCTGGGGCGAATCTGGTTCAAACTCGGGGCTACGCCCCAGTATTACCCCCTTGTGCATACAGGTTTCTGGGTGGAATACCGTGTGTGGGGACTGAATCCGTTTGGATATCATCTGACAAACATCCTGGTTCACAGTCTGAATGCGGTTCTTCTTTTTTTTGCGCTCAAGCGTCTGGGGGTGGAGTCTGCCTGGTTTGCAGCCGGGATCTTTGCGCTTCATCCTGTGAATGTGGAATCCGTGGCATGGATCACGGAGCGGAAGAATGTGCTTTCCGGATTTTTCTATCTCTGTTCTTTCCTATTCTATCTTCACTATGCAAACATTAATGCGCCTCCCGCGCTTGAGCGAACCGACAAGAGAAAGATGTTTTATGTTTTCTCCCTGGCGTTTTACATCTTCGCCCTGTTATCCAAGACTGTGGCAGCGTCGCTTCCTGCGGCGATCCTTATCATTCTCTGGTGGAAAAGGAACCGGATTTCCCTGAAGGATCTGAAATCCCTTGTTCCTTTTTTCGCTGGTGGAATCATTTTAGGACTCATAACCATCTGGATGGAGAAAATCCATGTGGGCGCTCGTGGCAGGGAATGGGATCTCAGTTTTATCGAGCGGTGCCTGATCGCAGGAAGGGCGGTCTGGTTTTACGCGGGGAAGATCCTGTATCCTTATAAACTGTCCTTCATCTATCCGCGGTGGGAAATCGATGCCACTTCCGGATGGCAGTATCTTTTTCCCCTGGGCACGATCATGGTCCTTGGGATTCTCTGGAAGATAAGAAAGAGAATAGGCAAAGGGCCGCTTGCCGCTGTGTTATTTTTTCTTGTCACGCTTTTTCCCGCGCTGGGATTTTTTAACATTTATCCCATGATTTTTTCCTATGTGGCAGATCATTTTCAGTATCTCGCGAGCATCGGGATCATTGTCCTGGCGAGTTCCGCGATTTACAGGATTGCAGCGCTGTATCATCGGCAGATCGCTTATGTCCTTTTCTCTTGCGCGTATATTTTTCTGGGGATCCTGACATGGCGTCAGGGGCTTGTTTACAGGGATGCGGAGACGCTGTGGAGGGATACGCTTGCAAAGAATCCGGGCAGCTGGATGCCGCATCAGAACCTGGGCATGATCCTTGCCGACAAGGGAAGGCCGGAGGAGGCGCTTCAACATTACAGGATCTCGATCCGGCTGAAGCCTGACGACGCAATGGGGCATTACAACCTGGGCGGGGTTCTGGATGATCTGGGCCAGGTGGATGAGGCGATGCGGGAGTACAGGGAGGCTCTCAGGCTCAACCCGGGATTCCCGGATGCGTATTGCAACCTGGGCGCGGATCAGATTCATCAAGGAATGCTGGATGAAGCGGAAAAGAATTTAAAAAAGGCGCTCAATCTTCAACCCAGGCATTACAAGGCACTTGACAACATGGGAGTGATCTTTTCCAGAAAGGGGCAGATCGAAGAGGCGATCGGATATTATCAAAAAGCCATTGCCATTGATCCGAATTATTACCAGGGGTATTACAACATGGCAGTGGCATACGTGAAAAAAGGCGAGCCGGAAAGGGCGGTGGAGTGTTATCTCAAGGCTGTGGAAATCAATCCCAAGTTTGCCCAGGCTTATTACAACCTGGGTCTGACGCTCACGTCCCTCAACCAAAGCGACGGGGCTATAAAGGCGTTTCAAAAAGTCCTGGAAATCAATCCAAACTCCATAGAGGCGCAGCAGACCTTGAACAGAATATTAAAACAATCGGAACAGGGAAATGTTCGTGTCCCGTAAAAAAGAAAAAAAACCCGGGATAAAATCCTTCCAAAAAAGGGATGAAAAACTCTTTATCAGGGCGGGGATTCTCCTGATTCTTGTCATGACATTTCTTGCCTATGTTCCAGCGATCAAGGCGGGATATATCTGGGACGATGACGATCATTTCACAAAAAACGAGATGATGAACGACTGGAGGGGGCTTGGGAAAATCTGGACAAGCGCGTCAGCGGTTTATTATCCCCTGGTCCTGACGAGTTTCTGGATCATGCGGAGACTGTGGGCTCTTCATCCCCTCCCCTACCATGCAGTGAACATTTTGTTTCATACAGTGAATGCGCTCCTCTTGTGGGCGATTTTAAGGAGAATGGGGATCAGGGGGGCATTCTGGGCAGGGGCGCTTTTTGCCCTTCATCCTGTGCATGTGGAGAGCGTGGCATGGGTGACGGAACTGAAAAACACCCAATCGGGTTTCTTCTATCTCCTGAGTTTTCTTTTCTTCCATAAATATTACACAAAAGGGGCGAAGAGCGCTGGAGAGGGAAAAGACGATCAAAGAAAAAACATCCTGTTCCTTATCTCTCTTTTCCTCTTCCTCCTTGCGCTTTTGAGCAAACCTTCCACTGTGATGCTTCCAGCAGCTCTGATCCTTTTTCTCTGGTGGAAGGAGGGCTGGGTGAAGATCAGGCATTTTCTGATGACATCTCCTTTTTTTATTCTTTCTCTTTTTTCCTCTGCCTGGACGATCTGGGAGCAGAAATTTCATTCCGGCGCCAGGGGCGTGGAATGGTCGGAAACAATGGTGGAGAGACTTTTAAACGCTGGGAGGATTGTCTGGTTTTACCTTTTGAAACTCCTCTTTCCCCATCCCCTGATTTTCATCTATCCCCGATGGGATGTGAATGCGGGGAATGTGTTCTGGTATGCGCCTTCGGGACTTTTGATCCTTGCGATTGTGGTGTTCTGGCTGAAGAGGCGATCCTTTGGAAAACCCCTTCTGTTTGGTCTGGGATATTTTGTAATTCTCCTTTTTCCTGTGTTGGGTTTCTTCAATATTTACTTCATGCGATTTTCCTATGTAGGGGATCATTTTCAATATCTTGCGAGCATGGGTCCTCTTGGTCTTTGCGCTGCGGGGATTGCAGCGATATCGGAGCGGATGAAATTTCCCCGGGAACGCGGACAGATTCTATTCTGGTCTGTGATTCTTGTGATCCTTGGCATTCTGGTTTGGCGTCAGGCAGGGATTTATAAAAATGAAGAGACGTTGTGGAGAGACACTATAGAAAAAAATCCCGGGGCGTGGATTGCGTATCACAACCTGGGCTTTGAGATGATGCTCCAGGATCGGAACAAGGAGGCGATGGATTATTATGAAAGGTCTCTTGTGTTGAAGCCGGATTACTGGGAGGCGTATTTCAATATGGGGCTGATTCTGGCGAAAGAGGGGAAGCCGGACAAGGCGGTCGGGTTTTTTCAAAAAGCCCTTGCCCTTAATCCTTTGGAAAAGAAAATCCACAGCGATCTTGCCCTGGCGCTTTCGAAACAGAAGCGATTTGGGGAGGCGCTCGGGGAAATCGATTCCTTCCTTTCTCAGGAGCCCAAAAGTCCCCCAGGGCTTTACAACAAGGCGACGATTTTGTCGGACATGGGAAGGAGCAGGGAAGCCATTTGGTGGTATGAGAAGGCAATAGAAGTCAGTCCGGATTTTTACCAGGCGCACACCGATCTGGGAAACGCCTATTACAAGATCGGCGACGAGGACAGGGCGATCATGCAGTATGAAAAGGCGCTCAGCATCAATCCGGGCGATGAGGCTGCGCAAACCAATCTCAGAATCATCCGGCAAAAAAATAGAAAGGCCCAGGAAGCCTTCAAATAAAACACGCGCCATATTCCATAAAAGGATTGAACCGGATGGGGAAAAGGGAAAAAAGACCAAAACTCAAAACAGGAGCGGTTGAGACAAGCGCGAAAAAGTCTCAATCCTTAAATGGAGTATTTTGGGCCGGTCTGATACTTTTGCTTGTCTTTATCGCCTATCTTCCGGTTCTGAAAGCCGGATTTATCTGGGACGACGACGATTTCCTAACGAAGAATCCCCTGATCAAAGCCTCAGACGGTTTATACAGATTCTGGTTCACCACCCAGCCCCCGGACTATTTCCCCCTGACCTCCACAATGCTCTGGATCGAATGGAGGATATGGGGGGAAAATGCAATGGGGTATCATGTCATAAACATCCTGTTGCATGGTCTGACATCGGTCTTGATCTGGATGGTGTTAAAAGAGATGGGGATTCCCTGGGCCTGGCTGGGCGGGCTTCTCTTCGGGCTGCATCCTGTAACTGTGGAATCCGTGGCATGGATCACGGAACGCAAGAACACCCTGCCCATGGTGTTTTATATTCTGTCTTTTCTCTTTTTTATAAGATCGGAGAAAAAGGATTCGCGACCGTATTATTATGGTTCCCTTGTTATTTTTCTCCTGGCTCTTCTCAGCAAGACGTCCGTGGTCATGCTGCCGATTGTCCTGGGTTTTTTCCTGTGGTGGAAACACGGGAAGATCGGTTGGAGGGAGATAAAGAAGATCCTCCCCTTTCTGGGATTATCCTGTGTCCTGGGACTGGTAACCATCTGGTTTCAATACAACCGGGCGATTGGAGAGGACGTGATACGCCATGATTCCCTGGCGTCGCGATTCGCCATGGCCGGATGGGCTGTATGGTTTTATCTCTGGAAAGCCTTTCTGCCGATTCGTTTATGTTTTGTTTATCCGCGATGGAACGCGGGGGAATTATCCCTTTTCTCCTTTATTCCCTGGATGGGGATCGGAATCCTCGCTGTGATATTTTATCGCGAGAGAAGGGGATGGGGAAAATCTTTTATCTTCGGATTGGGATATTATGTGGCGAATTTACTTCCGATCCTGGGATTTTTTAACATCTATTTCATGAAATACTCCCTTGTGGCGGATCACTGGCAATATACCGCACTTGCGGGAATAACGTCCCTTGTAACAGGATTAGGGGGATATTGCCATGCAAAATCCGGAATCAGGGCAAAACAGATTGTCCTCTCGACGGGTGTCGCTGTAACAGCGCTCTTCCTGATATTGACGCATCGGCAATCCCGAATCTACCGGGATGCGGAGACGTTATGGAAGGACGCGCTCCGGAAGAATCCGAAAGCCGGACTTGCTCTCAACAACATGGGGATGATCTGCGAAAGACGCAAGGACTGGGACAAAGCCCTGTATTATTATACGGCTGCGATGGAGGCCATGCCCGGGGATGCGCTTATTATCTACAACAGGGCAAATGCTTACAAGGAAACAGGAAACATCGATCAGGCGATACTGAATTATCAGAATGCCTTGAGCTGCAAGCCCTCCTTCTTTCATGCGTGGAATAACCTGGGGCTTGCCTGGGAGATGAAAGGGGATCTGGAAAAGGCAAAGGAATGTTTTGAGAGGGCGCAAAAGATCGATCCCGATTTTGCAAAGGCGTATCTCAACGAGGGGAACCTGCTCGCTTCACAAAAGAAATACGAGGAAGCCATACCTTATTATCAAAAGGTCCTGGAACTTGAGCCCGAAAATCCGGACGGGCATGGGAATCTGGCGAATACCCTTGCGGAAATGGAGCGATATGAGGAGGCTCTTTTCCATTATGAAAAAGCCCTGTCTTTGGATCCCGATAATCCCATCATTAAAAAGAATCTCGGGATCGCGCTGAGAAAAAAGGGCATGAAAAAAAAGTAAATGAAGTATTGAAATTATTGGAAAGCCGTATATTAAAGTTCTTCGTAATTACTGACCTGTAAAATGCGAGGAAATATGAAAAAATCAATGAATTTCATCATCGTGACGATCGCTGCCATCGGGATTCTTGGGGTAACCCTTTTGACCTTGATCAGGGAGAAGGCGCCTCCTCCTGATACGGTCATAAGAGAAAAGGAAATATTCCCAGGTAAATCCACACCCACCCTGACGCCCGCTTCGAAAAAAGAAACTGGAGACTTGCCACAGGGAACACAATCCCGCGACAATGCCCTCATCTATCGGATAAGCGTCAAGGTCAGCGATAAGGAGAAAAAACCGATCCAGGGGGCGTTGATCGAACTCTTCCCGTATCGTCAGATCATCCTTCCGATTCCTCCTCAATCCATATCTCATGCGCAAACCGGGACGGACGGAATCGGGGAGCTCGGAACAAATCTTTCCGGGACGTTTGTGGTGAAAATCAGCGCAACGCAGCGGGCGGGGGTTCTCAGGAAGCTGGCTCTCATAAATCCATTGGAACATAAAAACCTCTCCGTGACCATGACTTCGGAAAAACGCATTCAGGGCACGGTGAGAAATGAAAAAGGAGAGCCTCTTTCCCGGGTCCTGATAGGGCCCCTGTTTCCCGAACCCGAGGCGGAGAGCGCCATGCTTATGCTTCCTGAATTTGTCAGGACTGAGACGAACGGGACGTTCACATTTTCCGGGCTGGACACAGGCATGTACAGGCTTCAGATTGCCATTCCCGGATACGCGCCCATGAGCAGGGATCAGATTGAAGCGCCCTGCGAGAATCTGGAGATCGCGCTCAAGTCCGGAGGGACGCGGGTCAAGGGAATCACAGCAGGAGCGAAGGACGGTCAGCCAAAAAGCGATATCGGCGTGTTCCTTATAGGCCAGGGATTTCTCCTCTACACGCTCTCGCAAAAGGAAGGGAATTTCCAGTTTCAGAATATCGGGCCTGGCGAGTTTTATGTTGAACCGATTCTGAATGATAGAAGGATGGGAAAACCGGTGGAGTTCAAGTGTGACGGGGCAACACCGGTCGAGGATTTGATCCTCAAGGTCCAGCAGGGGATTCTGATCAGCGGAATCGTGATCGAGGCGGTGCATCGAATGCCCCTGGAAGGAGTGGTGCTGGAAATCAAGGAGACAGGAGAAGTGCAAACCGCAGCATCGGATAATCAGGGTCAATTCCAATTCCCTTCCGTTTTTCCCGAAAAGGGACTGGAAATCCTGATCTCCTCCCCGGAATACTACTTTCGGGATGAATACGGCACCCTGAAAAAGAGCTTTCCTGTGGAAGGATACATGCCGGATTCCGACATCATGGATATCAGGATTTCTCTGGAAAAGGAATATCTCATCAAAGGCGTGGCTCATAACATTGAACCTGAGAAGAGAAACAAATACAAGATCAGGATCGAACCCCTTGAAACGAAATCAAAGAGAAAGATCATGCTGGAAAAACTGAAAGAGGACAACAGTTTCACTGCGAAATATATCGGGAGCGGACAGAACGTGGCGGGAATCATGGATGAAAAGGGCAGTCTCGCGAGCGAGCCTGTGGAATTCACCCTCTCCCCCCTGGCGCCTCCCTCCCAGCTTCAACTGACCCTCACCCCGCCTCAAAAGATCAAAGGCCGCGCGCTCATGCATACAGGGGATCCCCTGGCTCAATGCTCCATCCTGGCCAAAGGGAAAATGTCCGTCCGGGAGATCACATCCGATCAGAATGGGGAATTCGTATTCGAGACAAACGAGAAATTTCTTCACATGGAAGCGACTTCTCCCCATTACACCCAAAAACTGGAACGGGAGATCACGCTTCCCCTGTCAGACGATCTCGTGCTCATGTTCACGATTGTGAATATGCTGAAAGGCTCCGTAATAAGATCCAATCAAGCGGCCGTGGGTTTTGCCAGAATAACCTATCAGTGGCTCAACACCACCACGGGAGAGTCCATCAGGAAAACAGTAAACGCGGACAAGGAAGGGGTGTTCAGGATTACGGATGTCACAAGTGATCTTGTGGACATCCTCATTTGCGAAGGGCCTTCCGAAGGCAAGGATGCAGAGAAAAAATTCGGGAGAGTGGAGCTGAAAAATATCAGCCTTCCCCAGGAAGACCTGAAAATTGTCCTTCCCCAGGCGGGCACGCTTCACCTGACCATTCTCGAAGAAAATGGCAATCCTTATTCCGGGAATTGTCATATGATTGTCAAGCTCCAGCGTGGGGATCAAAAGACCTTTGAAATCGAGAGGCGCGAGGCGGAGAACGCCCAGGAAGGCAGATGCGAGATTGGAACGCTCAATCCGGGTTTGTACATCATCAGCATCAAAACCACAGACGGTCATTCGGGGGAAACAGACCCCGTTGAAATCACGGAATCCAGTCCGGACATTGAAGCCACAGTTCGGCTCCATCAGGCAGGATCGCTTTACGGGTATGTGTATGACAAGAGCACCAACAATCCCATCGCTGGAGTGAACGTGATCTTTGACATGACCGAGTCGCAGAATATCCAACAGGGAATCTCCACAAACCAGGAAGGATATTATGAGATGAAGGGTCTCGCCGACGGCCGTGTCGTGCTCCGGTTCGGGAAACAGGGATATAATAATTACATGCAACCGGTCACCCTGTCCCAGGGATCGGAGGACGTGAATCTCCCCTTGAATGTGTACCTGGAATCCGCCCTTTGTTCTGTGGAAGGAGTTGTCGTGAATCCAGAAGGGCAGGCGGCGCCTTCCGTGCTCCTGACAATCCGGAAGATCGATGAGGAATTTGAAATGCTCTCGAACAGCCAGACAATGAGAAGCTCGGAAGAGGGAACATTTTCCTTCGACCAGCTTTCCCAGGGAGAATATCTGATCCTGGCGGAGAAGGAAAAATCATCGGGCAATTTGCGATTCACGCTCCAGGCGAAGGAAAAGAGGGACGTCAAAGTGACTCTGCAGAATAATATCCTGGTCAGGGGAACCATGAAAACAGAACAAACAAGGCTTTATGAACAACCCCTGCTTTTCACCAATATGGAGACGCAAAAAAATTTCATGACGCCTGTGGATAAAGACCACAAATTCGAAATCTCTCTCCCGGCGGGCGAATATCAGGTTCACATCGGAGATTCCGAGATTTCCGGGGATCTTTCCCTGTCCGGAGACACGGAGGTTTACGATCTGGATTTATCTTTTTAACGATCTTTGTATTGAAGTCCAGCCAGTTTGGCCTGGACGATAAAAAGCTTCATGGGATCCTTGGGATTCAAACTCACGAACTTGCGATAGAGCGAAACAGCGAGGGGCAGGTCTTTCAAATCCTGTTCTGCCACTTCCGCTGCAGAGACAAGGGCATTTTGCGCGCCGATGTCCTCCCTGTATTGATCCGCCAGATCGATCCAGATTCTGATTGCCTCCTTATAATTCCCTTTTGAGTGTTCGATTTCGCCTTGATTATAGAGGCAATCAATCACCCTGATCGGATCGGATTTGAACCGAAGGACGCACTCTTTATAAATCGCGCCGGCCTCGTCATATTTCTTTTGCAAGACGTAGATATCCGCCATCTTCATATGGGCATTATAGATCATGTCGTTTTGGGGGAACCGGGCGATGAATTCCCTGAGAACCCCAATCGCCTCGTCATGGGATTTGTTGGAGCTGAGAATCGCTGCGGCGCCCAGATACAATGCCTCCGGCGGAATGTCCGATCGGGTCTTCAATTCATTGAGAAGCGAGAGAAATTCATTTTTCTTCTGGAGCTTGTCATAACAATAATACAGCTGTCGGAGGATATACTCCAGATCCCACGCCTTGGCAGTATATTTGCCTGTAATAATATCCCTGTAAACCTTTATGGCGCCAGGGAAATTTTTTGTCCTGATCAGGCATCCCCCGTAATTAATTTTGTATCGCACCATGTCAGGTTTCAAAGCGATCGCCTTTTCATAATAGGGGAGAGCCTTTTGAGGGAAACCGGATGTTGCCAGGACATAGGCGACAAGGTGAAGCCGTTCCGGATCGTTTTCCCTGTTTTCGGCAAGCCTTGCAATTATTCGAAGAAGCTCCCCGTCTTTGTTCCTTGCCTTGAGGATGTAAATCAAATCCACGTGATAATCCGGAATCATGGGATTTTTCTCAATCAGCCTGGGAAGCCATTTCTCGGCAAATTGGAGATACCGATCATTGGTGAATGTTATCCTGGGTTCCATGTTCTCTTCCACCGGCAACCACTTCAGTCCTCTTTTCAATGCCTCCTTCACATAGGGATAGATCAAATCGGAATTGAAGAGTTTCTGCAGGGAGAGGAAACGATCTGCCGTGGTGAAGTAAAGATCAAAGTCGCGTATTTCCTTTGCGAGGCGCGCTTTAAACATGAGGAGGGGCATTTCGGTTTTGGAACCGGTGGTCAATTTCTCATCCACCAGGGTAAGAAGCGCCAGATGCTGATCGGTTTCAGGAAGATTGTTCAAAATGCCTTCTTCATAGGACTTGAGATGTTCGTAAGAAAAGAAATCCCAGGCGAGGATCCATTGGTTCACAATTTGGGGTAATCTCCGGAGCGTCGAAAGATTGTCGAAACACAAGGCAAAATACAGAAATAAGAGTTGCTCCTGCAGTCCGTCCGGGGTTATTTTATCGAGGATGTCCTGGCTTTCTCCCTTCTTTTTATGCCGGTTCAGAAACTGGGCAAGGGTGAGAAGAACTCGTTGATCCGCGGGTTTGATGCCTGCGAGCTGATGCAGGACTTCCAGGGCTTTGGTTGTCTCCTCGTCGCTTTCGAGGAAGCGCGCCTTTTCCTCCAACAGATTTGTATTGGCGCCCTGATAGTTCTTCACGATCTCCCCAAATCTGTCATTTTCTCCGAGCGCCCGGTGTATGAGAGCCCTGATCCACACAATATAATCCCGTTCTTCCTCGTTGGAAGGCATTTGATCGATGATCCGCGCCAGAGGGATTCCCTTGCCCTTTCCAATCAGGACGAGCGAAGTTTCATGAACAAGATTTCTTGATTTTGCGAAGTCGTTGATTTGGACGACAATCTGTAAAAGCATACGGGTGAGTTCCTGGAGATCCTGTTCCGTATAGTCTTCCGAGGCATTCAGAAGGGCATTAAAAAACTCGATTCTCTGTTCAATCGGGGCGTCCTTTTGCATGGCATAAGAGCTGATATATTCCCATTGAGCCTTCCGGTCTCCCTTCTTTTTCAGGAGACTCAGGAGAAGTTTAAGGGTGGAAACAGACTTGTCTCCTTGCGACACTGCGATTTTCAGGCATTCCATTGCCGCATCCTCTTTGCCCTGGATGATATACAATTTCGCAAGCAGGAGTTGGTAATCGCCGCGTTTCTGTTCTCCCTTTTTGAATGATTCGATGAGAGAGGAAAGTTTTGTTGCATCTCTTCTCTGGTAGAGGTGGGCAAGACGAAGATAGAAATCCGCATTGGGAGCGACATTTGCAACCGCGGTTTTTAAAACTTCCTCCGCCTTGTCAAACTGTCCTTTGAGGGAGTAGATCGAGACCGCCACTCCATACGCGGTTCCTTCTGCAGGGAATTTTGCGATCAGGTATTGGGCAAGTTCCAGGGCTTTGTCGGGCGATGTTTTCTGCCAGGTGAGAAGGGTTTGTTTCAGTTCTTCAAAATTCCGCTGATCCCAATTTTGAGCGTCTTCAGCCGGAAGAAAGAAAACGCACGAGCATAAAAACAGGATGAATAAAACACTCTTAATATTCATTCTTCCAATTCTCCCCCTCCGAGATGGAAAATAAAAAAAGGCATCCATTTATTCGGAATGCAAGGAAAAATGGATGCCTGAAAAAGGTTTTTATCAAGGATTACTTATACCACTTGATCGCGTCGGCCATTACGACATCCGGATCAGTGGCCCAGCAGGAGAGCGCCACATTGTTGGAACCGGCATTCATGCTCCAGCTGCCCAGAAGATTCCACTTGCCGCCATTGGCTTCCTGGTTGCAATTTATAGTGGCGGAGCCGCCGGAATAATAAACGACATAGGGCGAAGCATTGCAGCGGTTGGTGCCCTGGGGCCACCAGGCATACACGCTATAGGTGCCGGTATATGTCAGGCTAACGTTCCAGTTCGCGGGATCGGTGACAGCGGCAATGCCGCGATACCGATAGTTTGTTCCGTATTTATCCGTGCTGGAAGTGCCTGTTGACCAGTTGGCAGAGGCGCTGAACCCGGCATCGGAGTTGTCCACGATCTTGGTCTCGCTGCCGCCGCCGCCGCCCGGGGTATAAGCGGCGTACCCATAATGGATCTGCATGGCGTGGAGGAAGCCTTTGGACACTTCATTGCGCCAGGTGGCGTTGCCCAGGCATGCGCCGTCGCTGGCATGATCCACAAATGCCATTTCGGTAAGACAGGCTGGCATGTTTGTGTTCACGAGCACATAGTAATTCGCGGTTTTGTTGCCCCTGTTATACCGTCCGCCATGAGAGATAAGCTCGCTCTGCACTTGGTTTCTCATGGTATGGCTTGTTGAGGAGCCGGAGGTATAGCTGAAGGTTTCAGAGCCATTGGCGCTGCC
>Ga0315277_10008982_pt1 | contig 12807 bp, 8 predicted proteins | sample YL17G05_15_MG_FD_203695 | JGI IMG/M metagenome (GOLD analysis project Ga0315277, IMG submission 203695) | Sediment microbial communities from Yellowstone Lake, YNP, Wyoming, USA - YL17G05_15 | ecosystem: Environmental > Aquatic > Freshwater > Lake > Sediment | place: USA: Wyoming | collected... | reverse complement strand
AAGTGCTGCTATCCTTCCAAAGCCCAGATAGGCAAAGAAGATGAAACCTGCTCCTTGAAGGATTCCAGCAAAGCCGTTGGGAGCAAACTGAGAATAGTTGGTCGGGTTCACCTGGAAAACTCCGAAAGCAATGAATAGGCAGAGAATGACGATTTTTGTAAGAACCAAAATATTGTTAATCATCGCTGAATGTTTCGTCCCGATCAGATTCAGAGCAGTCAGTAGCAACGCAGCTGAAACCGCAACGACTTTCAACGGGAAGAAAGGGAATATCGCCACGAAGTAGCTTGCCAACCCCAAACTCACCGCGGCTCCTGCCACCGTCTGTCCGAACAGCCACAAACAGCCCGAGAGAAAAGCTACAGAAGGAGAAATCAACTGGTAAGCAAACTCGTATGTGCCTCCTTGCTTTGGTATCGCCGAACCCAGTTCAGCAAAGCTCAGTGCGGAGAACAGGGCAACTATTCCCGCAACGACCATCGAAATAACGACGGCAGGCCCAGCATAGCCTACGGCGATGCCTAGCACGACGAAGATACCGGCACCTATTATGGCTCCGATGCCAATTGCCGTCGCGTCGATAAGATTCAGCGTTCTCTTTAGTTCCATCACTTTTCCCAATCCAATCTGAAAACGACAGTGCTTATAACAGATTTCGTTTATCCGTAACTAACGATGCAAGCAGTTCCATGCGTTTCAAATTCCCGGTCCGAAGCTCGCGTGTTCTGTTCTTTTGATTATTTCATTCTGCAAGTCTACACTCAAGTCGACGAAGTAGTCGCTGTATCCTGCGACCCTCACTATGAGGTCTCTGTATCTCTCAGGATGCTTCTGCGCATCACGCAGCATGCCTGAACTTACTACGTTGAACTGGATGTGATGGCCGTCCAGCTTGAAATAGGTGCGTATCAATTGTGCAAGCTTGTTCATTCCGATCTCATCCGCTAAAAGTTGCGGCGTGAATTTCTGGTTGAGAAGTGTTCCGCCCGTTCTAACGTGATCAATTTTCGCCACAGATTTAATCACGGCCGTGGGTCCCTTACGATCAGCTCCTTGAACAGGTGAAACTCCCTCGGACAAGGGTTCTCCTGCTTTTCTTCCGTCAGGAGTGGCTTCGACGGTTTTTCCAAAATAGATGTGGACTGTTGTTGGCAACAGATTGATCCTGTAATATCCGCCTTTGGTGTTTGGTCTTCCGTCTATTGCTTCAAAATAGGCTTCGAAAATGTCTTTCATGATGCTGTCTGCATAATCGTCGTCGTTTCCGTATTTCGGTGTCTTATTCAAAAGCCTCTGGCGCAGTGTCTCTTGTCTTTCATAGTTTGTTTTCAGAAGGCTGACCATTTTCTTCATCGTGATGTATCGCTTGTCGAAAACGTTGTATTTCAGAGAAGCCAACGAATCGGTAGTTGTTCCAAGTCCGACTCCTTGAATGTAATTGGTGTTGTACCGTGCGCCGCCATCGTTGTAGTCTCTGCCCTTAGTTACGCAGTCATCAATAAGGATGGAAAGGAAGGGAACTGGAAGATGCTCAGCATACAATCGCTCTATGATGTTGTTGCCTTCGACTTTGATGTCGACGAAGTGATTGAGCTGTTTTCTGAACGCTTCAAACAGTTCTTCAAAAGAACCGAATTTGACCGGATCTCCGGTCTCTAGCCCGATTTTCTTTCCTGTTCTTGGGTCTTCTCCGTTGTGCAGAGTGATTTCTAAGATCTTGGGTAGGTTGAAGTAGCCTGTGAGAATATAGCTTTCCTTGCCAAAAGCTCCGGTTTCTACGCATCCGCTTGACCCTCCGTTTCTGGCGTCTTCTATGCGTTTTCCTTGTCTCAGGAGTTCCTGAATTATTTCGTCCGTGTTGAATACTGATGGCTGTCCGAAGCCCGTCTTTATTATTTCCACTGCTCTTTTCAAGAATCTGTCAGGTGTTTTCTTGCTGATCTGAACCATAGAACCGGGTTGAGTCAACCTCATTTCTTCTACGACGTCGAGTATGAGGAATGAAAGCTCATTCACTCCGTCTGACCCGTCCGCTTTGACTCCGCCAGTGTTTATGAGTGCAAAGTCAGTGTAGGTGCAGCTTTCTTCAGCAGTAACCCCTACCTTAGGCGGTGCTGGCTGGTTGTTAAACTTGACCCAGAATGCTTGGAGAAGCTCCTTTGCTTGTTCTTTTGTCAGAGTGCCGTCTTCGAGATCTTTCGTGTAGAAGGGATAGAGATGCTGGTCCAACCGTCCAGGGTTGAATGCATCCCATGGGTTGAGTTCAGAAATGACTCCGAGATGAATAAACCAATAACATTGCAGGGCTTCCCAGAAATCTCTCGGCGCATGAGCTGGAACATGCGAACACGCGCTTGCTATCTTCTCAAGTTCTTTTCGTCTTTTGGCGTTTCTTTCTTTTTTCGCAAGCCCCTTCGCCAACTCAGAATGACGTTCAGCGTAATGGATCACAGCGTCCGCAGCGATTTCCATTCCTTTGAGTTCTTCACGTTTCTCGCTCGCCTCTGTGTCTTTCACAAAATCAAGGTTCTCAACGCTTCTAGCGATGTCTTCTTTGAAGTCGAGCAAACCCTTCTTATAGATTTTGTCGTCCACAACAGTATGTCCTGGGGCTCTTTGCTCCAAGAATTCTGTAAAAACGCCAGCTTCAAACGCGGATTTCCATTCGTCTGACATCCTGTCGAATATCAGGTCCCTGATCGACCTGCCTTTCCAGAAAGGGATAATCTTGTCTCTGTAGACTCTCATCATTCTCTCATCTACGGCATACGGAATCTTCTTTCTTGAGTTGAGAACATCAAGATCTTCGAGCGTATGACAACATATCTCTGGATACGTCGGTGTCTCCTTCGGAGCTGAACCTCTCTCACCCACGATCAACTCTCCGTCGTTGATGCGAATTTTCTTGTTCTCAAGTAGATGCTTGAATGCAAGCGCCCTTTTCATAGGAACAGGTACTTGTTTGGCAATCTTGCTTTGATAGAACTTTGTTATCAGAATCGCTCTTTCGGGAGAAATGTAGGGCTTGGCAATCACACTTTGTTTTCTCAGTTTCCTGATTCTTTCTTGCACATCATCCTCCCCCTATACACACTCTTATTCCGAAACCCTCCATTCTTTCCTTTACCGACTTTATTCCTTGACTCGTTGGAGGCCGGATTCTGTCCAGTTTGTAGGGTTTTCCTAGACTCTTATACTTCTCGATTCCTGCTCTATGATAAGGAAGCAGATTGATCTGCTGCACGTTTCGCAACGAACTCACGAACTTGGCTGTTTCCATAACATTCTCTTCGTCGTCATTTATGCTTGGTATGACCGGAAAACTGATAACGATTTCCCTTGCGCTTTCGGCCAGCTTCTTAAGATTTCTGAGTATCAGTTCGTTTGATCTGCCAGTGTATTTTCTGTGTTTTTTGTCGTCCATGATTTTGAGGTCATACAAGAAAACATCCACCTTGCTTTGTATTCTTTCGATGATTTCGGGTTGTGCGAACCCGCAAGTGTCTAAAGTTGTGTGAATAGCTCTTACTTTGCATTCTTTGAGAAGGGCGTTCAAGAATTCAGGCTGCAATAGCGGTTCTCCGCCCGAAAACGTTACTCCTCCACCGGATTCCTCGTAGAACGCTCTATCCTTCTCTATTTCTTCCAGAACCTCTTTCACGCTCAGCTGCTTTCCCGCAATTGAAAGAGCGTCAGATGGGCACACTCTGGAGCAGTCGCCGCATAGACTACATTTCTTTCTGTCAATCGATATACCTTGTTTCGCCAACTGTATGGCTTCTCGTTCACATTTCTCTGAGCATTCCCCGCAGGTGATGCATCTGCTTCTCCTGTAAACCAGTTCAGGCTCTGAGCACTGTCCTTCTGGGTTGTGGCACCACCAACAACGTAACGGGCATCCCTTGAAGAATACCGTGGTACGAATTCCTGGCCCGTCATGAATTGAATATTTTCTGATGTCAAAGATCATGCCTTTTTTCATAGGTGCGCCAACACTTGCAGATGTTGAGCGTTTGCTATAGGTCTTTCTTCAGAAAAGTAGGCAAATAGGCTGGTTTTAATGAGTCTCGATGTCTGCATCAATAGATTCTAAAAGAAGCCTTATATTGGCATTTGCATGCTGGAGTAATTTACAAATCTTGCTGGTTGCGTCAATGAGTGTAGCGAAACCAATTCTCGACTACGTTAAAACGATAAAAACAGAGTCCGAGATTTTCCGTTCTACGAGTGCCTTCAAGAGGATTATCAAGTATCATAAGCGCTACCTGTATCTCATCGCTTTGATCCTTGGATTGACGGTTGTAGCATCATATTTGTTCACGTTGGAACCTATCTACACAGCACAGATAATCGATCTGGTGATCACCCAGGGAAAAACACAGTATTTGCAGGGTCTCGTATTGAACATTGTTCTTGTGGTAGTAGCGTTTGGCTTGGTGAACTTCGTCAGTGCCTACGCTCAAGGCTATTTGTCGCAGATGATCTCCAAGGACCTGAGGTCTGATTACTATTCTTCTCTTCAACGCAAATCGTTCAAGTTCTATGATGTATCTGCCGTTGGCGATCTTGTTTCGAGAGCCACTATGGACATACAGACTGTTGAAGCTTTTGTCAGAACGTGGATCGGAACGTTGACGAACGCTGTTTTTGTAATAGCCATAGTTTTCACGATAATGTATTACATTGACCCGATCATGAGTTTAATAGCCATTGCACCTATGCCGTTAATTTTCATTTTCACTGTCCAACTGTGGATAAAGACCATGCCCTTGTTCAGAAAAATGTTGTTGATAATGGGAAGACTCGGTGCGTATGTCCAGCAGAACTTGATCGGCATGAAGAACGTGCGAATTTTCAGGAGAGAAGACGAAATGGATCAAGGTTTCAGGCAGGTTGAGAGAATTTTTGTAGATACTGCAATTGACGCAGGCAAGATCCAATCCATCTACATGCCTTCAGGGCCCGCCATTCTTACTCTTGGCATAGCCATAGTGTATCTTTATGGAGGCAATTTGATAGCGGCCCCTCTCGCTGTCCTGACTATAGGCGAACTCACGCTGTTTTCTAGGTACATGATGCGAATGAGTTTCCCCCTGCGTGACTTGAGCATGTTGTCTGGAACCTGGATAAACGCCTCAGCTGGACTTGAAAGAATCTACGAAATCATGGACATGCCGATAGACGTTGAAGACTCTCCAGATGCGGCCGACATCGCTGTAGAAAAAGGTCAGGTTGAATTCAAGAATGTAACCTTCGGCTACGCCAAAGATCGTCCGGTTCTTAGGAACATAAGTTTCAAGGTCAACCCGGGCGAGAGAATTGCCATTCTCGGAGCAACAGGGTCTGGTAAAACGTCGCTAGTGTATCTGATTCCAAGGTTCTACGATGTTGATTCGGGAAACATTCTTATCGACGGCAAAGACGTCAGAAATTACGAACTTTCATGCTTAAGGCGCCAAATCGGTCTTGTCCTTCAGGACGTGTTCATCTTTACTGGCACGATCAAAGATAACATCGCTTTCGGCAAACCTGACGCTTCAAATGACGAAATCGTAAACGCGGCGAAGCTTGCAAGAATACACGACTTCGTAAAGACGTTGCCCGAAGAATACAATACCGTTGTGGGCGAAAGAGGCGTAACACTCTCGGGAGGGCAGAGGCAAAGGCTGACCATTGCGAGGGCACTCTTGGCTAATCCTAAGGTTTTGATTCTAGATGACGCCCTCTCTTTTGTGGATGCGAAGACTGAAACGGAGATTCAGGAAGCGCTTGAGGCTGCTATGAAAGGCAAAACGTCGTTCATAATTGCTCAGAGACTCTCCACAATAAAGAACGCAGACAAGATTCTGGTCCTAGATAATGGTGAAATCATCGAGTTTGGCACGCATAAGGAGCTTATGGCGAAGGATACTCTGTATAGGCGGATTTATGAGACACAGTTTCTGGAGAAGGCTCCGCTTGACATTGTGGAGGGAGGAAAGTAGGTGACCAGTCCACATGGAGCTTTTTCGGGAAGATACGAGGAGTCTAGGAAGCGAACGGTTGCTGACAGGACACTGATTGCTAGAATCTATGGATATGCGAGACATTACCAACGGAGCCTTGTGATAGGCGTAGTCGCAATAGTCTTGGGCGCCGTGACTGGATTGGTGTCGCCCTATCTTCACAAAATTGCCATAGACCAGATAATCTTGCCAGGAAATCTTGCGGGTTTCTACTGGTGGATACCCGTCTTCGTGTTCGTGACTGTGGCGAACTATGTCCTTCAGTACGTTCAGGTCTATCAGATGCGCATCGTTGGCGAAAAAGTCGTTGCTGAAATGCGTGACGACATGACCTCGAAGCTGCAGAAAATATCTCTCAGGTACTTTTCGGAAGGCGAGATAGGAAGAATAATGTCGAGGCCTACAAACGACGCCAACACTGTCAGAATATTCTTGAGAATGGGTTTGACAAGCATCATTTTGGACACATCCTCAATTCTCGGGTCATTTATCATAATCTTCTTACTTAACGTAAAACTGGCCCTCATAGCCGTTGCCATTCTACCTGTTGCACTCGTGGTGGCTTGGCTTCTAGGGAGGTTTTCAAGATCTGCCTACCGCAAATCCTTGTCTACGCTTGCAGGTCTGACGGCTAAAATACAAGAGAACCTTTCGGGCATGAGAGTGATAAAATCATTCGTTCGTGAAAACAAATCGTATGAAGAGTTCAGAGAGACTCAGGACAAGAACGTTGCAGCGAACATTCATGCTCTCAGAATTTCGTCAACTTACCAGCCTGTCGTAATTCTTATGCGTGTGATTGGTACGGCTTTGGTTCTTTGGTTTGGTTCGATGATGGTTGTAAGTGGTGAAATCACCATTGGAACTATCGTGGCGTTTATTGAATATCAATTCCAATATTTCATGCCACTCATGGACCTCGTAACGGTTTATGACCAATATCAATCGGCTATGGCAGCAACTGAGAGAATGTTCGATCTGTTAGATACAAGAGTGGAAGTGGAAGACCCGCCCAAGGACAAAGCTGTTGGAATAGAGACTATAAATGACGTCAGGTTTGAGAACGTCACTTTCGGGTACGATCCCAAAATCCCCGTGGTCAGGAACGTGAGCTTCTCACTCGATGAATCAAAGAAACTGGCCATCGTCGGATCAACGGGCGCAGGCAAGAGTACCATAATAAACCTCCTTGCTAGGTTCTATGACCCTCTCAGTGGGAGGATACTTATCAATGGACATGATGCGAGAGACATCGAGATTGATTCTTTGCGTAAACACATGAGCATAGTCCTGCAGGATTCGTTCCTCTTCCCCATGAGCATAAGAGACAACATACGATTTGGAAAACCCGAGGCAACGGATGCTGAAGTGCTAAAGGCAGCGAAAGCAGTCGGCGCCCACGAATTCATAACGAAGCTTCCACAAGGATACGATCACATAATACTAGAAGGCTCTGCAAACATATCAATCGGACAGAGACAGCTGATAAGCTTCGCAAGGACCCTTCTGATGAATCCACGGCTGTTGATTCTCGATGAAGCAACTTCAAGCATTGACCCGTATACTGAACTGCTCGTGCAAAATGCTCTGAGGAAACTGCTTGAGAACAGGCTTGCCATAATCATTGCGCATCGCCTGTCAACGATAAGATTATGCGATGAGATTATCGTGATTGAAGAGGGAGAAGCAGTGGAACAAGGTACTCATGCAGGACTCATAAAAACTGAAGGATTATACAGTGCATTTTACAGGATGCAGTTCAGAGAAGAAGAGTTTGAGACCCCACCCGCCGAGGATGCGCAATAGCAAAAATCGGCGTTCGTTTTTTGTTCGATTCGACCATTCGGAAAAATGGGATTGTTTGACTTGAAAAGTCATGAGAAGCAGCAACCACATAAAATGCGGATTAAAGACAATCCACTGCATTACGAGTTCAGGATGCGCTATGTACAGTCCGAACTTGCATCCGAAGTCATAGAGAGACTTTCTAGTCTGTATTTCGTCAAGGATCAGCGGGATTTGCAGAGGAAGTATCGTGAAGCAACTAAGTGGCTGGCAGAAACAATAGTGGAAACCGAAAGAGAAGGCTTCCGGAACTAGATTAATGAAAAATCGTTTTGGCATCATTTTGCGCGCTGGGCGTATCTTTCTGTTTCCCTGAGCAGTTTTTCGAGGTCTTCTTCTGAATGCGCCGTGCACAAAGCGCAACTGTGTGTTGGAAGGAAGAAAACTCCGTTTGCAATCAATGCCAAGTTGTAGTCAAAGGCTTTCTTCTTATCCGCGCGGGATGCTGCTTGTGGGTCTTTTATGCATTCCCCAGTGAAGTGAATGTTGAAGAGGGAGCCCACACCGGTTGTCTGGATATCGATTGCCTTTCTGCCAAAGACCTGCTGAATTTCTGCTTTGATCTTATCTCCAAGTTTGTTCAAGCGGCCTGTCACTTTACCGTCTTCCAAAACTCGGAGAGTTGACAGCCCAGCGGTCATGGTTATCGGGTTTGCTGCGAAGGTGCCGCCGTGGAATGAGTAGTTCGGCCGCTTGTACGTTATGTTGTCTATTCTTTCCATTATTTTCTTAGAAGCACAGAATGCTCCTACAGGGAATCCTCCTCCCACGATTTTTCCGAGGACTGTGATGTCCGGCTTCACACCGTAGTATTCCTGTCCTCCCCCAGGAGCAAGTCGAAATCCTGTAATGACTTCATCAAAAATCAGTAGTATGTCCTTTCTATCGCAGAATTCTCTCAAACCCTTCAGAAAATCTTTCTCAACGGGTATTCCGCCACCTGCCCCTAGCACTGGTTCGATTATGATTGAGGCAGGTTGCTCATTCTTCAGTCTTTTCTCAACACCGTCTAGGTCGTTAAAAGGCAGGAGAATCGTGTCTCGCAGGGCTCCTTGCGTCAACCCCGCAGACTCTGGAAGGTCAAATGGAGGTTTGACACCCACGTGAAGCGCGTCATAGCCGCCGTGCCATCCTCCCAGAAACTTAGCTATTCTGTCTCGTCCTGTAAATGCGCGTGCGAGGCGTGTAGCGTACATATTTGCTTCGGTACCAGAATTGGCGAACCTGACCATTTCAGCGCTTGGAACCATCTTCACGACTTGTTCAGCCAAGGCGACTTCCTGCTCATGCGAAGTGCCGTAGATTGTACCATTTTCAAGTTGTTTCTTAACTGCGACCATTACTTGTCTCGGACTGTGTCCAAGAATGAGTGCCGTGTGTCCGAGCCAAAAATCGATGTATTCGTTCTTGTCGACGTCGTATAGCTTGCTGCCTTTGGCCTTGGCCGCAAAAAAGGGGTATGGTTCAAAGTAGCGTATTGAATAAGAGACGCCCGCAGGCAAGACTTTTTTTGCGCGTTGATAAAGAGCCTTCGAGATTGGGGTTTTTGACGCGTAATCTTTCATCGCAGACTCACTTTCCTTCATTGCCAACAGTCAGACTGTCCAGTTCCGTTTAAATTGTTTGCGAAAACATGGCCGCAGGATGAAGCTCACTGGTTTTCTTCACTATTTTTCAAATTCTTTTTATATTTCGACTGCATAAGTCAAACTGAAGTGAGGTTGTAGAATATGGAATTTAAGGGAAGTCAGACTGAAAAGAATCTGCTCGCAGCATTTGCAGGCGAGTCGCAGGCTAGAAACAGGTACACCTATTTTGCCAGCGTTGCTCGGAAGGAAGGCTATGAACAGATTTCAGCCATTTTCCAAGAAACTGCTGATAATGAAAAGGAACATGCCAAGCTGTATTTTGAGCTTCTGAAAGGCGGAACTGTGGAGATCGTTGCAGCTTATCCAGCGGGCGTCATCGGGTCGACGGCGCAGAATCTGAAAGCAGCTGCTGAAGGCGAAAAGTTTGAGTGGGGAACACTGTACCCCGGCTTTGCAGAAGTAGCTGAAAAAGAAGGTTTCAGTGAGGCGGCTAGGACTTTTCGTCAGGTCGCCAAGGTGGAAGCTTATCATGAGCGACGATATCTGAGGCTGCTTGGGAACGTCGAACAAGGCAAAGTGTTCAAAAAAGATGCGCCAGTCAAATGGATGTGCAGAAATTGCGGTTTCGTATTCGAGGGCACTGAAGTTCCGGATAAGTGTCCAGTGTGTCAGCATCCAAGAAGTTTCTACCAGGTCTATTCTGAGAACTACTGACCTTTACACAAGAACAGCTCGAGACAAAGCGTGGCAGAGGTCTTCACAGCCTGATTCTGTGGCTCTTAGACTTGACATCTTGGTCAAATTCTTTGGCCAACTGTTCAAGCAGAGCTCTTTGCTGTGACGTGAGTTTTTCAGGTACTGCCACGTTTACTCGGACCAGCATATCACCTCTGCCGTATCCTCGGAACCTCGGCATTCCTTTTGCTCTTATCGTCAAGATATGGCCTGGTTGCGTTCCAGGTTGAATTTTTATCGTTGTATTTCCGTCAAGTGTCGGTATGGTGACTTCTGCGCCTAGTGCTGCTTGAGGGAAGCCTATTGAGAGTTGGTATAGAAGGTCGTCCTCTTCTCTTTTGAAATACCTGTGGGGTTTTACGTGAATGATGACATACAAATCTCCAGGAGTCCTTGTCTCGGGTGATGTCTCGCCTTCTCCGGCAAGTCTGAGTTGATATCCTTCGTCTATGCCGGGGGGCACTTTGACCGTTATTCTTCTTTCTTTTTCCATGACTCCACTGCCTCTGCATTTTGGACAGGGTTTTTCGATGATTCTGCCTCTTCCGTTGCATGTTGGGCAGGGTATGACTCGAACAAACATGCCGAAGCTGTTTCTGGTCGTAGTCTGGACTCTTCCTGCTCCGTTGCATTTGGGACATATTCTAGGAGATGTGCCAGGAGCTGCTCCGTTTCCTCTGCAGACATCGCATTTTTCTGTTCTTTCTATATCCGTCTCTTTTTCAGCACCGTTTGCGGCTTCTTCGAGCGTGATTTCAAGGTCATAGGCAAGGTCTCTGCCTCTTGACGGTCTTTCCGCGAAATCCCTGCCACCGAAAAAGAAGCTGAACACGTCTCTCAGACCAAAACCAGTACCCATGTCTCTGAATATTGAATCGAAATCGGCGCCTCTGAATATGTCTTCCTGCGTGTAACGTTGGTCAAAACCTGCATGCCCTAGTTGATCATACTGGGCTCTTTTCTCGTCGTCCGATAGAACTGCGTAAGCTTCTGATATTTCTTTGAACTTTTCCTCCGCTTCCGGTGATTTGTTTCTGTCCGGGTGATACTGCAGAGCTAGCTTTCTGTACGTGTCTTTGATTTCGTCTTTTGACCCAGTTTTGGATACTCCAAGAACTTCGTAGTAGTCTCTTTTGGTGCTCATTTCTTTATCATCAAATTGATGGTGCAGGTCAACAAAGACCTGCCCGGAGTGTTTATTTCACTTTGTAGTCTTCTGAATCGACGACCTTGTCGCCGGTCGGTTCTTGTGCTTGTTCTCCCGTTGGTTGTTGTTCTTGTTGCTTCGTTTGTTGTTGTTTTGCCTGTTCTGCGGCTGCTTGTTGATAGATTACTGTTCCGACGTCTTGGAGCAATTTGGTCAGTTCATCAGACTTGGTCTTGGCTTTGTCAGTGTCGGTGCCTGCTAGAGCATCTTTCAGAGCTGAGACTGAAGCGTCTATGCTGTTCTTCTGCTCTTGCGTGAGTTTTTCGCCCAGATCTTTCTTGGTTTTCTCTGCTGTGTAGATTAGGTTGTCAGCGTTGTTTCTAATATCAGCTTCTTCACGTTTCTTCTTGTCTTGCTCAACGAACTGTTCTGCTTCTCTGACAAGGCGTTCTTTTTCTTCTTTGGACAGTTTTGTGGAAGCCGTAATCGTTATTCTCGCTTCTTTGCCTGTGCCCAAGTCTTTCGCGGTGACGTTCAGTATGCCATTCGCGTCCATGTCAAATGTGACTTCGATTTGAGGCACGCCTCTTGGAGCTGGTGCGATGCCTTCTAGGTTGAAAATTCCAAGTGATACGTTGTCGCCTGCCATTGGACGCTCCCCTTGGAGAACGTGAATCGTTACTGCAGTTTGTAAGTCGGCGGCTGTTGTGAATATCTGACTCCTTCTTGTAGGGATTGTGGTGTTCTTCTCCATAATTCTCGTGAAGACACGGCCAAGGGTTTCAACGCCTAGGGACAATGGCGTAACATCCAGCAGCAATAGATCTTTGACTTCTCCTGTGAGAACCGCTCCTTGTATTGCTGCACCGATCGCGACGCATTCCATGGGGTCGACGCCTCTTTCTGCCGGTTTTCCCATGATTTGTTCGACAAACCTCTGGACATAGGGCATTCGGGTCATTCCGCCGAATAGGATTATTTTGTCTATGTCTTTCGGTGTCAGTTTGGCATCTTCGAGTGATCTTACGATCGTGCGTTCGGTTTTTTGGACTAGCGGTTGCGCGAGGGATTCAAGTTTGGCTCTGGACAAAGTGAAGTGCAGGTGTTTTGGTCCGGATGTATCGTTGAAAAGGAATGGGAGGTCAATGTCTGTGGTCATAAGTGTTGACAGTTCAATTTTGGCTTTTTCGGATGCCTCTTTCAATCTCGAGAGTGCCATTTTGTCGTTGCGCAGGTTAACGCCTGTCTGTCTCTGGAACTCTTCCACTAGGTAGTCCATGACTGCTTTGTCTAGGTCTGCTCCACCTGTCTGAGTGTCTCCGCTTGTTGACAGCACTTGGAAGACTCCTTTGCCAAAATCCATAACGGTGACGTCGTGCGTTCCGCCGCCGAAGCTGAAGACGAGTATCTTCATTTCTTTCTCGAGCTTATCTATTCCATATGCTAAGCAGGCCGCAGTGGGTTCGTTGATGATCCTTGCAACTTC
>Ga0315277_10008981_pt1 | contig 12808 bp, 9 predicted proteins | sample YL17G05_15_MG_FD_203695 | JGI IMG/M metagenome (GOLD analysis project Ga0315277, IMG submission 203695) | Sediment microbial communities from Yellowstone Lake, YNP, Wyoming, USA - YL17G05_15 | ecosystem: Environmental > Aquatic > Freshwater > Lake > Sediment | place: USA: Wyoming | collected... | reverse complement strand
TAGGAACGTGTCGGACTTAGCTCACGGCTGCAGGTCAGTCTGTGTTGGCGGCGATCTACTCGGCTGGGAGAACAGATTCGGGCCAGCCTCCAGTCGGCGGTTCTTGGGTGTGCCCCCTGCGGTCTCCGGGCCGAGTGGCCGGTTGCGGCTTCGCTCCCGGCTTTTTCAACTCACCGCCGCCAGTTTCAGTCCCGCACCGAGCCGGTGCAGTCGTTTGAGGTTGTAGGCCAGACAGACCAGATTCCATTCGCCGCTGACCTTCCGCAGGCCCCGCAGCAAGAACTGCCGGAACCCCAGCACCGCCTTGATGATGCCAAACACGGGTTCTACCGTGCAGGCTCGTTGGCGGTAAATCACCTTGCCCTCCGGCGTCTGGAGTTTGTCGGCCATCGCCAAGAGCACCGGATCGGTGATCGGCTTGGGCGGTTTGATCCGGTCCAACGGCCGGTAGTCGTAGCGGCGCTCGGCGTGCGCGTCTTCGCGGTGGACGCTCACGTAGAGGTCCAGTGCGGGCCGTTCCTGCTTCAGACGTTGAAAGACTTCCTTGTCCGCGTAACCACAGTCGGCCAGGGCGGCGGTGGGCGGGCCCACGGTCGGCGGGATGCTCACTAAATCGGGTTCCAGTTGCCCGGCGTCACTGGCGCAGTCGCTCACGCGCTGGCCCACGACGAGTTGACTGCCCTCGGCGTCCACCACGGCCTGCGCATTGTAGCTCTGGGTGTAACCCTCCCGCTTGCTCTTGCGCATGAGGCGCGCGTCCGGATCGGTGAGGTTGATTTGTTCGTCCGGTTCGGGCGTCGCCTGCGGCGGCTTGGGTTCGGAGCCTTTGGCCGAGCCTTCCCGCTGTTCGCGCGCGGCTATTTTCCGCTCGTAGTCGGCGCGTTCCGCCGTGGCGCGGGCTTGGGCGCGGGCCTCCAACTGGGCACAGGCGGCGTCCATTTTCTGCAACAGCTTTTCGCGCCGGGCAATTTCCTTGGGCAGCTTTTGCGGGTCGTCGTCGGTGTGGTCGGCGGCTTCGGCTTGGTGAAGCAGTTGCGCGACGTCTTGCTTCAATTGGGTGCGGAGTTGCTGGGCACGTTCGTAGGTGACGTTCTGGTCCTTGGAGGCGCTGGCCCGGATATGCGTGCCGTCCAGGCTGACGGTGCCGAGCTGGAGGAGCTTCAGTTCGCGGGCCAGTTCCAGCACGTCCACGAAGGCCACCGCGATGGCGTCCAGGTTGTTCCGGCGGAAGGCGCAGATCGTGTCGTGATCGGGATGCGTGTCCGCGGTGAGATAACGCACGGCCACGTCCCGGTAGGTGGCCCGCTCGATGCGCCGGGAACTGAACAGACCGTTGGCGTAGCAGTAGATCAACAGCGCCAGCATCGTCTGGGGCGGATACTGCTCGTCGCCACAACCCTTGTGATTGACAGCGAAGGTGGACAGCGGCAGCCGCTCGACGGCGGTGATGACGAAGTGTACCAAATCATCCTCCGCCACCCAATCGCGCAGGTCGGGCGGGAGAAGCAACGGCGTGGTGCGGTCGGTGTTCTTGAATCGGTGAGCCATGATGGCAACATGGACTGTGCTCCCCACACCCATGTTCAATTCACCGCAATCTCTCCTCGAAAAAAGTCCGACAGACTCCTAACCCTTTCGCTTCCTCGTTCTCCCGGAGGAGCCGGGACTCAACTTGAACACGACCGTGGCCACCAGCACCACCCCGGTCGCCAGCGCGGTGCCCAGCAACACCCAGAACAGCCACGGCGATTCCCAGTTCTCCAAGCCGTGCCTCAGGTTCATGCCGAAGACCGCACTGATGGCGGTCAGTGGCAGGAAGAACTCCACCAGCAGATTCAGGCGATGTCCGGCCCGAACGAGTTGATGCGCGCGTTGCGCTTGGACCTCGCCCTGTTTGGCGATCATGAACTCCATCCCGTGCTTCGCGTCGGTGTGCAGCAGTTCGATGGCGCGCTCCAATTCGCCGGCGTCGTCGCGGGCCAGCAGGATGGCCCGGTCGTCCGGACATTCCTCGCGCGCCTCCTGCAAGGTGCGATGCGTGTTGCGGATCGTGCGCAGCAACGGCGTCGTGCCTTGCAGGGTCTCGAAGAAAACGTTGGCGGAAGGATGCTGCTGCATCTGGTCTTCGATGCGGTCCACGGCTTTGCGCCACGATTCAAGATGAGCGTTCAACGCGCCCAACCCCGCCCCCCTCGGTGGACATCCAGTCGCCGCGCGGGTTGCGCCAGAAGATGGCCGACGGCCGCGCCGCGTTTCCCGGTTCGGGAACTTTGTGGAGAATGATGACGAGATGGCCATTGGCCGACATGATGCGTTGCCGGTCGGAGCGGTCGCCCAACCGCGAACGAAAGATTCCCGGCACGTCCCAACTGGAAGGCAGAGGCGAGTTCATGCGCGACACTCAACGGCCACGCCCGCGCGCCGTCAACCGCAAGGCGGCGGTTGGGCGGTTCGCGCCGGCCAACCGATGCCCCCACCGGCGTTCCGCACCCGGCATCGCGGGGTTTGATGGCGTGCCAGATTTTTCGATTGGGCCGCGCAACGTCCGTTTGCTACGGTTTGGCGCGAAAGCAACCAGCACCATGACGGACCCCAATCCGAACCACTCTGGCGCGACGTCAGCCTTTGAACCGGTCCGTGGCAGCCTCCGCGGTTTCTGGTGCCTCTTCGTCACGCAGTTTCAGGGCGCGTTCAGCGACAACGTTTACAAGTGGGTGGTGACGTATCTGGTCATCCGGCAGTTGTCGGAGGCACAGCGTGATCAGCTTGTGCCGCTCATCGGCGCGATTTTCGCGCTCCCCTTTATTCTCTTCTCGATGGCAGGTGGCTTTTTTGCCGACCGCTTCAGCAAACGCACCGTGGCGATCATCGTCAAAGCCGCCGAGATCGGCGTGATGCTGCTGGCCACGCTGGCACTGGGCCTGAGTTTCGTTCCGCTGATGCTCGGGATCGTGTTTCTGCTCAGTACACAGGCGGCGTTTTTCGGCCCGACGAAATACGGCCTGCTGCCGGAGTTGCTGCCGGAGAAACAACTCTCGTGGGGCAATGGCTGGATCGGCATGGCCACGTTCATCGCAGCGATCAGCGGCACGTTGGTGGCCGGTGTGCTCTCGGACGTGTTCGGGCCGCATCAAGTCTGGTCCGGCGTGCTGCTGATCGGCTTGGCCGTGTTCGGCACGACGACGAGCTTCGGCATCAGCCGCGTGACCGCTGCTGACCCGACGAAAAGGTTTCGGGTCAATTTTCTGAGCGACCTGTGGGCGCAATTCCAAATTATCCGCCGCGACCGAGTCCTCCTGATCGCCGTGTTGTCGTGCAACTACATCTGGTTCCTCGGCGCGCTGCTCCAGCCCACGCTGGTGCTTTACGGTAAGGACGTTTTGCGCCTCGACGATTTGCATAGCAGCTATCTGCAAGCGGCGCTGGCCGTTGGCATCGGCCTGGGCAGCGCGGCGTCGGGTTATTTGTCGGCCAAGAAAATCGAAGTCGGCTTCGTGCCGCTTGGCGCGCTCGGCCTCGCGGTGTTCGGTGCGCTGCTGGCTCGACGGGGCCTGAATTTCAGCAGTGTGGCCTGGAATCTGGGACTGCTCGGTTTCTGCGGCGGCTTTTATGTCGTGCCGGTCAACGCGCTGGTGCAACACCGGCCCGAACCGGGCAACAAGGGCGGTGTCATTGCAGCATCGGCGTTCGTTTCGTGGGTGCTCATTTTTGCGGCGTCCGGCATCTACTACCTGTTGCGCAACACGCTGGGCTTGGACCTACAAACCATCTTCCTTGTGGGTGCGGCGCTGAGCTTGCTCGGCATGATCGCCTTCGTCTGGACGTTGCCGGAGTCCGTCCTGCGCCTGACGCTGTGGTTTGTGACGCGGACGATTTATCGCGTCCGCGTGCTGGGGCGCGACAACATCCCTGAACGCGGCGGTGCGCTGTTCGTTTGCAACCACCTCTCGCTCGCCGATGCCATCCTCCTGCAGGCTTCCACCGACCGGCCCATCCGTTTCATCATGTTCAAGGGCTTTTACGAAAAGCCCCTCATCAAACCGTGGGCGAAGGTTTCGCAGGCAATTCCCATTTCCTCCGAGCTCCGTCCGCGCGAAATGATTCAATCCCTGCGCACCGCGAGCGAAGCCATCCGGGCTGGCGAGGTGGTTTGCATTTTTGCCGAAGGCCAGATCACGCGCATCGGGCAGATGCTGCCGTTCCGGCGGGGCTTCCAGAAGATCATGAAGGACGTGGAAGCGCCCATCGTGCCGGTCGCGCTGGACGGCGTGTGGGGCAGCATTTTCAGCTTCGAGAAACGCCGCTTCATCTGGAAACTGCCGCGGCAGATTCCACATCCGATCACGGTGAACTACGGCAAGCCGTTGCCGCACACCGCCACGCCTTCCGAGGTGCGACAAGCCGTGCAGGAGCTTACCGCCGAGGCGTGGGAACTCCGCAAGGCCCGCATGAAACCGCTGCAGCACCGCTTCACGGCCACGGCGCGGTGTCACCCGTTCCGGTTTGCAATGGCGGACGCGCAATCGCCGAAGGTCACGTTTGGGGGCGCGCTGGTGAGGACGGTTTTCCTCGCACGCCGACTCCGTGCCGCATGGGCGGGCCAGGCGAAGGTTGGCCTGCTGTTGCCGCCGTCCTGCGGCGGTGCGCTGACCAATTGGGCCGCGCTGCTCTGCGGCAAGGTGCCAGTGAACCTGAATTACACCGTCTCCAACGAAACGCTCGCTGCGTGCATCCGGCAGTGCGACATCCAAACGGTCATCACCTCGCGCGTGTTTCTGGAGAAAGTGAAGCTCACCGTGCCAGGCCGGGTATTGTTCCTGGAGGAAATCGCTGCGAAACCTGGCCCGGGCGAAAAGCTCGCTGCCGTGATCATGGCCTGGCTTCTCCCGGTGCGGCTGTTGGAGCGCGCATTGGGCTGCGAACGCAAGGCCCGGCTTGATGACCTGGCCACGGTGATTTTCTCCAGCGGCAGCACGGGCGAGCCGAAGGGCGTCATGCTCAGCCACTACAACGTGGGCTCGAACGTTGACCAGTTGGAGCAGGTGTTCGGCTTCACGCGGGACGACCGGATGCTGGGCATTCTGCCGTTCTTCCATTCGTTTGGATTTACTGGCACCCTCGCTCTGCCCGGCGCGCTCGGCGTGGGCGTTGTGTTCCATCCGAATCCGCTCGATGCGAAGACCGTGGGACTGCTGGCGAGCCAGTACGCCGTCACGTTCCTGCTCGCAACGCCGACGTTCCTGCAATTTTACATGCGCGGTTGCGAGCCGGAGGATTTCGGCAGCCTGCGCATCGTCATGGCGGGCGCCGAGAAACTGCCGGAGCGACTGGCGGCGGCGTTCGAGGAGCACTTCGGCATCCGACCGTTGGAAGGCTACGGCTGCACCGAGTGCGCGCCGGCGGTGGCGGTCAACACGCACGACTTCCGTTCCGCCGGCTTCCGGCAGGTCGGCGCCAAGCGCGGCAAGATCGGCCACCCGTTGCCGGGCGTCAGCGTGCGCATCGTGGACCCCGCCACGCACGAAGCGTTGCCCGTCGGCCAGCCGGGACTGCTGCTTGTGCGCGGCCCGAACGTGATGCGCGGCTATCTCGGCAAGCCGGAGAAGACCGCGGAAGTACTGCGCGACGGCTGGTACGTCACGGGCGACGTGGCGGCGCTCGACGAAGATGGCTTCGCGCAAATCACGGACCGCCTGAGCCGCTTCAGCAAGATCGGCGGCGAGATGGTGCCGCACATCAAGGTCGAGGAGAAACTGCACGAGCTGGCGGGCGTGATGGAGCACAGCTTCGTCGTCACCAGCGCTGCGGATGAGAAGAAAGGCGAGCGGTTGGTAGTGCTCTACAAACTGCCGGAGGCGCAACTCCAGCCGTGCCTCGAAAAACTAGCGCAGTCGGATTTGCCAAACCTTTGGAAACCGCGCGCGGATTCTTGCTTCCACGTGGACGCCTTTCCGCTGCTCGGCTCAGGGAAGCTGGATTTGCGGAAGGTGAAAGAGACTGCGGCGCAACTGGCTGCCTGAACGACCGTGAATATTTTCCGGCCACAGCAACCTTACGTTTTTCATCCGCCGAAGTACGCGGCGTGGTTCCGCCCGATTCTGCATGGGCTGACTGCGTATTTCCTTCGCTATCGGTTCAACATTCGGAACCTCCGAGTGCGCGGGGCGGAGAATCTTGTCCGGCTGGTGCGCAGCGGCCAGTCGGTTCTGGTGGCGCCAAATCACGCCGACCACGCGGACCCGGCCCTGCTCGTCACCGTGGGCCGAAGACACGGACTTGCGTTTCATTTCATGGCGGCGCGGGAAGGCTTCGAGAAGGGTGCGCTGCAAAGTTTCGTCCTGCAACGTTCCGGTGCGTTCTCCGTGGATCGCGAAGGGGCGGACCTCGCGGCGATCCGCACGGCGATGAACATTCTACGAGAGTGCCGTCATCCGCTGGTGATCTTTCCAGAGGGCGAAATCTGGCACCATCACGAGCAATTGGACCTGCTCAACGAAGGCGTCGCCACCATCCTGCTCCGTGCGGCGGAGAAACTGCCGGAAGGAAAGCGGAGTTACGCCATCCCGACGGCGATTCACATCACGCACGATCCGTCCGTGGCAGCGACGTTTTCCCCGCGACTGGACGAATTGGAGCGCCGCATCACCTGGAAGCCGAAGTCGTGTGTGGACCCGGTGGAACGCATCTACCGGCTCGGAAGCGCACTACTGTCCATCAAGGAGGAGGAATTCCTCGGCGAATCACAAAAGGGCGAACTGGTCGGGCGCATCCGGAGCTTGCAGCAACACCTTGTCCGGCAAATCGAGCAGCAGCATGGCCTCGCAGGCAGTGCGCAGCTCATTCCCCTACGGCTCAAAACCGCTCGCCATGCGATTCGCCAGAAATTGAACGCGGCATCGCCGCCTTCCCGCGGGCGCGAGGCGGAGCTTTACGGTCATTTGGAGCAGCTCTTCGTCGCGCAGCAGTTGTACAGCTATCCGGGACAGTATCTGCGCCGCAACCCGACGCCCGACCGCATCGCGGAGACGATTTTCAAGCTGGAGGAGGACGTGTTGGAACACGAACACTACCCTGCGCCGCGCTTTGCCGAGGTCACGTTCGGCGAACCGATTGACGTGCTCCAGGTCCTACAGGAGCGAAAGCTCAACGCCAAAACCGGTGTTCGGCCGATGACCGAGCTGTTGCGCGAGCGAATTCAGACGCTCTCAGCCGCCAAGTCTCCGTAGCCGCGTCTCGTCAGAGCGCGGACCACTACGAGCGCCCGCCCCATCCGCCGTCTCACGACGGCGGCTACAAGGGCAGGTATTCCTCCCGGATTTCCTTCGCGTCGCAGTGGAGGATCGCCACACTGCGCGGTTGAGCGAACTTCGGTTTGCCGCAATAGCCGGGGTTGAAGAACAGCGTGCCGCCGATGCGCTCGCAAAACGCCTTGTGCGTGTGGCCGAAGACCACCACGTCCGGCCGCTCGCGCGCGATGCGGTCGCGGACCCGGTCCGCCGGGCGCCGCGGGTCAACGATGTGATGCACGAGGAATTTTCGCCCGCCCAGTTCAACGACTTCCGTCTCGCGGAAGCTGATGCGCGGATCATCCGTGTTCCCCAGTACCGCCGTCACTGGCGCGACCGCTTCGAGGTCGAGGATGGTGGAGGGATAGCCGATGTCGCCCGCATGCAGGATGTGGTCCACGCCGGCGAACAACTCCGGAATGCGCGGGTCAAGAAAACCGTGCGTGTCGGAAAGGATGCCGAGTTTCATGAGGAAAGTGACGGGTGACGAGTGACGGGTGATGGGAGACACACGGGCGCGGTCCTTCGTGGCTGTGCTCCTGTCACCAGTCACGCGCCAGTCGTCATGCTTTTGCTTCCTCCGGCGACTCGGCGGGTTCAGGTTCCGGCTCTGGCGCTCGCGCGCCGGCTTCCTTTTCCACCGGGGATTCGGCGGTTGCGCTCAATTTCACTGCGCCGACAAACAAACCGGTGAACAGACCGCCACTCAGCAACGTGTTGCGGAAGAATTCCCAGGTTTGCGGCCAGCCCGCGGTGCCTTTGGTCAGCGCCGTCAGCCAGCCCAGGAACGTCTTCGTGTATTCCGGATTGCCGAACGGATTGAAGAACCATGACGCCGTGTTGGTGATGAGATAAAACAACAGCGCGCCGAGGATGCCGCCGCCCAGCAGCGCGAGGAACGACGCCTGCGGCTTGAAACGGCGGCCCAGAAAAATCAGTGCCGCGTAGGCGAGGTAGTTGAAGCCCTGGTACTGCAGCAGCGGCAGGTCCCACACCTGGTAGCCCAGGCTGAAGTAGTAGTAGCAGTTCAAGCCGACGTCGGTGAGCAGCAGCGTGCCGAGCGGCAGCCACCACGCCATGCCGCCGGAGAAGAACACGCCCGCGCAAAACGCGATGGCGTACGCCGCGCTGAAATTCTGCGGCAGCACGCCCGGTATCCGCGAGAGCGCGAATACCACCATCAACAACAGCGGCAATGCCAGTTTTCCTTTCACCCCACCCATCATACGAGTTCGGCAATTGATGACAAGAACAGGCCTTCCGCACATTCACGGAGAATGATTCAAGGGGGCGACGGGTTTCGACTGGGTTGCGGTTCGTGGTACGGCAGACCCGCGCGATAGAGCCGGAGCATCCGTTGGTTCAACACTACGAGCTGCTCATTGCGGCCCGCCTTCGCAAGATCAACCGCCTGTTGGGCCGTGGTCACGGCATTTGTGAAACGTCCCGCCTCTGCGTACGCCGTGGCGAGTGTGCCAAGCATCAGCGCGTTGGTACTTGAGGTCGCACGGCAGGCGCGTTCGGCAAGGTGGACGGCTTCCGTGCCGTTGCGCATGTCAGCATCGGGACTGGTCGCCAGCAGCCAGGCCAGGTTGTTGAGCGCTTCGACGGAGTCAGGTTTGGCAGCGAGCGCCTGGCGGCATTGGGTCACGGCGCCCAGGAAATCTCCGCTCGCGCGCAGCAAACGCCCCCATTGCAGGTGCGCCTCGGCGTCCGGCGTTCCACGCGTCGCGGTGCGGAGTTGCGCGATGGCAGCCTGAAGGTCTCCTCGATTTTCCAACACCCTGGCCAGAGCCTTGTGTGTCTCGGGGTCTTTCGGATTCAAACGCGCCGCCGTTCGCAGGGGAGCTTCCGCCTCCGAGAACCGGCCCCGCAAAACCAGCGCGTGACCGAGGTTGCGTTGCGCCTCGGCGTTGTTCGGACGCAATTGTAGCGACGTGTTGAAGTGCTGAATCGCGTCGTCCAGTTTCTGTTGCTCAGCCAGAACGCAACCGAGGTTGTTGTGCGCCACCCAGGCGGCTGGATTCTTCGCCAGCGTGTCGCGCCACAGGCCCTCATCGGTGGCAAACACGCCCGCCCGCTGGAATGTCAACCCGGCGAACCCCAGCAGGAGCGCAGCGGCGACCGGTTGGAGAATCATTTCCGGCAGCCACGCGCGCAGAGCCGCCGCCAGCAATGCCACCGGAGCAATCAACGCGAGGTATTGAAAGTGATCCGACACTCGTGAGATGAGGAGGAAATACATGTCGAAGAATCCGAGCGCCGGAAGCAGCGCCACGGTGAACACGCCGACTGCAAACAAAGCGTGTCGCCCCCACCCGCGTCGGAAGCTCCAGCTCGCGCCTAACACCGCGCTCCAAAGGAGCAACGGCACCCAGGCGAAAAGCGATGCGGCTGGAATCTGCCATCGCGGATAAATGAGGTTCAGGTTGAGCGGCAGTGCCGCCTTGCTCAAATAAAACCACAGCGCCCAACCCGCCCCCGCGAGTCGTCCCCAGAAGCTCTCTGTCTGCACCCGGTCGCCAAGAATGACGTGGTTGCTTTGAAACCACACCGTTGTCAGACCGAAAGCCAGGGCCAGCGCAAAGAACGGCACGGTGCGCACGCACGTCCGCCCCAGCACTCCGGGGCGCTGGTTGGCCCTCGGAAAGCCGGAAGCGTCGGGTTCCGATTTCGTGTTGCATACGCCGCACAAAATGGGTACGGGCGTTTGACCGGCGGAAAGCAACGATTGCCTCCACCAAATGCTCCCCAGCAAGACCCCCGGCAACACCACCGTTGTCGTTTTGCTCAAAAGCGCCAGGAGAAACGCGGTGAGTGAGAGCCAGTACCACTTCGAGGTACGAAGTGCGAAGTGCGAAGTGCTGGGTTCAGAGTCAAAGCGGATGTAGCAGGCAATGCTAAGCAGGAAGAAGAGAAGAGACAGCGTATTCTTGAGCTCGGAAATCCACGCCACCGAGGCCACCGCCACAGGATGCGCGGCGAAGAGCGCCGCGGCCAGCCAGGCGCCGTGAACTTGCAGCCGCGAGAGCATTCGCCACACAAGCACCGCATTCGCGCCGTGCAAGAGAACATTGACGACGTGGTAGCCCACCGCCTGCTTGCCCCAAAGCAACCATTGCAGCCAGAACGCCACAACGCTCAGCGGGAAATCCTCGTTGAACCAGATCGTGCCGAGACTAGTTTCGCCGGTAACGAGCGAATTGCGGTCAATCAACACCGTGTCGTCCCAAACGAAGCCGCCGCGCAGCACCGGCGCGTAGGCTGCCAAAACCAGAAACACGAGCGCGAAGCCAGACAGCCATTCTCGCTGCCGCGAATGTGAATCGGCGGAGGGCGACGCGTTCGATCTGGCCGCGAATTCACCTTCGTGGCGACTGGTCGCCCTGTGCTGCGCTTGAGCGCCCTCGTTCACGCCCGGCATCGTAAGCGTGCGCAAAAGAATGACAAGCCGGGCTGTGTTCGTTAAACCGTTGAACCGTGAAACGTTGAGCCCCTCGCTAGCCGCAGTTCGTCAGAGCGCGGAAGTTGCGGGGACGAGGCCGATTCAACGATCCGACGGTGCAGCAACCGACATGGAAGAGCCGCTCGTCATTTTGCACGAAGACGCTGTGTTGCTGGCGGTCAACAAGCCGGCTGGGTTGATCTGCCACCCGACAAAATCGGACGGTCGTTCCAGCCTGATCGCGCGCGTGCGGACCCAGCTTGGACCGAACGCTGCGCCGCACCTTGTCAACCGGCTGGATCGTGAAACAAGCGGAGTCGTGCTGGTGGTAAAGACATCGGACACCGCCCGCGAACTGTGTCGGATTTTCGAGAGCCGTGCCGTTAGGAAGGAATACCTCGCCATCGTCCGCGGGCACGTGCGCGAGGGCGCCGGCTTCATTGACGCGCCGCTCGGCAAGGATGAGCAGAGCAGGGTGGCCATCAAGGATTGCGTCCGCGCCGATGGCGCGCCGGCGCAAACGGAGTTCCGGGTCGTGCGCCGCTTCGCGCGCGCCCAAGGTGAATTCACGCTCCTCCGGATCACGCCGCTGACGGGGCGGAAGCATCAAATCCGCATCCACTTGGCGCATCTCGGCCATCCGATCGTTGGCGACAAGATTTACGGTGGCGATGAGGTACTTTATCTGGATTTCGTCGCGGGCCGGCAGACGGAGGAACAGCGGCGTCGCTTGGTACTGTCGCACCATGCGTTGCACGCGGCTGAAGTGTACTTCGACTGGCGTGGGCGGGAGTGGCGCTTCCGCGCCAAGCCGGAGAGATGGTTCACAGACTTTCTCGCCCTCGAATGAGGCAAATCGTCGCGAAGACTGGCCTCCCAGCAGCGCCGCGGCGCGTTGCCACTCGGTCCAACGGTTCGCCGCGCCACAATTCGTGTTTATTCGCGTGAATTCGTGGGATACAACTCCCACGTGCTAACGATTCCGATAACCATGCAGGCGGTGGTTTACCGCGGCCCCAATGACCTGCGGCTCGAAACAGCGCCCGTGCCGCGCATCGGCGCGGACGAGTTGCTGGTGAAGGTGGCTGTGTGCGGTGTGTGCCCGACAGACATCAAGAAAATCGAGCATGGCACCGTGCCGCCGCCGCGCATTTTCGGGCACGAGACGGCGGGCACGATTGTGCGAGTGGGCGCACGCGTGCGGGGTTGGCGGGTCGGCGACCGCGTGGCGTTGCATCATCATGTGCCGTGCCTGAAGTGCCATTTCTGCCGTCATCGCGCCTTCGCGCAATGCGCCACCTACAAGCGCACGGGCATCACCGCTGGGTTCGAGCCGGCGGGCGGCGGTTATGCGGAATACGTCCGCGTCATGCCGTTCGTGCTGCCGGGTGTGGTGAAGATTCCCAGGCGGAATTCCTTCGAGGAAGGTGCGATGCTCGAGCCTGTCAACACCGTCCTCAAAGCCGTTCGCCGACTTAGGCTTTTGCGCGGAGATGTCGTTCTGGTAGCTGGGCAGGGTCCGATCGGCCTGATGTTCACGCGCCTCCTCCAGCTCGAAGGCGCTCGGGTGCTCGCGACGGACTTGTTTCTCGAACGGCTGCAACTGGCGCGCCGGTTCGGCGCCAAATGGGGGTTGAAACCAAATTCGAAATCCGAAGTCCGAAGTCCGAAGTTTCAATCCAACCTCACGACTTTCGTTTCTCGCGTTACAGAAGGTCGCGGCCTCGATGCCGCAGTCATCGCCGTGCCCTCCGACGCGGTGGCGCGTGGAGCGCAGGCGCTGTTGCGCGGCGGCGGGCAGCTTCTGCTGTTCGCCCACACGAAGCGCGGCGACAGCCTGTCACTTGACCCTGCGGCGGTATGTGTGGACGAGAAGGATTTGCTGGGCAGTTACTCGTCGGATGTAACGTTGCAAGCGGAGGTGGCGCGACTCGTGTTCTCGCGACAGCTCGATGTGCGTCCGTTGATCACGCATCGGTTTCCGCTGGCACAAACCGGCGCCGCGGTGGAGCTGGCTTCGCGACCGACACCGAATTCGCTGAAGGTCGTGGTGAGCCAGGTTCCAAGCTGACACCGG
>Ga0315277_10008980_pt1 | contig 12808 bp, 10 predicted proteins | sample YL17G05_15_MG_FD_203695 | JGI IMG/M metagenome (GOLD analysis project Ga0315277, IMG submission 203695) | Sediment microbial communities from Yellowstone Lake, YNP, Wyoming, USA - YL17G05_15 | ecosystem: Environmental > Aquatic > Freshwater > Lake > Sediment | place: USA: Wyoming | collected... | reverse complement strand
ATATTCGATATTTCCTCTCGTCCATTGTTTGTCTCCTGATGTTTGTAGTCTACTCCATCAGGACATTTTTTATGTCCACAAAATCGGGGGAATCCCAAAATCCATACCAGATTCTCCTCATCCTCCTCCCAATTTTCTGGATTGGCCTCAATGTACCTGCGGATCATTTCCCATTCCTTCTCATCACATCTAACATGTTCATAACACTGCAAAGTTCGCAGTACACGTAACTTCGTTGCCAGATACCAGTCTCACCTGACTTGCCCTATATCCTCCTTGCAGCTGCAGATTGGAATGATCCAACCATTGCCCCTAATGATTTCGGAGGAGAGTAAGGGCGACGCAACATCGCCTACGGCACATAATACTGGATCACCAACACCGGCCTGTCAGTTACCGTCCCATAGTTCCCGCTGAAGAACTTCATATAGTCCGCCGTATTGTCATTATCATCGTCCAGCTTGAACCGCAGCCGGAACTGCGTCGTCCCTGTCTTGTTGATATATGGATAAGCCGTGGTCAACAGCATCACGCTGTACCAGCCGATGCTTGCCCTCCTTTGCATTTTGTCGCGCTGCTGTTGCAACTCATTGGAAGAGTGCCTGAACATCAATTATCCATAATGTCGTGCCTGATGAATTATCTGGATCACCAGGAAACGATTCAAAAGCTACCTTTTTGCCATCGTAAGACCAGGACGGAGCACCGTCATATCCTTCATAATATGTTAGCCTGATGGCATTGCCCCCAGATACTGGTTTGATGAATAAATTTGCAAACTCAAGCCCAAGTTCATCTGAACTGTAAACGATCCACTGCCCGTCAGGGGAGAAAGAAGCATCAGTTTTTTCCCCTGAGCCGCTGGTGATCTTTCGGTGATTTGTACCATCACTATTCATTATCCAAATATCCCATTGCCCGTTGCTGAATTTTTGATAGAGTATTTTGTCGCCGGCTGGTGACCAGTTGGGTTGTCGGCAGTCTTCGTTAGCGTTGGTTAGATTCTGGTATGGCATCGTCCCATCTATCTTGTATTTGACCACGATTCCATCGCCTTCAACATCCAATACGTGCGACTCGAAGACAACCCATTGACCATTCGGGGACAAAGAGGGTTCATACGCCACCTTGTTTGCGCGGCCGGTAACCTTGACTTCATCCCCAGGATTGCCATCCTCATCTACGAGGTATATTTCATCGTGAGGATCTCGAGACGACGAAAACACAATTTTATGGGTGATAGAGTTCCAACTGGAACCAGGCAGATTTACATTTCCACTTCCATCCGAAATAAGCAGCCTTGTATCGCTTGAACCTGGCTCAACCACAAAGAGGTCTGCAGGTTCCTTGTTATAGCCCTTTCTAAACCTGGTAAAAAGTATTGAATTACCGTCAGGGGACCAGGCAGGATTTTGCAGGCTTCCATTAACAGGGATATTCACCCTGTACGCTCCGTCTTCTCTTTGATTATGTGGCCAGATTGGTACCGGAGGCCAGTAAGGATCAGCAGGGTATCGGAACATCGAGAGATTTGCTGCACTGCAATCACCCAGATTGTTACAGGTCAGGTTGCCGGTCAGGCCGTTGAAAGTCGTGGTTGCGTACAGCGCATCCCGCAGCACCTTGCGCCCGAGATGAATGGTTCCATCCGGTTCCACAACGGCAACTTTCACGATGGCGGCTTTGATCATATTGAATGCATCATAAGCGTGGGCATGCCAGACAGAGATCGGATCATAACCAAATTTTGCCTTGTACGCCGGCAGGAAGTGGCTTTTGTAAGCTGGCTTGAACAGGCCTGTGTCAAGGTTTGTGACGTAAAAACCCTCTACGTCCGCCCCGGCTGCTGTTGCCAGGTCTTGTGTATACAGGGCATCAGAACCGATCAGGTCCGCGGTCTCCAGGCCTGTTGTCCCGCGTGCTTGGGGGACGAGATAACCAGCAGCCGGCATGGAGACTGGCATATAGATCACATCAGGATTCCCGGCAGCGATGCTGGTCAACACTGCGCTGAAATCGGTTGCTTTCGGGTCGATCAGCTTCTGCGTGGAGATCGTGCCGCCCAGCTGGATGAATTTTGCCTCAAAATCCTTCCGCTGATAGTCTGAGATCTGGTTTCCGTCGCGAATGGTGGCAGCCTTCGTTTCACTCAGGAATGACCAGGCGAACTGGGCAGCCAGCCTACCTTGGACTTTATCGGATATGGAGACCCGCAGGTACCCCGGAAAGTGGTACGGGTTGCCGGGTTCGGTCAGGTCAGGCAACGTATTCGATGGCGATACCACTACCAGTCCAGCCGCGGAAAGAACAGACATGCCTCCCTTTGTTTCACTGGAGCAGCCCGGACCCACGATTGCGACGATGCTCGGATCAGCTGCCAGTTGTGTCGCGGCTGCCAGGCCACCACCACTGTTGCATAGACTGTCCTTACCATCGAACTTGATAGTGTGATTCAATATCTTCCCAGCGGCATCGTCGATTGCGATCACCGCCCCATTACGCGCATCGATGCCCAGGTCTTGTGCGCCACCCGACACTGGAAGTATGTATGCGATGTGAACGGGACTGCTCGGCAGTATCCTGACGCAACCAAGGGCATCCGCGCATACTACGATCGCCTCATAATCCAGCTTGGCATCCCCGTTGCTGTTGTTCGAGACCAGCCTCAGCCGGATCTGCTTCGTTGTAGCATTGACAAATTTGGCTGGGCTTGCGCTGGTTCTGAACATCAGGTATTTCCATACGTTCGCGGCTGCACCAGTGTTGTCTCCCCTCAATACCCAACTGCTGTCCAACCAGTCGTACAAATACCACGACCATCTCTGGGTCGCCTTTGCAGGTCCTTTATAGTTTGTGCTGACCTGTATACTCTTTATCGATGCAGGGGTGATAGTTGCCGGTATTGTGTAGGTTCGATATCCGCGGTATATACTTGCTGGGGTTTGGAACAACACGTATTTGGACGGATCGTTCGCAGTACCGGACTGGTCTTTAACCCTCATTAGTGCAACGCCGCCGATTGTAGTGCCTATTTCATTTACGATTGTAACAGGCAATAATCCTATTACGGTCGCTGTCACACCTTCAGCAGCGCTGCCTGGACCCGTTGGGAACGCCGCCAGGAATAACAGCCCGAGGATGACAACCTTTATGATGCGCCTATGGTTTTTCATTGGCTCCTCCTTCTGAAATGAAAGATGGATCAATTTGTCATACCCCCAACGTCATTGCGGTAATATGATAATACACCTTTTATGTAATTATTTCAATATCCTGGATAAGTTCAATACACTCACATGCCTTTACCATTTTGGCAACAACCTCAATCGATACTGGCTCTAAAGGCTCAATAGGCACTCTGGGAGCTTTCACTTTACGTATCGGGTTTGACCACCCTTCTGGCTCAGCCTCTCTCTCAAACCATAAAAAGAAAGTACGGATAGTCCGAAACGCGGTATGCCTTCCTCCCGGATTATGACCGGTCCCTTCAATGTAAAGAAAATATTGTCTTAGAAAGGTTGGCGTAATCTGGCTGACCAGTTTTACTGTCTGGGCTTCACAATAATCTGAAAACAGCTTGAGCTTGGTTCTATAGAAATGCATCGTCCCATCGGTGATCCCGGCTGCTTTTCGATCAATCAGGAAGGCTTCCATCCAGGTTAACAGGAAATCATCTACCATGGAAATCTTAATAGTCCCCTGGGTCTCGGCATTAATAGACATCGGCACACTCCTTTTTTGTGTGCCGAGCGCCCCCATATCTGGGTATTTTAGCGAAAATTACTCAATAAATTCCACATGTGGTGGTTCTGGTGGCGGGGGTGGGATTTGAACCCACGACCAAGGGCTTATGAGTCCCCTGCTCCACCGCTGAGCTACCCCGCCAACGCCCGAAAATATTACTATGCTTCAATCTATTTGTCAAACGCATGCAGGTTTCAAGGAATAATCCATACCACGTAAAAATCATCCCGCTCGAATCTCCTTTAAATAAAGCACGCGATCGTTTGTTTATATGCAGGCAGACAAACCAATAAAAATACAGTTTTTATATATTTAGTGAGGTAAAGGAACACCTAAATAATCACACATCGTGATCTGGAGATACATCTGACGGATATTCGATTCCAACAATCCAATTATCCGGAGCCTCTCCCTGGCAGGTGGATTATAAGGGTTATAGGCGATCGGCAGCCCCACCCTGACCTTTCGGTCTTCATGCATGGCTACGGGATAGAAATTTAATGAATTTCCAGTTGCTTTAAAATACATTTCACCCAACCTGCTCAAGCCTTGTTTGAATGGTCTCATTTTACATTCCGGATCAGCTGCCTGAGTGGGATCTTCAGGAAATACCAGCAGATATTTACCTTTTTGAAGCAGGGAGAGGCTGAGCTTGTATGTTCTTCTAAGCTTGACCGGATCCTGGTAGACCGGGATACAGCCCAGGGCATTCAGCATAGGCACCGATATCTTGCAGATCGCCTTGGATACCAGCAGACTTAAGGGAGGTTTGAGATGGAGCTCCGGCTCGACGAAATCCACCCGAAGGTACTCAGGAGCCTCTTCCGGATCGATCGTTTTGGATAAGGTCCAGGGATAAAACCGAACAGGTATTGAACAAACTACTCCAATGGGTCCTGTTGAACCCAGGTGGTTGGCGACAAACACAGCCGGACCTTTTTCAGGAAGGTTCTCTTCACCAACCAGCTCGCCCCCCCAAAGGTTCAGGTCAACCATTTTCACGATCATGAAGTATAAGGCATCATTCATTGTAGATTTCCTTAAGCAGCATAAGATCGGGTGTGTTTTTTTTGCTTATGTAATAAGGTTTCATTGCAAAAACTTTTTTTTATCACGAAAAGCGTAAGTAGTATTAATCTTTGTTAATGAGGAGACCCTTCGCTTCGCTCAGGGTGACACACCCTTTTTGCAGTGGACTCTAATTAGCATATTTATCGATTCAATCGCGCTTAGTAGATTGTTTTATATTGTCTCTAGATCACCTTCTCAAAATCGTCTCATTATTTCATATGAACCATTCAAGAACCATGGGTCTTTCCTAAATTGGTATAACGATAATATTATTCTTTAATATAGTTTAGCACTTTCCGAGGATGAATGGAATAGCGATATATGGACAAAGATTAATGTTGGTATTCAATCATGATCAAAAATAATCCGAGAGGCGGTCAAATATATTGGGGAACAGCATGATCCTGTAAATATCGACCATTATCCCGAAAATATATATGCCATTATGTGACTAGGCGAGACCACCACCATCCACAACGAGTGCTGTACCAGTAACATAGGAAGCGGCATCACTGGCCAGGTAGAGAACAGCCTGGGCAATCTCCTCTGGTTGGGCATAGCGGCCTAAAGGCCGGTTGGCGGCTTCAGCCAAGAATCTGCCCTCTGTTTCTCCGATCTGTCTGGCTTCATCGCGCAACATGGGTGTATCGGTATCCCCCGGGCAAACAGCATTGACCCTGATCTTCTGTTTTCCATGGTCGATAGCCATGGCGCGGGTCATGTTTGTGACCGCGCCTTTTGAAGCACAATACGCGACAGCATTGCCTCCGCCTTTCAAGCCCCAACCGGAGCTGGTATTGATGATCGCCCCACCTCCGGCAGCGGCCATAACCGGCACGACATACTTGCTCATCAAGAAAATGGATTTGACATTCACATCCATCACACGGTCCCATTCTTCTTCCGTTGTTTCGATGACATCAGCACGACGGATGATGCCAGCGTTATTGAAAAGGATATCGAGACGACCGAACTGCTCCAGGGTTGCCTGGACGGCGTGCTGACACTCCTCAGCCCGGGTCACATCACACCGAATAAAAATCGCCTGTCCGCCCTGAGCTTCAATGTCCTGAACAGCGTTCCGGGCATGCGGTTCATCCAAATCTACAATCGCAACAGCCGCCCCTTCCCTGGCAAATAGCACTGCGGTCGCCCGACCAATACCAGAAGCGCCGCCAGTAACGATAGCAACCTTCCCTTTTAGAGTATCCATGATCACTCCTTTATCAGATCAATCTACAACCCGGTAGATGACACTTTCATGGTAACCAGTTATGACTGGGTAGTGACCCACAAGCAGTGCATCCACTTCAGGATCCCCAGTATCAACCAGCATTGGGTTGCCACCCAAAGTATTTAACTTTTCATTAAGGCTGACGACAATGATATTCTCCCGACCAGCCTGCCTAACCACCTGCGGGCTGATCGGCTGGTTACCGCGCCCAAACAAAAATCCCTGCCCGCCAATCGGGGTAACGATAATCTTGAATGAATGATCTTTAACAAGTTCCAACAATCGTAATTCGCTGACATCCAGGGCAACCGACTCCTGGCTGGTCATCACATCCACACCGATAAGGGTTTTCGGCAAACCCAGACGAGCAGCGATCGCGCGAGTAGTCGTGCCAGGTCCCAGGATATACAACCAGCCGGACTGCATGTTCTCAATAATATCGGCGGCGATAGCGTCCAGGCGGGCGATTTCTGCAACAGGTGATGGAACTTTCTGATTCTGCACCAGATGTGGACGGTACGGGACCTTGAGATAGCCGAACAGCCGGGTTGAAACATAACCTTTGCGATACATATCTTCATCGAGATCAACCACCTCTGCTTCACGCAAGCGGAGCCGTTTCGCGTGTAAATAATCTGCAGCAATCTGTCCAGCGCAGCGCGGGTGGGTGGCAAATACCGCCGAGTGGATCTTTACCCCTGCCGGTATACCCAGCACAGGGAGATTGATCCCAACGGCTTTATATATATCGCGGGCTGTGCCATCACCGCCAGCGAATAAAATCATGTCCACCCCGGATGCTTGCATAAATTCCGCAGCGCGGATCGTGTCATCGGCGGTTGTTCTCGCTGAGGAGATGGTACTAACAAGACGCGGCCTAAATCCAAGTTGACGGGATACGGTTTCACCCATTTCCCCAGGGGGTGTAAGCAGCTCGAAGTCCTGCTGAAATGGTACCAACGTTTCAAGCGCCTGAGCAGTGCGCAAGTTCGCCTGTGGGACGGCACCCAAAGCCAGCGCCTGTTCTTGGATCTCTTGACCGTCGCTGCCCTTCAAACCAACCCTTCCACCAATCCCTGCCAAAGGGTTCACTATCAAGCCTAACCGAATTGGATCAGCCACGTTCTTTTTTTGTTTTTCGTAAATAGGCACGCCAGGTCACAGCCCACTTATCGGGATCATCAAAGGAGTCAGGATCTATCTTGTGAACGGTACTATTATGAGGAGCGTTGTGGATAATTTCCGGATCGGAGTAAGCTTCCTCTGCAATATGCGCCAGAATGGTGACATATTCATCCAGGTCGGCTTTGGAATAGGACTCGGTCGGTTCGAGAGTCATAGGTTCCGGAACAACATACGGATGGTGGCTGGTCCAGTAATGTGTACCAAAGTCAACCACACGAAAACCAATCTCCTCGGAGTGAACACCGGTATCATTGGCCAGTTGTTCCCAACTGTAACGCACCTGCTCAATGCGGCGCTTGCCTGGAGCATAAGGTGCGCTGACACCGCGGACCTGCAACACCTTCTGCATCAAGTAATTATTGTTCAACACTGCAGTTTCTGCCACTGCACGCAACCCATCTGCACCCAGGCTCATTATCCAGGCGTAGGCTTTGAGAATGTTTTGCGCTACCCCATAGAATGGGCGTATCTTGCCGATGCTCTGCGGACGGTCATAATCGAGATAGTACTTCACACCATCAAACTCCACAGTAGGTTTCGGCAGGAAGGGAGCGAGGGCATCCGTGACACCACTGGCACCTGCGCCTGGCCCACCGCAGCCATGGGGCGTTGAGAAGGTCTTGTGCAGGTTGAAATGACAGAGATCGAAACCTGCATCACGGGCGCGGGTGATACCGAGGATACCGTTCGCATTTGCCTGGTCGTAAGAGCACAGACCACCAACCGAATGGACAATTTCCACGAATTCTTCGATGCGAGGATTGAAAATGCCTGTGTCTTCCGGGTTGGTAATCAGGAGAGCAGCAGTACGTTCTGATACAGCCGCTTTGAGAGCCGCTATATCTGGATAGCCATCTGCATCCGGATAAAGTGTGATGATCTTATAACCTGCCACCTTCGCACAGGCGGCATTCGAAGGATGAGAGAAGATGGTCGTAATGACCTCATCCCGCTGCCGGCTTTCAGCACGGGATTCATGATACGCACGAATCATGGCGACGTTTGTGTAAATCGCGGCAGAACCAGCGCCCGGTTGAAGGGTGAAACGATCCATCCCGGAAATTTCCTTGAGCATCTGCTCAAGCCGGTACATTATTTCAAGCATACCTTGAACGGTCGATCCATCCTGCAAGGGATGCAGTTCAGTCATCTTTGCTGAACGTGCAAGCTGGTCATTGACCTTGGGACTGTATTTCATGGTGCAAGTACCCTGACCAACATCAATGTTAAGGTCAACGCCCAGGTTTTCCTGCGAGAGGCGAGCGTAGTGCCGCAAGACGTGAAGCTGTGACATCTCGGGCAGCCTGGGTGGAGATGTTCGACGCATATGCGCAGGAAGCCTGGAGGTCACGTCGCCCACCGTCTCCTGGATACCATTTTCAACTTCGGGAATCAATACACCCCGCTGACCGGGCTGGCTCAACTCAAAGATGACCGGTTCATCCCAAGATGCCTGGTGGAAACGACGAGGGACAGGTTTTTTCGCGATGGGAGCGATCATTCCAACACCTCCTGCAGAGTGGAAACCAGGCAATCAATATCAACCTGGCTATGGATCTCGGTAATACAGAAAAGGGCACTTTGACCCAGTTGAGGAAACTCGAGGCTCAAATCCTTTCCACCAAAAATCCCTTTTTTAAGCAGTGATCGGTTTATATCAGCCACTTTCCTGCCAGTGGCATCGAAATTGACCACGAACTCGTTGAAATGATGCGACCCTTCAAATGGTAAATGAAAACCCGGGATGGCGGCTACCTTCATCATAGCGTAGCGGGTGCGCTGCATGATCCGCTCGCCAATTTCGACCATACCCTCGGGACCCATCAACGCCAGGTATACCCCGGCGGTGATACCCCATAATGCTGCGGCGGTGCCAACCCACTCTTTACCCTCTTCGCGCAGGGCAAAAGATGTGCGTTCATAAGCCACATCACCAAAACCATACTCACCTTCCACCACGGTCGGAGCAATCCCGAACAAACGGGAAGGGAACTGCATGACGAATCTCTCATCGTCCCTGGTAGCAATAAAGCCACCATGTCCACCACCATAGAGCATGTGGATACCCAGGGGCTGGATATCACCACAGACTATATCCGCGCCATAATCGACCGGTGGGTTGAGCACACCCAGCGAAATGGGATCAACCGAGACCACACACAGGGCTCCTCGAGCATGCGCCAAGGCAGCAATTTGATCCCCCTGGGTCTCGATGAAACCCAGGTAGGAAGGATTTTCAAAATACACCGCTGCAATCTCATCCGAAAGACGGGTTTCAAGCGCCAACAGATCGACCAGACCTGTATCCGGTTGATAAGGCAGCATTTCCATGGCGATATCCGGCTTAAGGAAATCCCGAAGCTTGGAAAGTAAATCGGAACCAATCATACTGACAACCAGGACCTTTTGACGTCCAGTGAGGCGACACGCCATTCTCAAGGCAGTTCCGCCAGCCTGGAAACCGTCATAGTTCGGAACATTGACCACATCCATATTGAGGAGTTCGCCCATCATGCTCTGGTATTCGAAAAGCGCCTGGAAACGACCGTGGTCTTCGTAAGGCTCGCCGGCATAAGCAGTCAAGAACTCGCCACGTGAATTTATCTCATCACAGACAGCAGGGACATGATGCTGCCAGCAGCCTGCACCTAGAAAGCTAAGATAATCACGGGTGGAACTGTTTTTCGCCAACAACCCCTCTATATGGCGGACCAGTTCGCTCTCGGAAAGGAGCGGATCGGGCAAGTTGAGTTTGCCCTTGAAGCGCAGGTTGGCGGGGATGTCGGCGTATAACTCGTCAATGCTCTTGGCGCCAACTGTCCGTAACATCTCCTCCTTCACGTCTGGCGCGGAGTTGGGGATATAGGGGTAGACAGGTTTTTTGGCAGTCATGCTTGTTCCTTTCGTTCGTTGAGGAATAAATTCACCCTTGCACAAATTGAATTACTGATATATTATAAGTACTATCAATAGAATGTCAAGAACAGAGCAAAAGGAATACGAACATGAGTGCAGCGCCGACTAAAAAAGAACAAGTCTACGAACGCATCCGTCGGGCGATCATCACCGGCGAACTGAAGCCTGGGGAAATCTTGAACGAGGCCGAAATTGCCGCACAATTTGAATCGGGCAAAACCCCCACCCGCGAGGCATTGTTGTTGCTAACACACGATGGCTTCCTGGATTCCCTGCCGCGCGTCGGCTATATCGTCAGCAAGCCGACCATGCAAGATATTTTGGAGATCTTCCATCTGCGGATTATCCTGGAAGTGGAAGCGATTGGTCTGGCGGCTGGGCGGCTGTCTCCCGAGGACATTCGACATTTGCAGGAAAACAACAAGGAAGAGGAGAAGCTGATGGTATCTACGAATCCCAATGATAAAGCTACCGCCTCAGCCCTCAACCGCGAATTTCACTTTATTTTGGCTCGCCCCTCCGGTAATGCCCGCCTGGCGACACTCATCCAACAATTGGTGGATGACATGGAACGGATGCTGGTAAACGACCCCTACCTGACCGATCCCAGTCAGCACAAGAAGATTTTGGATGCTCTGCTTACTCAGGACAAAGAACAGGCGCAGGAAGCCATTCGTCTGCACATCGAAGAGACTCGCAACCGGATCGTAAATCGCTTAAGTGGTTAAGGAAATATAGTCACGAAAAGGGCATAATTAAGGTGCAGTATTGGAGGAACCATGCCCAAGCGAAAACAAATATCGGCCAGCCAGAAAGCACAGATTTTTCTGGAAATGCTCTGCGAAGAATGGTAAAATTACCCGTTTTTACTCTAAATAACCTTTACCACCTCAGAATTCAAAACCAAGGAGATCACTATGGCAAACGAACTCTTTCAGAAAATGGCGCAAAGCATCATCGATGGGGACAGTGATGTCGCTGTAGAACTAGCAATGCAGGCTATTGCGCAGGGCACAGATCCTCTGGAAGCGATATCAAATGGCTTTGTCGTGGGTGTCAATAAAGTAGGTGAGTCATTTTCCATTGGGGAAGTCTATCTGCCAGAACTTGTCATGGCAGGCAAGGCGATGAAAGCAGCCATCACAGCCCTCGAACCTGAGATGAAAAAGCGTGGCTGCGAGCGTCAAATACTAGGGAAAGTTGTGTTGGCAACCGTCGAAGGTGATGTCCATGAAATTGGTAAGTCACTGGTCGGGACCATGCTTTCCGTATCTGGCTTCCAGGTCTTCGATCTGGGGGTTGATGTGCCTACTGCCAAAATCGTAGAGAAGGCAACCGAAGTCAACGCAAATATTGTTGCTATGAGCGCCCTGCTAACCACTACCATGGTAAAGCAACGTGAGGTAATTGAAGCCCTGGAAAAAGTTGGTATCCACGGGTCGGTAAAAGTCATGGTCGGCGGTGCGCCGGTGACTCGTGACTGGGTGCAAAAGATCGGCGCAGATGGTTACAGCGAGGATGCCATTGGCGCGGTCGAGGTCGCCAGGCACGTTCTAGGTTTGTGAATGGGTGATCATACCCTAGAATCTCAGATACCTCATCCACAGAAATTATTTCTCAAAGGAGCCTGATATGTTGCGTCCGAAGCTGGAATTACTTGACATCGATTTGGTCAATCAAATCATTACTGAGGGGATCGCGATTTTAGAAAATCCCGGGATTCGGGTTCATAATCAAGAGGCATTGGAGATATTGGCGAATGCTGGCGCAAAAGTAGATTTTCAGGCTCAGATCGCCTGCATTCCTGAAAACATTATCCGCCAAGCTTTGAAAACCGCCCCACACGAGTTTACTCTGTTCGACCTGAATGGTAATCCCGCGGTTCACTATTTTGGAGATAAAATCCATTTCGATCCAGGGTCGGGAGGGCTGACCATCATCGACAGCCAGACCGAACGGCCTCGTTTACCTTTAACAAACGACTTAATAAAATTCATCAAGCTCGTAGAGACCCTTCCCCAGGTTGACGCTCAAAGCACAGCTTTTATATGCTCGGATGTCGTCCCAGAAATTGGTGATCTCTATCGTCTATATCTGGCTCTGAATTACATGAATAAACCGATCATCACCGGAGCATTTCGTAAAGATACCTGGTGGACGATGAAAGAAATGCTATCAGCAGTTGCTGGCGGTGACCAGGCTTTTGCGTTAAAACCAACTGCCGTCTTCGATGTCTGCCCATCGCCTCCCTTGCTTTGGAGTGATACAACCTGCCAAAATTTAATCGATTGCGCTCGTTTCTCCATCCCTGCGCAACTTATTTCCATGCCGCTTGCCGGGGCAACTGCGCCGATTACGCTTACTGGAGCGGTCGTTCAGCATACTGCCGAAAGTTTGAGTGGGGTGGTAATCCATCAATTGGCAAAAGAGGGCGCACCAATTGTCTGGGGAGGCTCACCGGCGATATTTGACATGCGGGAAGGATCAACACCCATGGGGGCGGTCGAAACCTGGATGATCAGTTCAGCATGTGTACAAGTCGGGAAAGCATTGGGGCTGCCAACACATGCTTATATGGGCATGAGCGATGCGAAGATTATCGATGCACAATGTGGGCTAGAGTCGATGGGTAGTAATTTTGTCGCAGCCCTTTCTGGA
>Ga0315277_10008978_pt1 | contig 12812 bp, 19 predicted proteins | sample YL17G05_15_MG_FD_203695 | JGI IMG/M metagenome (GOLD analysis project Ga0315277, IMG submission 203695) | Sediment microbial communities from Yellowstone Lake, YNP, Wyoming, USA - YL17G05_15 | ecosystem: Environmental > Aquatic > Freshwater > Lake > Sediment | place: USA: Wyoming | collected... | reverse complement strand
AGCGTGCGGTTCGAATCCCACCCGTGTCATCAATACCCAACAAACACGACACGGTAGCCCAGCGGCAGAGGCGTAAGCTGAATGCAGTTAATTTTTCCTCATAAACTCAACATTCGTCCGCGGTTCGCCTTCTCGAATGCTGTTTTCCTGTATTTCAATCGATACCTGGGTGCGAATCCCAGTTTTCGCTTTGGTTCTGTTTCCTGTTTCTTTCACGCGAAAGTAGCTTAGTAGGAAAGCGCGATTGCTAAGAATGAGAAAATAGCTTAAACGCATCGTTGGCGACAGCAATTCACGGACACAAATGCAGCTAGGTCAAAGGATACATTGGCCTAGCTGTTTCTCTATCTAGGCAGAATCCCGTGGGTGTCCACCCACATATTGGCATAAACATACCAATCACAAAATTCTCCGGTCTCTGCTAGAGACTTATACCTACAAAGTAATTCTGCGGAGGAAAATCCATGCTTTTTTTCGTATTCTTTCAGTAGATTGGCTAGCTCTTCTTTTCGTTTGGCGCGAGTTTCTGGTTTTAATTCGTGAGCAATAAACTCCTTTATTTTTTTAGCTTCATCTCCTGGGGTTATCCCCATCAATTCTTTTATAAACGGGGGGAGATTAGTCTCTTCTAGTGGGCTGGTCTGCGGCAGCCTCGGTGAAAATGGTTTGCCCCACGCTGACTTTTGAATGCCTTGCAAGGACAATTTATGGCATCCACAGACTTCTCCGGGATGGTCCGGGCAGGGTACCTGATTTTCTTTTTCCATAGAATGTATGAAAACATAAATCTTATTTTTGTGCCAGGTCTGGATTAATCGCTAGACATGTGATTTGCTACTTGTGAAATCCGAGCTACGCTATTACTATGGTCAACACGGAAGCTCAAAAATGATTGATTCGTTTAACGGAAAATACAGATTTCTCTCTAATTTTGCTCCCTGCAAAGTTACTTATGAGGGCATGGAATATCCATCTACAGAATCGGCTTACCAAGCTGCTAAAACGACTGACACAGCACTTCGTAAGCAGTTCCGTGACTGTGAGAAGCCTGGTGATGCCAAGAAACTAGGGCGTAAGATAGTATTACGACCGGACTGGGAATCTATCAAACTGGATGTGATGGAACAATTGTTACGTCTCAAGTTCAACCAACCGGACTTCAAGCGTGCATTGCTTAATACTGGTGATGAAGAACTTGTGGAAGGCAATACTTGGAATGATACGTTTTGGGGTGTATGCAAGGGAAAAGGCCAAAACCACCTTGGTAAGTTGCTGATGAAAATAAGGAAGGACTTACATGACAGATAAGATGATCATTTATCATGCTAACTGCGCCGATGGTTTTACCAGCAACTGGGTTGCACATCATGCTCTATTAAAGCAGTGGCGTGGCTCTGATATCTCAGAGGGATCCCCGTCTCCTGTCATTGAATGTGTTCCAATGCACTACAAGCAGCCACCTCCGGATGTCACCGATAAGGAAGTCTACATCTGTGACTTCTCCTTTCCTCGTCAAATTCTTCTAGAGATGAAGAGTAAGGCATCAGCATTGGTGGTGCTAGATCACCATCAGACTGCTAAGGAGGATCTAGAAGGTCTTGATTTTTGCATCTTTGATATGGGGCGCAGCGGGGCCGCCATTACTTGGGACTATTTTTCTTTCCGAGACAATATACTTCCAGTAGAACGCCATTGGCTAGTAGATTATGTTCAAGACAGAGATTTGTGGCACTGGAAGCTTCCGAATTCTCGTGAGGTGAGTGATGCTATAAGCTGTCGTCCATTTACATTTGAAGCTTGGGAGGAGATGGTGTCTAAATCTGCTTCACAACTTGCAGCGGAGGGAAGTGCTGTTGGTAAATACAGAGATAATATAACAAAGGTTCATATTGAACGAGCCTACATCACGAAATTAGATGGTTTTGAAGTTCCGGCAGTAAATGCCAGCACGCTAGATTATTCTGAAATTGCCAATATTTTATCTCGTGGTTATCCGTTTGCTGTGGCCTGGTCCTATCTTGGAGAGGGTTTGTTTAGATATTCATTGCGGGCTACTAGTGATTGCAACGTCGCTGCCATAGCCAAGAAATGGGATGGAGGCGGCCACCATCAAGCGGCTGGTTTTACTAGCAAAGACTTTTTGGTGCCTGCCATTCGGAAGTTCAAGGAATAGTCATGGAAAACGAAGTAGTTCAAAAGCACACCATCTACGAAGTTATACATGGATCAAGGGCATATAATACGCACACACCCGCAAGTGACACTGACAAAAAGGGTGTTTGTCTGATACCAGATCCTAGATACTTTATTGGGATGCAAGGTTTCGAACAGCAAGATGGTGGTTGGAACGAAGATAAAGTCATCTATCATCTACCCAAGTTCCTTAAGCTTTTAGGAGATAACAATCCTAATATTATCGAGACATTGTGGGTAGATGATAGTGACATCCTGAAAATGACTCCTGCTGGCAAGAAGTTGCGGGATGCGCGCCAGAGTTTCCTCACCAAGAAAGCGAAATTCACATTTTCAGGGTACGCAATTAGTCAAATGCATCGTATGCAAGCACACAAACGTTGGCTAGATAAAGGGGCGAACAAGCCGGAACAAAAGGATTTTACCCACAACCACACTATTACGGTGGGGCCTCTGGGTACCCAATTTTCCGAAAATACTAAGGTCATTCGTATCATCAATCAGGATGAGGATGGATGGTACACTCTGGAAGTAGAACGCTATGACAGTTCTGGATACGATAATGCTGTAACAGAATATAGAAATTACACCTCTTGGAAGAAAAATAGAAACGAAGCTCGTGCCGAACTAGAAGCTAAACATGGTATCGATACGAAGCATGCCATGCACTTAGTACGCCTTCTCCGAATGGGTTATGAGATGATGACTGAGGGCAAAGTCCTGGTTCGTCGCCCAGATGCAGCCGAATTACTCTCCATTCGTAATGGAGCTTGGAGCTATGATAAAATCATTGAATATGCTACACATATGGAGGCCGAGCTAGAAAAGGCTTATAAAACATCACCATTACCTCACAGTCCGGATTGGCAAATGATTGAAAAACTTCAAATGGAACTAATTCACGATTGTTTTAAAGAAGCGGGCACTCAACTTTAGCTTTGAAACTAGAAAAACCCGGGGCTATGCTAGTCTTGGGATAAACTCTCCGAGGGTAGAAACTTGCATAAACGCCAATTGCAAAATGCTTTAGCGCTTATAGTGGAAGGAGTAACAGTACACATTTCATACTCCGATGAAGCTGGGGTGTCAATATTGAACTATATTCATCAGTGTATGCTAGACAATAGTATATGCACACTCAAAAATAACGCAGGGGCTGTGAGTGGGATTTTCCGTGGTCAGAAAATTTCTGGAGTTTATCCAACACAAGTGGATGCTACACTTCAGAACTTACAAATAGAAAATCTAGACTTGCAAAACACCCAGCTCAAGTCTAGCGTTAAAGATGAGTTTTGGAAACACGGCAAAGAGTTCGACTAAGGAACACAATGAGAATTGACGTTAAAATGATCGAACAAGTGAGTGATCAGGTATTTAGATACCAAGTTCTGGTTAATAGAAAAAACCAAGGCTTCGTCAAAAATTTTAATTACTCCGAAAATAATAATTTTTGGCAAATAGAAAATGATAAATCTAAAACTACTTATTCGTCAAAAGACGCCGTAGTAGAAGCGCTTTGTGCAAAAAATGGAAGAAAATTGAAAAAATAGTTTGCTATACTGAGGTCATCATGAAGAAAGCCTTAGTTTGTGCCCTGACATCAGCCCTATTTGCATTTGTAGCTGCCTCTGCGCAGCAAGGGCATCAAATAGAAATTACCAATCCCATTCCACCAAAAACACATCTAACAACAAACTGGGTTTTTGTGATGGACACTAGTCACAGCATGAATGGAATTTTTGACAAATCCCGCGCTGCTTTTCTTCATGTTACTAGCTATCCAACTGACGAACTTTTCTTCTCAGTAATAACATTTAATGATCCTGGTATGCAAAAATTTAGAGACTGGGTCCCAGCATCAGCGCATGAGTTTCAAGAAGCTGCTCGCTGGGTGGAACGCGAAATGCGAGTTTTATCTTTCGGCCAGCGTGCTGTGGAAATGGCATTGCATCTAGAAAGACCTAGACTTACTATGATTTTGATTACTGACGGTGGTTTCACCGAAGCATGCGAGGGACGTGGGTTTGGGACTATGCGACAGACGTTTGCTGATGGCCAAGAATGGCGACGTTCGCACGGTTTCGGAGAAGCGGTGATATGCTGTCTTGGTGTCGAAAATATCGGTTATACTAATGGTCATAAACCGCCTGACGCGGATTGCCAAGCATTTCTGCGGGAAATAGGCGACCAATATAATGGGGGGTATTTCTTAGTTAGAAATGCATTTCCGGAGCCCGCGCATCCTGCGCCACGAGCAACGGGCCACTAAAAAAGTAGTTTGAAAAGTATGATTCCGCCAACCACATAGACAAGTGTTTTCTTGTCTAGTCCAAAAAACTTGGGCGCTGCTGTGGGAGTAGGTGCGGATGCGGGTGCGGGCGATGCAGTAGAAATCATCATCGGTATGATAGGTAAAACTGGAATAACTATAGGTGCCTCAACCTCATCCCCAACACCATACGCACCATACCCGATTCCGCGACGGAACATCCCACTGAGACTTGGCCCCATATCGGGCCCACAACATGGTTTTCCTTTTTTGCAACTACTGCAGCATGACTTCATAATTCGATTATATCAATTTAAAATTGGATGCCATCAAAATTAAATGAGTTCTTGCAGTAGCTCTGGTTTATCCCCAAACTTATCTTTGACCTTATCCAGCCAAGCTTGGCTTTTCAGCTTGAACATAATATTTCCGCGCTTAGGGCGATAGGCTTTACAAACCACACCTTCAAAAGACATCCCTTCTAGGGTAGAGTTTTTGACACTTTCAATGAAAGTAACGTTGCATTTGCCGTGATAAAGTAGTTTGGGTATAGACAAACTGCCGAAGATATCTATGAAATCTCTAGGTGCGACCAAACCACTCTTATAGACATCAACATCAATCAACACTAATTTATGGATGTCATCATCATGATGGTACCCAGCAAAACTTTTCTCACCAAAAAATTCAAAAAACAATACTACATTATGATGCCAGCGCTGCTTTGCAAAAATCTTGAGTAAATGTGGCTCCCAGCCCTCCTTAAAAAGGGTAATTGCTTTTCCTAGGCGATCATCTTTTTCAGAAAGGAGCCGTCTACGAGTTCCAAACTTAGAAAACCCGCTTTTAGGGGAAAATTCTACACGAATATTGGATCCATCTAATTTGTCGAAGGCGTAAATATCTAGTTCGCTATTAATTTTAGACGGAATCGAAGGGTATTGTTTCATGCGAAACATAATACCGTCAAATTCTGCAGCGAGCAAGACTAATCTGGGTATTTTTGGTGAAATTTCCTAAATATATGCCGGAAAGCACGCTCCAGTTCCGGGGGACCGCCCTGTTTCCAAAACAACTGCCCACAGAATGCGATTCTTTCGGCATGTTCTCCAACACCAAAGGTAGAGATCCATCCATCTGGATTTCTATTTTCCACAAATCTACATATTCCGTAGTATTGCGAACTAGTGGCGCATGTTCGATAACCTGCCAAAAATTCATCAATATCTATAAAACTAGCGTCACCGCCTCTGGTCAGATCATCTAGTTGGTGTATTAATTCATGAATAACCCCCTCGATCCCATATTCTTTGATTCCAACTTCACTCAATACAACTCTCCTGTCAAAGTCAGCGAACATAAATAACGATAAGAACTTACTAGTGCCGCTAGTGCCGGAGGCTAATCCTGTTCCGAACAGGGGTCCGGTAACAATTGGCACATCTTTGATGGCTTGATAAGCCTCGTCCGTAAAAATACTTTGCAAGAATGCATCAATAGTGCTGCGAGGATTTAAAGAAGTGCTTTTAAATTCTGTTTGTTGTCTAGCGTTCACTACCTCGTCCATTTGAATCAGAGGAGAATAGCAACCGATCAAAAATGGAAGGGAGAACATAGTCAGAAGTTTGAAGTTCATGTTGTATATTATTTACCAATTTTTGATATAATCAAGTCATGGCTTACATACGTAATTTTAATCAAGCGGATTGGTTCTTTAATCCAGGGAAGGTGCCAGGAGGTTTAGAGCCTACCGGAGCGGCTGCGCCAGCGTTGCCAGGATCTCCTGCAGCGAAACCTGCGCCCGCTCCTCCTGTGGTGGCCCCGCCAAGCGCACCAACATTACCTGGGCCAGCTTCCGGCCCCCAGGCAGCCACTCCTGCACCAGCGAGTGAACCAGCAGAGGAATCGGAAAAAGCTGAAGCGCCCCCCATCTTAGAGACAAAAGGGGGATCGAATACTCCAATTGGACTTTATATACTTGGTGGAGTAGGAGTTCTTGTGCTGGGAATCTTCCTTTATAAGAAATTTGCTGGAGACGATGAGGAAGAAGTAGGAGAAGTAAATAAGCCGACTCCTGCGTTGGAAGCTAGGCCTGTAACTGCCAATCGCAAGAAAAATAGAAAATGATCGTTAGAGAACTACCGTGGAAATCGGGGCGTTTTTTTGAAATCGATTCTTGCAACGCTATTCTTCAACCGGAAAGCAAATTCACCTATTTTATACTAAAGTGCCACTGCCATGCTACTCCGGAAAGCCATGTAGCTGAAATTGCTGACGTCTTTTTTGTCAAAAACTACAATACAATAGCACCTTTTACTCCAGAGTGGTTACATGTTATTGAATCTAATCCTTCTGGAAAGATATATTTTGAAGGTCTTAAAAGAAGCATGCCTAACACTCAGAGTTGCGTTGCTTCGAAATTTTGATCTGATCACCTAATGGTAATCACCAACCAAGACTATCAAGATCTATTACACCAAATTGCGGATTTACTTGATTTATCTGGGGCTAACAATTTTAGAATTCGAGCTTATCGACAGGCAGCCCACACCATCAGTACATTAACAGATAGCGCTAACTCTCTAATTTTAGCTGGAAGATTGGAGGAGCTTCCTGGCATTGGCCCAAGCATCACAAAGTGTTTGATAGAATACCTGCAAACAGGTACCTGCGACCAACTGGTTAAGCTTCAGGAAAAATTTCCTTCTACCTTGTTGGACCTCCAAAAGATCACTGGCTTAGGACCTAAGCGCATCAAAGCTCTTTTTCAGGTTGGAATTGATTCTCTGGTTGCACTAGAAAATGCATGTCTTGCAGGTAGTGTAGCCAAGTTACCTCGTTTTGGAGAAAAGCTGCAAAACTCACTGCTGCAAGAAATCGCCATTCTAGGAGAAACCGGTAAGCGACGATCTAGAGAAGAAATGCTTCCGCTCGCAGAAGCTTTTCTTAAGCACATTAACCAGATATCTGGAGTGCAATCCGCTAACGTTGCTGGATCGATTCGTAGATGCAAGCCGATTGTCAAAGATATTGATATCATAGTTGTAACGCAAGAACCTATTGTTGTTGGAAAGGCCATTGCTAGCTACAATCAGATTGAGAAAATATTGGCACATGGTAACACTAAGATCAGTGCGAGGATCAAGCCGGGAGTGCAAGTTGACGTTCGTTTAATTGAACAAACTTCATTTGCCTGCACTCTTGCTTATTTTACCGGCAGTAAGGACTTTAATGTAGTGCTGCGGCAACTGGCCTTAGATAAGGGGTATTCGTTGAACGAATATATTCTTCGCCCATTGGACGGCTCTCCGCCTCCAAGCATTTCTACAGAGCAAGAGTTGCATTCACTACTTGGATTAAGCTATATTGAACCACAGAACCGTGAGACTGCGGCGGAAATCTGGAGACAAACGAAAAAATGAAAATCGCAACGATTAGTGATGTTCATGGAATGTGGGATCAACTAAATTACCCTAAGGCTGATGTTCTGGTTTTCGCGGGGGACATCCTAGGGAATTACAATCGAGATCCAGTAATCGATGCGCACTTACAACTAGAGGAGCTAGAAAGATTCGATCTTTTTACTGCGGATTTAGTTGCTCAAGGCTTGTACTCGCATATCGTCTTTGTGGCTGGAAATCACGATTGGCTATTCGAAAAGTTGCCGAGAGAAGCTAGGTCTAAACTAGGTAATCACATTACATATTTGGAAAATAGTGGTGCTACATTGTCTGGGTATAACTTCTATGGATCCCCGAATCAACCATGGTTTTACGATTGGAGCTTTAATTTTCCACCGCCAGGTACATCGCATGCTAAAAAAACGGCTATGCTTTGTTGGGATGCTATACCTAATGATGTAGATATACTTATTACTCACGGACCTCCTTACGGCATCCTAGACCTGACTTATGGAGGTCAGAACGTAGGGTGTCCATACCTAGAAGATAGGCTGCAGCACCTACATCAGTTAAAACTGCATATTTTTGGGCATATCCATTACTCATACGGAAAAAAGATGCGCCAAAAAACTCTCTTCGTTAATACGGCAATCTGTGATGAAAATTACGATCCTACGAATCCGATTCCCGTTATTAATGTTTGAAAATTTGCTTGAATTAGTCGGATTTGATTCTACAATCTTGAAATGGCTGAAGCGCAGATCTCCCTCGCCTATCACGTCTACGACATAAACGATAGTTTTCGTAGTAAACTGCTGCTTGAACTGCTTGCAGATTTAGATGCCAAACGTTATACCAAAACTTGCAAGCGCAACTGGGACACAAATGTAGTCTTAGATATGCGCGAAATTGAAGATAAACTGAAGAATGCATTTACTGTGGTGCACACAGAGTACCATGCACTACACACTCCACAACTCACCTACGTTCTCAAATCACAGACCATAGCTCACTCTTATGCAATTGATCTATCCATCAAAGAAGAGTTGGCGGAGTACACCATTTACGGTAATGATTTCCAGGCCATCACTCATGCAGAAGAGGCTTTGCTTTCAAATTTTCAACTTTATCAACCAAAAGCCACCTCTAATAAAGTTTGCTCATTCCGGTTTCACCACAAGAGCCCAGACGGAATTGACTCTAGGGTACAAGCGTTAGATGCCGTTTCTTTAGTGGACATCCGACACAACTATACACCTGATGTTTTCGAACAAATAGAGAAACTAGCATCCTTAGAAGACCCTTACAAATTTGGCAAAATTATTCTATATCATGGGGCCGCAGGAAATGGGAAGACCCACCTCATACGTGCCTTAGCATATGAATGGTCTAAGAAATTTGATGTGCAACCAGAAGTCGTTATTGACCCCGAACCATTGTTCGAACAACCTGGGTATTTAATGGAGTTATTAGCTACGCCTGATTTTTTGAATAAAACTCCGAAATTTCGATTCATCATCGCAGAGGACTGTGCCAACCTTTTTGGGGTTAGATGTCGAGATAATGCTGGCTTTACTCGTTTACTCAATGTAGTTGATGGATTACTCGGAGCCGGTCAAAAATTGGTTTTTCTTTTCACCGCAAACGAAGAAATTAACGAAATTGATCCAGCGATTTTGCGCCCTGGCAGATGTTTACAACACCTACAAATTACTAACTGGGATCGAAGTGCTGCTGAAGGATGGCTGACTCGTCAGGGAGCGCCGGACAAGATTGCTAGGCTTTCAGCTACGAATTCTTTGGCTGATCTATATGCAATATTGAATAATGTTGATATTTTCACTAACAAAAAAGAAATGTTTGGTTTTTAGACTTCGATGTCTCATTCCCGTCTAATTACCGGTTGCAAGCTTCCAGTCAAAAGGTAGTATCGACCACAGGAGAAGCAATGGCTGCCAAAGATAGATTAGTGGCTCAACTAGAAATAGCCCAAACAAAATGGGGACAAAGCGATGAAACGGCAAAGATGGAATTGCTTCGTCCATTTGTTAATGCCGGAGGTATGACTGTATTTTCCAAGAAACGTTTTGAGTACCTGCCAGAAGTATTGCAACTAATTCTATCTCTATTTTGGATGGAAAATGACTCATTGAATGACTTGGCTGTCGCAGAAGGATATTTGGACCATGAAACACGATTATATGTGCATCGCAATATCGTAATCGCTGCTGTGGCAGGATCGATCAATCGTGGTTCAACGGCTACAGAAACTTCTGCTTATCGTAGAACTGGCAATACACGTTGGTCTAAGTCAGAGGGAACGTGATTCTTGAGGGGATTATCCTTCAGATCACTTCGATAAAATTTTGGGGAAGGGCTTGCCACCTAACCCATTGACAGCCCTAATCTAAAGATTTTCTTGCCAAGCCCTCGGATCTGTGTCAAACTGGCGGCACGAGGAGTGAAAAAGGCATGTCTGATCTGGGTTCGGCTTTAGCCGCTCTTTTTTCTCGACGTTGCAGTGGTGATCCTGATGCTGCGGTTACTGTCTATTCGCACACGCGAAAATGCGCGTCGTGCGAGGAAACTACCCGCGAAGGGAAGGAATACTGTACTCATCATGTAGAAAAGCATTCGTATATTCAGGATTTGATGGCGAGGATGCAGGAACGAGATCGTCAGGACAATGAAGTCATGATGATTGGGTCCTCTGCTGTCAATCACAAAGGTATCACTGTTCAAGAGATTATGATTCACCTCCGCCAAACAGGCACTATGACCTTCGATGGTCTGGCCAAGGCACTTCAACTGGAGAAGTATGTTCTTCAGAAATACATCTTTGCACTTCGAGACCAAAATCGAGTAGAAATCATCAATACGGCCCGAGAGTGTATGGCCGTTCGTCTTCTCACCAATGATGAACTTTTTGGTGATGAGGACGAAGATGACTGATAAAGAATCCTGTCCTCTATGCGATTCTGAGACTAGATCTGCATGTGAATATTGTAATACGACCGGGGAAGTAGATCTTCCCCAGTCGGAGAGCGCTCTTTACAAGGCAGTTTGTATTTGTGGTCAAGAAAAGACTGTTGCCTGGGACAATGTTGGTCCATTAGATTTTGAGAGGATCAAATGCTCTAATTGCCAAGAGCCTCTCTTATTCGAATTTGTTGGTTGGGGGCTAGTAGACAACTAACGCTGCAAAATTAGTTGGGCTATTACTTTGGCCTTCTCAGCTACAATGGGATCGTTATCTAGCAATAATTGCGCTAATGTTGTTTTAAAGCCCACTTCCTTGCTAAACTTTTCTAGAAATTTGCGCCCCTCGGTATCATCTGGATTAATTAGACGGGCGTCCATTTGAGTGGGGCTAATGCTCGAAACAGCATATCTAGTAGAAAGCGCGATTGCATCTTTAAGGAACAACTCTTTTGAGGGACACCCTTCTTTAGCTAGGCGTTTGACGAGGGATGTAGGGCTTTTGTATCGAAGAGCGGTGGTCCACATTTCAGGTAAACTATTATCTGTGACAGGTTGAATCATTATCCCACCGTGCTGGGCAGCAAACGGATCTACAATATATTCTTTGGTAGCATCACCATATAATTTAACCAGCAAAAATACTCGTCTTCGTTTGAGGGCGGAAAGCGGATCAGTAATTCCGAATTCTCCAGTATTTTTGGGTAACTGAGCAAAAATCATTTTTGCGGCTAAAATATCGCAACCTGTAAATGCTGCATCCCAGATGCGGTATTTTTGATTTATGTGGTTGAGTTCTTCTATTACATTGTCAATAATTTCTTGGAGCTTAGACTCATTTAGAATCTTGGATTCAGTTAAAACAGGATAAGACCAACTGCTAGTATCAACATAGTTACTTGCACTAAGATGATAGTTGCCAGCGGTAGTTATTGACTGATTTCCATATACTATGTTACTAGACCACGCTGATGAAGGGCCCCCATTAACGAAAATGATATTGTGGTCACCACTCGGGTTTAAGTTAGCCATGCTTTTATGTTGTTCCAGATTTTAAAAAAGTCAATTCCAGTTGCAACTCTTTATTTTATAGGGCAAAATTTCAATTCGAGGTTTACCATGGCGGCTAAAAAAGCTCAAGCACAGATAACTGTTCCTACTCCTGCTCCGACCACCGGAGATCCTGCTATTCCGGCGGAAGCTGCGAAACCAGAGATGCAGGATTTGGGCTTGCTAAAAATCAACAATGCCAAAGTCTTTGTCAATCGTATTCCGAGCAAAGCTAATGCGGTAGTTGTTAACTACAAGAATTCTGAAAATTACTATCGAATTTCCTGTGTGATCCCCCCACATTCTTACAATATCAACGTGGAATCAAGAGATGACGATTGGAATGATGATGAGGATGAGAGGACTACGAATGATGAGACCTCGAAATTCCGAATTGACAGCCCTACGCTCTTATTTACTGCGCAATATGCTTCTCTTCCAAAACCGACAATCGGCACGCATTTTGATGTGATGTTTTCGATATATGCTCTCAACACAGCGCAGACAGACCATATTGCGGTAAAACCTTATATGCTGTCGAATACTTATGCTGATGGCCGTGTTTGTATGGGTAATTTTCGTCCTGTTACTTTGTTAAAGGCTTTCAACATCTATTGGGGCTCCCTATTTAATGATGAGCTATTCCACCACGTAACCGAAGCACTCAGAGAATATAAGCCACAGGATATGTTTACCCACTTGCTAAACTTTCACACTCATATGCTTCCGAACCTCAAATGGAGCAATTTAACCAACGCTGTTTGCGGGAAAAACCACTGGGCAGCAGAACGTGGGGCCGATGGTGTGTTGGTGACAGATAATCCTACCCTTCTCAACGCCATTCCCAAGGAATTTTGGAGAGAGGATTTTAATCGCACTCCTGTAATCATTACATTGGCAAATTTACAAGACAACATTTG
>Ga0315277_10008977_pt1 | contig 12812 bp, 14 predicted proteins | sample YL17G05_15_MG_FD_203695 | JGI IMG/M metagenome (GOLD analysis project Ga0315277, IMG submission 203695) | Sediment microbial communities from Yellowstone Lake, YNP, Wyoming, USA - YL17G05_15 | ecosystem: Environmental > Aquatic > Freshwater > Lake > Sediment | place: USA: Wyoming | collected... | reverse complement strand
GGAGTTTCTCACGTTCTTCCTCGGGGTAAAAAGATAAGGCCTTTTCCAGGAGGCTCTTCAGTTCCTTGAGAAATGTATATCTGGGATTGAACTCGTAGAGGCGCGTTCTCCCCGCCGTCCGGCTCACTAGTATGCTGCCAAGTTCCAGTTTCTCCAGCTGTTTCTGGATAGGATCCAAATCAGTCTCAAAAAACCGCGCAATCTCCCGGGCATAGCCTTCCCTTCGCGTCAGAATGAAAATAAGAACACGTTCACTGCTGAGAGACCCAAGAATTGGCGCCAACATTCCTAAAGACCTCCATTATAGGTCATATGACCTATATAATAGATTATATGACCTAAATATACAGTCATATTAACATGGCATCCCATTGAACGCAACAATAAATTTCTACAGAGACATAACGATAAGGCCACCGATCCGCGGCTTTTTGCGCCAGTCCGCTGGAGCGACGGGTTCGGTGCTTATTTTGTGAAGGGGATTCCGAGATCCTTGCAGATCTTCCGGGCAAGTTTGTCGTTGATCTCGGTGTGACGGGGGACGGACGAACGTCGGTTCTGCTGCGGGTTGCCCCACTATGAGTGACTCCCGCCTTCGCGAATGAAGACACAACCTTGCTCATGCAGGCGCCTGAGCAACTCCGTGCGCTTCATATGCTGACCAATTCCTCGGTATAATCAGGGGCTGCTGCCTGAATTGCTTCCTGACGGTTGAATTCGAGTGCTTCAGCCAGGGTGGTACGCAAACTGGTTAGCAGTTCCTCACGGGTGCGCTCCTGGCAGTTCACCCCCGGTACTTCCTCAATCCATCCGATCCACCATCCGGCATCCTGCTTTGTCACTGCCGTGTATGTGTTGGCCATGTTTAATCACCTCGGCCCCACAATAGCATTCCCCGTTTTAATTATCAACGCACCGAACAAGTTGTGTCACCGGTGTGAGTGGAGCGCTGCGGAACTCACACCCGTGTGAATGTAAATGTTATGGGAACTTTTAATAATTCCCAATTTGTCACTCCCGCGCAAGCGGGAGTCCAGTAATGTCAAAACCTTATGGATTCCTGCTTTCGCAGGAATGACATTTTTAGAGGTAGCCTTATGTTTTCTTATCTTTTTTTGAAGGTGAAAAAGATGGTTTAACCATCAGAATTGGCTTATCATTCGTAGTTTCAAAACCAAATTGTCTATATAGATTTTCCGCAGTTGATGTCCAAAGTACCTGTCGTATATTTCGAATTGAATCATGAGTTGTAATGATCTCCATTAACCACTTACCCAACCCCTTATCTCGATGAGCTTCATCTATTATCATATCGAGAATAACACCATAAGTCGCAAAATCAGTGAGTACGCGGGCAAATCCGATTTGTTTATTGTCAATAAAAAGACTGAAGCACAACGAATTATTAATTGATTTTTTTATTATTTCGACTGATCTGTCCTGAGCCCAGTGACTCCTTCTGAGCAAATTATGAACAGCTCCAAGGTTAACAGCATTATTATCGTCATCAATAAAATATCGACCATTAATCCACTTCATGATTATTTTTTCCAAAACATAACGACTGAAATCAGCGGTGGCTATCAGCCATGATCTTCCCCCGAAAAAGTGGACACCCTTCTCGTTCTCCCTTTCGCCATTGTACACTCCCTCCTTATCGTTAGTTGAGAGTGTCTACTTTATTGGGGGAGGTACGCAATCCGGTGGAGCCGGTTGTTATGTCGTGCTCTTATAGTACACTGCCTTATCAAGCTGTCGAAAAAGAAAGGATACAAAGCTGAGCATGTCGAGGCAGTCTTCCTTCGTTATGGGCCAGTGCAATGCGGGTTCATGAGCTGTCGGGTTTCGCATGGCCCTCATAAGACCCGCAGAGAGGAACTTGATTCCATCCTGAACGTTCTTATCTGTATCGCTTTGACAGGCAGTAACCTTCAGGACTCCGTTCTCCCATCCCCAGACGTCCATCATGAGGGCCTCACCGTCCTTGAGGCTTATTGCTTTTTCACGAACAAGTTTGTTGTAGAGTTTGCAGGCTTCAAAGACAGCGTGAAAGTAATTACCTTGGGTAAACAGGTTTTGGCAGTGTTCAATGACTTGTGGATGGAATCCCCTGGCGAGAAACTCACGCTTGTCTGTGCTTACTTCAACGGTGGGGACCCCGCCAGCATGGAGGATTGAATATGCTGTAGCACGAAGGTCACTGTCCCCACACAATTGATCACAGAATGACCTAAGAAGTTGATTACGCTCTTCCTCTCCCATCTTTTGTTTGGCCAGAGAAAGAATCCAGTCGTGAATCAACTTAGCCCGGGACGAAGTGATTGCCTCGTTCTGGAATCCCTCACGTTGAAACGGAAAGATAGCGCCAGCAATACGATTGATTTCGTTGATACTTGTTGCATACTTTAAGGCATCGCCTACCTGAACAGCAATCAGTCTGTAATTTGCTACCACGTTTTTATCGTCCCATTTCTCTCTCTATTTTCCGACATAACGCCAAGGGTGAGGCGGCGGGCACTCACCTAAACCTTTAGCAGCGGGCCATTCACGCTCGCCTCGACCCGCTTGTTGGGGCCCTATCTCGATCAATGCGTAGCTTCATCCCACGAATGCTTGAATTCCGAGGGGGATGGGGGATAAACCTTAAACCACTCAAAGTCGAAGACGCGCTCACGGGTACTATCGAACTCAGTGCGAGGAGTTTCAGTGAAGCCGTCGCCCGGTGTTCCATCCTGATTCACCACGATGATGGTCAATGGTAGCAAGCCCTGTTGACTACAATAATACATAATATGCCCAAGAATTGGGGTTAGGGGGCGGTTGTCCGAGTATCCCATGATCTTTGCGAGTTCGCCGTAGCGTACAAGTTGGCGATTGGCCGCGCGTGCGATCAGATACTGCCAAGCTTGCAATGCCCGAACGGACGATTTCTTCCCGGTGTCTGCGGCGTTCGTGATTTCGTCGAACGTTTGGTACATCGTTTTCTCCTTTCTTTGCCCCAACATTATCTTTTAAGTTTCTTCTATAGATGGTAGAATTGTATGGATGAGGCAAAGAACTGTCAAGTTATTTTGATTTAAAACCATTGAATTTGGGAAATTTATTCCATATAAATGGCAGTTGGGGACGTTGTTTTCTATTTTACTAATTTTCGCAGGATTTCATTTCTGATTCCCAGCGGGTCCTTAAGGGCAACTCTTGGCATATACATGTATACAAAAATACATCAGATAACGAAATAGAAAACAACTTCCCTTATATTCTCTAATTCTCTTCCTTTGTCTTTTAAAATATCTTAGTATGAGTATATGTGGACAAGAAGAAAACTCTTAGAAAAAGGGGGGTTGGCATTTCTAATTGGTTCTTTTACCAACTTTCCTATCTTTTGGAATTTTATCTCCTCCGCCTGGGCCAAAGCAAAACAACTCCTTCCTAAAGGCTTCCCAAAGGATCAGATGATCAATATGAATCCGGCTGAGATTGATAACCGGGATCTCGAAATTGATTCCCTCCAACAATTTGGGACGATGGGGCCTACGGATGTGGCAGTAGATACCGAAACCTACCGGCTTAAAATTACGGGAAAAGTGAAACAGCCTCTCTCCCTGACCTATGATGAAATTCTCAAATACCCCTCCTTAACGGAGACGGTTCTTCTCATCTGCCCGGGCTTTTTTGTCAACAATGGACGCTGGAGCGGTGTGAGTTTCAGGACATTGCTGAAGAATGCGAATGTCCATCAGGGGGCCAAATACCTGGATGTCAAAGGAGTCTATGGAAAGGTCGTAAGAATCTCTTTAAAAGACATCGATCAGAAGAGGGTCTTCCTTGCCTATCGCGTCAATGGGGAACCTCTTCCTCAAAAACATGGCTTCCCTCTAAGATTGGTCTACGAGGATGCCTACGGATATGATTGGGTGAAATATGTAGAGGAGATCGTCATCTCATAACGTTTATACCTGTGAGCCGTTGTTTATCGCGCCACACGAACAGCAATCGGATTCAATACCCTTACCACGTCTTTTGGAGACATCTCGCATAAGAGGCCTCTTCTGCCTGCATTGATGAATATCCGTGGAAGGCTGAGAATGGTCTCTTCGACATAGACTGGAAGTTGTTTCTTCGTTCCAAAGGGGGAAATTCCGCCAACCATATAACCGGTGTGCTTAAAAGCCGTTTCAGAAGAACAGGGGATGATCGATTTCACCCCGAGGACCCTTGCCAATTCTCTCGTCGAGACCTCCTTGTCTCCATGCATGAGAACGATGAGGGGCGATTTTTTCTCATCCTCCATGACGAGCGTCTTAACCGTCAGGTGTTCATCCACGCCCAGGGCCTGAGCCGCAACTTCGGTGCCTCCCCTTTCCTCATATCGATAAGGACGCTCTATAAACTCCACCTGATGCTCTCTTAAAAAGCGGGTGGCGTTCGTAACCGGAAATTTCTCTTTTGACAAAACCCTCTCCTCCTCATCCGACCTACGGGCCCGTCCCGTGATACTTACGCCTTGCCCGCTTCTCCTTCTTTGCCTTCTGACGCCTTGCCTTTCTGACTTTTTCCTTTTCGGGGGTCAACTGTCCCGACAACCTCTCCATTCGACTCACCAATTCCCGCCTCGCAAAAAAACGATTGAGGGCCTGGCTCCTTTCGGTCATCCATTTCACTTCAATCCCTGTTGGAAGATGCTTGAGATAGACGCAGGTGGAGGTTTTGTTCACCTTCTGTCCTCCCCTTCCCGAGGAGCGTATAAATTTCTCTTCAATATCCCTCTCATGGATGTTCAGGGCTTCCATCCTCCGTCTGAGATCTTCCGCTTTCCCTTCACTAACTCCAAACCGGACCATGGTGAGACTCCCTGTTAAATCCATTTCCTCTTCTTAAAATAAATCACCATAGAAGCACCGATGAGAACAATGACCAACCAGATGACAGGATAACCCCAGCGCCACTCCAGCTCGGGCATATATTTAAAATTCATCCCGTAAATCCCTGCGATGAAAGTGAGGGGCATGAAGATCGTTGCAATAATCGTCAACACTTTCATTACCGAATTGAGCCGGTTGCTGAGACTCGAAAGATAGATATCGAGCATTCCGGAAATCATCTCCCGGTAGGTCTCAATCGTATCCATGACCTGGATGGTATGGTCATAGACATCTCTGAGATAGATCTCCGTGGTCTCTTTAATCAGCGGGGATTCCCTTCTCCCCAGGCCGCTGGCTACCTCTCTTAAAGGCCAGACCACCCTTCTCACAAAGGTGATCTCATTCCTGAAGGTCTGAATTCCCTGTAGTGTCCGTTCGGTAGGGTGGGTCATCAATTCTTCTTCAAGAAGTTCCACTTTATCTCCCAATTTCTCAAGGATGAGAAAATAATGGTCTACGATCGTATCGATCAGGGAGTAGGCGAGATAATCCGAACCCATCTTTCGAATCAGCCCTTTGCCGCTTCGGATCCTCTCCCTGACCGAATTGAAAACATCTCCTTCTTTTTCCTCTTGAAAGGAGATTACAAAATTCGAACCTAAAATCAAACTGACCTGTTCCGACTCGACCCGATGATCAGGGCCGCCCCCATAAAGCATCTTTAATACGATATAGAGATAGTCCCCGTAGATCTCCATCTTCGGACGCTGATCCGTGTTGAGGATATCTTCCATCACAAGAGGGTGGAGGCCAAAACAATGGCCCAATTTTTCGATGATCTCGACCTGATGAACTCCGTCCACATTGATCCAGGTGACCGTGGGTTTATCTCTGAATGGATAACATTCCTCCACGGCCCGAACCTCTCTCTCCTCGAAACGGGTCTCATCGTAATCGATGACGGTTATTCTGGGCACCGCAGCCCTTCCCTCCCCGATGTGAACAAGCGTTCCGGGAGGAAGACCGATCTTCTTCGACCTCTTTTTCGTCAGTTTCGTCATCGCATTCCCATCCCTTCATCTCGTAAGTATACTGTTAACCTTACGGTTGCATAAAAATCATATAAAAAGGAATTAGTAATCCTTCGACTCCAGGTCATCGCACCAGCAGAGCATGCCGCCATCGATGTTCTTCACATTCTCAAAACCTTCTTTCTGGAGTTTGAGACAGGCCTTATAGGACCGAAGACCTGACTCGCAATGGACAGCAATCTCCTTCTTTTTATTGAGTTCTCCAGCATGCTTTTCCAACTTCCACAAGGGAATCCAGGTGGAACCAGGAATGCGTTTCCTCTTGACCTCGTCTTCCTCCCTGACATCCAGCACCTGAAAAGACTCTCTTGAAGTCGAAAGTTTCTCTCTCACCTCTGCGACCTGAATCCCTCTCACCTTTCCTTCAAGCTTGTTCGTCAGGACATTGGCCGCCACAATGACAGGTGAGAGGACCGGACTAAAGGGTGGAGCATAAGCCAGATCCACATTGGCCAGCTCCTTGCAGGTCATCTTTCCATGAAGGGCCATGGCTAAGATATCGATGAATTTATCCGAAGGGCCCTCTCCGATGGCCTGCCCCCCGAGAATGCGACCTGTCTTCTGATCGGCAATCACCTTCAGGGTGGACTCCTTCCCGCCGGGGTAATAGTGAGCCCGATCATATCCTCTGACAATGGCCTGGATGGGATGAAACCCTTGCTTTTCAGCTTCCCCCATGTTCAATCCGGTCTTCGCCACATTGAAATCGAAAACCTTGAAGATAGCTGTTCCCATCACTCCCGGAAAGACAGCATTGCCGCCACAGAGGTTCGAACCCGCCACCCTACCCTGTTTATTCGCTGTAGATCCAAGAGGAATCCACACCTTCTTTCCTGTGATCAGGTGGTTTGTCTCTGCGCAATCCCCTGCCGCATAAATTCCCTCTGTGCTGGTTTCCATCCTATCGTTCACCCAGACCGCTCCGGTCTCTCCGATCCTCAACCCGGCCTTTTTCGCCAGATCAACCCGGGGCCTGACTCCCAGGCTCATCAGAACCGCATCGGCCTCTATCTCGCGGCCTGATGTTCGGATATGGGTGACCACGCCATCCTTTCCTCTCAGAGTCTTAATCCCCTCAGAGGTAAAAATCTGAACCCCTTTTGCCTCCAGATACCGACGGAGAAGGCCTGCTAAATCGTCATCAAAAAGCGTGAGGATCTGGGGCGCCAATTCGACGATCGTTACCCTTTTACCTAAATGGATGAGGGATTCAGCCATCTCCAATCCGATATAGCCCCCACCGGCTATCACAACATCCGTGATTTTCTCTGACCGTATCGCCTGAAGGATCGCATCGGCATCGAAGATCGAACGAAGATAGAAGACATTCCTTAGATCAATGCCTTCAATCTTCGGCCGGATGGGCTCCGCACCTGTGGCAATGACAAGCCGGTCGAAATGATCCTTAAACATTTCACCTGATTCCAGGTTTTTTCCGAAAATTGTTCTCCCTTTAACATCCATCTCTTCGATGCGGCGGTTCCTCAGGACTTTTATCCCGTCCTGAGCGAACTTGCCGGGTGTCCTGGAAATCAGATCTTCTCTCTTCTTGATCAGGCCACTGACAAAATAGGGAAGTCCACAACCTGCATAGGAAATCTCTTCTTCTCCCTGATAGATGACGATCTCCATCTCAGGATCGCATCTTTTCGCCTTCGCGGCTGCCTTGGGTCCTGCGGCGACCCCTCCAATCACTAAAAGTCTTTTGCCCATTTTAAATCCTCCGTTAGGTTACTGCATTTTGTATTTTAGCCATACCGTAGGCCTTAAAATTACCCGGATCGGCGTTGCTGATAAAAATTCCAGAGCGCCTTCGATTGAGGGTCGAGGTTGGCTAGACCATATTTCTGAGCCCAATCCATCGCCTCCATAAATTCCTGAGCGGTGATCCCCCGAGCGATCTCAGGATGCTCAAATGCCTTATATTCGACCCGATATTGGGCCATGATGTTCACATAAGTGTTTTTAGGAAGATGATCGGCCACCCATTTCACAAATTTCTCCGTTCCTGCTACCCGGTTGGGCATGACCAGATGCCGAATCATCACTCCGCGCAGGGCAACTCCTTGCCGATCGGGCTGGAGGACTCCTACCTGCCGGTGCATTTCAACAATTGCCTTCTTCGTCACCTCAGGATAGTCTGACGCCCCGGAAGAATATTTTGCTGACTTATCTGAGTCCATATATTTCATATCTGGAAGGTAGATATCGACGATCCCATCTAAAATCTTCACTACCTCTACCAGTTCATAGCCGCTTGTGTTGTAAACCAGTGGAAGTCGCAACCCTTTTTTTAGGGCGATTCGTGTGGCATTGAGGATATTGGGCATAACATGGGTTGGTGTGACCAAATTGATGTTATGGCATCCCATCTTCTGGAGTTTGAGCATCATGTCCGCTACATCCTCATCCTGAACCTCCTTTCCTCTCCCCTCATGGGCGATGGGCCAGTTCTGGCAGAAGATACAACGCAGGTTGCAGTTGGAGAAAAAGATGGTCCCAGACCCTCCCGCGCCCACCAATGGCATCTCCTCCCCGAAATGGGGGTTGAAGCTAAAGATGACAGGTTTTAAAGAAGCCTGGCAGAATCCTTTTTCACCCTTTCGACGATTTACCCCGCACATCCTCGGGCAGAGCTGGCATTTTTCAAAGAGGGCATAAGCCTGTTCAATTCTCTTTCCGAGTTTCCCCTCCCTCTCCAGTTTCTCATAGGCCGGAACCCATCGCTCTTCCTTCTTCTGTTTGGCTAAAAGAGAGGAGGGAAAGAGGAGCGAACCGCCTAAGAGAACCGAACCCTTAATAAAATTTCTGCGCGTGAATGTCATATGGATGAAATTATACTCCACCGAAATGGAGTTGTGAAGAGGTTAAAGTTTGAAAAAGGTTGACGGGAAGATTGGTTCGGCTATAATTTAAGATCATGATGATGAACAAAACAACTTCTCATTCCCAAATGACGAGGCGAGAGATTTTGAAGCTCTGTGGTAAGAGTTTTTGTCTCTTCACCGTTTCCAGTCTTTCCAGCCTTCCCCAAACCTCACAGGCCCAAAGGATGCAGAAAGGCCTCATTAAGACAAAACTTTCTCCTTACTTCACATCACTTGAGGGAGGGGACATCCGGTGCGAACTCTGTCCCCATCGATGCCGGGTTTCCAGGGGGAAGAGAGGACTTTGCAGGGTGAGGGAAAACCGGGACGGGAAATATTACAGTCTCGTTTACGGAAATCCCTGTGCGATGCATCCCGACCCGATCGAGAAAAAACCATTTTTCCATCTGCTTCCAGGTACGGTCTCTTTCTCACTCGCCACAGCAGGATGTAATTTCCAGTGCAAATTCTGTCAGAACTGGGAGATCTCCCAGGCCTCTCCCGAAGATGTGTTCAGTTATGATGTCCCGCCGGAAACAATCGTGAAGAAGGCCAAAGAGATAGGTGCCCATTCGATCGCCTATACCTATGTGGAACCTACTGTCTTCTACGAGTATATGTCAGATATCGCCCAGCTCACCAGGAAGGGGGGGCTTCTCAATGTGACTCATTCCAATGGCTTCATCAATCCCATTCCACTCAGAGATCTATGTAAAGTGCTGGATGCGGCCAATATTGATTTAAAAGGTTTCTCAGAATCATTCTACAGTGAATTGTGCGGTGGAGAGCTCAATCCGGTCCTTGAGACATTGAAGATCCTGAAAGAGGAGAAAGTCCATCTTGAGATTACGAATCTGATGATTCCCACGAAGAATGATGAGATATCCCTGGTCAGAGAGATGTGCCTGTGGATAAAGAAAGAGCTGGGTGCGGATACCCCGGTCCATTTTTCAAGGTTCTACCCTTTATATAAACTCAGGACCCTGCCTCCCACCCCTGTTTCAACCCTTGAGAAAGCCCGGGCAGTGGCCTTATCCGCAGGACTGGAGTATGTCTATATCGGGAATATCCCGGGCCACGAGGCTGAAAACACCTTCTGCCCGAAGTGTAAAAAGATGATTATCCAGCGAACAGGATATATGGTCGGTGAAGTCAACATGAAGGCTGGAAAGTGCAAGTTCTGCGGAAAACCCATACCCGGCATCTGGGCATGAAAAAATTACCCTTCCCCTGTCCAATTTGTGGTCGGAAGAAAGATTATCCCTTGGAGGAATTATTCGAAGGGGCGGTTCTTACCTGTCCCTTTTGCAAACTCACCCTGACTCTCCACGGCCATATGTGGAAAGATGTCCGGAAAGAGATTCAAAAATGTAAAAATGAAAAATAGGATGGCAAATTATTTATGACTCCTCATCGTCGCGATAGATTCTGCTTCGGATATCTTTTTCTTCTCCTTCATCGCCTCATTATATCTCACCAGGCTGGCATCGTGAAAACCCGAAAATCTCCGGAGGGCATCCAACTGGCCTCCGTAGGAGGAGCAGTCAAGAGGTTGTTTCTCCTCCGGATCGGCCTTTAAGTCGAACGCCCAGCATCTCTTCTTCTTGAAAGAGTATTGAACTTTGATCAATTGTTGATCGAGGGAGGAGATCGTCCCTTCATATCCGTAAACAAAGATATATTTCCGGTTTAGGCGATGATGAAACAGGGATTCCCCGTCCAGAAATTCAGGAGAATACGGAATCCTCATCGCATCTAAAAGGGTGGGAAGGATATCCACATGGCTTGTCGGAATCTCAACGGTTCTCGGCTTAAACAGGGCGGGCTGATGGATGATCACGGGCGTTTCCAGATTTTCATTATAACTGTACCGGTGGTGCATATAATTATCGGAATGGTGTTGACCGAAGGCTTGCCCATGGTCTCCTACGATGACGAAGATCGTCCGCTCCAGCAACCCCTCTTTCTTTAGATTCTCATAGACGCGCTTGATCATATGGTCCAGGAGGTTAAGGTTATTGTAATAACGGCTGATCATATGCTCATCGGGCTGGATGATGCGGTAATCCGGCCCGTAATCAAAATAAGGGAGATGGGCGGCAAAACTGAGATAGATCCCTAAAAAAGGCTCCTTTGCCTGTCGGATTCTCCGGTTGAAAAAGTCGATGGTCTGAACTTCATCCCTCCCGATATAACGGCCGAAGGAGTGTTGTTCCTCCCTTGTTTTAAGGTTTAAGTTTTCAAAGTGGTGCATCTCTTTGATCCCACTATTCTTAACGAAGGCCACCGGGAAATACCACTGGATGGGAGAAGGGGTGACCAGAAAACCCTCATAATCTCTGGACAGAAAGTTATGGAGGGATGGGACATTGGCATCCGGACGGATCCCGAAAGTCTCCTGATGAAAAAAATCATAAAGTCCGCTGAGCAAAGAGAAAACAGCCTTGGTGGTGATATTCGATGAGGTATAGTGGTTCTTCAGATGCAAGCTTTCCTTTGCCAATCCGTGCAGGAAGGGCATGGGCATAGGATGTCCACGATCCGTATCAAATATATATCGGCTGCCCACGGACTCCATGATGAAAAAGACGATATTCCACGGATGGTCTTTTTGGGGAGGAAGGAACTTCAGCGGCTTAACTCGATCCCGGTAATCCATCCCGGCTGGCTGGATACCCAGCTCACCTTCCTTAACTATTTTCATATATCCATCCTCAGGAGAAATCTTAAAAATTCCCTGCTCCACAATATCGGAAAGAAGAAAGAGAGCCGGGTTCAGACGGATCTCGGCTGGAAGATTGTGGTTTTTGAAACCTGCTCCGATGATTGACAAGGAGGAAAGAAAGATGAGGAGCCCGATGGACACCTTTAAGATCCGAACCCTGAAGACGAGCGGCAAAAACAGGACTCCCCAGAAGAGTCCGATGGGCATCAGCAAGAATAATCCATCCTTCCAGTCAACGAATTTAATGAGTTCAATGAACGGAACATTGAGAAAAAGCTCCAGGATCACGAAATAGCTCAGTCCTGTCTGAGCCTCGAAGAGAAGGCGTGTATGACCGCCATGGATCAAAAGGAGAGAAATGAGGAAGAGATGTAAAAGAATGAACCCTGAAATGGTAAAGAAGATTCGGATTCGTCTTTTTTTCACGAAGGTGGAAACATGAGAAAACAGCCAGGGAGCCAGGAAACAGGTAAAAAGGAGGGCAAGATCATAAGGGAAATACCTCACCATAAACCATATGGGATGGGCTGAGGGATCGAAATCGAAGGGTCTAATCGAACGGGTGAAAAGAGCCCAGGTGAGATGAATCCGGTAAATCAGAACCATTGCCAGCGCACAGACGAAAAAGGCGAAGGATGACCTGCCCGAAGAAGCGATGCGTTGGGGTAAGATGGAGAAAACCCTTAAAATCTTCTCAATAGTCGTTCTGAGCATGGGCTCCTTTTTCATACTATATTATTCTCGAATAGAGAAGGATAATAATCAAATCTGTGTTAGCAGAATAGAAATGTCCCCCTAACTGCTTAAGTTAAAATGTCCCCATGGAAACGGAGAAGATACTCATGGGGCAGAGGGAGTTAAAGAGGTGGCATCTAATGGAACTGGCCAAGGGAGGAAAGATCACCTTAAGGGAGGCAGGGGAGAAGATAGGTGTATCCTACCGGCAGGCCAAACGGATTAGACGAGCAATCCGGGACAGAGGGATCAAGGCATTGGTCCATGGCAATCGGGGGCGGCCCTCCAACCACCGGATCAAGGAAGCCTTGCGAGAGAAGGTTTTAGGGCTCTCGAGGGAGATTTACTGGGACTTTAACGATACCCATTTTACCGAGAAGCTCCGGGAGTGCGAAGGGATCAATTTGAATCGAGAGACGGTGAGGAAGTTACGGCGGGGAGCAGGGATGGCGCCCAAGCGCAGGCGTCGGGGTCCCAAGCATCGCAAGCGACGGGAGCGGAAGGCTCAAGAAGGGTGGATGGTTCTTTG
>Ga0315277_10008976_pt1 | contig 12813 bp, 11 predicted proteins | sample YL17G05_15_MG_FD_203695 | JGI IMG/M metagenome (GOLD analysis project Ga0315277, IMG submission 203695) | Sediment microbial communities from Yellowstone Lake, YNP, Wyoming, USA - YL17G05_15 | ecosystem: Environmental > Aquatic > Freshwater > Lake > Sediment | place: USA: Wyoming | collected... | reverse complement strand
CTCACTCAGGAATCTCTTGCCCCGCATGACTTCCTGGATAGCGATATCCAGGTCCTGTACGCCCCGAATCTTCAGCACATAGCCACTGGCGCCGGCACGAAGTGCTGAATATACGTAAGCCTCAGAACCATACATTGAGAGGACGATTACTTTGGTTTTCGGACAGCACTCCTTAGCCTCTCGTACGACCTCTATGCCGTCTTTCTTGGGCATCCTGATGTCGGTTACCAGAACGTCGGGATGCAGCTCGGCGAGCAGCTTCAAGGCTTCTTCTCCATCAGCCGCTTCACCCGTCACTTCGAATTCCTGTTTATCTTCCAGTAGTCGGCGGATGCCCTGCCTTACAATCGTATGGTCGTCAGCCAGAACTATAGTTATTCGATTTTCATGATTATTATTATGCATAATGCTCGACGCTCCTATTTATTCTCCAGATAGGGTAGCTCACCGGTGATGCGTGTACCTTCACCGGGACAGGAATCAATAACAAGACTACCACCAACCAGAGCGGCGAGGTCCTGCATACCGCCTATGCCGCTACCTTCGCCGACTGTCTCCGGGTCAAACCCGCTGCCGTTATCCTCCACCGATAGCGTAAGCACGCCTTCATCGCAGGACATCACCACGTCCACACTTTTGACTTTTGCATGTTTCGCTACATTTGTCAACGCTTCCTGGACTATTCGAAAGGCAACATTCTCTATTTCGGATGGCAAACGGTCGCCCATTCCAGAATGAGTAAAATCGGGCTTAATGCCGGTGCTATTTTCGTAGCGGTCCAGATACCACTGCACTGCCTCCAGCAGACCAAAATCATCCAGCATGGTGGGACGCATCGAGCTAGATATGGTACGGATTTGCTCGGCTGCCTCGTTTGCTATCCTTTCGATTTCTTCCAGCTCAGGCATAGCGTTTTCACCAAGCTTCTTGCGAGCCTGACGTACAGCCAGTTTGAGCATAACCAGAATACTACCCAGTTCGTCGTGAAGGAAGTGCCCTATGGCTCTCCTTTCCCTATCTTGCGCTTCGACCAGGCGATGGGATAGCGAGCGCACCTGCTTTTCCGCCTCCACACGTTGCGCTATATGCGTTTCGAGCTGCTCATTGCTCCTTCTTAACTCCTCCGTGCGCTGCTGCACCAGTTCCTCCAGGTGCTCCCGGTACTTTGTCAGCTCCGCCTCGACATTCTTGCGCTGGGTAATATCCACACAGAAAGTCATCAAGCAGATGGGTTTGCCCGTGGTGTCCACAACCAGGTTTGCCGAGATGTAGGCATCAAATGTCGAGCTATCGCTCCTCTTCGCCTTGAGTTCACCCTGCCACTTGCCCTCCTTAACGGTCCCCTTCTTTACCATCCTGGCATCCGCTTCATCTGCACAGAATGTCTTGGCGTGTTTCCCCAGTGCCTCCCTTTCATTCTCATAACCCCACATCCGAAGACAGGCCGGGTTCAAGTAGGTGAGTCTGCCATCCAGGTTAGAAAACGCTATCCCAATGGTAGCCGAGGTAATGGCATAGCTTCTGATTCTCAGTTCCTCTTCCAGGCGTGCGACTTCGGTGATATCAAGAACGGCTATTCGTACCTGTTCCCCATCCACCGCCAGTATTTTCAATTGCGCAGGAAAGGGCTCTCCCCGGCTATTACGCATACTCAGTGTGCAGGTCTCAGCAACCTCACCACGTGGCGCCCTCCTTTTACTAAGGTGGAAAGCGCTGGCAAACTCCGGGGTGATGAACTCGGTGAACCTTTTCTTGAGCAGTTCATCTCTTTCTATGCCAATGAGCCGGCTACCAGTCAAATTAACTTCCAGAATCTGATTGCGGTCGTCCAGGGTGAAGTAAGCTACCGGAGCAAATTCATACAAATCGAGGTAGCGGTTCCGCCACTGCTCAAGTTCCTCTCTAGCCTGCAGTAGTGCTTCATTCTGAAGCTCCAACTGCACCTGGTATACCTGCAGGTCGCGGACCAGGTCCTCCACCTCACTTATGGACCTGCTGGAAACGTTTGCCGCCGCTGCCACCAATTTCTCTGCTTGCCTGCGCGGCTCGCCGTAAGCGTTCTTTCTACCACCCTTCTTCATTCCCGGGAACCTCTTAATTTGCTTCACAAAACGGTAGCATATAGTTCGATTATTATACATCATTTGCAGGGGATTTTTAAGCAATAATAATAGTCTTAGAAAATACCTGCGAGCCAGCACAAGGACACGCTGTAGCTGCAGCTTGCGCTTGACGCTGGTACGCCAGCAGTGTAAATTCAAGAAAGATAAATACTACTAATCGAGAGGAGTCACGAACACATGCCCACACTCTTGCTGGATAAAAAGGCCGTGCAACACCTGCTGAATATTTCGGATGTAATAAAAGTGGTAGAGGAGGCTTTCAGAGCATGGGGTCAAGGCAAAGGGTACATGCCGCCCAAAGCCTATCTGACGCTGGCAGACGGCGATTTTCGGGCAATGCCAGCCGCCCTGCCCGGATGTGCCGGAATAAAATGGGTAAATGTCCACCCTAATAATCGGCAGCTGAATTTACCTACGGTCATGGCTGTCATAATCTTAAATGACCCGAAAACGGGATACCCGCTAGCCGTAATGAACGGCACGGAAATCACAGCCTATCGGACCGGAGCATCAGCCGCCATTGCTGCCAAATACCTGGCGCGACCGGACTCACATACTCTTGGCATCGTTGGAGCCGGTCGACAAGCCCACACCCAGATTTTAGCCCATGCCCAGCTATTTGACATCAGGAGAATTAACGTTTTTGACGTCTCTAAAGCAGCAATAGAAAGGCTAATTGCAGCCTTCCCTGACTATTCCATAAGAGAGTCTCTCCTGCCAGAGGCGGCGGCTTCAGATATCGTGTGCACTTTAACGCCATCCCGGACGCCTTTAATCAAACGGCACTGGATTAATGCGGGAACACACATAAATGCGGTGGGTGCCGACGCACCGGGTAAGGAAGAACTGGAACCTTCTATACTGAAAAAGGCGACAGTAATCGTCGATGACATAGAACAGGCCAGTAACGGCGGGGAGATTAATGTGCCGGTAAGCACCGGCGCTTTTGCCATCGACGAAATCTATGCGACACTAGCCGAGCTGGTTGTTGGCAAGAAAAAAGGCAGGATGGATAGTAAACAGATTACTGTTTTCGATTCCACCGGGGTGGCTATCGAAGACATATCGGTCGCCAAGTACATCTATGATAAGGCGCAAGAAATCGGCGGCTACCCTTCTGTAGACCTGGCGTAAACTTAAAGCTAACGAAGGCAACACCTGGCATCGTTCTGTGGTTGGCAATGAATATGTTTTATGTAATTGCGAGAAACTGTTTCATGCCATCCAACTGCCTTCTGTCATTGCGAGCAGCGGAGTGACGAAGTAACTCAATGACGTAAGACACAGATTGCCACGGGTACTACCATACCAACGGTAATTCCCTATCTCCTCCTCTAATCTGCACCCAATCACAAGCACTCAAAGCTACAAAATGTTACAAATTTGTAATAATTTTTAGGCAGGTTTTATGACTTTTTAATACTCACAACCTCATAATAAAAGTGTCTTGTAAGCCTTACGAATTCGCTGAGCTGCCGATTAACCAGGAAATAGCAGATAAACAAAGGAGGCCGTATGCCTAATATTGAAAGCAAAAAGGGGCAAAGGTGTCCCTATAAGTCTATCACCTGCCAGGAGGGATACTGTCAGGACTGCCAGGCTTACTTGAACTTCCGGGGCTGCCGCGCTTATTCGGACTACAAAGATGAGAAACCGCTAAGAGCAAAATTGAAGCAGGGAACTTCTGGTCCTGTCTACCGTATAGTACCGCCACCATTGCATGAAAAAGTAAAACTCTTGAGATGACCTTCTATCCGAGCAGAAACTACATGAGACTCATAATAATATGGTTCACCACATTTCAAACAAAACCTTCAAAACATAACTGATAGTGCCAGGTACAAAATAAAGAAGAAAGGAGGAAAGTTATGCCGTCTTTCAAATGCAAGGACATAGGGATGGACTGTACCTTTGAAGCTAAAGCTGGAAACGAAGCCGAGATAATGAAGAAAATTGGCGAACACGCGAGTAAGGTACACGGTATGAAAACGATACCGCCCGACGTGATGGCAAAGGTAAAAAAAGCAATCAAACCCTGAATAGACTCTGAAAGCAACCAACAAACAGAAATCGGAGGAACAAGATTATGGTAGAGAAGAGAGCAGTAACCAAGGTATCAGCCACCTTACTAAAGATGTTGAATGAGGCTATTGCCAGAGAACTGCAGGTAGCCATCCAGTACATGTGGCAACACGTCCAGTGGAGCGGGGTAAAAGGATTCGCCGTGCACGATGAACTGAAGTCTATCGCAATAGCGGAAATGAAGCACGCTGAAGCAATTGCCGAGCGGCTATTCTACCTGGGCGACATACCGACTACTAAGCCAAATCCAATTTTTGTGGGTGATACTCTAAAACAAATGATAGAACGCGATGTTACTGATGAAGCGAATGCTATAACGCTCTACAAGCAGATTGTCGAGCAAGCACGCAAGGAAAACGACGAAACCACCAATCGTCTTTTCCGGGAGATATTACAGCAAGAAGAAGACCATCACGATACCTTTACCACGCTGCTCGAAGACCTGTAGCTTTGTTACAGGTTAATCAATTATGAATTTTTTATATAAGAATCACAGTCTATCTGAAAGGAGAAGCAAGATGGCTGAAGCAAAGCAGAAAGCACCAGCAAAGAAGAACGTAGCTGTCGGTGACACTTATGAATGTGAAGTCTGTGGACTGGTGGTCTCGGTAGATGAGGTCTGTGGCTGTGTAGACACCTGTGACATCGTCTGCTGCAGCCAGCCAATGACCGCAAAGAAGAGTAGACCGGCGGCGGCAAAAAAGGTTGAAGTCAAGTCGCCGAAAAAATAGTTGCGATAATAAACCGGACATCATCCAGGCAGCCATGTAAGGATAGTGCTGCTGAATATTACGGATAAAGGCACGGTCTCATCAAAATTGCCAGCGGCCTGCCCTGAGGTGGTGGCGTGGGCAAAATGAAGTCAAGGTTTCAAGCGGCTTCTATTATACAACCTGGCTGTGAGCCAAGGGGCATTGATTACCGGCCAAGATTGTAACCAGCGCTCCGGAAGCAGCACAGGCGATACGCTCAACTACAATCGGACAGCAAGTTGAGGTAACCTACTGGCGGGGCACCAGTGAACTGACCACGGAAGTGACACCAGCGCAGATGCCCACGCCCTGAACCGATAGAACACATTCTTTTTTAGATGGAGAGTGCCTGATATTTGCTACCAACTATTGTTTTATTGAGACCATTCATATATGCTAAATTACTATCAGGCTAAAATGTCACAAATTTGTAACATCTTTTTATAGGTTTTTATGACTTTTTAATAAGCGAAAACTTATGATAATGACGGTAAATACCGAAGCGCAATATTAAATTGAGCTGTAAGCACTTTAGAGAGACTGTGGACATTTATGAATACCTATTTACACAAGTTGCCTAACTCAAAAGTCGCCGTTCTACTGGGTCTTTTATTAGCGGTGGCTTTTTTCATTTGGGGTTGCCTGCCGACTCCCGGGCAAGTGAATGTAACTCTGAGCGAGGCTATCGCTCTGTCAAAGAGCCAGAACATTCAGTCGGTCGAGATTAACACTAGCAACGGCAGAATGACCATGACTGCTGCGGTTTCTGACACTCCGCTTACTATCACCGACGCCAACGGCAACCAGGTCCAGGTCAATAATGGTGACCAACTATTCACCAACATAGACTCTCTTACCCTAGCCGATTTGCAGCAGCTCGGCTTTGTCCTTCCCGCTGACTACTCAACCAATGCTTCAGGAGGCGGCATCGGCAGCACACTTCTGGTCTTGCTGCCACTTCTGATATTTATTGCGTTGATATTCTTCCTGCTGCGTGCAGGCAGGGGAGTACAGAACCAGGCAATGGGGTTCATCCGCAGCCGGGTGCACCTCGTTTCAGGGGATAGACCCAAGGTAACCTTTGCCGACGTAGCCGGGGTTGAGGAAGCCAAGGAGGACCTGCGAGAGGTAGTGGAATTCTTAACAAATCGCTGGAAATTTCAATCCATCGGTGCCAATATTCCCAAAGGTGTACTCCTTGTCGGGCCACCGGGAACGGGTAAGACACTCCTTGCCCGGGCGGTGGCCGGCGAAGCCAATGTGCCATTCTTCTCTGTCAGCGGCAGTGAGTTCGTTGAGCTATATGTCGGTGTTGGTGCTGCCAGAGTGCGTGACCTGTTTCAACAAGCCAAGCGAAACGCCCCTTCTATTATCTTTATCGATGAACTGGATGCAGTAGGAAGATTACGCGCGGCAGGTGTGACCGGCAGTCACGAAGAGCGGGAGCAGACTCTTAATCAGATTTTGGTCGAGATGGATGGGTTTGACCCAAACATTGGTGTGATTGTATTATCGGCAACTAACCGGATTGACGTACTTGACCCGGCACTCCTGCGTCCAGGCCGCTTCGATAGAAGAGCAGTTCTTGAACTCCCCGACACCAATGGCAGGGCAGCCATTCTCCAGATTCATGCCAAGGGCAAGAAGTTAGACAGTTCTGTTAATCTGGCAATTGTAGCCAAGGAAACACATGGCTTCAGCGGTGCTGACCTTGCCAATCTGGTGAACGAAGCTGCTATCCTGGCGGTCAGGCGCGGCAAGACGGTAATCGGAATGTCTGAGCTTGAAGAGTCTATCGACCGCGTGATTGCTGGGCCGGAGCGAAGGAGTCTCAGGGTCAATCCCAGGGATAAAGAGACGACAGCTTACCATGAATCAGGCCATGCCCTGGTCGCCCACATACTGCCCAATGTTGACCCGGTCCATAAGATTTCTATCGTAGCCCGCGGGTCAATGGGAGGTTATACCCGGTTGCTTACAGAGGACCGCTATTTCTTGACAGCATCCCAGTTCAAAGATACACTGGCAGTGTTGCTGGCGGGACATGCTGCGGAGGAAATCATGCTGAAAGAAATATCCACCGGTCCGCATTCCGACATAAGACAGGCCACGGCACTGGCGCGGAGGATGATAACCCAGTTTGGCATGAGCAAAAACCTGGGACTCAGAACATACGGCGACGATACGCAGGCGCAATCGTATTTCGTCCAAGAGCGCAAGGACTATAGCGAAGCGGTAGCTAAACAAATCGACGAAGAAATTAAGAACATCCTAGATGAAGCTAATGAACTGGCCAAGAAGATAATACAGGAGAACAAAGACAGGCTGGCACATCTTGCCGAAAAGCTACTCGTTGAGGAGACTCTTGAAGGCGAAAAGTTAGAGGCTGCCTTTACCGAGCCCATTTCCGGAGCAGCGAAAAAAGTCGCTGATACCATTGCGCAGGGAGGTTCCAGATGAATTTAAGAGACTTTGAGCAGCACCACAGTTCCCCGCAAAGCCTTGAGACGAGGTGGTCGCCATGCTAGGCGGCGGGATACCAATAGGTAAAGTTTTTGGCATATCATTAAGGCTCCATTATTCCTGGTTCTTCATTTTTGCCCTGATTACCTGGGCACTAGCTGCCAGTTACTTCCCATCCGCATACCCAAGCTGGAGTCTGGCCTTGAAAATAGGAGCCGGCGTCTTGACCAGCTTCCTCTTCTTTGCTTCGGTGCTGGCACACGAACTGATGCACAGCCTGGTCGCCAAGAGTGAAGGCATTCCCATCAGGTCAATAACCCTGTTTATTCTGGGCGGAGTATCCGAGATAACCGAGGAGCCGAAACTTCCCAAAGATGAGTTCAAAATGGCAATCGCTGGCCCGCTAACCAGCCTGGTGATTGGCGGAATACTATGGGGAATTTCATATGCACTGCGGGATACTACCGTTATCGCCGGGCAGTTTGTAGCCGGTGTTACCTATTGGCTGGGACTCATCAACCTCCTGCTCGGTGGCTTTAACCTTATACCTGGATTCCCGCTGGATGGCGGGCGGGTACTCAGGTCTTTGCTGTGGTGGCGGAGTGGAAACCTCAAGAGCGCTACCAGAATTGCCTCTAGCATCGGGCGCATCGTTGGCTTTCTTTTCATCTTTTACGGGATATATCTTTTCTTCACCGGACAGTGGTTTAATGGGATTTGGTTCGCCTTGATTGGTTGGTTTCTGGAGAGCGCCGCCAGTGGCAGCTACCGGCAGCTATTGCTTCAAGACTTGCTCAAGGGCCACGTAGCCGGCGACATAATGTCACGGGACTGTCTTGTTGTGTCCCCAGATATCACCATCGATAAACTGGTAAATGAGCAGTTTCTCAGTTCCGGGCGGCGATGCTATCCAGTTACTGAAGGGAGCCGGGTCGAAGGAATGGTCACACTGGACAATATCAGGACGGTACCCCGTGAACAGTGGAATGCCAAGCGGGTCAGAGAAATCATGACCCCACTGGCTAAGCTCAAGTCGGTACAGCCCAACGAGGACCTGAACACGGTCCTGAAAATCCTTGCCCAGAACGATATTAATCAGGTCCCGGTAGTATACGAAGACCAGATTGTGGGCATGGTATCCCGCGATAATATAATCGCCTTCATTAACGCCAAACGTGAACTGGGCGGTTCTTAACCCGGCTAATCATAGTCAGCAGTCTCAAGCAACTCCCCGGCTAAACAGGCAGAGTCCTGATGGTAAAGAGACGCCTTCCCAATCTATCTACTTCTGAACCGCTTGACTGTCACCAAAGCGAAGATATATCATAATTGCACGGAGCCGGACATCTATCCGGATAACTCCATCGTAATCTAAAAAAAGGACGGCAAGATGTTTGTACTTTTTTCGAATCGTTCTCCGGTCGCTGATGTACAAATAGGACACTGCTGTGGCTATCGATAATCGGGAGCAGGGCAACGCTGAACAGCTGGTTACAACTGTTTGTCATAGCCACTGCGGTGGGGCCTGCCCCCTTAAAGTCCACGTGAAGAACGGGGTTATTACCAGAATTGAGACCGACAGCGGAGATGGGCCCCAGTATCGGGCATGCGCCAAGGGGCGCTCATATCGGTACCGGGTATATGCTCCGGACCGGCTCAAATTCCCCATGAAGCGGGTAGGAGAACGAGGTAAGGGCGAATTTAAGAGAATCTCATGGGATGAAGCTCTTGATAGCGTTGCCACGGAAATTAACCGCGTAAAGAACCTCTATGGGCCCTCTGCGAATCTCTTCATCAGCTCACGAGGCGACGTATGCTGGCTGCATAATGACGCCCTGTTTGAGAGATTGCTGATTAGAGCCGGCGGTTACTCAACTTTCTGGGGCTCGCCCTCGGGCGAGGCCGGGCTCTTTGCCTTGATAACCAGCTATGGCGCACCGGGCACAGGTAATAGCCGGGAGGACTTGCTTAATTCACGCTTGATAATCTTATGGGGATGGAATCCGGCCGTCAACTGCAGTTTCGGCAATACCAGGCAATACCTAGCTCAAGCCAGAGAAGCCGGTACCAGGATTATTGCCATTGACCCCAGGCATACCGATTCAGCCGCCATCTTCGCTCATAAGTGGATACCTATCCGACCGGGGACCGATAATGCCATGCTAATAGCCATGGCATACGTAATTATTGCCAGAGAGCTCCAGGACCAATCTTTCCTTGACAAGTATACCTATGGGTTTGGGCAATTCAAAGACTACGTTCTGGGCAAGGAAGACGGCATTGCCAAGACAGCGGCCTGGGCTGAGGAAATTACCGGAGTGCCCCAGGACACTATTACCGACCTGGCGGTGGAATTTGCCACCAGAAGACCGGCGGCCTTGATTGATGGTTTTGCTCCCGGGCGAAGCGCTCGTGGAGAGCAGTTCCACCGGGCCACGATTGCTCTGGCGGCAATGACTGGCAACATTGGTGTTCCCGGGGGGAGTGCCCCGGGAGGGGGAGCTGGCATGGGTGACACCCTGGTTGGCCTATCTTTGGGTCCCTATGCCGCTGGACGTATGGGTGGCGGACACAACTCCGTTGATTTAGCCTCGCCCAACAGGAAAAATGCTGTGGTCGGCAAAAGACTGGAAAGGACCGGCAGTACGGCGGCAAGTAGCGCCCGGGTACACCTGGCCCACATGGCGGACGCTATCCTCAAGGGTCGGAATGGCGGCTACCCAGCCGACTACAAACTGCTTTTCCTGGTAAATACTAACTATGTGAACCAGATCCCTAATAGCAATAAAATCGCCAGGGCACTCAAGGAACTTGAGTTCATTGTAATCCTTGAGCAGTTTGTGACGCCCACCGCCCGTTACGCTGACATTCTGCTACCGACCAACACCTTCCTGGAAAGAAACGACCTGACCTCAGGTGGAATTGGTCCATTCTATGGTTACATGAACCAGGCTATTGACCCGCTGGGCGAATCAAAATCTCACCTGGAAATAGCCACCGAGCTGGCTGCCAGACTGGGCATCACCGACTACGCTGGTAAGTCAGAAGAGGAGTGGCTCAGAGAAATCGTTAAAGGGTGTAAAGACATTACCGACTACGCCACCTTTAAGAAAGAGGGCATCCGCAGGGTCAAGCTTGCCAAGCCCTTCGTTTGTTTTGAACAGCAGATTAAGGACCCTTCGGCCCATCCGTTTCCCACGCCATCGGGGAAAATTGAGATATACTCCCAGGAGATAGCTGCCTTAGGCAATCCCATGCTTCCAGCCGTCCCTAAGTATATCCCGAACTGGGAGAACCGTAATGACCCGCTCACGGGGAAGTATCCGCTTCAGCTTATTACTACCCACCCTCTAAGGCGGGCTCATACTCAGTTTGATAACATCCCTTGTCTCAGGGAGCTTATTTCTCAGACGGTATCGATTAATCCGGCTGATGCTGATGCCAGAGATATCAAAGACGGCGCTGCAGTAAGGGTTTTTAATGATAGGGGGCAAATGATTATAAGGTCAAGGGTGACCCAGAGAATTATGTCCGGAGTAGTTGATATTCCTCAGGGCGCCTGGTACCAGCCAGATGGCAACGGCGTGGACCAGGGCGGATGTGCCAACGTGCTGACCAAGGATGATATATCCCCGGCTGGGGCTTTTTGCTACAATACGGCACTGGTACAAATAGAAAAGGTATAAATCCATGTCCTGAACCTACTGTGTTGTAGCGCCGGTGATTTAGGCGCAACAAAAATCGCCGGGTCTTGCGGACTCGGCGATTTTATAGCGGTTTATTCTCCAGGGATGGCTCAAGCTTCAGCCGACACGCAACGTCCACCTACGCATACAAAGCCCGGCGGACAATCGATATCCAGGCTACAAGCCAGTTCACTAACACTGCGTTGACGAACCCTGCGGTCTCGCAGCATAAAGGAAGCCAAAATAATCAGACCAATTGCGACCGGGAAAACAACAAATATTCCCAGGATTTCAACAATACCTATTGCAAGTCCCATTTTCCTTTACCTCCCTGCCAATAACACTATGGCCATAACTAGTTTCCTACACTTTAATTATTTACCAATAGGCCATTACCCACAAGAGGGATAATGCTTCTTTCTGATGATGAAAGTACCTGTTTTTGGCCAAAATTGTACCTAATTTCCATCGTAATACGGTATAAAATAAACGCTCTGAGCAGAGTCAGAGCGTTGACACCATGTTAACCACGCGATGCGTAATGTGTTTGTCTAATTATATACTCACCAGTCCCTTACGCACGGCATATTTCACAAGTTCGGCGCGGTTATGGATATCCAGCTTTTCCATTATCTTTGTCCGGTGGCCCTGGACCGTCTTTATGCTAACAAAGAGCTTCTCCGCAATCTGGCGACTGGTTTGGCCCTCCGCAATTAGCGTTAGCACTTCTCTTTCCCGGGAAGTTAAATGGTCATAGGGTTCTACCTCGGCCTGTTCGCGGTACTTCTCTATCAGTGCCGCAGCTGCGGAAGGGTATAGAAAAGACTCCCCCTTCTGCACCGCACGTATCGCGGATACAAGCTCTGAACCCAGTGCCCGTTTGGGTACATAACCAGATGCGCCGGCCTTGATGGCCGACAGCACATATTCCTTATCATCATGCTGGGTCAGGACTAGGACCTGTATTTGAGGATACTTCTTTTTAATACGACGGGTCGCCTCCAGACCGTCTATTCCAGGCATAGCTATATCCATGACTACCACGTCCGGGGCTAATTCTTTCGCTTTCTCAACAGCTTCCTTTCCTTCACTTGCCTCTCCCACTATCTCCAAGTCGTCTTTGAGGTCAAGCAAGGCGCGAATACCGTCGCGCAATATAGCATGGTCGTCGACTAAAAGTACCTTTATCTTACGCATCAGAAACCTCCCGATTCAGCGGAATTGTAATAACCACTTCAGTGTCACCTTCGCGGTGTGACCGGATGTTCAGGCTACCATTCACCAGTTCTACCCGCTCCTTCATGCCCAGTAATCCCAATCCGCGGGGCCTGTTCTTAGAACTAATAGCTTCCTCGACATCAAAGCCTATACCATCATCTTTAATACAAACTTTAATCAGGTTCCTCTTGAAATCTATACTTACCGATGCATTCCGGGCGCGAGAGTGCTTGGCAATGTTGTAAACTGCTTCCTGGATAACCCTGAACAGGGTGGTCTCCAACTGGGTAGTCAGTCTTCTTACCCTTCCCGCAGTAGTAAAACTGACTTTAATTCCCGCTGCTTCCAGGTTATTATCCATCAACCACCGTATTGCTGCCACCAGGCCCAAATCGTCGAGCAATGTCGGCCGGAGTTCGTATATTAGTCTGTGCACATTGTCGAGAATGTTGAGAGATATACGCTGTGCCTTCCTTAATAAGTCTCTGG
>Ga0315277_10008974_pt1 | contig 12815 bp, 14 predicted proteins | sample YL17G05_15_MG_FD_203695 | JGI IMG/M metagenome (GOLD analysis project Ga0315277, IMG submission 203695) | Sediment microbial communities from Yellowstone Lake, YNP, Wyoming, USA - YL17G05_15 | ecosystem: Environmental > Aquatic > Freshwater > Lake > Sediment | place: USA: Wyoming | collected... | reverse complement strand
TTGTCATGGCTTTTCTTGTTCATGTTCTTATCTCCTCGCACTCATAATATAGAACGATATGACAGATGTCAAGTGTTATTTATGTTTATTTTTTGGGGGCCGAAGTTGGCACGAAAGTGGCTATGGCAGTTTGCTGAGGCGCAAGATTTCCCCGAGGCGCAATCTCCGCCCCTTGCCTTTCCGTGGCTTGTTCGGCATGAACCGTTGTTCTACAATGATTTGATTGATGGCATCCTGCCGGGAATATCCACGTCGCATTAGACGATGTATATGGAAATGTTCCCGGGGAGAACAAATGCATAGATTCTCAATGCGATTATCGCGATGAACGCCGTTGACGTGATGGACAAATTCTAGGCGGCGAAGCGGTCTCCCGATGGCCTCGGCCATTAACGCTCGATGGTCTCCTTTCGGAATGTATCTTTGGAATTTCGCACATTCGATAAGATCCCCGCGAGCCGTCCATATACAGGATCGGTCATGGTGGAATTTACAAATGCGACATAGTGACGAGAGCATTAGGATTTATTTCCTAGAGTCCCGTCGGCGATCCGCTTTCTCATTTCCTTGCGTAGCCAATTCTCAAAGCGGCACTTCGTAGAACAGAATTTATGCCACTCTGTTTTGGCCTTGAACTTCGTCCCGCAGATGGGGCATTTACAGATACGGGTTTCGGGCTGGTCGCTCATGCGTTAACTTACCTCTAACGTGAGTATAACGGATTCGGGGGAGGAAGTCAAGAAGTGAATTAATTACCCTGAACGACCGTTACCCTACTTTTTAGACATTTTTTCGTTTCGTAGGTTAAACGGTGGATTTGGTCATGTAGCCAATAACATTGCGCGGGCCGTGGCGGGGTTTTCTAGGCCTTCCGCGTATGAAACGCTTGGGCGCGTTTTTGGCCTACATTCTAGGCGTTTCCGGCGTTTTGTAGGTTAGCGGCGGTTAACCTTATTGACGGGGCTATTTAGAGATTCGCGTAGCACAATACGTCCCGCCGACAACGCCGACGGTATAAGCGATGAGGAGCAGGGGGTCCCACCCGCTCTTGATTATCGACGCCAGGACAATCAAGTCGTAGAGCTCGATACCCCCGGCCAGCCCGGAAGCCCTGAATGGCCGTCGTGTAGAGACGGCCCTGTAATACAAAACACAGAGGACTTCCCTGCCGAACCCCGCCACGGCGTAGGCCAAGATCGAGAGGAGGTTCATCGGACTCCCTCATGGCCAACGGACCCCCGGCGAAAATTCCTCAAAAGGTTTCGGGTAAATTAGGAACCCCACGTCAATATGAACACCCCACGGATAGACGCCCATGCGCAATCCCTTCTGGAGTGCGTCAACGTCCTCGGCGAATGACTTGATTTCCTCCGGCGTATCGAACCCGAGGTCGAGCGCGAGTCCGAATAGGTGGACGCTGAACAGCTCGCCGCCAACTTCTGCGTTGTGGTAACGGCATCTGTAACCGCAGTTCACGCGGATCGGCTTGTCGCCCCGGACGTGGCGCATGAACTCGAACTTCTCGAAGAGGTATAGGTAGGGTGGAGTCGGTCGGTCGTTCTTCCAGAAGTCCGGCGGGACGGCGTGGCAACATGGGCAGCCGTATTCCTCGCGTGTTATGTGGGGGGATACGAGGCCGGCCATCTTAAATGCTTATACTTTGTCCAACTGCCACGGCTTCAAAATTGTCCGATGCCTGGTAATAAATCCAATCACAATAAAAATATTGTTCCGCACCGGATTCCTGATAACAGGTTATGCCAAACTCCGCAGGAGTAAAATAACTTCCCTGTGCAATAGCCCCAGAAAATTGCTTCCACGATAGATTATCAAGCGACAGATCAAAATAAAGGCTTGTTCCATTTCTCCTGACTCTGAAATAAATGGCTTGTGTTGGATTTATTAAAAAGGTTCCTCCGGTATATGGTGCGCTAGAGTAACTATCATAATCTGAAAAATGAAGAATTTGTGGGGTGACGGTATTGTTATAAGAATAGACATGAAAAATAAGGATGTCGCTAGTTGCCGGATTATTCGTGGCGTCTTGGAATAGCGTTATCCCCCAATAAAAATACTTGGCCTCTACGCCCTTCGCATACTCAGTTCTCATTTTCGCCGTAATTGTAAAGTTTCCAGATGGTAACGTCTGCCACATTCCAGCGTGATTATTAATAAGACTTGTCGAAGCAAATTTAACATGGTGGTTTGCTTCGGTTATCACTACCTTCCCAGCGCTATCAAATTCGTGCCACTTTACAGCTAGGGAGGCATCGTCAAAATGGTCTGATTGTGCTGTCGGCGAATCTGGGAAGGCGTCGGGGAACCAAAGACTGTGCGTTCCACCCCCGCCTCCCGGCATCGACGTCCACCCCCCCGGCTCGTAGGTTAGGACATCGCCAATATCGGGTTCACCGGAAGGGAAGTCTACATCGGTATGGCTTCCCAAGTCGTGCGGACCCGCCGCCGGAGGAGGCAACGCTATCCACAACCCCGACCCGGCGTCCCAGGTCAAAACGTCTTGGTCGGTGAGGTCCGTGATCGCGTCAACGTCGGTGAGGTCATCGAGGGCCACGGCACCACCCCCGGGTCCCGAAGTCCAGCCTCCCGATTGATAGGTCAGAACATCTCCGACATCCGGTTCCCCGGAGGGGAAATACACGTCGTCTAAATCTCCGAGTATGGCCCCGTCATAGACGACTCCGCCGGAGGCCCACAGGACACCCGAGAATCCCGTCAACTCCAATCCTGAAAATGCGGGTGAACTCCCGTCGTGATTGTGTGTCGACCCGATATCGGCAACGTGCGCCCAACTTATTGCCCCAGCCGCGCTTACCTCGAAATAACTGGCCTCGGACGGCCCCGCTCCCGGGAACGTCAATCCATACGGCGCGGTTATCGCCGCCGGAGCGTAGAGGCCAACATAGTCCGTGGCCCCGACCGTCCCGTCCTCCATGAGTTGCAATCCGTCTCGCGCGCGAAAGAGCGGGTAGGAATCGCAGTAACTAAGATCTAACCCCGCCTTTAGGATAGGGCCACGCAGAGGAGTTGTTGGAGTAGACATAGTTCCAACTAAAGAAATGGCGAGGGAGGCCACAAAGTCTATGTCATGTGTCCCATACTGTCCCCATCTTCGTACAAAAGTTCCAGATAGGGTAGTAATATATATTTCTTGCGGATCTCCCGGAGAGTTTCTGGTATTAAATAAATATATCTGGGTATCATCTAAATCAAGAGACCAACCTACATAAAACTCATCGGCAACTAAACTATTCCCGACTAGAAAATGAGTAACATATGCAAAATATGGAGCCACCAATGATACCTGATATTTATAAACTGTTTTAAGTGACCCGGGTAAATTCGCATTACATAACCATAGATATCCATTCTTATAAATCGCTTCTGTTATCGTGCAACTATCGATATGCCCATCATTGGCCATCGCGCCAAGAAAAGAAAGATCACCTGCGCTCATAAGAACTAACCTATTGGCCGCCCCGCTATTCTGACTAACAAATAGGTATGTTCCGTCTATGGCTATATTCCGTGGAATATTTAATGTACCGCTAGATTTAGAATCATAACTCAGGTCTGAGCAAAGTCTTTTAACAACCCTGCTATTGCCAGAATCAACTATATATAAATATGTCCCATCCGAACAAATTTTCCATGGATTATTAAATTGGTCATTGTTAGATCCAAGTGACCCTATCTTGGCAACAAAAGTCATATCGGATATTCTTATTTTTTGAAGTCTATCGTTCCCCTGCTCTACGACATAAGCATAAGTTCCATCGTTACATATTCCACGAATGGTATCAAATTGGCCATCTCCGGTTCCACTTCCTCCGATCTCATCCAAGAACGCACCATCGGAAACTCTCATGAGTTTAAGATAATTGTCTCCGCCTTCAATCAATATCGTTCCGTCGTATGTGTATATTATCCCTCCAGTAACCGCCGGAGTTACAAGGGAAGATAGGATATCGCCAGAACACAGAAGCCAGGCGTCCGCGTCGTCGTCGTCAACGCCCATCGTGTACTTCGTCACATCCGCCGCGCCGACCGCCCACTGGAGTTCCGCGTCACGAACATCGTCGGTAATCGTCCGTATCCCGACGATGCCGTCGTCGTAATAGATGTCGTTCCCGACCTTCGTCCAGAAACAGTCGCTCGCGCCCCCCCCGCCGTTCCCGCCCCCGTGGATGCTCGACCCGGATACCCGTCGAGTCAGTTTCCGCGCGAAAGCCTCGAGGTCATCTTTGGAGACGTATTTCTTTCCGACCATTGTCGCTCCTAGAGAGAACCAGAACTAATATCGAAATCGGGGATAGTGTCGTCATCCAGTATAGCCGTCATCTCGGTCGAGTTCGTCGCCGGACTCTTGACCAACCGCATTATCCTGAACAGGTCGCCATTGATCGCGCCTCCCTGCCACATCGCGCGCGACCTCGTGAGTCGCACCTTGTCCCGGCCCGGCAGGAGGTTCAGCCCGAACCCGTGAACCCGGAACGTGATCCGCGCCTGCGGTTTCATGAAAAACTTCATGTACGCCCGAGCGAGATCCTCAGCATCGTCGGGGAATGCCGACCCCGATTCCCCCTCCCCGGTAAGCCACGTCTCGATCTCCACCGTGTCCTCGCAGGAATAGAATAACCGCGCGTAATCAGATTGCGCCGTGGCGATCTTGAACTCCTGCGTATCGGGAGCCTCGTCGTATTTCACGCGGACAATGTTCCTCACCGTCGAGAGGTCGTGTTCCATCCTAAAATCGAGGAAGTCCTCATCCCTGAAATGATACGCCGGAGCCGTCGCGAGATCCTTCACGCCGCCGAATGCGATCGGCGCATATTTCAACGCCACCGTCGCCCCGTCCTGGAGCGGGATGAACTTCCACAACAGCGTCGCCTCCATCTTCCCGATGAAGTCCCCGACCGTCATCTCCCGGTCGATGAAAACCTTCAGCATCTGGGTTCGTGACACGCCAAAGTCTGCTAACCAAGTCGCGTCCAGTATATCTTTATCCAATGTGTTGATGAACAAATCCTCGATAATCTCGGCCCCGGTCGTCAACATCGGGAATGGCGACTCAATGTCCGCAACTAGATCCGCATCTTCCCCGGCCTGGGGCAGGGCCAGAGAATAGACGGCTTGTCCGGTGATGATTTGGAGTTGGTCTCCCTGCATCCCCTCCTGTACCTCAGCATTGAGTCCGGGGCCGAGGCTTGAATAGGTCGTGACCGAGGTCTCCCCGATGGGGGTACCGACCTGGGGCGGGGTATATAAAAAGACCTGTATCCGCGTCAGGAAATATCCTGGAGCCGGGACGACAAAGGAGTCGCCCAGTCGAGTATTCGCCGCCACGTTTCGGAGGGGCTGGATAGCCGGCGCGTTTCCTAGTCCTTGATGAATCTGTTCCTCTGTACCCGCGAGCGTCTGCTTCCCGAAGGCGTTGAACCCGAGGGTGCGGCCGGCTAGGGGAGTCCAGGTACTCCCCACCCCCGCCCCGTCAATCGTATATGCGGTATGTAGAGCATTCCCGAGTGTTCTGAATTGTAAATAATCCGTTAAGCTGATCGGATAAGTCCCGGAAACTGCAAAATAACAGGTTGCCCCCCCGGCGAAATAAGGCGTCCCCTCAAGGACAAATTCTGCGATTGTCGGGTATGCAACATAAGATCCCGGCGTATTGAGAACGATGCCCTTTGACCGAACCTCTGTTATGTCAACGTGTTGATCAACCAGTTTGAATCGAAGTGCCACCGTGTCGATACAGAAGGGTACAACGTCATGGATATTGCCCCACCCAAGTGGAATGGACAGGCCCAGAACATAGTCCTCCATGAGAGGATAATTTATCGTAAGGAAATGATTCTTCGGGACTAATACGTTCAGCATCTCAGTCCACCGTTCGCGTCGGGTCTTCGACGCCCAGGGTGACGGCGGCATCGTCCCACGCTATCCCGCCTGTCCGCCCGCGCGAGACCGGGACGAAATCCGCATACGCGTCCCCCGGCTCTCCAACCCGTAGGACGTAGACCTTGTTCTCCCAGATGTAATCGAAGAGTTGCGCATCCAGTTCCCCGTCCCCGTTGTTCAACTTCAAGGTTCCCCACGTTTGCTGAACTCCACCCTGCTGGAACCCCGTGACCTCCATCGATAGATCTGGAATGGAATCCTTCTGCAATCGCGGGTCATACCAAACCGCCGGGAAGCCGGGGGCCACGCTGAATACCAACTCGTTCGGCGCGGGGTATTGACCATCGCAAAAGCATTTCCAGAAATACATCGCAATATAGAAATCGCCGGAATCCGGGGCCTCATCCATAGTCGTGTGAACGTAAAGTATTCCGTTCTCGAAATACCACGACCCGGCATTCCCGTTGCATCCCGCCAGCGTCGCCTCCTCCGCATATTCCGTGACCTCGTGTTCCGCCGGCAAGCCACTCCCGGACGCAAACACTCGATATATCTCCCTGACCCGGCTCGGCCTTCCCTCGACCAACGGAATCGTTATATACCAAGTATCCGTTGCCGGCACCTGCGCCCAAGTCAAATCATCTATCCTCATTGCGATCTCGATCTCTAGAAGCCAGGCCAGTTCCTTCGCCGCCCTCTTCAACTGGTCGGTAAGGGACATCTCATCTCACCGTCTTCACGCGCACGATTACAGATCCCCACCCGTGAATGACCGGCTCAAATATCCACGATTCAATGTTCTTGACATATCTCGTTATGGAACAGGCGGGCGAAAGACAGGATGTGCCAACATCGGACTCGTGGATGAAGAAGGACTCGTGTCGCCCGACCGACTGGAATATCTCTTTCATCGTAGCGATGTCCGATGCGGGCAACGCCTTCCAGACATAAGTTACGATTTCGTACTGGGTTACGATGTTCACATATTCCTGGCCTTGCCGTGACGGCAGGATCTCTGAGTCGTCCGCCTCTGTCACCTCTGGGGGAATTGTCGTATCATAGCTCGGCTCGAAGTAATCGCCCAGGAAAATCCGCCCTATCTTGTCGTATGTATCTACGCCCGCGCCATACAGGACGAACTTCCAATAGTTGAAATTCTGTGGGGTGGCGAAGAATCCGGCGACAGGATCGTCCTCGGGACAATCGGAATCCCATTCCGGGTGTCCGTGTCCGCTCCCGTATCCGCTTCCGCTCCATGCCCCACTACCGAATCCGCTTCCACTCCCGCACAGATCATCGGTATTCGACGCCTGAACCTCACAATCCGCGGCATCTAGGTTGTGATTCTTTATGACCCACGCGCGAACGTCCCTGCCGGACACGGGGAGGCTCGAGAGATCGACGCAAATCTCCGTGTCGGGGTTGCCGGATTCCGACCTCCAATGTTTCAGGAAAAGTTCGTGTTGGATGTTCTCGACCGGGAATTCGGCATTTTCGGAGGACGCGACCAGCGCGGCAAGCGGGTCGTCTATGAGATTGTCCCAGAGGAATCTTATGTGCGCCATTAAACACCTCCCGCGCTACCGAGCGGAATCCAGAACTCGCGACGACGTGCCGCCTCGCGCAACACCGGAATGACCTTGTTCCTGACGACGGAGACGACACTCTCGCCATCAAGGGTAGAGACATTAAGCGTGACGTTGATGTCCCCGCCAGATTTGACCCCGCCGGAGGACGCCATCGACATAGCCGGAGCAGAATTGAATCTCGGCATCGTTGCCGCATTGAGTGGTTGGATGGAAACATATTCCGGCCCCGCCTCGCCGATGAGCGCATGTGTCGGTTTCGAGATGATGCCCTCGAATCCGGCCGCCCATTCGGAATAAGGGATAACCGATCCGGGTAGGTCAGCGTTGGGTGGAGAAGGAGTAGCCGGTTTTGATAAACTGCCGCGAGAGATGACCGTCGGCGGAATCGACCAATCCGCCCCATATTTCGCCTTCATCTTGGCATCGAAGGCCTCTTTCCATTTATCGGCGGCCGATTTCCCAAAGAGGCGCCCGAACAACATCCCCAACCAAACGGCCGCGAATGCAACGGGCAATACCCAAGCTGAAACTATCGACGTCCCGGCCGTTGCCCCGGCCGCGGCGGCACCCGATGCCATCGTCTCGCCAATCGCGCCACCCGCCGCCGAAACCGCCGCATTTCCGAGTCGTCCACTACCGCCGATTCCAAGTGCGGACATAAATGCCTTAACGATGCCTAACTGGACGATGATCTTCTTCACGAAATTGATGATGAACCCCGCGACCATCTCGCCAATGACGCGGAAGAACGCCTGTTTGATCGTCCCCCAGATGCTCGAGAAGAACTTGGAGAACCCGCCCGTTATCGCCATCATCTCGTCATGCGTTTCCTTATACTTGGCCGTGTACTCCTCTAGGCTTATCTCGCCTCGGGCATACGCCTTGTCTAGTTCCCTTAGTTCGGCCTGGAGGTCAGTCTTCCTCTTCTTCTCGGCCTTCGACAGGCCGGAGAACAGGCCCTCGATGGCGTTGGCGAATCCCGTGGCAATGTCGTTGTAGAGGCCATCGAACGCCTTCGCCAGAGGGTCGATGGCCTCCTTCTTGACGGTATTGTAGATATCGGTCACCGCCGTTCCGATGCCCTTGAACATGTCTGGGTCTATGGCATCCGCGGAATTGATGATATCCCCGAGCGTCCCTCCGACTACGTCGCCGAGAGTCCCGAAGGAGTTGTTCACGGAATTCGCCGCATCGACCCCGAACATGCGGAACATCCGCACGTCATCGTTGACCGTCTCAAGTCTTTCTTCTAACGTCTGAAACGTGGGGTTGATTTTCTCGAGGGACGCGCGGAGCGCCTCAATGCGATCTTCGAGGGCCTTCACCCCCGCTGGTGTTGCATCGTTGGTTTTCTTGTAAGCGGCGAGAGTCGCCTCCGTTTCCGCTATTTCCTTACGGACATCGCTTCCAAACGTAGCCTTCAGGGAAGTCAATAGTGCTTCCTGCTCTACGGTCAGCCCGTGGACGGCGATAGCGAGAGGATGGAGCGCATCATAGGCCGCCTTGGATTTTGCCGCGACCTGTTCAAGCGCCGCCGTGATGCCGGGGAACTTCGATTCCCACTCACCCATGCGGATGGCCTGCTCGGCTAACGCAACGTTTCCGGCGCCATAGCTATTGTAAAGTTCAGCCATCGCGTCGTGGTGTATCCCGGCCACGGTCGCAACGTCCTGGAGTTTCGTGATGATCCGTCCCTGCATCTCCCAGAATGCCTCATCGGCCCGATTCAAGTCAGCCTTGGCCGTCTCAAGTTCCTGAAGTTTCAGGATGTAGAATACGACAGCCGACGCGAGAGCCGTCCATGCAGCCGTGGTGATGGTCAAGGCCCCAACGGTAGTTTGTAATGCGGCCGCCGTAGTGGCCATCGTCCTGATCCCGATAGAAAGTGCGAGATGGAATCCGCCCGCCGCGATGGCGACTACTCCAAAAACTCCGGCCATCTCTGCGAGTTGTTGTGTGAGCGGACCATTCTTGTTCATGGTTTCGTTAACGCCAGATATGACTCGCGTGAACATGTCGGCCAACTGTTGAGCTATCGGAATTAATGTCTTGCCTATTGTCATCCCGACGCCCTTGACAGAAGCCTCCAGGGAAACGAGGGCATCTTTGAATTTATCGCTGGCTGCGGCATCCGTGTCCGACATGACGATGCCAAGACGTTCCGCCTCTTTCCTCAACTCCGCCAATCCCGCCCGCCCGAGATTCAAGAACGGGATGAGTTCGGACCCACTCCTGCCAAACAACTTAATGGCAAGCGCCGTCTTTTCTGCACCATTTTCCATAGAGGCGAACCTGTCGGCCACCTCCATCATCACCTCGTCCATCGGACGGAGTTTTCCGGCCGAATCGGCGACGGCAATACCCAACGCCTTGAACGCGTCCTTGGCCGCCCCGGTGCCAGCGACCGCCGCCGCCATGTTTCTGCCGAGGAACCGCAATCCGAGAGCTATTCCTTCGAGCGATGTCCCGCTCTTGTCGGCGGCGAGCTTGAACGACGACAACGTGGCCGCCGATATCCCGGTTATCTGGCTAAGGTCGAAGAGCTTGTCGCCGAAGTCGGCCGTCTTCTTGACCATCGCCGTGAGCGATCCCACGACGGCGAGGCCGACGCCGGTGAACATAAGTCCGACTTTCTGATGGGCCGCGCTTACCTTCTCCGCCTGTTTGATGAGTTCCGCGGTATCCTTGTCGACTGATTTGATGGCCGTGTTCCAGCCGGACTTGTCAAGCAGGAGTTTCCCGACAATCGACCCCGCGACGAACGCTCCGCCTGTATTCATCGTATCACCTTTGCCTTTGACGATTTTCGGGGTCGCCTACGCACGACCGGCTCGCCGGCCTCCCGCGCCGCCTTCAGCCTCGCCCGCTTCGCGTCCATCTTGACCCGCGCCTCCGCGATCCGCTTCTCGTTCTCGCGGTCTAACTTCTCCACCTCGCCCTCGTGTTCAAGTTCCATCATCTCGGCCCGAAGCGAATCCATGTACTGTCGGACGTCCTTCGTTTCCTGATGCGGTAATAGTGCCGCATTGGCCGCCTCCGTTCTACGGACTAGCCCCTTCCGATTCGCTTCCGCAGCCCAGAAGAACAAGTCCCTGACGTCCATCGCCAGGAACTCCCGGAACGTGAACAGGCCAGGGAATTCCCCGGCTACGAGGGCAACGATTCGGCCCCTGGCCCGGACCCGTTTTTTTCTTCTGTCCCCGGCTTGATCGACCGCTCGACGACGACCGTGATCAACTGCGCCAACTTCGTGAGAGGAAGTTTCTGCAACACGGCGACCTCGCCCTCGAGTAACGCCTCGAGGTTCTCGCGGATAGCCGTCGCGGACCCGGCCGCGGCGTCCATCTGAAGCGCTTGGATACGCTCCAACATCCCGAGCGTGATCTCTCGCACGCGCAAGAGCACGCCGTCGATCTCGACCTCGATCGGCTCGAACAGCGTAGGTTTCGTGTCGAGTTTCAGAACGACTGGCATAACACCATCGTCCTTAGAGTTCGCTCGCGCCGCTGTCCATCCCGATGGTGCCGAACAGTCCTTCGTACCCGCTCTCCTGAGAGACGAACACTTTGAACTTGACCGGGAAGATCCGCTGCGTGTCCAAGTTGTAGGTCAGGTCCAACCCGGCGATGGGATAGGTCTTGTAGAGGTGAATCCATTCGCAGGGGTTCGTCGAGATGACGTTCCCGCAGAGCGGCTTGATGACCAGTTCCTTCGCCAGGTTGTAGAGCGAGCAGCCGATCTGGTTCTCGATCGGGATGACGCATCCGCTCGCCACGGTGTTCAACACGCGCGCGAGTTCGGCCACGCTCAGCCGGGTCAGCGGGACCTCGATCGTGAACGTGGAGCCGGTCAGCACGGCATCGACGGCGGCGGTTCCGGCCTGGTCCTCGTTGATGTCCGAGGAGTTGGTCTCCATGACCACCTTGATGTCGCCCAGGGTGTGACCCAGATAGGCGCTGTCCGACTCGCCATAACCCCAAACGATTTCGGCGGGACCCTTGTCCAACATGGGTGATACGGGCATTTTGCCCTCCTATAAAATATAGAGATAGCTCATGCTGACCCCGACCCTTCGGGGCATGAGCCTTCTTGGACGCGAAAGACATAGTTCGTAGAAAAAAGATGTCGGCGGTTATCGTCCTCGCCGAGGTATTGCGGTGCGTAAAGAGCGTTGACCGTCGAGACGAGATAATCATCGCCCACCCCGACGAGGCGCGGCATGTTCCATGCGCTCGTCCCGTGGACGACATCGTAGACGGCCCAGGCGTCGTCGCGGGCCTCCCAGTACGTCGCCGCCCGGCAGAGGATCTGGATGGCCATATCGACCATGTCGGTGTTCGGGTAGAAGTACGGAACGCCGCCCGACTCCTGCACGAGGACGCAACGGACGGGCTTGTCCTGGAGCCAATGGCCGGCCTGGAGTTTCGCGCCGACGGTGAAGCCCGTCAGGTCGGAGATGAGCGTCACGATTTCCTTAAACATTGGGGCCTCCGAGAACCTTGGCGAGATGGTCGGCGACGATCTTCATGTAATCGTTTTTGAACATGCTCATCTTCGATTCCAGATACTTGCGGCCGGAGCCTGAGAGCGACCAGTTGATTCGGATGTCCTCCGCGGGGGTGAGTTCATGCCAACGAGCCGCGTATTCCTTGTTGAACCCGACCGTCACCTCGGCGCCGCCAGTCGTGACCTCTGCCGGGTCCGTCCGGCCTGCGCCGCGCAGATGACCCTCATCGAAGGGGACATAGGGCTTCATGTTGATGGCGTCTTTTATGAGTTGGCTCCCAGCCTTGAACAACCCCTTGGCGGTCTCGCGCGGTTCCGACTCCTTGACGAGTTTCATCAACCCCTTCTCGAAGTCTTTGAAATCCATCGTCATGCTCATGCGAGATAGACCTCGTAGTGCGGAGAGGAGAAGTCCTTGGGCTGGCGAATCTCGACGATGGCCCGGCTCAAGGCCTCGTCCGGCATGCCGCTGTAGTATTCCTCCGTGCCGCCTTGGTCGAGGATGATGCGGTCCTCCATAAGGAGCCCCCGCTCGAGAGCGAGGACGACTTTCCGCTTGGGGAGATATACGGTTACTGGGGACAGCGCAGAGGCCTTGGCCATCTTGGCCTCCTCGCCACGCGGGCCAGTAACAAGCCGCGTCTTCCATTCGACGTAACCCTTGATCGTGATGACCTCGCCGCTCAACGGTTCGCCCCAGGTGTCGTTCCCCATGTATTTGAGGATGGTGACTTCATCGACGCAGTACGCATTCACAAGACTCATCGGACGTTCCTCCACTCGACGGCTTCCTGGCCCTCG
>Ga0315277_10008973_pt1 | contig 12816 bp, 7 predicted proteins | sample YL17G05_15_MG_FD_203695 | JGI IMG/M metagenome (GOLD analysis project Ga0315277, IMG submission 203695) | Sediment microbial communities from Yellowstone Lake, YNP, Wyoming, USA - YL17G05_15 | ecosystem: Environmental > Aquatic > Freshwater > Lake > Sediment | place: USA: Wyoming | collected... | reverse complement strand
CGCCCGTGATGACCAGGGGCTTTCGCGCGAGATACCCGGGCATCCACGTGAACGGATGCCAGACGTGCTGCCGATCGTCGCGGATGGTTGCGTCGATGGGTCTTGTTGCCACGAGGGGATTCCTTTTGACCCGAATTCGAACGAGCATTATAGCAGATATTGACCCGAAAGGGCAGGAATGACCGACTTGGGGAAAGGATTTTAGACTTGACGAGGGTTTTGCCGATAGGTAGTATAGTTTCGGTCCAAGGGAAGGAAGCTATGAAGTCGCATCGAGCCAAAACCGGTCAGTCCTCAGTAGTCACCCGTTCCAAGACGGTCGTGGCGTCAGTCCGTACGCCCATGACGGTCGTCATTACGGTGGGGGTGAGCTGAGGGCTGCCACGGAGTTCGGTTTTTGGCAGCCCTGGAGAAATCCGGGGCTTTTTTATTTAATGGCAGAAGCGAGTCCCGGGTCGACAGGTCATTTTGTCATTGAAAGTCGGGCCCGAAGTGGAGAAAATCCAGGGTTTAGGAATCCCGACCCCCTTTTTGCGGAAGACGGCAATGAAGCAATTCGACGTCGGACTCGTCGGCCTGGGAACCATCGGGACGGGGGTGGCGAAGATACTCCTGGAGCAGGGGGATGCGCTTGCCGAGCGGACAGGGGTGAGACTCCGGCTCAAGCGCATCGTGGACGTCGACCTGACGCGGGACCGCGGCATCCGGCTGCCCAAGGGCCTCTTGACGGACGACCTCGACAGCATCCTCCGCGATCCGGAGATCGCGTGCGGGGTGGAGCTGGTGGGCGGAGTGGGCGTCGCGCGCGACATCATCGAGAAGCTGATCGACGCCGGGAAGTCCGTGGTGACGGCCAACAAGGCGCTCCTAGCGGAGTTCGGTTCGGACCTCCTCAAGAAGGCGGCCGAGAAGGGGGTGAGCGTCGGGTTCGAAGCGTCGGTCTGCGGTGGGATACCGATCATCCTCGCGATACGGGACGGGTTGGTGGCCAACCGGATCGAGAGCATCGTCGCGATCGTGAACGGGACGGCGAACTTCATCCTGACGAGCATGAAGAAGCAGGGTCTGAGTTACGCCCAGGCACTTGCCCGGGCCCAGGCGCTCGGCTACGCGGAGGCCGACCCGTCGCTCGACGTGGAAGGAGGGGATTCGGCGCACAAGCTGGTGATTCTCGCCCAGCTAGCGTTCGGGGTGGATTTCGACCTGCACGAGGTCCTGACGGAGGGCATCACGCGGATCGACGCGAGCGACATGCAGTATGCGGCGGAGCTGGGGTATGAGGTGAAGCTGCTGGCGATCGGCCGGCGGAAGGACGGGGGCGTGGAGCTGCGGGTGCACCCGGCGCTCATCCCGCAGTCACACCCCCTGGCGTGGGTGGACGGGCCGATGAATGCGGTCCTGGTGACGGGCGACAACGTGGGGCCGCTGCTTTTCGAGGGACAAGGCGCCGGACAGATGTGCACGGCAAGCGCCGTGGTGAGCGACCTGGTGGACGCGGCGCTGGGCAAGACGAAGATCACGTTTGAGAGCTTCCGGTTCCTGCCGGGACGGACCCGGCGGGAGTCGCCGAGACCGGTAACGGAGCACCGGGGGAACTATTACCTGCGGTTCGCGGCACTGGACCGGGCCGGGGTGCTGGCGCAGATCGCCGGGTGTCTCGGACGACACGGGATCAGCATCCTTTCGGTGGTGCAGAAGGAGGCCCGAGGCAGCCAAGGCGTGCCCATCGTGATGATGACGGACGTGGCGTCGGAGGGGGCGTTCCGACAGGCCGTCAGCGAGATCGACCGGCTGGACTGCATCCAGGCGCCGACCGTGTGGATTCGGGTCGAGAGAGGCCCGCGGCCGCAATGAGCCGGACATAGAGGAGCAAGGGATGAGATTCTTCGTGCTGGTTCCGGACGGGCTAGCGGACGACCCTCGGGAAGAGCTGGGGGGCCGGACTCCCGTGGAGGCGGCGTCGACGCCGAACCTCGACCGCATCGCACGCGCCGGCCGCGTGGGACAGGTGAAACTCATCCCACGGGGCATGTCGCCGGGAAGCGACGTCGCGAACCTCGCGGTCCTCGGCTATGACCCGAAGCGTCATTACACGGGCCGTGCCCCGCTCGAAGCCGCAAGCCTGGGCATACGTCTGGGGCCGGAGGACTGGGCGATCCGCGTGAACCTCGTCACGGTGAGCGACGGGGTGATGGCGGACTACTCCGCCGGGCACATCAGCACCCGCGAAGCCACGCTCATCATGGACCTGCTGAACGAGAAGCTGGGGACCGAGGACACGTCGTTTCACCCGGGCGTGAGCTACCGGAACCTGCTCGTGCTTCGAAACCGGCCGAAGTTCCAGGTGAAGACCGTGCCGCCCCACGACATCCTGGGCAAGCCGATCGCACCACACCTTCCGTCGCGACGCGACGGGAAGGTGCTGCGGGAGCTGATGGAGGCGTCGGCGGGACTCGTGGCCGGACACGAGATCAACCGGGTGCGGCTGGAACTGCACGAGAACCCGGCCAACATGATCTGGCTGTGGGGCGAGGGACAGGCGCCGAAGCTTCCGAGCTTCCAGGAACGGTTCGGCAAACGTGCCGCGCTCATCTCCGCCGTGGACCTCCTGAAGGGACTCGCGGTCAGCGTGAAGATGGACGTGATCGTCGTGCCGGGGGCGACGGGGTATTTCGACACCGACTACGCGGCGAAAGGGAAGTACGCGTGCGAGGCGCTCCGCGAGTACGAGCTGGTGTTCGTGCACGTGGAAGCGCCCGACGAGGCGGGGCACGAGGGGGACCTGAAGAAGAAGATTGCGGCCATCGAGAACATTGACCGCGAAATCCTGGGTCCGGTGCTCGAGGCGCTCGAGGAGCGCAGGGAGCCGTTCCGCGTGCTCGTGCTTCCGGACCACGCGACCCCCCTGGCGGTGCGGACCCACACGAACGCCGCGGTGCCGTTCGCGATGTACGGACGGGGAGTGGAGTCCCCGCGGGAGGTCGAGTTTTCGGAAGCCGCCGGGAAGGCCTCGGACCTGAAGATCGACCCGGGATACGAACTGATGGGGTACTTCCTGGGGCTGCCCGGATGACGCGGCGCGGATAGACAGGTGGATGTCCATGGCACTGATCGTTCAGAAATACGGCGGGACGTCGGTCGCGGACGCGGAGCGAATCCGCAACGTGGCGCGGCGGATCGTCCGCACCCGCGAAGCCGGCAACAACGTCGTGGTGGTGGTGAGCGCGCGGGGCGACACGACCGACCAGCTCTATGCCCTGGCGTACGAGATTTCGCCCAACCCGCCGAAGCGGGAGCTGGACATGCTGGTCGCGACGGGGGAGCAGGAGAGCATCGCGCTCATCGCCATGGCGATCCACGCGATGGGACACGACGCGGTGAGCTTCACGGCGGGCCAGGTGGGAATTTACACGGACGACGTGCACCAGAAGGCGTCGATCAAGCACATCTCGACGGACCGGATCCGGCGGGAGCTGGGCCGGGGACGGATCGTCATCGTGGCCGGGTTCCAGGGGGTGGACTCGAACAACAACATCACGACGCTGGGACGCGGGGGAAGCAACACCTCGGCGGTGGCGATTGCGGCGGTGCTCAAGGCGGACGTGTGCGAGAACTACACCGACGTCGAGGGGGTGTACACGGCGGATCCGCGGATAGTCCCGGACGCCCGGAAGCTGGATTCCATCAGTTACGACGAGATGCTGGAGCTGGCGAGCCTGGGGGCGCAGGTGATGCAGTCGCGGGCGCTCGAGTTCGCCAAGAAATACAAGGTTCCGCTGCACGTGCGGTCGAGTTTCACCGACACGCCCGGGACCGTCATTTGCGAGGAGGTAAAGGAAATGGAAGAGGTGGTGGTGCGAAGCGTGGCCCTCGCCAGGGACGAGGCCAAGATCACGATCCTGGGGGTCCCCGACCGCCCCGGGATCGCGGCGAAGATCTGCACGGTCATGGCCGAGCGCAACATCAACATCGACATGATCATCCAGAACGCCACGCTGACGGGCCGGACGGACTTCACCTTCACGGTGCTCCAGAGCGATTACCGGGACGCCCTCGAAGCGGTCGAGAAGCTCCGGGAGGACCTGGGGGCGCGGGAGGTCGTCAGCGACCAGAGCATCGCCAAGATCTCGGTGGTGGGGGTGGGGATGCGAAGCCACACGGGGGTCGCCAAGACGATGTTCCAGGCGCTCGCCGACGCCGGAATCAACATCCAGATGATCTCCACGAGCGAGATCAAGATTTCGTGCGTGGTGGACGAGGCCTCGGGGGAGAAGGCGGTCCGGGCGGTGCACAGGGCGTTCCGGCTGGACCGGGAGAGAGCACGAAAAGGCGCCGGGGAAGTCCCGGCGGGCCGGTCTAAGACGAAGAGGTCCCGAAAATGACACGTATCCTCGTTTACGACACGACGCTGCGGGACGGGGCACAGGGCCCGGGGGTGAGTTTCTCGCTCCAGGACAAGCTGGACCTCACCGCCAAGCTCGACGGGATGGGGTTCCACTACGTCGAGGGCGGATACGCCGTCAGCAACCCCAAGGAGATGGAGTTTTTCCGCGAGGTGAGGAAGCTGCGCCTCGCGAACGTGCGGGTGGCGGCGTTCGGGAACACCCGTCGGGCCGGGAAGAGCGCCGACGACGACCCGAGTCTCCGCGGCACCCTCGAGGCGGAGACCCCCGTCGTGTGCATCGTCGGCAAGACCTGGGACCTGCACGTGGACGTGGTGCTCAAGACGACGCTGGACGAGAACCTGGCGATGATCGCGGACTCGGTAAGACTGCTCAAGAAGGCGGGCCGGGAGGTGATCTTCGACGCCGAGCACTACTTCGACGGCTACCACGCGAACGCCGCGTATGCCCTCCGGTGCCTGGAGGCGGCGAGCGAGGCGGGGGCGGACCTCGTGTGTCTCTGCGACACGAACGGGGGGTCGCTTCCCTCGTGGGTCGCCGAGGCGACGGCGGACACACGCCGGAAGATCGGCGTTCCGCTCGGGATTCACTGTCACAACGACGCCGACACGGCCACGGCGAACACGCTCGCCGCGGTGGAGGCCGGGGCGGTCATGGTACAGGGCACCATCAACGGGCTCGGCGAGCGGTGCGGGAACGCCGACCTGTGCACGGTCATCCCGGGACTGATGCTCAAGATGGGCCATGAATGTCTTCCGCCGGAGAGCCTGAAGCGATTGACGGAGGCGTCGCTTTACGTCTACGAGCTGGCCAACATGATCCCGCGCGACGCTCAGTCGTACGTCGGCGTCAGTGCATTCTCGCACAAGGCCGGACTGCACGTGGACGCCATCCAGAAGATGCGCCGGACCTACGAGCACGTGGAGCCCGAGAGCGTGGGAAACGAACGACGGTTCCTGATCAGCGAGCTGTCGGGACGGTCGAGCATCCTGGCCAAGACCCAGGTGGAGGAGCTGCGCAGCCGTCCGGAGCTGGTGAAGAAGGTGCTGGAGCGGGTGCAGGAGCTCGAGAACGCCGGCTACCAGTTCGAGGCCGCCGAGGCCTCCTTCGACCTCTTGATCCGGAAACTCATCGGGAAACACCGGAAGTTCTTCGACCTGGACCGGTTCAACGTGGTGGTGGACCGTGTCAAGGACGGGCAGCCCGTGACGGTGGCCACGGTCAAGCTGACCGTCAAGGGGAAGGTGCAGCATACGGCGAGCGAAGGCGACGGTCCCGTGAACGCGCTGGACGGGGCCTTCCGCAAGGCCCTCGAGAACTTCTACCCGTCCATCCGGGACGTTCACCTGATCGACTACAAGGTTCGCGTGGTGAACCCGCGTGCCGGCACCGCCGCCAAGGTCCGCGTCGTCATCGAAAGCCGCGACCATGACAGCGTCTGGAGCACCGTGGGCGTGTCCGAAAACCTCATCGACGCCTCGTGGCAGGCCCTGGTGGACAGCGTCGAATACAAGCTCCTCAAGGAAGAGGCCCGGAAGGTGAAAGCATGAGTCCGGAGCTGTCGAGCCGATACGATCCGAAGGAGGTCGAGGCCCGCGTGTATGCGGCGTGGCTGGCGCACGGGCATTTCCACGCCGAGCCGTCGGGACCGGGGAAGAAGTCCTACTGCATCGTGATCCCGCCGCCGAACGTCACGGGGGCGCTTCACCTCGGACACGCCCTCAACAACACCCTCCAGGACGTGCTCACGCGGTTCCACCGGATGAAGGGCGACAACACGTTGTGGATGCCCGGGACCGACCACGCTGCCACCGCAACGCAGGCGGTGGTGGAGCGGAAGATCTTTCAGGAAGAGGGGAAGACCCGCCACGACCTGGGCCGCGACGAACTGGTCCGACGGATCGACGAGTGGCGCCGGCTCTACGGCAACCGCATCCTGGAGCAACTCGCGCACATGGGTTGCTCGTGCGACTGGGCCCGCACGCGCTTCACGCTCGACGAGGTCTGCGCGCGCGCCGTGCGGCAGGTTTTCTTCCGGCTCTTCGAGGCCGGGCTCATCTACCGGGGCAAGCGTCTCGTCAACTGGGACCCGCTCAGCCAGACCGCCCTCAGCGACGACGAGCTGGAACACGAGACGGTGAAGACGAAGTTCTGGAACATCCGCTATCCGCTCTCCGACGGCTCGGGATTCGTGACCGTGGCGACCACCCGGCCGGAAACCATGCTGGGCGACACGGCCGTCGCGATCCATCCGAAGGACCCGCGCGCCGCGTCGCTGGTCGGCAAGAAGGTCATCCTGCCGCTCATGAACCGCGAAATTCCGATCATCGCGGACGACTACGTCTCGCTTCCGGGCGAGGGCGAGAAGGCCGAGTTCTCGACCGGGTTCCTCAAGGTGACCCCGGCGCACGACCCGAACGACTACGAGATCGGCCAGAGACACGGCCTGCCGATGATCAACATCTTCAACCGTGATGCGACGGTGAACGAGAACGGGGGGAAATACGCGGGGCTCGACCGGTTCAAGGCAAGGAAGGCCGTGGTCGCGGACCTCGAAGCGCTCGGCCTCATTGAGAGCGAGAAGCCCTACGAGCACGAGGTCGCCCACAGCGAGCGTAGCAGGGCGCCCATCGAGCCGCTGCTCTCCGACCAGTGGTACGTCAGGAGCGACACGCTGGCGAAACTGGCCGCCGACGCCGTGCGCGACGGACGGGTGAAGTTTACTCCCGCGCGGTATGCCGACACGTATCTCACGTGGCTCGACCACCTGCGCGACTGGTGCATCAGTCGGCAGCTCTGGTACGGTCACCGCATCCCGGTGTGGTACTGCGCGAACCGCGCCTGCTACGACCCGAAGCAGTACGAGTCGTGCGAGGCCGGCTCGTCGGAAGAGGAGCGCGCGGCGAGGCGGTTCTTCTTCAGCCCGCTCAAGACCCCGAAAGCGTGTCCGAAGTGCGGGTCGGCCGACATCGTGCAGGACGAGGACGTGCTCGACACGTGGTTCAGCTCGGCTTTGTGGCCCTTCAGCACCCTGGGCTGGCCCGAAGAGACGCCGGAACTGAAAACGTATTACCCCACGAACGTCCTCGTCACCTCGCGGGACATCATCACCCTCTGGGTCGCCCGCATGGTGATGATGGGGCTCTTCAACATCGGCGAGGTCCCCTTCCGTGACGTCTATATCCACGCCAAAATCCTGGACGGCAAGGGCGAGGCGATGAGCAAGTCGAAAGGGAACGTCGTGGACCCCATCGACATCATCGAGGAGTACGGGGCGGACGCACTGCGGTTCAGCGTGACCCACATGACCGGCGAGACGCAGGACGTCCGCATGCCGGTGGAGAAGAAGAAGCTGGCCGACGGACGCGAGGCCAGCACCTCGAAGAAGTTCGAGATCGGACGGAACTTCGCAAACAAGCTGTGGAATGCATCCCGCTTCGTCCTGGGGAGTCTCGAAGGCTGGGACCGGACCGCTCCGGTGGCGGCCGGCCGCTTCGACTTCGACGACCGGTGGATCCTCAGCCGCCTGGCGCTCGTCGCCCGGGAAGCCACCGCCGAACTCGAAGAATATGCCTTCGGGGCGAGCGTCCAGAGGCTCTACGGCTTCTTCTGGAACGACTTCTGCGACTGGTACCTGGAACGGGCCAAGGCGAAGCTCGCGGCCGGCGGCGACGCGAAAAAGACCACGCAGCGGGTGCTCGCGTTCACGCTCGACCAGACGCTGAGACTCCTGCACCCGGTGATTCCGTTCGTGACCGAAGCGGCGTGGGAGATGCTGGAGGCGACGGCCCCGGGTCGCGACCTCACGTCCAAGATCCACGCGCCCGCATCGGAGTTTCTCGTGGTGGCGGCGTGGCCCGAGGGACTGGACGCGCTGCGCGACGCCGAACTGGACGCCGAAATGGAACTGCTCCAGGGAATCGTCCACGCTCTGCGCGAGATCCGGGGTCAGATGGAGATCGCACCCCGGCAGGGGATCACGGCGGTCCTCTCGGCGGGCGGGCACGCCGGGTTCCTCCGGTCGCACTCGGAGTTCATCACGTCGCTGGCCCAGGTCGAGAAGGTCACGGTCGAGACGCGCTCCGGACGGCCGGCGCACTCGGCGTCCGCCGTGGTCTCCGGGGTCGAGATCTTCGTGCCCCTGGAGGGACTCATCGACTTCGAGAAGGAACGCGCCCGGCTCACGCAGCGCATCGAGAAAGCCGAAAAGGGTCTGGCCTCGGTCTCGGACAAGCTGGCCAACCGGAACTTCGTCGAGCGCGCAAAGCCCGAGGTCATCGAGCAGGAACGCGGCCGCCAGCAGGAACTCCGAGGCGAGGTGGAGAAGCTGAAATCGGCGCTCCGGGGACTGGAAGAGTAGCCCGGAGCGGCCGCGACCCGTCGGCCGGCATGGCGGAACCGGCGACCACGCCGGATTGACAGGCCCGCCGACCCGCATTATAATAACGAGGGACGATTTCTCTCAGGAGACCCGTCATGGTCGAGATGGAACTGACGCGGATTCTCATCGCGGAGACTCGGGACGGTCAGATCATCGTGCTGAAAGAGAAGAACGGCGCCCGCGCGTTCCCGATCGTCATCGGGTATTATGAAGCGGCAGCCATCGACCGACACGTCAAGGAAGAACCGATGCCCAGACCGCTGACGCACGACCTGCTGACCTCGGTCATCAAGGCGTTCGGGGGGACGCTGGAGCGCGTGATCATCAACGACCTGAAGGACAACACCTTTTACGGCCGGCTGATCATCAAGCGCGACGGGGAGACACTGGACGTCGACTCCAGACCCTCGGACGCGATTGCCCTGGCCGTGCAGAACAACGCCCCCATCTTCGTCGAGGAACACGTCCTCGACGAGGTCTGCTCTTCCGGCTCCATCGACCTGTCGGAACTCGACCTCAACGCGGACGAGGAAGACGAAGAAGGCGAAGACGAGGGCGAGAAGGACGAAGACGCCCCGAAGGGCTGAAAAGGGGTCAGGAACCTCTTGTCTCCAGCACCCTTCCGGCCCCGGCGGTAAGAGGTTCCTGACCCCTTTTCCCCTTGCACGGAGGGTTGGCCGAGCGGTCGAAGGCGGCGGTCTTGAAAACCGCTTGACCCGTAAGGGTCACAGGGGTTCGAATCCTCTACCCTCCGCCAGTTTTGCCCCAAAACGCCGGTTCCTTGCAGTTCGCCGTACCACCGAATGAAAGGAACCGCAATTGTCCTGGGACGTCTAATAGACTGAGAAAATCTCCAGCTCACCGAGCGCCGGGAGGAAATACCAATGGTCAGGCCACGAAGACGCTCTCTGAGTGGCCGGCGAGTCTGCTGCGCTCCGGCAGTGGTCTTATGCTTATCGGCATGCTCCCTGGCATGGGGTGATGCCGCATCAGGCGAGATCCACCAATACTGCGGCGAGGCCTTCGCAATTGTGATCGGCTCTCCCCACTCGTACAAGGGCGGAGTGAACGGCTCCGCCGAAATCCTGGTGGAACAATGGCTCAAGACTCCTTTGCCGGATATCGCGACATTGGTCGTGAATGCCGGCCCGGGCGGTCCTGAAGCGGAAGACAAGGAATTCTACCTCCTCAAGGAGAAAGGGCGATTCCTGATCTTCGTCTTTTGGGGCAACCGCACCGGCGACGGACGTCTGGGGAGTATCATTAAGATCGGGGAGAAAGGCGAACTGCCTCGGTCGCTGTTTCTACGGTGTCTGGACCCGCAGCCGAAAACGGTGGATGAACTTGCGGAGCAGATCCGGCGCGTTTTGTCGATGGAATACCAGGACGGGCTGGTTAAGACGCTGGGCGACCCGACCCAACGCGACCCGGTTCGAGCGGCCGCCGCCCGAAACCTTGGAGGTCTGTATGCTCGTCACGCCTGGGCGGCGCTCCAGACTCAGGCCACCGCCGCCGGGAGGCCGGAAGAGGACGCAACGATTCGGGAATCGCTGCTGGCGCTCTTCCGCATCGGCGAGGTGAAGACGGTTCCGATATGCTTGCGCCTCGTCCACACGAGCCGGTACGCAGCACAGGTGGGAACCTGCGCGTGGCTTCTTTCCCGGCGCCCCTCCGACGACCCGACGGCATTGGATGTCCTGCTTGACGCTGCCAATCGCTGGGAGCAGGAGGCGCCGAACGAAGACCATCCGCTTCCGGAGCTGATACAGGCCGTTACCGCATTGGGCAAGAAGACGTCCGAGGTCGAGGTCTTGGTCATGCGATGCGTCGAGAAAGGCACAGGCAACGTGCTCGTCACGGCAATGGAAGCCGCCGGGCATTTCAGGTTGCGTCGCGCGGTGCCGTACATCTGTCAAGCACTGGCGCGCCGGGACAAGGTCTATGACTACAGGCCGAGCGCCTCCGCTGCCCTCGCGGGTTTCGTGGCGGACGAGTTCCATCCCTACAGCGCCAACCGGCCCGTGAGCGAGGAAGACGCCCGGCAATCGGCGGCTGCCGGATTCCCGGAATGGAAAGCGGCAATCCTCGCTGCTCCGACGGTTGAGTGCTTCCGCGGAGACAGGGTGGTGTGCGCGTCCCGTGGCGACAAGAGCCTTTACGTTCTTGTAGGGTGGCAAAGTCAGGTTGACAGGCCCATCCCTTTCCTGAAGACCCTACTGCTCTACCAGTCCGAGAAACTGGACAAGTAACCGCCCTTGTCAACGGATTGAGTTGGTTTCCCCTTCCAGCTTCCCCCACGGTGAGACGGAACTCATTGCTTGCTCTCGAGTTCCCGGAGACGGGCTTCCACCTCGGGGATCAAGGCGCGCTGTGCGGGATCCTGCCGCGCCACCTCCAGGTACGTATGCCAACACCGGATCGCCGCCGGACGGTCACCGAGCTTCTCGTGGATGCGGGCCTTGTTGTACCAGGCGATGGCGTATCGCGGATTGACGTCAACCGCATGGTCATAGCAGGCCATGGCCTCCGAAGGACGGTCCAGGGCGTCCCAGCTGTTGCCCTCGTTGTTCCAGGCCCTGGCGTAGCGCGGATCGATCTTGAGGATCCTGTCAAAGCAGCCGATGGCCTCCGAGGGACGGCCCAGCCTGTTGAGGGTATCGCCCTTGTTGTTCAGGGCCTTGACGTTCCGCGGATTGATCGCGAGGGCCTTGTCGAGGCAGGCAAGCGCCTCCGAGGAGCGGCCCAGGATATTCAGACTGTTGCCCTTGTTGACCCAGGACGCGACGTCCCGCGGATCGATCTCGGTGGCCTTGTCAAAGCAGGCAATCGCCTCCGGGCTGCGGCCGAGGCTGTTCAGGCTGACGCCCTTGTTGTTCCAGGCGCGGGCGTACGTCGGATCGATCTCGAGGGCTTTGTCAAAGCAGGCCATCGCCTTTGAGCCCTGGCCGAGGTTCTGCAGGCTGTTGCCCTTGTTGTTCCAGGCGCGGGCGTTGCCCGGGACCTTGCGGACCGTGGCGGACCAGATGACAAGATCGCTCTCGTAATCCCTGTTGCGGTCGTAGGTTAGAGCGCCCCAAAAGACGACGTACCCCGTGAGACCCGCAAGGACCAGGACGCGGAGCAGCTTGCCGCGCACGAGCGCCACCGGAAGCACAAGCAGCGCAAGTACTCCCGCCAGCGGCAGATACATCCGATGCTCGAACACGAGGTCCGCGACAGGAATCACGCTGGAAGTGGGGGCGAGAACGAGAAAAAACCATGCTAGCGGAAAGGCAAGTGCAGGGGCGCGGCGGTATAGAAATATGGTGGCGGCCAGCAAGAACAGTGTGAAGAGCGCGGGGAGTCCGGCGGCTAGTACGGAGGGGACGGGCGCCAAGTTGTAATCGAGTACAAGCGGAAGCGGCCAGAAGACCAGACGCAGATAGTGCGAGGTAATGATGTGAGCCTGGGTGAGTGCGTAATCGTGAACGGAGCGATCCTTCAGGTGGAACCCGACGGTGTCGAGCGGGGGGCTCAAGAGGGCGAGACCCAGGAGGATGAGCAACGTTGCGGCGAGCGCCGCGTAAAAAATCCGGCGTCGGCGAAGGGCCTCGGCGAAGGAAGAGGAGAGGAACGCGCGGTCGTAGAGGAGCACCGCGAGGGGGACGGTCGCCATGACTTCCTTGGAGCACATGCCGAGAGCGGACGCGGCGACGGACGCGGCGAGCCAGGGCCGTGAACGCGCGCCGGGAGTCGTCGCACGGATGAAACAATAGAGCGTCAGAAGGTAGAAGAGAGCCATCATGGATTCGGCGCGCTGGATGATGTAGGTGACGGACTCGGTCTGGAGCGGATGGACGAGCCAAAGAAGCGCTGCGGCCAGCGCCGGCCAATCGGCGGCGGCATCGGAAGAGGCGGCCGCCGCATCTGCACCACCAATCGAGGGTGGGGGGTGAGGACACCCCCCACCCTCGGATGAAACAAGATGTAGCGTCCGCCGCACGACGCCGAACAGCGCCACGGCCGCCAGGATGTGAATGGCGAGGTTGGCCG
>Ga0315277_10008972_pt1 | contig 12816 bp, 11 predicted proteins | sample YL17G05_15_MG_FD_203695 | JGI IMG/M metagenome (GOLD analysis project Ga0315277, IMG submission 203695) | Sediment microbial communities from Yellowstone Lake, YNP, Wyoming, USA - YL17G05_15 | ecosystem: Environmental > Aquatic > Freshwater > Lake > Sediment | place: USA: Wyoming | collected... | reverse complement strand
GTAAGCGACAATTTGGCACGTCTGCTGGTGAATGGCATTGTGAGGCGTCCTCCCACAAATGGTATACCCAGCAGCATAAACCACAATCTATTGTATTGCAACGTTATTTTGGAATCGCTATACTAGCCTGGGGCAACGCCCCAGGATCCAGGCGATCCTATAGAAATAAAAGGGCTGTAAGCCCGCCCTATAAACGTCTATGGAGCGGGCCTACGGCCCTTGTCTATCTAATCATGCCATCTCTGGGGCGTTGCCCCAGGCTGGTATCGAACGCGCCTTCGGCGCTCATGATTGCGCTCCGGCGAAATCTCAATCCCAGCGGCATCAGGGCGCACTCCCAGTCATGCCGTTTTTAGGATCGCGATTCGTATAAGGAGCAGAGCAATCTGCCGCACTCCAAGGCAGTTTCGCGACAGAAACTACCTCAGGCGCCGAATGCCCTGCTTGCGGAAAAAATCCACCAGGTCCGGTATTTCCGGAGGAACTTTCATCATGAAAGCCTCGCCCTTGGCCCGGCCGATCAGCGTGCCGTAATAGGAAACCACCGCGTTGACCCGATACAGAAAATCAGGCTGGCTCAAATAGGTGTCCGGTTCCCGCCCCGGGTCGTACAGCTGCGACCGGTGCGCGCAAATGGCCGCCTCGCGCTGCTCGATGTGAGCCGAAACATCGACCACGAATGTGGGGCGCTCATAGGGCGGCAGCATGTAATACAAAATAGCTTTCGGCCGGAAGCGTTCCTGTGCAGTCCTGATCTTGGCAAGCCCGGCATGATGCGCCGCCTCCGCCACCAGCCTCCCCGCATGCGCATGGTCCGGATGCGCCTCATCCCAGTGCGGAGCCATGATCAACATGGGCCGGTGCTTTCGCAATGCCCGAATCACTTTCATCCGGCTTTCCGGGGTAACGGATACGTCGCCGTCCGGCAGTCCCAGATTCTCCCGCACCTTCAGGCCGAGAATCCGGGCCGCCTTCCCGGCCTCCCGCACCCGGACCGCAGGCGTTCCCCGCGTGCCGAGCTCGCCGCGAGTCAGATCAACCACCCCCACTTCGTACCCGGCCGCAGCCGCCTTGGCCAGAGTCCCGCCAATATGCAGTTCCACGTCGTCCGGATGCGCTCCGAACGCAAGTATGTCCAGTGGCATAAATCCCATCCGGCTTTAAAATTGAATCAGTTGATGTTCAAATTCCCAAATATCAAGACCTCTGTAAAGCTCTTCAGGCAAGGTACGCGAATGCCGGAAAATGAACTGAAAACCCGCAAGCGCGCATTCCTGAGACATTCCCCAGGGAGCAAGCGCATCACAGAGGCCGGCAGTCTGCCGCGCCATGGCCTCAAGGCGCCGTTGCACCGCGCGGGAAAATCCCCCCCTGAGCTTGCCGACCTGGTATCGCATGCGCCGCTGAGACCTTTCAACTTTGGATCGCAGCCTGAGGCCGGCGCCGGCCAAGTCCCCGGCCTGCGCGAGCTCATACCCAATGCCTGACTCTAAATCAGCCAGTTGCATTGGCGCCCCTTCGATATTCATGTCATTCCTTAGGTTTTCTACTATAAACTCTGATCCTTTATACACTAATTTAGTATCTATTCCGTAGCGATCGATGACTTTGCGGTCGCGGGAACTGAGGATCGTCGCGCTCGAGCGCGGCCAGGCAACCGGCTCAGTCCTCCCAGCTTGGGGCATGGCCGCCTGCCCGCATATGACATCAAAGATATCGGTTTCATCGACAATTTCCGCAACTGCCGGCAGCAGCAGACGGTGCTTGAAACTCGACGGTAGATTCGCAGACAGCTCATGAGTTGCGGATTCTTCCCCGTCCGTTGGGCCGTAACCGGCCTGCTGAAGTTTCCGCCTTTGTTCGGATATCCTGGCGCCGATCCGGTCAGGGTTGCGCGCCGCCAGGAGCCGCTCTATCCATGTCGCAAAACTGCTCTCTGCCGGATCGAGCAGAATGATGCCGCAGAAATCGAGCAGGTTCGAGATGCATTCTCCCCAAGCCTTCCGGCAGCTTATTCCCGGCCGGTAGCAGGACCGCAGGATCCGGGACGCATCGGAATCCTCGATATGCGCCCCCAGGGCTTGCAGGATGCCGCCGAGGATTTCTTCAATCTGGCTGGAAAGCGTATCCTCAGCGTCCTGGATGGCAAACCGCCGCGGACCCTCGAGTGTGAGGATTCCTGCTGTCAGCCCGGCAGTCCGGGAAGATGCGCTGATACATCCGACCGGCACAGCCGGCAGGCCCTGTCCGCTCAGCCATGACGCCAACCGGGCCGCAGTGAAAATCTTCAGCCAAAGGCTCAGCGGCCCCCCGAACAGTCCCGGTTGGAGGCTCGCGGAAACGACTGCGGTTTCGGGACGACGAAGTCGGGCTATGTTATCGAGCACGGCGGCGCCGCAGCCGAAGCCTTTTGCCTGTTCTTCGAGCAAGCCGCACAACTCATGCCTTGGGACCAGGTCCGGTTCATGGATGCCTGACCTGGCCCGCAGTCCATCCGCATCCGGAGGCCACGCGAAAAATGCTCGCGCAGACCGGGAACTCCCGGCATAATCGATGAAAAGCTCAGAAAATCCTGGAAGATCCTGGAATTTCAATTTTATGTGTTTTCCAGGGCCCCGAGAACGCCGGCCGCCTGGAAGATCTCGGTTATTTTCGCGCGCTGTTCTTCTTTCAGGGGCAGCAACGGCAGCCGCGCTTCGCCGCCGAAAAAGCCCATGAGGCTCATCGCGTATTTGAGGCCGGGCACACCGAAAAGGCCGGTAACCGCTTCAGCCGGCGGCGTCAGGCGTCTTTGCATTTCGGCGGCGGCATGCCAATCTCCCGACCGGAAAGTCTCATAGAGCAGCGTAACCATTGCCGGCAGGGCGCAGGCCACCGCAACGATCCCCCCGCAGGCGCCCTGCACGAGGCTGGGCAAGAGAGTGGGCGCCGATCCCACCAGGATCTGAAAGCGTTCCGGCACGCGCCGCCGGACCTCGGCCTGCAGCGGCAGGTTGCCGGCGCTTTCTTTCATGCCGGCGATGTTTTCATGGGCGCTGAGCCTCTGGATCAGAGATGCGCTGACTGTGAGGCCGGTAAACTGGGGAGCATTGTAAATCAGGACCGGAACCGGCGATTCATCGGCGATGCTCCAGAGATGGGCAAAAAAGGCATCGTCCGTCATGCGCGCCCGGTAATAATGGGGCAGTCCGACCAGCGCGTAGTCTGCGCCCAGATCGGCAACCTTGCGCACAAATTCAATGGTCAGCCGGGTGGATTCCTTGCCCGCGCCGACAATCAGCGTTCGATCCTCGGGCACGCTTGCGCGCGCTTCCCGCACCAGGGTGAGGCGCTCGTGATCGGAAAGCAGGTGCGCTTCCCCATTGGAGCCCAGAACCGTGATGCCGGCAAGCGGAGCTGCCGCCCAACGTTCGAGGTTTTCCTTGAATCTGTCAACCAGCAGCTCGCCTTCACTGTCAAAGGGCGAGGTAACCGGCGGAAAAATTCCTGCCAAATTCTTTTTCATGATATCTGCCTTTCTGTATTGGAGATCGTCGCCTTTCAAAGTACCACCTCGCCATAGTTTTTGCTCCGGCCCGATATAATCAGCGCCCGAAGGGCGCTATGGAGTGCGGCGCCCCGGCCTGCTCCTTGTACGAATTTCTATCGCGGCAAACAATACTCAGGTGGCGGCGGCCCGTTCTGGAGTGCGGCGACTGGTCGCCGCTTGCTCAGCCTCGGTCAACCGCCAAACTGGGCGGCTTGCCGCCCTGCTGCACGGTCCGCGGTACACCATCGACGGCAGCAAGGGTGTTGCGGCGAATCCCGGCGGCAAGCCGCCGGTATGCGTCGGTATTGGGCTCCGCAAAGCGGCGACCAGTCGCCGCACTCCAGAACGAGCCGGCCCCGTCTTGATGACGGCGAAGTGTCGCTGCGATTGGATGCACTCCATCCGCTCGCTTCGCTTGTTATACTCATCCCCTGTGCTATCTGCCGGGTAAAAGCTCGTATTAAGGAGCAGGCCCCGGTGCCGCTTTCACAGGCCGCAGGCAACCATGGAACTGGCGGCCTGCCGCCATTTTCGACTTGCCGTCGGCCGAGAGCGCTACCTAACAGCATGCGAGCCATGGACATCCCGGGAGGCAAGCCACCCCATTGGGGCAGCACCCGGATCGACAAAGCGGCGCCGGGGCGCCGTCTCCAAAGGCGCCTTCGGCGCCCGTCCCTGCTCCATTGCAGTCCGAACTCTTCGGATTATAAGAGCCATTCAGCCCTTCGCGTTTTCCTTGCTTACCCTTTGACGGCGCGCACTGCGCTCATTTCTCCGCTCCCATAGGCGGATGATGCGGCAGTCCCCGCCCGCATCCTCGAGCTCAATAACCAGGGCCGCATCGATCCAGGACGAAAGCCGCTCTCCCCATTCCACGATTGTGATCCCGTCACGTCCCAAAAAATCCTCGAGTCCCACGGTAGCAATATCGTGCCGGCCGCCAAGCCGGTAAAGATCCACATGATAAACCGGGCAGCGCCCCCGGTAAATATTTACAATTGTGAAAGACGGGCTGTGAACGGATTCCGGGTCCTGCAGGCCAAGCCCGGCCGCAATCCCGCGCGCCAGCGTTGTCTTTCCCACGCCCAGCGATCCCTGCAGCAGCACAACCGCGGGTGCGGCCAATGCCCCCCCGAGTTCCTTCCCCAATTGCTGGGTCTCCTCGGCCGAAGCCGTGCGCACCACACGGCAAGCCGGTTTCGTCCTGTGCCCGGACACGGCGGCTCGGGTCATTTCCATACCTGCTTGAACGCCGCGGGCAGGCAGGTCAGCAAATCGGTGGCAATCAGCGCCTCTTCGGTTTTTTCACACGCGGCAAGATCGCCGGCAAGGCCGTGCAGGTACACAGCCGCGGCGACGAAATCCGCCAGCGGCCGCAAATCGTTTGTTTTGTATTTTCGCCGCCAACCCGCAACAAAGCGTCCCATCATGCCGGACAGGATATCGCCGGTTCCACCGGTTGCCATGCCCGGGTTTCCCGTCTCGTTAATCAGCCTGTTCCCTTCCGGAGTTGCCACAATGGACTGAAAACCCTTCAAAACCATGAATACTTGATGCCGCACCGCACAGGCTTCAGCGACTTCAAGCCGCCTCTGCTGGATGTCGGTGATCGATAATCCCAGCAGCCTGGCCATCTCTCCTGGATGCGGCGTGATCACAACCGGCTGGCCCGCACCGTTGCGCAGGCTTTCGGGACAGCCGGCAAAGGCATTGATGCCGTCGGCATCGAGCACAATCGGGATGGGAGCTTCAGCCACTACTGCACGCACCAATTCCCGTGTGGAAGGATTCGTCGACAATCCCGGACCTACGATCACTGCATCCGCCTGAGAGAGCTGATCCAAAACCAGCCGCGCCGCGGATGCATCAGGGGTTCCTTCCCCGGTTTCGGGCAGCCAGACAGCCATCAGTTCCGGCATCTTGCCCACGATGTCGTGGCGCAGGCTCTCGGGGAGCATCAAGGTAACCAGGCCGGCGCCCGAACGGAGCGCCGCCATCCCGCTCAGGAGCGCGGCGCCGCTCTTGTCCCTGGAGCCGGCCAGAACGAAAACATGGCCGAAGGTCCCTTTGTGGCCGGCACGCGCGCGTCGCGGCAACGCGCGCCGGACGGTTTCCAGATCAATGATTTCCGTGCGATAGTCCGGATTGTCGAGCAGGTCGGCAGGCGACCCGATCGGCGCCACGACAATCCTGCCGGCCAGGTCGCGCGCCGGCGAAAACACCAGCGCGGTCTTGAGCGCAGTAAAGGTCACAGTGAGGTCGGCCTTGATCGCCGGCCCCTGAACCTCGGCGGAATCTGCGAAAACTCCCGACGGAAGATCCACCGCCACGACGAACGCCCGCTCGCGAACTCCGTTGATCCAGTCGACAATCCCCGAGAAATCAGGCCCGAGCGGCTTCGATAATCCGGTGCCGAAAAGGGCATCTACGATAACGTGAGGCACGGGCGTTGGGCCAAGCAGCACGTCGCGCGCCGCGCCATCCTGCAGTACCCGGCACGGCAGGTGCAGCCTCTTAAACATCTTCCAATTCTCGAGCGCATCGCCCTTGTACCTTGCCGGATCCCCGTGAATCCACACCTCGGGCCTGCCGCCGCGCGCCGCCAGATGCCGGGCGATCACCAGCCCGTCTCCGCCGTTGTTCCCCGTTCCGCAGATCACCAGCAGTCTTTTGCGCATCAGATCCGGAACGGCCCGCTGCAGCTCATCCACAACCGACCGTCCGGCGTTTTCCATCAGCAGCAGCGATGGAATGCCGTACCGTTCGGTGGTCAGCCGATCGACCTCGCCCATCTGTTTCGCAGTGAGGATTTTCATGTTTCCAAAAACCGTGAACCGCTAAGACCTCGAAGACCGCGAAGGTTATGGACGCGGAGGGTGTTTCGCATTCGCGCCTCTGCAGTGGAAGCGAAAGCGCATGGCTTTTGGGTCTTCGTATTCTTCGCGGTTCAAAAACGGAACGAACTTGCCAACAATTTCAGGATAACCGCTTTCCGTTCTTCTCCTGACTTCTGACTCCTTCTTTCTACGATTGACACGCTATTTTAGCGCGCTTATGATGATTAATGATACTTTTTGTCCTTGAATGCATCTAAGTTTTGTGTGAGCAGGTCGGGATCCTGTAAGATATTCCGTAGCCCGAGCTTAAGCATATCGGGTCTTGAAGGGCAAAACAACTGCTCCTCGAGTGGAGGTTACATGCAGTCCTCAAGGAAGATTCTGCCGGTAGGATTGGTAATTGTTCTGACTCTGACGATGTCGGTTGGAAGTTATGCCTCTGACCGGAGGCATGGGGACGTCGAAAACATCGGCAACCGCGATATTACCGGGCGAATATGGGGCCTTTTCCCCAATTTCGTCTCGCTGGAAAAGGAGATTCAGATCGGCCAGGGAGTTGCGGCTGAGTTCGAGCAGACGGCCAAGCTGATCGATGATCCGGTCATTTCGGATTACGTCAACCGTGTGGGTCAGAACATCGTGAAACACTCGGATGCCAAGGTCCCGTTCCAGATCAAGGTCGTGGATACCGATGAGGTAAACGCCTTTGCTTTTCCGGGCGGTTTTTTCTATGTGAACAAAGGGCTCATTCTCGCGGCCGAAAACGAGGCGGAACTGGCGGGCGTCATGGCGCATGAGATCGCGCATGTTACCGCGCGGCACGCAACCGCCCGTATGTCCAAGCAGCAGATCATACAGATCGCAGCCATCCCGGCGCTTTTTATCGGCGGTTACTGGGCCCAGATGGCCATTCAGAACGGGCTGGGGCTGGGGATCAACCTGAGTCTGCTCGGCGTAACGCGCGAGTCTGAAAAAGAGGCTGATCAGCTCGGCATCCAGTACCTTTGGAATACCGGTTACGATCCGAATGGCTTCGTATCTTTCTTTGAGAAGCTGCAGGCTCAGGAAAAGGCCAAGCCCGGCAAGCTCGCAGGCTTTTTCCGCACCCATCCTTTTACGGTCGACCGTATTGCATTATCTTTGGATGAGGAGCGTTATCTCCCTGAAAAGGAACACTATATCGTAAACACCTCGGAATTCGACCGTGTCAAGGGGCGGCTCCTGGCCATGGATAACGCCCTGAGAGCCGAAGGTGCGCCCACAACGGATCAGAAAAAGCCGACACTGAAACGGCGCACCGACACCGGCACCGATCCTGACAGCACGGATCCCAAGGATGAGAAAAAGCGCCCGACGTTGAAGAAATCGACGGACCCCGATAAGACCGAGCCGCCGGTGAAGAAGTAGGAGTCAGGAGTCAGGAGTCAGGAGAAAAACGGTTCAGGTTTGACTTTTGGTTTAGCTTAATGCCTCAGTTTCGAAAGAGCTCCGGCTTCGGGGCTCTTCTCGTTAATTGTCAAAAAGTTAGCGGCAAAATGGTACGCCTCCGGATGGCAAGCGCAACGGCGCTCCGGGCCCGAAGCATTCTGACTCCTGACTCCTGACTCCTGACTCCTCTTTTTTGAAACAAAACCCCCTGCCCTATCGTACTGTGTGTTGATAACTTCGGACTTCTTTTGGCTACAGCATTTAACAGGAGCCTGACATGAAAATCTCAGACGCTTACCCGACGCGGGTTAGACGGTATCAATGGTTCACGATCCTTGCAGTGATTACAGTTTCGCTGGCTTTGACCAGCGCCCCGCCCTGGGGAGCGTTTGCGCAGGAGCCGCAGCAGGCGCAGCAGCAAGCGGCGGCGCAGCAGCAGGCAACCACGACGATACCGGAAATCAAGCTGGTTCCCGTTTCACTCGAGGGCCCGGTCGAGCGTGCGGAAAAAGACGGCACGGCGTTGCGCGCTTCATTGAGGGACATAATAAAGATGGCCCTGCAGGCCAACCTGGATATCGCGATTGCAGAAACGGCTGAAGACAATCTGCAGGCCAGGATTCAGGCGGCTAAAGCGGCCTATGATCCCAATTTTTCCTCCAGCTTCTCTTGGTCGGACACCAAGAGTTTGAACTTCAATGCCTACGATGCCGCGAAGACCTCGATTAACGCGACCCTGAATCACTCGTGGAGCGCAACCGTATCCCAGGCAGTCCCGATCGGCGGCAACTTCAGTTTTCGGCTAAACGGTTCACGAGCCGACACCAACAGCTCTGCCACCCTGGCAAATCCCAGGTACAATGCGGGCTGGTCGCTGACTTACACCCAACAGCTGCTGCGCGACTTCAAGATCGACTCCAACCGGAACGGTATCAAAGTCGCCAACCTCAATTTGAGAAACAACGATACCACCTTCAAACAATCGGTATCAAACATAGTCCGAGATGTGGAGAACGCCTATTGGGGGCTCGTCCAGCAGATCGAAAGCTACAAGATCGCGGTTGCTTCCGTGAAGCAGGCGAGGCTGACCGTGGATACAAACATTAAAAAGCGGGACATCGGCGTAATCGCGCCGATCGACGTTATCAGCAGCCAGTCCTCGCAGGCGAGACAGGAAGTTTCGCTGCTCAGCGCCGAAGATAGCGTCCAGCGGGCGGAAAACAGCTTGCGGACTCTGATTTCGAAGGACCGCAGTGCCGATATCTGGAGCAAGACGATCATTCCCACGGATGTGCCGGATGTCACCGAATTCAAGATCGACCTGAATACGGCAATCGCAACCGCTATAAAAAACAGCCCTTCAATCGAGAGTATCGATAACCAACTGGAGCAGGCTGACCTGAGCAATCAGCTCACGCTGAACTCACGAAAGTGGTCGCTGAGCCTTCAAGGTTCGATTAACAGCACCAGCTCCGGCGTGCCCGAAGGCAACAAGCAGTTTCCCCAGAAGTTGTGGGGCGGTCTGGGAACCTCCTATCTTTACATGTTCAACACCCAGCCACCGAGCTGGAGCTTCAGTCTTAGTCTCTCGCTGCCTTTGAGCCACCGGGCCAACGATGCCGCCCTTGCGCAGAATGTCATCAGCAAGCAGAATCTGCTCATGAACCGATCCAAGACGGAGCAGAGTGTCGTTGTCCAGGTCCGCAATGCCGTTCAGGGGCTGACCACTGCCAAAAAGCAGATCGATACGGCTGATATCGGCGCACAGGCAGCGCAAGCGCAACTCGATGCCACGCAAAAGAGAGTCGATGCGGGCCTGGCGACCAACACCGAGTTGATTATTTCACAGGATAACCTGAACCAGGCGAAGAACTCCTTGCTGACCGCCAAAATAGGCTACCGCACGGCAATTCTGAACCTGCAGCAGGCGATGTTCACTCTGCTCGATGCCAACAACATCAACACCGGCGAAATCACGAAAGACAAAAAATTGACCTTCAAGTAAAACCAGGAAGGTCCAGAGAACCACTCAAGGCCGCCCGCCCCCCAGGCAGGCGGCCTTTTTCATTTGCGGAGCGCGGGCCTCCCGCCCGCTTCTAAGAAGGAGGGCCATAGTAGCGCAGGCTTCCAGCCTGCGACGCGGATCGACATTGAGGCCTTGTCAGCCACGAGATGCCGCGGAATGGCCGAAGGGATTTGCCATCGATGCGGATTTTGCGGGCGGGACGCCCAATGCCGCATAATCTTTGCCGCAGACTGATGGAAGAAGCGCCGAAGGGCGCCCTGGAGTGCGGCGACTCGTCGCCGCTAGCGGCCATTGATCTGCCGCGGCACCGGGCGGCTTGCCGCCCTTTAATATCGAGACGCTTAACAGCACGGCCGGAAGTCGGTTTGTGGTATTCCAGGCAGCAAGCTGCCCGGTCTGGCCAGCAGGACGATCCCCAGAGCGGCGACGAGTCGCCGCACTCCAGAGGCGCCTTCGGCGCCATGATCCAAAAACTATGGGGCATTGGGCGGGGCGCCCGCGCTCCCTTGCCTTTTGAACGGCAATAATCATGCCCAGAACGACATGGTTATAGTAAAGTATGCGGCTTATGGACATGTTTCCGTATCTCTGGGGAGTCTTCGGGCTGGTCATCGGCAGTTTCTTGAACGTCTGCATCTACCGCCTGCCGCGCGGCGAGTCGATTGTGTCCCCCGGGTCGCATTGCCCGCACTGCGGCAAGCCAGTGCGCCCCTACGACAACATCCCGCTGTTTGCCTATATCTGGCTCAAGGGGAAATGCCGGTTCTGCCGCGGCGCCATTTCGCCTCAGTACCCGCTGGTGGAACTCCTCTCCGGGCTGGCCTTTTTCGCTTGCGCGCTGCGTTGGGATCTCAGCCCGGAGGCCTTCCTGAATTCGGCATTCCTGGCGGCAATCCTGGTCTTGATCTTCACGGACTATAACCGTCAGATTCTGCCCAATGCGATCACGATTCCCGGAATGGTTGCCGGGATCCTGCTCTGCACGCTTCAGTGGCGTGATCTCTACAGCGACTCGCTTGCCGAAAACCTTGCATCCCGGTTCCTGCCGGCGCATCCGGATGTCCTGATCCCCTGGATTGGATCACTGCTCGGCGCCGTATTCGGCGGAGGAATTCTGCTTATCGTGGGCTCCTTTTATAAACTGATCCGTCATCGCCAGGGATTGGGCATGGGAGACGTGAAGATGATGGGCATGGTCGGCGCCTTTCTCGGCTGGCGGCTCGCCCTGCTGACGGTCTTTGCCGGTTCCTTCCTGGGCAGCATCGTTGGCATCTTCCTGGTTATTTTCCACGGGCGCACACTCCAGTCCAAACTGGCCTTCGGAGTCTTCCTCGGCATGGCGGCCATCCTTGCCTTGTTTTTCGGTATTCCTCTCGTTCATTGGTACACAAAGAGTGGGGCATAACTTCGGAGGAGTCAGGAGTCAGGAGTCAGGAGAAAAACTGTTTAGCGCATAACTGCGATTCAACCGATAGCCGTGGCGGGCATGCAGTTTTTCTCGGCTGTGTTGTTCCTGAGGAGAATGCGCTGGAAGCTGAGGTTTGGAGTCGGGATCCGTATCGGAGTCGCAATCGTGATCGCGTTTTATGCCGGGCGCGATTGGACATGAGGAAAATCCTGCTAAAGTGAATTTTCCGGCTCCAAAACGGTCCAAGTTAAGATCCAGGACAGACTCTGAGCCAAAGAACGGAAACGGTCCCTCTGGGATGCAGGAACCTAAGCGAACGTATCTGCCAAGCCCACTGTTTGAATAAGACCAACCGCTCCGCCCCTTTGCCCCACCTTCCTCCACGCTCCTGCCCGCAATTGTGACGCAACGCAGCACCGTCTTTTCTCCTGACTCCTGACTCCTGGCTCCTGACTCCTTTTTTTTAAAATTTCTTTCGCTCAAAAGAAGCGCGCCGCAGTTAGAAAGGGTGTGGAGCGTCGAGAGGCCGGAATCGGACTTGTCGAAATCCTGGTCATTCTGGGATTGCTGGGGATCATGGCGGGCAGCGCCGCACCCGGCATCCATCGGATCAGCCGGGAATGGGCACTCCTTGGCGGTGCCAGGGTGGTGGAAAGTTCCCTGTTTTGGGGCCGCACTCATGCCATCGCCGCCAACGACTCCCTGACCTTCATCGTCGATGACAATGGCCGCCAATTCTATTGGCAGCAACCCGACGGCACGCGCTACGACGCCTCCGTCCGCAGGATGCCCGCCGGAATTCGCATTTCATCCTCACCCCGCAAACCGTTGCGCTTTTACCCGCGCGGCAACGCCGTGCCGGCAGCAACCTTCGTAGTGGAAGGCGAGGCAGGGATCTATCGGGTCGTTGTAAGCGCGCAAGGGAGGATCAGGATGCAACGGGACAAATGAAGGAGTCAGGAGTCAGGAGTCAGAATATTACGATGCTTAAGTGAAAACCGGCAAGGACTTTTGGGGATCTTATCGTTTGGCAGAAGGCTCATGCCCTCGGGAGCACGGATTTGTCGCATCGTGGTGAGCACGCGAGGAAGGAGCAGGATGCAACGGGACAAATGAAGGAGTCAGGAGTCAGGAGGCAGAATTCTTTGATGCTTGCGAGAGAACCGGCGAGGACTTTTAGGGATCTTATTGTTTGGCAAAAAGCTCATGGCCTTGTGAAGTCGATTTATGAGTATACGGCTGGTTTTCCGAAGCAGGAAATGTATGGCCTTGTGAGTCAGATGCGACGTGCCGCGGTATCCATACCCTCAAACATTGCGGAAGGATTCAGGCGGCAGAGCAGACCTGACAAGATCCGGTTCATGAATATCGCCCAGGGTTCTGTGGAGGAGGTTCGTTACTACCTGATTCTGGCCGCAGAATTGAAATTTGGAGCAAATTCTCAGCTCAACAACACGCTGGAGGAAGTGTCACGCCTGCTAGACGCGTACTGGAAAGGAATGCGGAAGACGCAAGCTAGCCCTTCTCCTGACTCCTGACTCCTGACTCCTGACTCCTTCTTCTGCGGGACGCGTACTGGAAAGGAATG
>Ga0315277_10008970_pt1 | contig 12816 bp, 19 predicted proteins | sample YL17G05_15_MG_FD_203695 | JGI IMG/M metagenome (GOLD analysis project Ga0315277, IMG submission 203695) | Sediment microbial communities from Yellowstone Lake, YNP, Wyoming, USA - YL17G05_15 | ecosystem: Environmental > Aquatic > Freshwater > Lake > Sediment | place: USA: Wyoming | collected... | reverse complement strand
TTCCCTGAGGGCGAAGACACGCCTGTCGTGGGCCATCCTTTCACCAAGATTTACGTGGGCAATGAACAAGTCGAAGGGCTAACGGGCTTTCGCGTATTTAAAGAAAATGACGGTAAAACTTTCAGAGTTTGGTTTGGCTTTGGCAGTGCTCCGTCGTCTCCTGCGTCTGCGGCTCTTTCAGAAAGCTACAATCGCACCTTTGAGTGGATGCAGAAGTATATGCCGCGTAGGTACCACGGGACCCGGTACAATTTGGATCATTACACAAAGGAATTACCGTTAGCACCAAAGGACGATGCTGGCGCAGGGGACGAGTAAACGCATGCGTTTGCGCTTCTACATTGACGTTCTGGACCATATGGACGGAAGCAAGAATTACCACGTGTGTGACGGTGGCCAGACGGTGTGTACGGTGAGCGAGCATTTGTTTGACAATCCAAATGACGCGCGTGTGTGGGCCAATGCGATTGCGGCGGCGTTGAACAACAGGTATGCGGATCATGGGGTGACGACATGCCGTTGTCGCTGCGCTTGTGAGTGGCAGCAGGACGTATCGGAGGAAGGCCTCAAGGATGCGAAGTGTCCGTCGTGTGGTTCCGAAGAGTTTGGATGGTCTGTGTATAAGGGGGACGCGTAAATGGATACAACAAAGTTAACCCGTCGTGATGAAGAACTGGCAGCCCTATTAGGACATAAGCCCACGGAATCTACGTGGAAGCCCACATTATTTTTGATTGCACGGTTTCGTGAAGAAACAGAACGTTTGTCGAAAGAAACGCCGACTAAGCCCGTAGAACCTAACGAAACACAAGGTATTGCTTGGGCACTATTCGTAGCCGCACACTGTCTAGTAAAAGCGCCGTCTATGGCAAGCGCTATAGCTGACGCTGATGATCTATTATCCGCCTATAAGAGGCGATTTGGCAATGGTAAAGGAGCCCTGTGAAACACACTCAAGCTGATGTGGAGCTCTTAAGAGCTTTAGGCCACCAGTCTGGTGACTATGAACGAGACCTACAGATAGTGGCGCGTTTTAGAGACAAAGCGGAGCACGAGGGTCTAATTGTCGTGGAACAAGCCGTCGAGGATGCCAATAAGCGCGTGACTTCTAACACGACAACTACACACGAAATGTCATGGACTATCTACGTTGCTGCCCTAATTAATAGACAGAGTAGTGTTGATTCAGCGTGTGCCATTGCGGATAAGATCCTTGCAGAACAAAAGATACGTTTCAAGAAACGTTTAGAGTGAAACGTCTTGCGTGAGGTGTATTTGTTATGTCCATGACCAAAGACGGTAAGGTAGCGATCATTATCTACCAATACGGAGGTGTTACCATGGACGCCTTCGGTTCTGTAAAAGAATTAATAAAATATTACATCACGGAAACGTCCCTGGCAGATGGTTGGAACTCCCAAGAACAACTCGATGCACTGCGTGAAGTCAAAGCATTGCTCGATGAAACCATTGATTGTGTGGCTGCGGAGCTAGCAGTGGAGCTGAGTATAAATGGTGGTAATACGTAAATACGGATCAGCAGCTGGTGCGAAACAAGAGACGCAATATATTACTACGACTGGTAAAGCTAATCGCAAATAACGTCGTTTTGTAGCAGCGTGTAAAAGAGCAAAGGTCAAGGTTATGGCCAATGACAAATCAAAGTGAACCAACACTCCTAGAGTGCCCTCGTTGCCTAAACACCCTTGATTGGTACCGCGATACATCCCCAGCGCCAGGCGCCTGTACCAAGTGCCACTCTAGACAGTTCTGGCGTGTTGTTAAACAACGCAGAGCTCCAGGCTTTGTGCGTGTAATAAGCCATTTAGGCACCCAAGAACTTAAGGGGCCTCATTTTATAGAAGACCCGAAGGCCTGGGTGAAGGCATGAGACCCGAGTACATCAAATGTATCGCACATACGCACATGGGTAAAATAGGAAAATCTCTCTGTGGTAGAACCATTGGGACTAAGGGCTCAGACGGTGAACTTAAAGTGAGCGAGTTTGTGTTCATGAACATCGACCACTGGTTCTACACCAGAGTGGATGACGATAGCCTGTTAGGGTGTACGGCTTGTGTAGACACCATTCGCAAAGTTATGCCCCGGGTCTAATACGTAGCTGTTACGTGTAGGGCTATTGTGTACAAATTGTCATTGCTCTATATGCTTCGATTTCCTCACAGGTCGGAGCTTTAATTGCGCATTCTGTATTTAGGTTTACGCCTAGATCCATCTGCGACGTACAAAACATTTCGCATGTCGTGTTAGGCACACCAACAGGGCCGGGTGCGTCGGAATCGTAGATAGGATTACCCTCGTCGCACTTTAGTTCTCGAAAGTGACGACACATACGACTGCACGGCGTAGACAGGCTTGCATCTTCAGGGCCTGTGTCTTTTTTAGAGTTATTGTGGTTACAACCGTAAGCAAAGGTTAAGATTAGCAGTAACACGCGTGTAGTCATTGAATCCTCAACGGAGTAGGCATGCCCAACATCTATGTACCCAACTTGAATCCGTTCCGTAAAAAAATATACGGGTGGCTCCCTGATCCCCAAACACTTGAACTACCTGAGGGGGTCGTAAATTGGTTGAGTCGTGATAAAGATGTTAACGAATTGTTGGCTGTTGTGCCAGTTAAATCTAATGCAGATGTAGATCTGCGTGTTTACTGCACAGATTCCCATCAAGGTAGCCTGTCTTCCTGTGTGGGCAACGCCATCGCGGATTCCGTTGAAATTGTCTCGGCTATAGCAGGGTCGGGACACACCGAACTGTCTCGGTTATTTGTATACGCAATGGCGCGTATTCTAAACGGTACCCTGAATCAAGACAAAGGTACACACATACGAAGTGGTTTTGAAACGCTCACCAAATTCGGTATATGCGCTGAATCTGCATGGCCACATCTTCCTAGAAATGTTTTTACTAGCCCTTCATTACAAGCGCAGCAGCAGGCGCGTGGTCATAGAATACACTCGTACTACCGCATTAAGTCAACGGGAACACAACGAGTTGCTGACGCTGTTGCGGCGCTTCGTGCACACAAACCGGTAGTTTTTGGCACCCTAATTAACAAGGATTTTCACGGTATACGTACTATGGACCCCGTGGGCGTGCCCAAAAGCCCGCATATTGGAGGGCATGCAATGGTACTTGTAGGGTATGTGAAGGGTAATTTCATTGTTAAAAATTCATGGGGCCCTGGTTGGGGTGTTGACGGCTATTGGACTATGACATCAGACTATTTTGCTTGGGCCAGTACTTGGGATATGTGGGTACCTACATTAGGTACTGAGTTTAGGTGAATAACAACTATGTCCATTCTTTATAAATAAGAATGCCCGCTGGGGCCTGCGTTGCCCACAGGCATGGAAAATTCGAAGTTAGACTTAATTAGTACCGTGCATATCAGCACGGTAAATATGCGCATTGATGCAGACGCATACCTAGCGCTACATCTTTTCGAACTCACAGCGTGATTTATGCGACCTGATATGGTCAAAGTAATCGTCGAGCGTGAACGTACGGGACATATCCGTAACTATCACCTGGCTCGGCACAAGAAGAAGTTTAACCCCAAGGACCTCGAAGAAGCTGTCACCCATGAGGGCATGGCTGTACGCCATAATTATTTTTACGGTGACGCCAAGTCACTCAATGAAAACCTCAGTCCCTTGAAAGGTTTTTTGCGAAGCCGCGTCGGTAAGCCTTGGAACAAGGTTTATTCCGAGCTTAATGCGTTTGTAAATCCTAAGAATCCTGTGCAGATGCACATCCGGCAGCACGTCAAGGGTTACGTGGCGCTGCATGTTCACAAAGACCAATACGGCAATTATTACCGTGACTCCCCTTGGATGGGGCGCCTTCTATTTAAAGTGGGTGAGCTCTACGTAAACCACGAAGGTATCCTTTGTGAAGCCAAGGCTCCCAAGCAGAAGACTAAGCTATTACCAGGGCAGAAGCTCTACACCTTGTATTGGCGTGCGACGCACCGTGACACCGAATATCCGCAGCCTGGTCGTTGGGTGTGCAAGCTTGAGTGCGTGCCTCACGTTAATTATTTAAAGTTTGGGCCCTCGAAGTACGTAATCCACGTCATGACATTCATTGCTTGTCGGCGAGAAGATATTGAGGCTGCCAAGAAAGAAGTAAGCGCGTATACGGTTAGGTACATAAAAGAGTAGTTTACGAAGGAGATACAAATGTCAGATATTACGTTGTTTAGTTTCGAAGGTTCTAGTGTACGTGTCCAGATCGATGAGAGAGGCGAGCCGTGGTTCGTAGCCAAGGATATCGTTGCTGTACTCGGATCAGAATGGTCCGGACACGCGGTACAACACGTACCTGACCTCTGGAAGACCATGGTATCGGTTACCACCATCTCAGGACGGAAAGATACAGTAGCGCTGTCCGAATCAGGCCTCAACTTTTACATTATGCGCAGTGACAAGCCCAAAGCCCTGCCCTTTCAGGAGTGGCTCGCCGGCGAAGTCCTGCCTTCGATCCGCAAAACCGGCAGCTACTCACACAACCCGGCTCCCCAACAAGTACCCGTACTGAGCGCTGCTGCAGAAGGCCGTGCCACTGTCTTTGAAACTGTGGCATTTATGCGGAGAATGATGCCCACCATTACGTCCGAGATGGCGAATGCCTGCACTCTCCGTGCTCTCGAAGCAGGTGGATACGTACCTAAGTCGGTACACGAAGAACTGCGCAACATGCTCTCCCTAGACTGGGATAAAGCACCGTCCCTTACGCCTACACAAATTGGACAGAAGCTAGGTATGCGCGCCGAGCAGGTCAATAAATTGCTCGCTGACCGCGGTTATCAAACGCGAATTGGTAAGCGTTGGGAACCCCCTGATGCAGGCAAAGAATATTCAGGGGCCGTACCGTATCAATCCGAGTACGGCGAACATAAAGGTATTTAATTGAAGTGGGCGCCTGAGATCGTAGAGCTGTTGCGGACGCCGCAGTTAGTAGCACCGCTCAACTCGCCTGAAGACCCCATTACGCAGTACATGTCGAAGAAGAACTGAGTCTGTATACTGCCTGTCGTTAGTCCAGACTTTATCTGGTAAAAGTATATAGCTAAGGTTATTCGCGTGATCAAAAAGCGAGTGTACCCGCTTTTTTAGAAAGGCCTCTTTAATGAGTTCACATACCTACATAGCATTTGCCAAATCAGTAGCCGGTTCGTTTCAAGATCTTACTAAAGACGCAGACGTATTCGTTGCCGACATCGACGGCGATGAATTGTACGCGAAATACCTCGCGGCTTTTCCCGAGGGAACCAACCCTATTTTTAAGAAGAACACTGAGTATGATTGTTCGTCTTGTAGGCATTTTATTCGGCGTGCAGGCGCAGTCATCACCATCGAGAATGGCAAGGTTAAAACAGTGTGGGACACTGCAGCCCACCACGCCCTTGAGTTCTACAAAGAAGTGGCCAGCAGCATGCAGGCTGCGGTGAGCACTGCTGGCGTGCGTGACGTGTTTCGTGTGGGCAATAATGAAAATAACTTTGGCATGAACCAGTCTAGGCAGTTGGACCCCGAGACACAGCATGTCACCACGTGGCATCATTTTTACACAGGACCAATTCCCGCCCGTTTACGCTCACCAACGCCTGACGCTGTGCGCGGCGAATATCGCACTACGGTGCAAGTCTTCGAGCGCGGTTTGACGGAGCTCTCAGCCGAGGCTGTGAGCACTGTGCTTTCGCTAGTAGAGGCCAATAGCCTGTACCGCGGTGAAGAGCACAAGCCTGCGCTATTACAGTTTCAAAAGATGCAGCGCCAATTCTTGGCCTGTGCTCCGAAAGAGCGCAGTACTTTTGTATGGACCAATGCAGGCAGCCCTGCGTCGCGCTTCCGCAACACTGTCATAGGCACGCTCGTACAAGACCTTTCCGAGGGCAAGGACCTTGAGTTTGCCGTGAAGGGCTTTGAAACAAAAGTAGCCCCACAGAACTACAAGCGCACCACTGCCCTTATTACACCAGGCATGGTGAAGAAGGCCATGGAGACCATTGAGTCGCTAGGCCTTGAGTCAGCGCTTGAACGCAGATTTGCGGTTATTGGCGACGTAGCCATCAACGACGTGAAATGGGTCGATGGCTCTATAAAATCCCTCATGAAAGGTGGCATTGGCGATGTACTCATGAAGCACGCCACCGCAACAACCAAGGACACCAGTAAAGACGAGGAACGAGCCGAAAAGATTAATCTCGATGCTTTTATGACTAAGGTATTGCCTGAGACCCAGAGCATGGACGTTCTGTTCAAGGGCAACCAACTCGGTAACCTCATGTCTCTCACGGCACCAAGCCATCCTGAGCCTAAGCGGCTGTTTCGTTGGACCAACGACTTTGCCTGGTCCTATGGAGGCAACGTCGCTGACTCCATCAAAGAGCGCGTAAAGGCCGCCGGCGGCAAGGTCGATGACGCTATTCTGCGTATTTCGTTGTCGTGGTTTAACCATGATGACCTTGACCTGCACATTCATGAACCCGCTGGGCGTGGGGTATCAGCGTTACTTCACATTTACTACGCTAATAAGCGCGGTTTTACAGGCGGCATTCTCGACGTGGACATGAACGCGGGTTACGGTACAACACGTACACCTGTAGAAAACGTTGTCTGGGCCGCCAATCCTCCGGACGGTCTCTATCGCATTGTGGTCAACAATTACAATCAGCGGGAGACCAGCGACCCTGGTTTTGTCATTGAAACTGAATCAGCAGGTAAACTCTCGCACTATTCATACAACAAGGTTGTGCGCAGTCGACAGGATATTCATGTTGCTACACTGCACGTGAAAAACGGCGTTATTGCAAGCGTAGACCCGGGTGAAGCCGGCATTACGGCCGCTAACATCTCTCAGGCTAAATGGGGTCTGACAACAGAACAATACGTAAAAGTAAACGCCGTCATGCTCAGCCCCAACTACTGGGGCGACAATAGCGTTGGAAATAAACATACATTCTTTGTGCTCGACAACTGTAAGAGCGACGAAGACACGCGTGGCTTTTACAATGAATTCTTGCACTCGCGGTTAGAACCCCACCGCAAAGTATTTGAGGTCATCGCAGATAAGACCAAGTGCCAGCCTACAGAGGGTCAATTGTCAGGCCTCGGCTTTTCTTCCACCAAGAAGGACAGCTTTATTGTTCGGGTACAACAGGGTAAGAAGCAGAGAATATTAAATGTCCAGGTCAGTGCCTAAAGAGCCGTGCAGCTGTCTTATGTGCGAGTTGGCACCGAAGATGGCGCTCGCGTTCAAGCTGCCGATATGGTGCGTGCAATGTCCTGTAGGTCAAGCGCAGACGTTGGCGCTTTCAGTAAAATATAGATTCACAGCAGGGAAACAACCAATGGCTAACATCAATCCTTTCGAATATGCAGCCCGTTATAAGATCCGCTTTGCCTCACCACGCGGTGAGCTCAGTGTGGAACATCTTTGGGACGTTCCATTACGTTCCAGAGATGACTTCAACTTAAACACCATCGCCAAAGCGTCTAACAAGGCATTGAAAGATGCTACGGAAGAGAGCTTTGTAGAGTCAACACGTACTGCACTGCACGTACGTCTTGAGGTTGCTCTTGATCTCGTGAAGCACGTCATTGAGACCAAAATCAATGACGAAGAACTGGCCAAGAAGCGCGCGGACAACCGTGTTGAACGTGAGAAACTCCTTGCTATTCTTGCTGAGAAGCAGACAGGCAAGCTCAGCGCACTCACGGAAGAAGAGCTCAAGAAGCGTATTGAAGCGTTGGAGTGAATTGTCGTAGCCTCGGTTTACGCCGGGGCACATATTGGCCGGTAGTGGTAATAGTAGAACATCGGGGACTACCTAATCAGCAGTGGTCGTTGATCCCTTCGCCGAGGGTGATTCCGAGGTCAACAGGGGGAGAACTTAACCGGAGGTGTTGGTGCAACTCCAACCTGGCCAGCCGTATTTTCAGACATTAACTGGTAGAAGGAGGTGAAGAAAGAAAGGAATATTATATGCCAACAAGCAAAGAAGATATGATAGGTGTCGCGGTCGACTTGTACAACCAAGTACAATCTACAAGTAAAAGCCCCCAAGAAGTAATAAATACAATCAAGGCCCTTTCGAGGGCCGTATCAAGTACGCCGGAGGGGTATGAGGCGTCACAGAACATACTGCTAGTGAAGTATCTTTGGTGTGGGACGGGACTGCATCAGATACGTATGGGGCACAAGATGTTGGCGGCATTGCTCGCGTCGAGTGCGAGCCCCTCCATAGCCAACTGTGTGAAACCGCCTTGGCCGGTGTTTCACATTGAACTTCCTTCTGATTTCCTATATCTGGTGAACGACGTTACTGCCTGCCGCGAATGCGTGACCGGCGTAACCGTAGCTTATGAACCGTGGCATATGGATATCGCAAACGGAGTTACTTTAAGTCCAGGCTGGAGGTATATAACGTATACCCGGGAAGGAGGCGTATGGACACACTCCGGTTCTACAGAGTATATCGGAGAATCGGCATTCACGAAGGATAATGCTTACACCCCCTTCGAGGGTGCAACTTCTGATGATACACTGACGTACCGTATGTTATGTAGGCTCATACTTAACACATGTCTCGCTATGAGTGATCCTACGAATATTCGTAGTAAACCGGCAAAACCGAGGCCTCACTATAATGGGCCTTCGTACAAGCGGAATGGTCAACCTGATACACAAACATATGTTCTCGGAAGAGAGCACATCATTGATGTACGGGAGGTCGTACGTGACTATTTAATGACCGGCAAAGTAGGAAAGGGCTTAACTGTCCAAGTACTTGTTGCGGGACATTACAAGCTTCAGCACTACGGTCCGAATAATACACAGTCCAAAGTGATTTGGATTGAGCCCTATCGGAAAGGCCCCGAAGATGCGCCTGTGCTCGTTTCAACCGGCGTGTTGCGTTGAGTAGCAACGCAGTTTAGAGTAGTTTCACGCTCGTGGCTTGTGCGCTAAGGACAGCTGTAGTGTTTATGCTCGTGGCTACTGAGTCCCTCTAGCCTTGGTTAATGTCGGAGAAGGTCTTTGCTTCTTCTTGGGCCCAATCTGACGTGAGTTTGGTTCAATTCCAAACACGAGCACTATGCGAAAAATCTACATAATACTATTAGTTTTCTTTGCAATTTACGCTGTTCTTGTGTATTTGTACGTAGCGGCTGCGCGTGAGTGTACTGTGCGGCTATGCCCGAATGATACTGGCCGTATTATTGGGGGCATTTGCATATGTCAACATTCATAAGCATAACGGTTGTTGAACAGGGCTGCACCTTGTACATTTAGGGCGTTAAACACGGTTTGTTTATTGAAAGGTTGGGTTATGGCACATATTGGAACGACACCTTGTCCGCAGATTGTGGCGATGGGTAGTGGAGATCAGGCGACGGTTCCCACGTTATGTGGGTTGACGGCTGAGGTCGAAAGTTTAAGTGACGGAACGTATTCGACGTGCCCTTCCGGACACGCGCATTCGCTTTCTGCTAGTTATGTCACTGAGAATGTAACTTTGGATTAAAGTTATTACGGCGTATACACATACGCGTGTACGCCGCGTAATTTACGTGCGTTATGCATTTATTTTTTAAAAGCGCCACCGGTAGCAGCGCAGTAACAACGCACTAAGGATATCTACATGGTTTTCGGAACTGCTTTTAAGAAATTACTAGACGCAAACCCTGATTTGAATATGGAAGGGTTTGGTAGTTGGCACACGACTAGAATACCCAAAGCGGTGGTGAAGGTAGAGCTAGTCACTGCCCGTATTAAATTAATAGCACGTGCCAATGAAATAGAACAAGTCATGAAGTGGTTACGTGAAAATGTAAAAATGCGTAAGACCATAAGTCCCAATGCCGGGAGTTATCGAGTCAAACATTTAGCCGAAGAAGAAATTCTTGGTTATGTTAGCAATGGCCAGTTGATTGCGGCGGCTATGCTCGTGGGGTATCCCCATAGGATACGCGGTTTGTACGCAGATTTTGGCATGAGTTTGAATAGCTTAACTGATGTGTACAACAGAATTCAAGTAATGCATCAAGCAGGGATTAAGCGCGATAGGTTTTTTCTGCACGCAGTCGAGTCTGTAGAAACAATACCTAAGGGCGTAACCCTACATTAACAAGTATTTGACATTTGCAGGTTAATTGCGGTAAAAGTATTAGGAGAGCTATACGTAGTTCTTTTTTTATCCACGGTTGTCCCGAGCGGCAAAGGGGGAAGGCTGTAAACCTTCTGTCTTAAATGACTTCGGCGGTTCGAGTCCGTCCCCGTGGACTGGTCGTAATGAAAAAACTAAGTAAACAACAAGTCCTAGACATTTATAACGCAGTAGGGACTCTGCAAGAGATTGGGCACGTGTATGGGATCTCTCCTGCACGTGTAGGTTGTATTAAACGAGGAGTTAGTCACAGAGCCGTCACAGGCATAACAAGTACTGTAAGTACGCGCATTGTATTATCCGAAGAGCTAATATATAAAATAGCCGAATACTCCGGTACGACACATACCGCTGCAAAAGTGTTTGGCGTTTCTGAAACCACTATTAAGAAGTACCGACTCTGTCACACCAGCATTAGCGTACGCAATGCTGCCGGTCAATTTGTGAGGGTGTCATGAGTTACGATGTGTCTTTATTAAAGGGTCCGCACGAGCCTTGTATTACGTGCGGACACTCAGCATTGACCAGCGGCTTAGAGGTGTTTAGTAGTAACCACCCGTCTAATACTTCAAGTATGTGGCGTAAAGCAGGCTGTGATTTACTTGAATTCCATGGAAAGCCAGCGGTTTTATTAGGTAGGAGTCTAGCCGCTGCAATAGCTAAAATTGAAAATAACCCTGAAGAATACGTAGGCATGGAACCAGCCAATGGGTGGGGTACTGTAGCGTCAACGCTTAAGTTTTTACATGAAATACGTGGGGCCTGTTTACTACACCCTCTAACGATTGTAAGTGTAGACTCTTGAAGAAGTTTATTGAATTAGATCTGTTTTATTAAATAATACATTGAAACGGTCTCTCGCAGCATGCAGCCGAGAGTAAACGGTCCCTATAGGGATGTCCAAGTTTTTAGATATTTCAGCACAGGACTCGCCGTTTAGGATGAACCGTACAAACACGTCACGATGTATAGGGACCATTGAATTCAACGTTGTTTTTACACGCAGCATATCGCGATGTTGGTCCGTGAAATAATCATGACTATGTATAATGGGAATGCTAGTCACAGTAATATAATAATCCCGGGTGTGCTTATCTAACCGTGTATACGCACGACGTGCGTTAGCAGCTACACGCAGGGCAATGGCACAAAGCCAAGTTCGTGCTGTTGCAGGACCGGGTACATACCCTCCCAATGTATGTGCGATGATAAATACATCTTGTACGAGGTCATCGACTTGGCTTATGGGCATTCTGTTTTTTATAAGAAAAGCCCTTATGAATCTTGCGTGGGCTCTAAACAGGCCGCCGGCGTCGTTGTTTGACTCTGTTCGCATGCGTGTTTAATATACGCAACATTGGAATGAGTAAAAACTATGTGCGGCTACTTGCTGATATATACGCAATACCTGAAGACCATTACCCTCCAAGAGGGATTCCGCGGTCAGATCGTCTCGTACTTGTTTCTAAAGGCACAGTAGGAGAGATTGTGGGTGTTTATACACACGAGATAGCGGGTATCACTATTACTATCGTGGAATTCGGGGATTTAATAGCCGACCTAGGTTTTACGGTATGGGAGCGCGTGGAAGATGATTTTCAAGCAATGTAATGCATTTCTTGCTAAATATACTCCAAATAGTTTTGCGTGTGCGCGCCCTTGAGGGACGCTAAAGTATACCAGGAGATTTTATGAACCCCGTGGAAGATACGTTGTACAGGATTATCGCTGAGTGTCTCAACGTGCTCATCGAAGAGTTTGACTCAGGCGATATTGATATGCCTGAGTTTTGCGCCAAGGTAGAGCGCATCTTTGGGAAGAGTCCCGTCAACGTCATGAATCCCGAGATGGGCCTAGAGTGGGAGATGACTCAAACGGGATACAACCTTTATTACGTTGCCGCAGGCCACACAGCGACATTGCGTGCATCTTTTACGGATGATGGCAAATTTGTACACGGTGTTATTCGGCATATTGACGTAGAAGCTGAGGCGCCCCCTGCTGGAAAATATAACACATGTGGTAATAAAGAGTGTGTCACTTGTGATCCACCACCACCGGTTACCGTCGAGTTTCTCATGTCTCGTGAGGTGCTGAACGTTTTAGGGCGCCTTAGCATGGATGAAAACTGATACAGGCTGAGGGGATTTTAGCGTGCGAAAACATATTCAATGGTCTGCGGATACCGACTGTGTTGCGTGTAGTGGCAAGGGTTTTAAGGTGCACCGCACCTATGTTGAGGACAGTGAAGGCTACAAAGAAATTGATGAAGTTTACACCGTAGTTTGTGCGTGTGTGGAGCTTGAAGTTTCGGCGCCCTGTGTGACGAAAGAAGAAACTGATGTCCCATGATTTTGAAGGCCCGTGCTTAGCAAGCATAGAGTTATTTATATATCAAAATAGGCATGGACGTTTATGCCTCCGTCTTTCTAGCGGTGAGTATCAAGACCCGAGCACGGTGCTTACTGATGCTGAAACGCGTTTGTTTGATGCGTTTATACGGGCGGTAGCTGAACGACAAACACACGAAATAGTTACACGTACTTTACGTGAGGGGTAGTATGGATATACCTAATAGCTTTGAAACGTTTACATTGACAATCGCACTTGGCAATGCCG
>Ga0315277_10008969_pt1 | contig 12816 bp, 13 predicted proteins | sample YL17G05_15_MG_FD_203695 | JGI IMG/M metagenome (GOLD analysis project Ga0315277, IMG submission 203695) | Sediment microbial communities from Yellowstone Lake, YNP, Wyoming, USA - YL17G05_15 | ecosystem: Environmental > Aquatic > Freshwater > Lake > Sediment | place: USA: Wyoming | collected... | reverse complement strand
AGTCAGTAATGCCCACTCGAACCTTGTCTCCTTCGACCTTCAGCCACTCAAACTCTTTGGTGTAGTACAATCCCTCTTTCACTTCTGTTCCATCTACTTTGACCATTTCCTTGTTCACCTCTAAACTGGTGCTGTTACTTTCTCACATCTTAACCTTTAAAATTAACTGTTAAGATCAGTTATAATGGACCAATAAGTGGAGAAAGGCCTCTGAGACGTGCTAGGATGTTGCTGCCTGTTTCTTGACATCTATCCTTAGTGTAAAGGATCGTCTTTTCTCCCCTTTCTTTCTGAAACCGAACTTCACGTACAGCCTTAGTGCTGGAGTGTTTGTTTTGAGGACTGAGAGTTCAACGGCTTTTTTTTGAAGTTGGTCTGCCACCCTCAAAGCGTGGTTCAATATGCAAGCGGCTACTCCCATCCTTCTATACAACGGTGAAGCAGCTAGACTGCTGATGTACAGTGCCTCAGCTTTCTGCTTGAGTGCAAAGAGTCCAATTATCTGTTGCCCAATAATGACAAAGTACCTTTTTTGCCTGAAGAAATAGACTTCTGAGAAAATGATGTAAGGAATTGCGATGAAAAGGCTCAAAGGGTGAATTTCAATTGCGAGACGGTCTTCATACGCGCTTTTCCTGAAGTATTGAAAGTTAAGTAGATTGAAGAGAAAATGTTTGCGACTGCTAACGGGCTCAACCTGAAAATGCTGCTGAACAGTCACAAAAAAGGGCTCCTCTCTAGACTGTATCTGCGATTCATGAAGTCTCAGCCACTTTGTCACATTCTTATGGGTTTTCAGCGAGTGTTCCTTATTATCGTGTGGAGTCGCTGGGATTTGAGTTCATTATCAAATGGCGACATCTATCGCAAAAGGTTTTCTTTCTAGCGCGCGAAATGTTATGCACGTTAAGTCCTGGCATGCATCTCTATCCGCACGTGTAATACAAGTTACTACAGGCGATCATCATGATGGCCAAGATCGTGATGTCTGTTGAAGAATCAGTCTTTCCTGGCCACGAAGACTAACCAATCCGCCTTAGGTTTTCTGGGAGAGTTAATTTTCCAGTCAGGATAGCATTTGATCTCTTTGAACCCTGCAACTTGAAGATAGTGGAGAATGTCCCAGTAAGTGAAGAGTCGCCCGCGTTCATGATCCCGAAACACGTGCGTACCATCCTGAGCCTCTATCACACTTGTTTCTTCCCACCAGATCACACCGCGAACCGGATCAAAATTTTCCACTCGATCCGTGTCAATGCTTCGTATTCCTCGAGCACGAGTTTCCTGAACGTGAGATCCCCGAAGTAGCGCGTACGACCGGTCTGACAAAGGATTGAAAACGTTACAGATCATTATTCCTCCTGGTCTCAAGCTACGGTAAATCTGCCGAACACACTTCAGCACGTCATCATCATCCGGCAAAAGAAACAGTATGTAAAGTGCAAGCGCAGCGTCAAACCCGTTCTCAAAAGCCAGCTTCGTGGCATCACCCTGCGACAATCTCACAGAAACACCTTCACGATCCGCTCTAGCTTTTGCCACTTGAACCCGCTCAGGAGTGTAATCCAAACCAGTACACCGATAGCCACGACCAGCCAAACCAATTATGTGCCGACCGTTGCCGCAAGCAACATCAAGCACATCATTAACTCGAACAGTCGTATTCGCCCGAAAGGCTGACTCAAGAAAGTCGAGCTCACGTCTCGTCTTAGCGCGGGAACTCGCTCCCTGATCAAGAAGATCCTGATAGAATGCGCGATGAGCATAGTATGCACGCGAGGCGTTCAGAACGGCATCTCTTGAACTTTCTTTTCGCTTCATAATCGTCTGGTCTTGTTTTGACCAAGATATAAAATTTCTGAATATCAATCAAACGCTTTCTTTTTCCAAGTATGCTCTTGGGGTACGTCGAACGTGCCAACTCTTAAATAGAAATTTTGGAACAGCAGTCTGTTACTAGCGCGCCCGCATGGAATAATCAGCAAAGAAGCCTTGACGATTGTAAAACTGACTGGACATTCTTCCAGTAATCTTGATTGCCTTCAAATCGCTATTTTCTGGACAGCATCGGGGATCTTTACCTGGTATGGAACGCATTTGTGGAAGCAGCAAAAAAGAGAAAGCTTCTGGGTGAGGAACAGAAATTAGAGGTCTTTCCAATGAGTGGAGCTGAAACGTTTGTGGAACGGGCATTTGGAGAAATCTTGAGTGAAATTGAGAATCTGACAAGACTCGGGATAAATGTCTATGGTGGCCATTCAGCAGCCCAGAAAATGCATCGAGAAGCAAACAGAGTACGTCAACTAATAGAGCGCGTGCTAAAGTTCTATCTCAAAAAAGTTGCCTTCAAGAGTGCTTGAACGTCTAATGGCATTATCGATAGCACTTAAAAGCTGCTAAAATGATAATGATACAAGATGGATAAAGAGAGCAACGCCGAAGAGAAGGAGCGCTAGAAGAATCTGTTTCAAAATACACTGAAAAAATACGTCAGCGACATTTCTGATATTTACCTCTCTGGAAAAGCGACCGAAGGAAGTTATTATCACGCTCTGAAGGCATCTTTGGAAGAGTATGCGAACACCAAAGGAATTGATTCCGAAGTTATCGTGCAGCCCAAGCGCAGCGAAGGCGGCATGCCAGATATGCTTCTAAGAAGTCAAAGCGGAATCATAGGTCACGTTGAAGTCAAAGACATACCAAATAATCTTGAGGAGACTGAAAAGACAAAGCAGCTTGCGTCTTATCGTCAAGCATATCCAAACCTCATACTTACAGACCTGTTCACATTTCTCCTTTTTCGTAACGGAAAGAAGGTTTCTACAGCAACATTAGCTAACAAAAATTCGTTATTGCTTTCTCGCAAAGTTCCAAAAATAGTTGATGCTGCTAATATCGAAAAATTACTTGACTCTTTTCTATCGTACGTAGCTCCTGAATCTATGACAGCAAAGGAATTAGCAACAGAACTCGCAAAAAGAGCGAAGCAATTGAGCAATGGAGTATTTGTGGAGCTTGAGAATGGCAATCCCCAATTAGTGCAGGTTTATGAAAGCATCAAAAACCAACTCTTGCCCTCATTGACGGCGGAGTATTTTGCGGATATTTATGCTCAAACAATTGCATATGGGTTGTTTTTTGCACGAGTTGAAGCTGGTTCTAAGCAATTCAACAGAATTAATGCTTACAGCTATATTCCAGACAATATTCCGCTACTGCGAAGACTGTTTTATATTATGCAAGACCCAAGTCTCATCGACCACTTGAAATGGATTCTCGATGATATAGTTAATGTCCTGAACAAAGCTGATATAATCTCCGTAATGAAGAATCTACATACCAAGTCGTGGTCAGAAGACCCTGTTATTCACTTCTACGAAACATTTCTGACTGTTTACAACCCCGAGGAAAGAGAGCACCTTGGCGTCTACTATACCCCCGCTCCAGTAGTAGCATATATAATGTCTTCAGTTCAGGAATTTCTTGTAAGAGCCTTTGGCAAACAAGACGGTCTGGCAGACAGCAGCGTCACGCTCCTAGACCCTGCCTCTGGTACCTCGACATTTCCAATAATGGCTATCAGACTGTGCCATGATATGTATTCAAAACAAGGCAAAGCTGGAGCCTTTCCAAGTCTCGTTAAAGAACACATCTTGAAAAACTACTTTGCTTTCGAACTCCTGCTTGCACCGTATGTAATTGGGCATTTCAAGGCAACTTTGTCACTTCAAGACTTCGGGTGTAACCTGACCAATGAGAGATTCCAATTGTACTTGACGAATGCCTTAGAAATGAAACTGCCTACATCTCAACGTTCACTTTTTCCAGAAATAGAAAATGAAGGAAGAAGCGCAAGCAGAGTTAAGGAAGAGCCAGTGTTTGTTATCGTTGGAAATCCTCCATACTCCGTAAGTTCGGATAACAAATCAGAGTTCATAGAGAATCTTATGGCAGCTTACAAAACAAACCTGGACAAGGAAAAAAACATACAACCATTGAGTGATGACTACATCAAATTTCTCAGATTTGCTAACTGGAAAATAGCTGAAACTTCACGAAAAGGCATCGTGGGCATGATTACGAATAACGCCTATCTGGACGGGCTAATACACAGAAGCATGCGGAAGAAGCTCTCTGAGGATTTTGATCAGATATACATTTTGAACTTGCATGGAAATTTACGTTCACATGAAAGAACGCCTGAATGCAAAAAGGACGAGAATGTCTTTGACATTCAAACAGGCGTGGCTATAATTTTTCTCGTGAAAAATGGAGGTGAAAAGAAGGTCTATTATTCAGACCTTTGGGGAACCCGCAATCTAAAGTACCAGTGGCTGTTGTCGCATGACGCTTTCAATACCGAATGGAAGGAACTGAATCCAACTCCACAAGATTTTTGGTTCTACCCGAGGGAAAGTGTAGAAAAATATGATACTTTTCCATCGTTAAGTGAGCTAATGCCTTTTCACAGGCAAGGTGTGAAAACCCACAGGGATTGGTTGGTCGTGGGTTTTGAGAGAGACGAAATTTCAGCAAAATTCAACTCTGTGAGAACCTTGCCTGAAGACGAAATTATGTTTGCGCTACAGTTGAGCGAGCACTATAGGGCTTCAATAGCTCATGCAAAGAATCTTGTTTTGGCTCTACCTGCAATAGACGAGGACAGGATAATTGAGTATTCATACAGACCATTTGATACTAGATACTTGTATTATGATACCCGAATTTTAGACCGCCCCAGACCAGAACTGTACAAGCAGCTTGGGGATATTTTCCTCGTAACTCGTCGTAATTCTAGACAATGGCCTGGAGAGTGGTCTTTTGCTCACGTAACACGTGAAATACCTGACATAGACATGAGAGGTGGGGTTTTTGTCTATCCTCTAGTAGTCAATGGGAAACCGAATTTTTCGAAAGATATCATAGACTGGGCAATTGAAAAATTTGGAGAGCCTTTCGACCCAGAGAATTTGCGGGGTTACATCTATGGCATACTCTATTGCAAAGCTTACCGCAAGAAATACGCGTCGGCACTTCGAACTGGCTTTCCTCGTATTCCGTTAACTTCCGATAAGGAACTGTTTCTAAAGATCAGTATGATTGGCAAAGAGTTAATCCAACTACATTTGCTTTCTAACCCTAAGATTTGGCAGTCTATGGCGGGTTTTCCTGAAGTCGGTACCGATATCGTGGAAAAAATAACCTTTGACGCTGCAAATTCCCGTGCGCTGGTTAATGATAAACAATACTTCTCGAAAATTGACCCTGAAATTTGGGAATATGAGGTTGGAGGGTACAAGATTTGCGAAAGATGGCTTCGAGAGAGAATTGGTCGAAAACTGAATTCCAATGACCAAACATTTTTCATGAGGATTGTCGGGTCTATCAAAGATACTATAAGATTACAGCGAGAACTGGATAATCTATATTCAGAAATAGAGAGAAATGTTGTCATTCTGACTCAAACTAATGAACAGCAAAGGCTGGTAAAATGAACCGTTGGTAGAACAAGATCCCTCCAACGCTCAAGTACTACCTGAGCGTTTCTGTCCGCTATTCAAGAAATCTCTTGCATATCTGTTAGCTTCCTTTTCTTCAGTCTTCTTGGGGCATTCCAGTTCATTGACTTCTGCAAGGTGATGGTACAATTCATGCAACACTATTCGTCTCGTCAATCATCTTTTTGTGAAGTAAGCCTTTCCCTCTTCGTAGCAAGCGAGGTCACCATTCCCAACTCCTCTGCCGTTAAGCGCGCGGGCATAGAAATCGGAAATGCTGATGGCTTCAAGATTTATGTTACAGTTGGGAAGACCCTTCACGTTTAACGGTATCGTCTGCATAAAAATCTGAGGGATGCTTTCACGTTGGTACTCAAAGGAGAAATGGAGTTCATGTTTGAGAATAGCGAAGTTCTCCGCGATTTTTGCACACCGTTAATGGATTTCTTCATGCGAACAGATCCAACAATGCGTTAAGCAAATGTTTGGTAATGAAGTTTTCATTCACCACCTCACCATCTTCAGCGTTTAGGCCGTTACAGCAATGAATAAGCTTAAGGGTGAAGGAGTTCGGACTGACTCTTTCAAAATCGAACGGGTACAATCTGCAGCGAGCTGGCCTAGACTCGTAGATCGGGCACTCGTAAACCCCTCTCCTTAAGCTGGATTTTAGAAGAATACACGATCCATCTTTATTGTTTTTCAAATTTCCAACCATCATAGGCAAGCCCTTGAACTTCGGATCCACTGTTGTCTCCAAAAAACCTTCCAATCTGTGTCCTGCCCGCTCTGCACGCTCCATATCGCTCTTAGTAAGTACTGGTCCCCCAAGCTTGCAGCAGAAGACAGCACAGCGTCTACACTTGAAACGAAGATCACCATGATAAAAAGTCATCCTCACAATTCGTTTAGCCTCAGGATCAAAGACAACCTCTGCAATGTTTTCGTCCAAGTTCTACCCCCCAAAACAGCTCACTTTTTGAAGTGCTTAAAGCTAGTGCTCTGCAAGAGTAAAAGTCTATTACCCTTTCAAGTGGCGATGTCTCCAGGATACATGGAAGGAAAATTCCCAGGCATTCCCATTTTTGTGTGATGGAGAGGTTTGCTAAGACTTCACCATTGGTGTAAGAGTCAACAGCCACGCGTGAGTTTCATCCGGCACACAGTAATTTGATTTCTTTTTGAACTAACGATTTTTGTAAGATCATCATTTGGTGGCACGTGTGTATGCAAAGGTGTGCTTGTTTTCACGATAACCTTTTTAGAAATAGCCTATCAACAGTGTCAAAGCTACTTATCGCGTGCTCAGCGTCAATATAGGATAGGAGTGTAGGCGTTATCGGTATCGAGTATACGCCGTACTGCGAAAAAGCTATACGATCAAATAGCCAATGTTAAAATATGGTGACTAGAGAAGGGACAGTGGAAGCCCACTCTAGGGTTACTTGCTTCGTGTTTCTAGTATCATTTCTCTTGTTGTTTCCTCAAGTTCAAGCTGCAGACTACAGCGTTGGAGTCAAAGTTGGAGACTGGATAAAATATGGCCAGATCACTACCACTTGGGTTGGAAACGGTACTGAGCCCTCACGTATTACAGACGTGAAGAGAATTGATTGGATAAAAGTAGAGGTTGAGAGCATACAGGACACCACGGTCAGCTTTAATGCAACGTGGCACTACAACAATGGCACACTGAGCTACATAATCAGTGAATCAGACGTGGAAAGCAACGCGTTGAACGTATACTCTTACCTCATTGCGTCCAACTTGAAGAGCGGTGATCCAATCGAGAACTCGTCGACCGCAGAGAGGATAACTGAAACTATTACGGGACGATATGCTGGGGCTGACAAAAAAGTAAACGTTCTCAACTTCACATCCACCTTCTCCGGTTACACGGCTGAAAATACCTATTACTGGGATCAGAACAGCGGAATCATGGTTGAATGGTATGATTATTCTCCCGATTACCATGGTGGCTACACAGAGTACTCGATGAAAACAACCGAGACTAACATATGGTCACCGGATCTTCTCGGAATGTTAGCCAGCAATCTACTCTACGTCGTTACAGTTATCGCCCTGATTGCAATTGCCGCTGCCTTGATCTTGGTCCAAGCTAGACGACGACCCCCCAGGAATAGACAAGGTACCCTAGCGCGCGCTAAACGAGGATTAGCGGAAAAGCATGGACTTTTGTAACAATTTCGCTGTAACAATGCGTCACAATTCCGGTTTTTCTGGAATTCTCAAAAATACAATTAACGCAATGAACTTTTTTGACCAGTTGCAACACTTCTCTGAAAGAGACCAGTTCTCAAAGAATTGAGCTTCTTTTTACGTTAACGCATGGAACTACTCTCAGAACTGCATTAACATACCGCGCGCGGAAGGAGAGAATAAGTGGAAAACACTAATTCAAAACGCAAGTCAAGAAGACAAAAAACGCTTAAGTTAAGGACAACCTTATACTCGCCATTGAGGGATTATGAACAGCATCGTTATTCTTTGTGGTGGAAATAGTTGTGGGAAAACAACCACTATGAGAAGTTTCTTCAAGATTAAAGACGGAACTCCGAGTCCCGATTCTTATGTTGAAAGGAAATTTGAAGGCAAGATAATATGTGCAGTTAGTTTTGGTTCACCACAAGAACAGTCACCATTTTGTAATGTTGCTAGAGTTCAAGAGAACATTCAAAGACGAATAGACGAATGCAATGAAAAAGCCACAAGTAAACCATACATTTTGATTATTCCCTTCACTATGAGCGGTAGCAGGACACAAAAGAAGAAAATAAACAAAGAGTGCATTCTCAATCCGATAAGCGAGCTTACCAGAAACTTCAAAGTCTATATCATATATTTGAGAAAGATGAATGCTCATCACTTAACGGAAAAAGACGATTTAATGAAAGATAGGGCGATAGATACGATTATGACCACAAAGGATGATTATGATAAATCAAATGAGTTAGAGAAAAGCCTGAAGGAAAAAATCCTGCCAAAGTTATAATACCTATCAGTCATATTGTTCTATCACCCGACAATCAACAGTCTTTTTGCGAACAGTGAAATCGTCACACGAAAATTAGCACGCGCGCGCTAACGGCGCTGCAGGCGTAAAGAAGGAAGAAACCGCTCTACATATCGCTATGTTTACGCAGAACCATTGCCAACAAGACGACAATTCCCCCTAGAAAGAGTATGCTAAGGATTTGAGGGTCTACGGAAATATGGAGTGAACCAACTATTCCAAGACTTGAAAACAGAATCAGGACTACGCCAACAGTGATAATGAAGGCAGCAAATCCCCTTATTCTCAATCTATTCACCTTTGTCTCTCAAGTCTACAATCTCCTTCTCGACACCAGAGTAATCATCCCAAGCAATAATGGCAAAGAGCAAAGGCATTAAGAAGAAAAAGTACAAAAATCCTAATTGTTGTTCACCAAAGACTGCTGGAATTAACCCGAGAAAAGTACACATGCCAGAAACCATGAAGTATCGATGAGCAGTTCGAACTGAGTCTCTGGCTCTCGTGTAAATTTCCTGAGGTTCCTCAACTTGAAGCACACTCAAATAAAGTTCCTTAATTTTCTTTGGATATTCAGGCGTTTTGGGTTCATGCTCCTCAGTTCTGTTGCCTTGTAGGTCTGCGCCATCTTGACTGGCGGAGTCAATCATCGCATGAAGCTCATCATCAAACTTCTTCATTCGTTTGTTTCTAATAGTGTCTAGTGGCCCTTTGAAGTCGCTGTAAAGTTTGAGATATATTCTATGTAGATTCCACGAAAGCCCCAACTGAGCGCTAACAAAGGCAACTACAATACCTAAAGCATTATAATCCATGTTCGGTTACAAGGATTTTAGATAATGTCTTTACTTTTTAACTTTTAGTTGCCAATCCCATCTAGGCGCGCGCGCCGTTCGGCTCCCTCACGCGTTCCAGACGATACGCCAGAAAGCCGATACCCGAAAAACCAACATCTGAACAAACCCCCAGCGCGCACGATTTACCATATAAGTAAATGGAAAGTGAAATATATCATTGATCTCCTTCATTACACCCATGTCGAGCCAAACTGAAGAATGGAAAAAAGTGCTCGAACGAACCACAATTGTAAAGAAAGCATTCTACATTAGAGCCGAAGCGAGCAATTATCATCCTGATGGCATACTGAAATTGTATAGAAAGACGAGGAATCCCCCCAAAGTTGTCCCGAACGCATTTACCTACCAAGCTGTTAGAATAAAAAATCCTGAAGAGTTTTCGAATGTGAAATTGGCTTTAGATTGGCTAGCTGGAAAACTGAATTGGAAAGAACTGCCGGCACTTCTAGAAGACTTCAAAAAGCAACTAGAAAAACAACACGAAGAGGCTTCACCTGAACAAATAAAGCTCGTTCAACAATATCCAGAATTTGCCGCTTCAATACTGAAGACCTTCAATAAAGTCTATCATGGGCATCTAGAGCCAGATGATTTACCCATGATCAACAATTTCATTGAAGCGTCACTAAGTTCATTGGCAGGACAAGCAAAGAATATGCTGGAGAACAAAATAGAGCTTTTCAACAAGCTTAACAAAGAGACAAGACCTGAGGAAATCCAGAAACTGACGAAACTGTTAGATATATATAATGTTCCACAACTAACTTCCGTTACGAGTATAATCACAGATAGATTGCAGAAACTGAAGCTTCTTGAAGCAACAATTCAGAATGAGAAAGCTTATGAGATAAAAGGCAAAGATTCTGTTCACAATCAATTGACAAGTGCCTTATGGATTCTAGATGATTCTTACTGGCTACTACACTCAAACGAGTCATTGAAGCATTTTTTGGACAAAGAGTGCATAATTCCTCATGAGGAAGAAGGATTACGCCCAGATTTCATTTGCGCAAGTGACAAGAGCACTCTCGTGATCATAGAACTCAAGAGACCGAGTCATGAAATAACAATGAAGGACATAAACCAACTTCAAGCTTACATTGTCACAGCAGACAATTATAAAGGTGACTTCTCTTCCAAACAAGGCTTCATTGTAGCAAAAAGTATTTCCAGTCATTACCAAAAAATATTGAAGGACACAACACAGCGTATGGAATTCAAGTCCTATGTCCAACTAATTGACGATTGCAAAAGACGTTATCAAGAATATCTGGATGCACTTGAGAAGCAAGCCGATCAATAAAATGTTTTCCGACAGAAAGACCTGCGTATTCTAGCGCGCGCACCGAAAAAGGTGTGGACAGAAATATGGCAGTGAGTAAAAGAATGGTTACAAGAACCCCAACCAAGATTGTTTATCTTGATCAGAAGTGTTGGATTGACATTGCAAAATTATGTTATGGTGAACCATCTGAAGAAAAGAAAACCCTTGTAAAAAGAATTCTTGAATCCTCCGAGAAAGATCAGATAATATTTCCTCTCTCTATATCGCATCTGGAAGAAACAATGCGTATCGCAAATCGCAGACATAAAGACCAACTTGCTTCTTTGATGGCAAAGCTATCAAAAGGCTACTCATTACAGCCATACATTAGCACGGCCATTAAAGCCGAAATTGAAAACATAGTCCTGCGGAAAGTAGGATTGCCCACTTTGGACATAAGGAATTTTGTTTTGAAGAAAGGAATTTCCCACCTGATAGGAGCAAAGCCCGAATTAAAATTCAAGAAGGACGCTATTAGTTCTGGGCTTACCCAAGAGATTCAGAGGAAACTCTTGGATACATTGGAAGATGTAAAAACAATCGAGTTTTTGCTGGGGCTAAGTCCACCCAAATCACTTAACCGGGGAATAAAGAAGTCGATTAAAGAGATGGAAAACATACGACAGGAGCTACGCAACATAAAGGACAACAATCTCAGATGGAGAGTGTTCTTAGCAAGAAACATTTGCGATCTCGTTTTGCCAATGCTTACAAAGATAACAATTGAGTATAATCTTCCTAGAGATTTTGTCATCAAAAGAAAGCCGACTCTGAGAGACGTAAATGAATTTCTTGACAGTATCCCAACTGCTCTGTGTTTCTTCACGCTGATATTTCGACGGGATCAGCAATTTCAAAGACCTATACCAGAGAATGATTTTCACGATATATGGTTCTTAACTTTGGCGATACCCTATTGCGATGTTGTTATCACCGAAAACATGTGGACCGCTATATCAAAGCAAGCCAAACTAGACGAAAAATGCAAAACTGTAGTATTGTCATCAATTAATGAATTCGGAAAATACCTATAATTGAGGCCTAGCGCGCGCTATCTTCTCCTCAAAATATTAAAACAGGGTGTTTCGTATCATTCTATCAAAGATGCTCGAGAATGGAACTTGCTGAGAAAGAAAGACTGATGCTTGATTCTAAGAAAGAAGAGATTCTGAAACTCACAAAAGAAATTCTCGATGCCTTAAATGACCCTGAACAAACAATGGAAATCAAGAAAAGAATGACAAGCATTCTGTCACTTCTGAGCACGATTGCAAGTTATGCAGAATCTAAAAACTATAACTTGGATGCTCTGATGAATTTCACAAACATGTTATTCTTGCAGATGGACTTGCTTAAGAACCATTGGACTGTTCTTGGTCCTGGGTTGGAATTGTTCTGTAACACTGTGAACAACGTGCGGTTTAACTTCACCAAGAGAGACATAAAAATAAGAATTCCCAAGGTTGACTTCTCAATTTTCAAACAATCCAGAGAATAGAGCAAGGACTGAACGTATCACAGACATGGAAGGAAACATGCGGTTGCGCTTTCTGCGAGCGCTCTTTGAAGCTCACACATTAAATAGTCCTAGAGTGTTTTAGATTTTGGTGTTTTATTTGAATTCGAGAATTCGGCGTCTGGTTGAGGTTAGTAGGCGGGTGATCTCGGATTGTGCGTTGGAAAATGGGGCTATTGTCGCAGCGAATTGTTCCAAAGAATACTTTCCGAAAGAAGCCAAAGACTATATGTACGTGTGGCCTAGAGACGCGTCTTTCACGTGTATAAGCGCTGACATTCTGCTAATGAAGCACATACAGGAACGTTTTTTCGACTGGTGCATCAACAGGGCAGAAGGCTTCGATGATGGTAACTGTCTTTGCCAGAACTATGCTGTCAACGGTCTTAAAGCCTCAGCGAATTTTCAACCCGACCAGACTGGCTCTCTTCTGTGGGCAATCTGGCACCATTTCAAAGACAAACCGAAGACAGCAGCGAAATACGTCAAGCTTGTTAAGCAGGCCGCTGACGGCTTGTGCAACAAGTGGAAAGAGAATCACTTCGACCAGGTCACGAATGATCTGTGGGAAGAGAGGTTTACTTTCC
>Ga0315277_10008968_pt1 | contig 12819 bp, 14 predicted proteins | sample YL17G05_15_MG_FD_203695 | JGI IMG/M metagenome (GOLD analysis project Ga0315277, IMG submission 203695) | Sediment microbial communities from Yellowstone Lake, YNP, Wyoming, USA - YL17G05_15 | ecosystem: Environmental > Aquatic > Freshwater > Lake > Sediment | place: USA: Wyoming | collected... | reverse complement strand
ATCTCTTAATGTCTCTTTTACTTCACCTTTTTTAGGTATTTCTACTAATACTTCTGGCCGTTTTCCTAATTGTGTGCATTTGCTATCTAATTTATTCATAAAATAAGGAGGATTAAAACAAGAACAATTAACAAGACCTTCCTTATTTATATGTTTACACCATCCATAATAAGAACAACCATTATAACCTTCCAATTTCTCTGGTTGCCAAATATTATCTGTTTCTACTGGTTTTTTGATTTCCTCTTGTCCATCTTTCTTAATCTCTTCCATTTTATTACCTCCCATATATATTATAACATATTTTTAATCAAATGTAAAAGCTATATTTTTTTATTCTCCCTTTATTCGCCTATCCCAAATCAATATTAAATCATATCCTTTATTAAATTCTATTATTTCTGAAGGTTGTAATTCATATTCCCATTCATATTTTGACATCAATAGTTCATCTCCAAAACTTGGATGTTTATATTTAGCACTTGGGACATAATGAACTAATAATTTACTTTGCATCAATTGTCTTCTAATTATTTGTTTAATTTCATTTAAATTAAAATGTTCTAATACTCCGTGAGAATATATTACATCAAATTTTTCTTTTAATGGTTTTCTAATATCCCATAATTCTGGTTTTATTGTAGTTCCTTTTAAATTTATTTCTGATAATTCTAACATCTTCTTATTATTATCTGTTACTTTAAAATGAATATTATTTCTATATAAAGACTTTGTCACCAATGATGTCCCACAACCAACTTCTAATACTTTATATCCTTCCTTGATATTCTGAATAAGATATCCTAAAAATATTGCATATTTCCTATTAAAATATTCTTCATAAGAAAGATTTTCTATTCTATATCTATAAAATTCAAACCATTTATTCATCTTAACCTCAATATAAAGTTTAATATCTCTCTAAATTTTTCTATTAACAAATTTCTTACTTCTTCTCTTCCATCAAATTCTTCAATTTCGTGGACAATATCAAATCCACTTCCTTCTGTTTCTCCATAATGATATAAATGTATTACTTTTCTTTTCATTTTTTAAACTCCTTTAAATTACTTTTTAATGATATATTAAATAAACCTGATTTTATAACATATTCAACTGCTCTATGTAAACCAGCATCTTTAAAAATATAAAGATTTAATAAATCGTTATTACACCCATTTCCATCAATATGATGAACAACCCAACCTTTTCTTAATTTATATCCTATATATTTCTCTACCAAATAACGATGTTCTGTTTGCCAATAACCTTCTGATACTTTAATATATTTATATTCACTATATTTATCGGTTTTTACAAATCCAATTTTCTTATATTTCCAATTATCTTTTCCTAAATGACCTTTACAAAATGAACAATCACAATTATCTTTATGAAAATTTTTAATACTAATTCCTATCAATTTTCTTCTAATTTTATCTTTAGTCTTCTTAGTATGTTTCTGATTTTTTCTCATTATGTCTGTCCATAAATGCATTCTTTTTCTGGTTTATCCAAGCGAATATGACTAAATCTTGGATGTCTATAACGATTATGTGCTGTTTCAATTTCTTGTGCTTTAAATGTAATAATAATCTTTTCACCTTTATCTATTCTCTTTTTTAATTCTTCACGAAGTTCATCTTTTATTCCTCCACAGTCTGCAACTTCAACTAATTCTCCATTGAGATATTGAGATACTATTAAAGAACCTATCATTCCTGTATATTTTCCAGTTCCTAAATGATAACCTGTAATTATACCATCATATGTCTGAGTCAATTTAACCTTTAACCAAGTATTAGACGGTCGTTTGTCTTCTAAGTATATTGAATTTAAGTTTTTTAATATAATACCTTCACTTCCATTTTCTATTTCAATATCAAATAATTCTCGTTTTCCCCTTTCATCTTTTACTTGTTCTACTAATTTAATATATTTGAATTTATTTTCTTTAAATAGCTCTTCAAGTATTTTTCTACGTTCTCTTAATGGTCTATTTCTTAAATCTTCTCCTTTATATTCTAGTATATCAAAACATTTATAATATAGCATCTGCTCTTCTTTTTGTATTTGTATCGCTCGTTCAAATAATGAACCCATACAACCTTGAACATAATGGAAATTTCTACCTTCTAAGATATCAATCTCTCCATCTAAAATTATTTCTTTAGATATCTTTTTAATATCTTCTATTATTTGAGGAACTCTATCTGTCTTGTCACACATTCCACCCTTTACACTTAAACTTCTTGAAGTTAATTGAATATTTCTTTTATTATCTATTTGTATCACATATCTTGAACCATCAAATTTTTTCTCGGCAACATAATCAGGATTTATATATGCTGCTTCTATCTTTTCCTTGGTAGTTCCAGTTGCCCCCATAGGTCGTATATTCTTCATTACTCCTCCTGGCTGTATTTCCTATATAAAATTTTAATGTAGAGTGACCGCTGCTGAACTTTCTCAATATAAGCCATTAGTTTATATATGCTTTATTTTCTGCTTCTAATTGTTCTATTGATTTTATAGTTAATATAGTATCTAATGGTCTTATATCTTTATAACTATCTCCAAATAAATATTCTAATATTTCTTTTGCCATTTTATTCCTCATTAAATTAAACCAAATTGTTCTTTTAACTGTTTAATCAAATCTGTTAAACTTACCTTAGATGACTCCTTTTGAAATAATCTACGTCTAAGCCATTGAACTCCACCAATAGTTCTTTGAAGTTCTGATGCTAATTCATAATCTGTTAATTTAACTATATCTTTATTTCTTAAATCTATTTGATTAAATCTATCTATTACTTTCCTTATATCTTCTTCTGTCCACGTTCTAAGATAATTTTCCGGATAACCTAAATAACTTTTAATATATCTCTCTTTTGCCTGTCTTAACTTATCATCTTCACCGGTTTCTATTTCAGTATCTCCATTGATAATCTTTAAATTTTCTTTAAGTAAATCGTGTATTGAACCATCTGATAATTCTACTGTTGCTGAATGAAAATCTGTTATTGTCACATAACCTTTCATTCCGTTATAGGCTGTTCCGATTACTTCTATTATATAACCTCTTTTAATATCTTTTTCCATATCTTCTCCTTATACTATAATTATAACACATAAATATTATTTCGTAAAGGCTATTTTTTCCTTTATGATTTCTCATATATGCTTCCTTTAATTAAATATTTCTGTTTATTTATTATCAATAACATTAAAGAGTCTAAACTAATCATCCGATATTTTTGTTTAATCATATCAAATACTGTTAATAGTTTATAATCTTTTGGATTATAATTCATACCTTTACCTGTAATATACTTTCTTACTCCTAATCTACATATCATCCGTCTTAATACACCATTACTTCTTTTTCTAAAAACTGCCTTAAATATATAACCGCTAGTCTTTTGTATTAAATTGATTGCTTCTCTTTTTGAAATAATAATTCTCATTATAATCCTCCAAAGTTTCTTTTAAACCATTTTAAATAATCTTTTATTTTACCTATCTTTACTAAATAACGATATGCTCTTGTATGTAATTTTTGATGAATACTTGGTGTTAATTTTAACTTATTTGATTTTTTATTATTTTTCTTATCTAAATCTATATGATGATTATGTTGTGATTTCTTAATTTTTAATTTATGTTCTTTTGTTAATCTTCTTCCTTTTAATTTTAAACTAATATTCTTACAAAAAGCTTTAGTTCTTTTTTGTCCTGTATTTTTTAAACGTATCTTTTCTTTAGTTTCTTTTGATTGATGTGTTCCAAGTCTAAATTGTCTTCCTTTATTTGCTTTTCTTATTGCATCTTTATGTGATTTTGTTAAATGTCTCATTTATATCCTCCTAATTATTATCTCTCTATAAAGTCTACCATAAATTGATATTTTAATTTCTTTTATTTGTATTTCTGTATAACCTTTAGATTTGAGTCTTGATATTATAATATTAGATATATACGAATAATTACCTATATTCAACCATACCTCATCTTGATTTAATAGGTCTTTTACTTCTTCCTCTATTAGTTTTTCTATATCCTTGTTTCATTTTTTCTCCCATTCAGTTAAAACTGATGAGTCTATTTTAGGTCTTACATTTTTAGTATAAAATCTTTTTCCTGTTGGATATTCTTTAGCAAACCAATTTGAAAGATTTAAACCACATTGAATACCTACATTTGTCAGTTTATTATAAAATTTTTCATCGTGTCCATAAAAACCATTTGCGTGAACTAATTCGTGTAAAATTACACCAAGAAAATAATCATCATTATTATCACGAATACTCCAACTATTAGAAGATATTCTAATAAAATCTCCAGGAGTAAAAGTATAAGGTCTTCTATAATAACATCTACGACCTCTTCCCCAAATAAATTTACAAATCTTAAGGTCTGTTTTCTCTCTTACTAATCTTAAAGTATTTATTAACTTATCGTGATGTCCTATTATAATAGGTGCACCTTGAATTTCAAATTCAGACTTAGGTAAATTTTTTCTATTAAGATATGTAATTGTAGACTTAATTCTTCCTCTAAGTTTATAAGAGTCTGCTTCAGAAAATACCTCTTTTAATTTAAGTAGAATATCATACTCTGAAGTTATTCCTTTATTTAAGCAATCTCTAATAATATCAACTACTGTAATCATTTGTTATTCTCCTTTAAATATTTTCTTATAAAATTTCTTTTTGCACCTATTAATGTTTTAAAAAATTTCACATAACCATTCATACCGTGAGATAATAATGGAAAAATTGCTTTCCAATTATTAAATTTGCTATATGCTGACCAAGTGTAATATATACCATTAGAATATTTTGGGTCATTTATTAATTCTTCTTTTTCAAATTTAACTTTCTCAATAAAATTTGAGTTTAATGTTATTTCTACATTTACATCTACTTTTAAAATTTTTTCAATATTAGTCATTTTAATCTCCCTCTTTACTATAACAATTATATTTATATAACGTCTCTGCTGTTCTTGCTTTTAAAATATTTTCATATCTATTTACTTCATTTAAAATATATTTTTCAGTAGTTTTAATTTTATTAAGATGTCTTTCATTACTGCATTCTAATACTATCACTTTGCTATCTACTATTAAACCATATTCAATTGTCTCAAATGGTTTAAGTCCATTATGTTCAGCAATTAAATAATGGTCTTCTGTTTCACTTTTAAAATGTCTTCTGTCTACGGTAATTAGATATTTAACTGTTCTCATTTTTACCTCTTTATTTTGAGGAGTCCTTCAACCCTGTATTAGGTATCTCCGTTCCCCTCCCTGCCTCCTATTATAATTATACCATATATATAGGTAAATGTAAAGGTTCAAACGTCTCTTTTGTATTATTGTAAGTTATTGGTATTCAATCAATTACAATATAAATTCAATTTTTAACTAAAATAATTTTTAATTCATTCTCAAAAGTTCTTAATTTGTTAATTTTAGGAGAGGTTGCCAGGTATCATCCTTATCCCGTCAGGTAACCTGGACAACCCGCCGATTTCTCGGTCTTTTGATTTTTTATCTCCACTCTTATTATAATTATACCATAAAAACTCAAAAATGTAAAGGCTATATTTTCTTAAAACTTATGAAAGAATACATAAAAAAAGTAGTCCTATTAACTAATGGACTACCTTAAACTAATTCAGCCATCATTGTCTGGCTGTTATTCTTTATATATACAAGATAGCCTCTTTATTAAAAGAAGCCATTTTTACTACTATCTTAAATTCTCAAATTCTCAATTTATATATCAAATACCCACGGAAAATCTTGTTGTTTTCCTTTTAAAAGAATCACTTGTTCTATCAATTTCCTTTCATCATATCTTTCATCGTTTATTGGGTCTATTATTGAAGAACCAAGATAATAATCATTAGTAAGACTTAATTGAGTTATATGATTTTCAAAATCCCAAGTTATCTGCATTACTGCTAATTTCGTATCTTCTAATTCTGCACATCCTGAATTATTGATTCTAATTGCTTTTCCTATCATTATATCTAAATTTAAACCATCTAATATTATTGTCCCGCCTACTTTCCAGTTTTTTAATGGGTCTAATAAATTTTTTGCATAATCTGACAATAATCCTGTATTATCTCTAACTACCCCTTCTGGTAGAATTATTTTCTTAAATCTAATATCATTTTGCATTAAAACTTGTTGAATTTTATAATCATTATAAGCTGTTCCTTGCCAACCTGTGTCATATTTTAAAGATTCAGGTTCTTTAAAACAATATCTAATATGTAGATTAGTTTGAATATCTCCTATTATTTTGATTAGACCCGTATTACAATCAACATAAATAATATTGTAAGGTGTAATAATCTCACCATTTTTATTATAAACATAAATAGGTAATGAAGTATTTGATATTAAATTAGGTTGTATTATTTTATTAAGATTTATTATTCCAATATTATTTTCCCAAATAACTGAATGAACTTCATCAAATTCCTCAATCGGATAATCTCCTCTTAAAATACATCTCGTTCTACAATCACTTACATCTACACTTAAATGTTTACTTATTATTTTATATTCTGGATGTTCCTTTAAATATTCTCCTTCTGAAGGCATATTCAAATCAACTATAGATAAATTCTCTAAATCATAGATTGATAAAGTTTTATCATAATTTATATAATATCCATATTTTCTTGCATAATCAATTATTAAATCTAAAGCATAACTAAATGTAGCAGCATCTGCTCTTAATTCAGGTAATATTGAAGTCGGTAATAAAGAAATACCTGAAACATAATTAACTATTGAACGTGGTATCTTACTTGAAATGTCATTAAATAACCATTGTATTGATTTATCTTTTGTTTTATATTGAACACTAAACGGTAATGTTTGAAGCCATTCTTTTGCTCCTACTGCTTGATATTCTATATATTGCTCATTTTCAGTTATAACTCTATTTTTAAATTTAATCCATCCTAAAAATCTTGTTTCCCCAAAAATTAAACCAAATACTTTATCTCCTATCTTAAAAATTCCGGCTTCGTGATATTTAACGTGTTCTATAAATGACATAGTATCTGCATTTTTAAATGAATTAACTATTTCTTTTACATATACATTAGTATGAGTTAATCCAGCACCTTCAACGTGTCCGGCTACTATGCCAACTGATACTACTACGGAGTCAATATTAGTTAAATCAACTGATTCAGGTATATATATATAATCAAATTCACTTAACCCTATTACTTGCATTCCTTCTTCATTTGTATGACTATAATCTCTTATATTTATTTCATTAAGACCAGTATCTGTTTCTTCATCTGGTGTTTCATTTCCAACTTCTTCTTCCATATTAGGTGTAGTGTCATCTACAGATTCACCTTCTTTGAGTTTTACTGTAATATCTATATCTTCTAATTCTGTTTTTGAAATAACATAAAGCCAAATACCTAAAGAACACGGGACATTTTGAAAACTATTATGTGTATCTTCTTTGCTATTATATGAAATATCACGATGAATAAATGCAGAACGACTTGACATATTATTTGTATACATATCATTTAAGAGTCTTTTTAAATAATCATATTGAGATTGACCATTTTGAGATAATGTAACTAAATGACCTTCTGAATTTAAAATTGAAATATTAGGTGTTGATTCTAAACCATAACTCATTATTATTTTATCAAATTCTGGACCAAGAGGTAAAATAATTGATAAAAGTAAATCATCTGGAGAAGTATATGCTGCTTGTAAAGTATCAATTAATTGAGTAAAGTCATATTCTACGGTATAAGTAGTAACCTTATATCCAGCCATTGAAACTTTAGGTAATAAATAAGGAGTTAAACCTGTATACCAAAAAGGTTGACTTATCATCTCTCTTTTAGTGCCTATTAAAGAACTACAAGACCAAGTTTCTATCCAAGGACCAACAGAATGAGTAGATTCATTATAAATTGATAAATCTCCCCAACCATAGCATTCACTATTTGAACAAGGAGTTAAAGGACAAAGTTCTACTCCCGAAACTGTAGATATTATTTGACGACCGCGAACTAATCCTATTAGTTTTGTGGTTTTTGATTCTAAAGTTGCCATTTTATTTACTCCATTTTAAACCATAGTTTTTGTGCTGTCGTTCTTTCACCACTTATAACTTCTATTGTCATTTCTTCATTACTATAAGCTTGAAGTTTTCTTGTAGATATCAAAACTTTATTTATATAAGGTATTATAATTTCTTTATAAGAAGTTCTTGATGAAATATCTTCTATTTCTATTTTAATAGTATTATCTATTCCTTCATTTAAAGTTAACTGTCTTAAGATTTGCATCGGTCTTGCATCAAAATGATATTGATAAAGTTTATATAATAAAGTATAATAATAACCTGAAGGAGCTTCTCTCTTTAAATATATTACCCATAAAGGAATATAAGAATCTGGATAATTAGGTAATTGAGGCCACTTATCTCCTGAACTAATGGGAGAAATACTCATATCATTTAAAAACGGTTGTTTTTCATTTACTTGACCTTCATCTCCTTTTATAACTTTATAATTACCTGTTTCATCTAATACTATCATATCATATCTATCAGATAAAACACATTCATCTAAAGTTATTATTGTTCCCGCAATTTCTATATAACTACCATCAGATAATAATACCTTACCTGAAGATATACTAATTTGTCTTAATAATTCATTAGTATTTAATGTTAAGTCAAATCCTTCAAAAATATATTTCTGTATATTTACAATTTCAGCATTTAATACTGTATTTTGATAAACTCTTATTTTTTTAATTGGTGATGTTTCAAAATCAAGTGATAATTTTATAGCAACTATATACTGTGTTTTATATCCTTCTACTATCTTTTTTAATAATGCAGCAGACCAATTAGAAGAAATTGGTGTATAATAATATTTAAAAGTTATTATTTTAATCATATAACCTATATCACTTAAAAATTTAATATATAATGTTTTAATTCCTTCATCTGAGTTTCCGCCTATTGCTGAATTTGTTATATCTATTATTTTAGTTTTATCCCAATTTTCTTCTGAACTATATGTTACTCCATCTAAACTAAATACTAATTTTCTTGATATTAAATTAAAAGTTATTTCATTATTTGCTTCTTTTGTATAAATATTATAAAAAAGCTTACCTATAAATGAAGTTATTTGAAATTCAAAATGAGTTCCATTCATTTCTATACCATATTTATCTGTAGCTGTTTTTATATATAGTTTAGTTAATCCAATATCTGCTTCTGTTAATTCTGTATATGCTGTTGTATAATATGTATCATTTTTTAAAATTGTTGATATCCAACTTCCATTTAAAGATATTATCGTTCCATCTTTTTTAATTAAATCTACAGAAGGTATTATTGAAGAATCCATAGAATTTTCAAATCTAATTTTAAATCTTAATCCGTCATTAACAAAAACATCTTGACTATTTAATATAAAAGAAGTATCTAAAATATCTATATTAGTAACAATAGGTTTTAATCCAGTATAAGTATCTAAATGAAGTATTACTGATAAATCTGCTGCTCCAACTGCTATCTGGTCTATATCTATAGTTATTATATCATTTTTTGTTAATGCTATTGAAACTAGTGCTTCATCAAATTTATTTATATCATTATAAGGTATATGAGGTCTTTGAGAAGGATTTGTAAATATTGAAGTTCCATTCTTATTTATATCTATAATTGTTTCTCCAGAACTTCCAGTATTTTTAAGATAAATATAAATCTGAGATAATATATTCGGATTTGAGATTAATCTTGTTCCACCTTTTTGAGTTCCTGTTGTTAATGCTCCATAAATATCAAAAGTTAAATATGAAATATAAAGACGTCTAATAATAATTGATAAGAAAGACTGTAATATATAATTTGATAAAATATTATGTTTAAATATTGTTGCTTTAAATAAAAAATAAGAACTTACAGAACCTAATAATGTTGCTGTTAATTTATAAGTAGAAGAAATAGACCCTAATAATGCTTTAAATATATAATTATCTGAAATAATTTTCCAAAGAGTTCCTTTTAATAAATAACTAAAAGAATTAGTAATATAAAGATATGCCTGAAGAAGATAATCTCCAGTTATCGCTTGAAGTTCTTCTTTCATCATTTCAATTTCAAGAATAACTACATAGAAATTCCCATTATCTGCAGTAATATTTATACGATATTTAATAAATGATGTTGAGTTAGAAAAAAGATATTCTCTTTTTTCAAAATCGCTCCAATTAATTTGATTTGTTCTTGTATCTAATATTATCCAACTACTTCCGTTCCAACCTTCAAATGTCCAATCTTTTGGAGCTGAGCCATCACTATAACCAGTAATAGTGTATTTACAAATTATTTGACTTGATGTAAATTCGTATGCTAACCAACCTCCATATCCACTTGTTGCCCAACCAGTTGAAATATTTTTATCCATAGATTTCCAAGCAGGATTAATTTCATAACTAGCACTTGCTATTCCACTCGGGGTTGTATCAGATGTCATTGTCGGTATTAAATCTAATGAATATGCTGTAATATAAAGATATGCCTGAAGAAGATATGAAGTTGAAAATAATTTCTTTAAAACAGATGAAAAAGTATATGAAGTTGAAAATAATTTCTTTAAAACAGATGAAAAAGTATATGAAGTTGAAAATAATTTCTTTAAAACAGATGAAAAGAAGTAAGAAGAAGAAATAGTCGGAATAAAAGCATACATATTATCTAAATAAAAGATATTTGCTGCAGTTGCATCCACTATCGCAACTTTAATCTGGTCTATTGCATTCTTATCTGCATCTGCCACTCCTGATATATCTATGATTGCAGTTTCAAATTCATCGGCAGATTGATTATGGGTATGTTCAATGGTATATCCAGCACCTGTTGCATTATGTAAACTAACTTTTATATTGCTTCCCGTCCTTAATGCTCTCTGGTCATATTTAATCTGTGTTTGCCCTGTCAAATCTTTCGTCGGTGAAACTGTGCGGGTGAGAATTTTGTTGAGGCTGTCTGTCATTGCTGCAATTCCTTTTAATGAATAAGAATCTTGAGTTTTGATGGTGGCTTCGGAACCACATTGCAAATCGTTAGGATAAGCAAAAACTGGCGGAGTAAAATTAGCTGTCCAACGAGCTATACCTTTAGATACACGAACTTCATCAACCTTACCAGTAATAAATTCACCAGGATTATATCCTGTTCCTATGAAAACAGTTCTATTATCATCTAAAACAGTAAGAGCTGAAGCACTATTGGCCTCAGATATTCCATCAACATATAAATCAAATCTATCACCATACCTTACACAAGCAAGATGATGCCACACATTATCGTTAATTGAAGTAGAAGAAGTTATTTCTACTGCTCCGGTGCCGCTTCCGTTATTACTAAAACCTGCTAAGCATTTTCCAGCACCCGTAATACACATTACCCAATTTAAGTCTGACCACTGAGTTCCAGTTCCCGATACTCTACCTAAAATAAGAGCAAGACTAGTGGGACTAGTCCCTTTAAACCAACACTCAATAGTCAAATCTCCTGTTCCAAACGCCCAATCATTACTGGCAGGAATAGATAAGTATGCAGAAGTTCCATTAAATACTCCTGAGTATTCCCACTTAAACTGTGTGGCAGTATTAGAAAAAGTTACATTGTTATTGGTTACTGTTTTGCCAGTAGCGGAATCAGTAACATTATTATCTAAATGTAGCAAAAGTTTAGTATAGGAGTCTATTGTAGCATTCGTTACATACGCCGCCTGTGCAATAATATCTGTTGAGTATTCAAAAGAATCAAGAACTACTGGCATTTATTTCTCCTTATACTGATTGAATAAATTCTATACTAAAAAATCCAAATTTAGTATAACCTGAATCTACAGATATTTTACTTAAATAACAATTAGTATAATCTGTCCCATCTGAATTTAATGTTGAAGGTCCATTTCCTAAACTTGCTCTTAAACTATATATATAATCTTCAAATTCTTTTCTTGAATTTTTTATTACCCAGGCTCTTACTATCACTGTATTTACTCCTCCACCATTTTCTATAGTAGAACGAATTCTTACTCCTAAAGCTTTTGGTATAATTCTAACTGAAGGATTTCCTTGATATGACATTTCAAGCCAAGCTAAATCTCCAATTCTTATTGAATTATATGTTATATTACCTTTTGAATAAGACATTTTAAAAACCCTGCTTTCTTGCTGATTGAGTTATTCTTATTGATGCTACTCTTTTTTCAAGATTAGATAATCTTGATTGCAAATAATTATTTGCATCCAATAATTTTGATACTAAATCTAATGTAGCATCACTCATTGATATTATTTTATCTCCTACTTTACCTGTAGATTCTAATATAAGTTTTGTATTATCTGATATTTTTCCTCTTGTTATATCTATATCCTTATTTAAAGTTTCAGTATCTGTTCCATACTTATCAAATGTTTTATCTAATGAAGTGACAAAATCTGATTCTATTTTCATAGTTTCAGATAAAGCTGTTTTAATTTTTTCTAATCCTATCAATTCTTTGTTTTCAACTCCGGGTTTTAATGTTCCTGCTCCAACCATTTCTTTATATAAACCAGGACCTATGTTACCTCCTGCTTTTCTATAATTTTGATATTCTTCACTTTTTTCTGTAGCTTTTGATTCTTTAATTCCTGAAACTATTTTACCTCCAATAAAAAGTCCTCCTGCTGCTATTAAACCTGAAATACCTAATTTAGCAAGAAGAGCTAAA
>Ga0315277_10008967_pt1 | contig 12819 bp, 11 predicted proteins | sample YL17G05_15_MG_FD_203695 | JGI IMG/M metagenome (GOLD analysis project Ga0315277, IMG submission 203695) | Sediment microbial communities from Yellowstone Lake, YNP, Wyoming, USA - YL17G05_15 | ecosystem: Environmental > Aquatic > Freshwater > Lake > Sediment | place: USA: Wyoming | collected... | reverse complement strand
CGGTTGATCCTTGAACACTCGTGTGGTGTCAACCGCGGGCTTCCGCCCGCGGCTGCGGCCGCTGAGTGATGCCCTCGGGTTGATCATTTGACTTGCAGGCGACCGGCCAGTCAAGCGGCCCGGGTGGCGGTGGCACGACAGCCGACCCGCCCAGGCGTGATTCCTCGAGGCTAGTGGCACCGGCGTCTCGCCGGTGGAGAACATGGACAGACTCAATCCCCGGGAGACACCGGCGAGACGCCGGTGCCACTGGTTTGTCCGATCATTGGCATATTCCCCGCACCACGCAACTCCATTTAGGAGAGACCATCATGCTCAACCGACTTAACCGTCGCGAGCTGTTGCGAAACACGGCCCTGGCCGGCGTCGGCGTTTGGACTGCCCGCGGCGGCAGGGCCTGGGCCGGCAGCCCGTCGCCCAACGAGAAGCTCAACATTGCCGTGGTCGGCTGCGGCGGCCGCGGCGGGGATGACCTCAGCGGGGTGGAGCACGAGAACATCGTCGCGCTGTGCGACGTGGACCAGAAGCAGGCCGGCGGGGCCTTCAACCGGCATCCGCAGGCCAAGAAGTACCGCGACTTCCGCAAGCTGTTCGACGAGCTGCACAAGCAGATCGACGCCGTGGTGATCGGCACGCCCGACCACACCCATGCCCCGCCCGCCGTGATGGCCATGAACCTGGGCAAGCACTGTTACTGCGAGAAGCCGCTGGCCCATTCGGTCTTTGAGGCCCGCACCATGGCCGAGGTGGCCCGGCAGAACAAGCTGGTCACCCAGATGGGCACGCAGATCCATGCCGAGCGGAATTACCGCCGGGCTGTGGAGCTGGTACAATCGGGCGCGATCGGCCCGGTGCGTGAGGTGCACGTCTGGCTGGGGGCCAATTTCAACGGGCCGCCCATGCCCACGGACATGAAACAGCCGGATGCCCCCACCGACACCCCGCCCGTCCCCGAGACCTTGGACTGGGACCTTTGGCTCGGCCCGGCGCCGTATCGGCCGTACCACCCGGCTTACGCCCCGTTCAGATGGCGTAATTGGTGGGCGTTTGGCAACGGGCAGTTGGGCGATTTCTTCTGCCATTACTGCGACCTGGCGTTCTGGGCGCTCAGGCTGCGCCACCCGACCACGGTGGAAGCGGAAGGGCCGGTGCACCCGGAGAGCGCGGCCCGCTGGACTATCGCCCGGCAAGAGTACCCGGCCCGCGGCGACCTGCCTCCGGTAACTCTCACCTGGTACAACGGGGGCGGCTACCCGCCGCTGGTCAAAGAGAAGGACTTTCCGCAGAAGGACTGGTCCAGTGCCGTGCTGTTCGTCGGCTCGGAGGGGATGTTGATCGCCGACTACGGCAAGCTCAAGCTGTTGCCGGAGGCGAAATTCGCCGGCTTCCGGCCGCCCGCGCCCACCATCCCCGATTCGATCGGGCATCACCGCGAGTGGACCGAGGCCTGCAAGACCGGTGGGCCGACCACCTGTAATTTCGACTACTCCGGTGCGCTGAGCGAGGCGGCCCTGCTGTGCAACGTGGCCCTGCGAACCGGCAAGAAGCTGCAATGGGACGCGAAGAACCTCAAGGCCGTCGGTTGCCCCGAGGCCGATCAGCACATCCGGCGGCAGTACCGCCCGGGCTGGACGCTCTGACGTCGAAGGCACAGTGGCACCGGCGTCCCGCCGGTGTGACACCACGGGAGGCGCTGCCACGAGTTCCCTCACACCGGCGGGACGCCGGTGCCACTTGACGCTCCTTGAAATACCACCCAATGAACGGTATGGTGGCTTGCCTACCTGTGTTTCCCCGCACTGGCGGACAAGCCGCCAGTGGCACCCGGCGTTTGCGGCCACGCAGAACTCATGCTTTCACGCGAAGAATACGTCGAACAGGCCTACTTGTTCCGCACGCTGCGGGAGCGGATGCAGCAGGACATGTCGACGCAGGAGCTGCTCATGGCCATCCGCCGGGAGCTGCTCTCCACGACGCGGCTGCCCTTTGCGGTCGATTTCATGGCCAGCGAATTGCAGTTGACCGGCGGGTTTGCCACGGCCATGGCCCATCTGCCGCACTACTTCACGCCCTTTCAGACCTACGTGGTGGCCGAGGCGGAAAAGCCGGAAGGCAGCTTCGATTTCCGCATCGCCCTGGAGATCCTCCAGCGCGAGGCCGAGTATCGCGCCTCGAATCCGTCACCGCAGGGCGTCTTCCTCTACCAGTTCGAGACCATCTGCCGCAACCGGCTGGGCTACGACCGTGGGCTGGAGGCGATGGCCGGCGACGCGATCTACGACGAGGCGTGGCGGGAGTGGATCCCGACCGTGCGGCGGCAGATCGGACTGATCGACCTGGGCGACATGATCTACGTCCGCAGCGAGCTGTACCGGCAGACGCGGGGCAAGGCCGAGAAGCCGATCCTCTTCGGCGAGAAGGAGGGCAAGATCGCCCTGGCCAACCGCCGCAAGGATCCCCTCTACCTGTTCTCTGCGCTGGAGCGTCACCTGGGCTACCCCAGCGTACCCCGCCCCAAGCCCGAGGACGCCCAACGAGCGATCGTCCCCGAGCTCCAACGGAGAATCGAGCGGCTGGAGACGCGGATCAAGCTCTTGGAGGAAGAACTCCGCGGGGGGATCAACCTGGCGAGGTTTTACGCCTCCCGGAAAGACGAGCACGGGGACTAGCCGCAATACCATTGAATTAAGGGCGCACCTGGCGTCATCGCAGTGGCACCGGCGTCTCGCCGGTGTGACGCGACTAATGGGAACGCGCTTACTTACGTCACACCGGCGAGACGCCGGTGCCACTTGGTCCTTGGTCCGCCGTGGGACGTCCGCGGATGCTCACCCTCCCGGCACCTGGCGGAGCGTCGGCACTTTGGGGGCAGGCCTGGCGCCGGCGGGCTGGGCACCGACCGAAGGTCGGGCGGGCGACTGCGAAGTGCCGGCCAGGTAATTGTCGATGGTGGCGGTCTCCTGCAACTGCCGGAAATACTTGGCCATCGCCAGGTGCTGCTTCTTCTCGAAGACGTGCTGGTAGAGTTCGTCGTGAACCTCCTCAAAGCGCACTCCCGTCGGCTGGGTGCGGCCTTGGCAGAAGAGGATCACGTACTGCTGGCCGACCTGGATCACGCCCGACAGCTCGCCTGCCTTCAGGGAAAACGCCTCCTTTTCCAGCAGCGGCTCGCCGCCGTGTTTCTGGATCGGCGGCACCTCGCCCCGCAGCGCGCGGCTGCCGGGCTCGATCGAGTATTGCGCGGCCAATTCGCCGAAGTGCTCGGCCGTGGGGTTCTTGCGGGCCGTCTCCCAGACCTGCTGGGCCCGGCGGAGATTGTCCAGCACGATCGCCAGGCAGCGGACCCGCGGACCGTAATTGGCCTCGTAGCCCTTCTGCAAGTCCGCCTGCAATTCCTCCTTGGTGGCCCAAAGCTTGTCGCCCACCAGCTTCTTCAGCGCCACCGACGGCCAAACCAGATCGCGGCGGTAGACCTCCAGCGAGATCCCTTCCTCCGCGGTGACCAGCTTCAGATAGGCCTCCACGTCGGGCGACTTGTCCGCCTTGAGCGGGACCGAGACTTCGGCCGCCCGCTGTATCTCCTGGTCGATCTCCGCCTCGCTGACGGTGATCTTCTGTTTCGCGCAGGCCAGCTCGATCAGCTTGCGGTTGATGGTCCCCTCGAGCACCTCCGGGCCGTGCCGCTCGATGCACTGCTCGGCCAGTTGGCTGACGGTGATCTGTTGTCCGTTGATGACGGCGGCCACGCCGGGCAGCTTGGCCCGCTTCTGCGGATCGTTCAATACGTTCTCCACTACGGAGCCGTCCTGCAACTTCCGGAAGACGTCCTGGGCGACGGACCGCAGCTTGCGGTCCCGCACCATCTCCTCCAACTGCGGTGCCGCCTGCTCATAGCTGACCTTTTGCGCCGGCAGCAGGCCCTCGCGTTTCAGGATCGCGTATTGCCCGCCGGCGGAGATCACCTGCGAGACCTCGCCGTCGGCCATGGTAAAGGCCGCTTGCTCGAGCTCCTTGTAGCCGCCGTGTTTGCGGATCGGCTGGACCAGCCCCTTGAAGCTGGCGCTGGCGTCGTCGGAGTGCTCCTTGGCCAGGTCGCCGAACTGGTCGGGATTAGCCACCGCGGCCGCCCGAACCTGCTTGGCCTTCTCCGGGTCCTTACAGACGATCAGCCGGGCGCGGACCGCCGGGCCGTATTTCGTCTCGTAGGCCTCGGTCAGCTCCTGCGGCGTGACCTTCAGCCGCTCTCCGGCCAGCCGGCGAAGGGCCAGGGTGGGCCAAATGATGTCGCTGGCGTACTGCGCCGGGTTGATCCCCCGTTCCGTCTTGAGCATCTTCAGCCACTGCTCCTTGGGCAGTCCGAATCGCTGGGCCAGCCGCTCGATCTCGGCGTCCACCTCGGCCCGGGTGATCGTAGTGTTCCGCCGTTTGCACTCTTGAACGATCAGCAGCTTGTTGACCAGACTCTCCAGGACTTCCTCGCCGTGGCGGCGCAGGCACTCGCGGCCAAGCTCGTCGCGGGTGATCTGCCGGCCGTTGACGGCGGCGGCTACCTCGGGGCAGGAAGGGCTGCCGGCGGCGGTCGCCGCGGGTGACGGCGACTTCGACTTGCCGCGGGCGGTGGCCGAGGTACGGGCTGCCGACGAATCGGCCGCTGGCGAGCGGGCAGCCGCCGGTGCAGACGGATCGGCGCTGGCAGACTCCGCCCCCCAATAGTACCGGATGACCAGGCAGCCGGCCACCAGACCCAAGCCGCAAGCGATCATTCCCAGCCGTGCCCGACGCTTGTTGGCCAACGACATGACGGCTCGGGGACCTTTCCGGGACATTGCGGTTCCTCCATAAACCAATGCCGCGTAGAGAGTTGCGTGCGGGCGACCCCCGCCCGCGCCAACTTGCGGGGTCGGCAGTATAGAAAGGTCGCCACACCGCGGCAAGAGCGATTGCCGGTACTTCGGCCGCGGGGCCAAGGGGCGGCCATACCTCCGCCGTGGCACGCCGCCGGTGGGGGGGCATGCTCGGGGGGCGGCACACAAACGGGGAAGCGTGTGGGACTTTAGCATCGTTATCGGGCTGGAACGCCGAGAGGCCGGGATTCCCGGTGTGCCACGGCTGTGTCAGCCGTGCGCGAAAGGCTCCCGCGGTGACTCCTGGGGTCTCTTTTCGCTTTTCCCTTCGCGATACCCCACTCCATTTCGCCGAACAGTCACGCAGCCTGTATAATGAGAAATCGCTCGACACTTGCAGACACCCGCGCCAGATCGCCAGGCACTGGACGTGGTGTCTTTCCCGCAAACCGAAAGGAGCCACGGATGCAACGAATTTCTCCCTTGCACGTCCCGACTTTGGTGGTGATCGCGGCCTTGTCCCTGTGTGTGTTCGCCGCCACGGCACGTTCGGAGGAGGGCAAGCCGGCGGGCCAGCCGCCCGCCACGCCGCCCCCGGCCACGTACCTGTTGCTGCCCGGTTTTGCCGAGCTGCGGACGGAGAGCGTGCAAAAAGAGCTGCAGTTGACCGACCAGCAGAAGGACAAGCTCATCGCCATCGGCCAGAAGTACTACGACGAAACCCGGCGGGATTGGGCCGCGCTGGCCGGCATGTCGGCAGAGGAGCGGAAAGGCAAGTACGCCGAGATCCGCCAGAAAAACCTCAAACGCATGCAGGAGATCCGCAAGCAGGTCGAGGAGGTGCTCTCGCCCGATCAGTTGGAGCGCCTCAAGCAGATCAGCCTCCGCACGCGCGGCGCCGCCGCGCTGCTGAACCCCAAGATCCTCGACGAGCTGGGAATCACCGAGGCACAAAGGAACAGGCTCCGCCAACTCCGCGACCAACTGCAGGAGAGAATCCGGCAGCTCCAGGAGGAGACCCTCGCAAAGACACTCGAGATGCTCAGCCCCGAGCAGCGGAAGAAACTCGAGGAGCTGACCGCCGAGGGAGCAGGGATTTACGGCGCCGGCCAGGTCCCCAGCATCCCATAGCCGAGCAGGATTGCCCGCGCCGGACAGGGCCCGCCGGGGAAGAGGGTACCTGATCCGCAGCAGGCCCCACCTGCTTGGCCCCGATAGGTGGCGAGAGAGATCGGGTGACGATTCCGCTGGTCCCGTGCGTTCTTCCCGATCTGTTCAAAGGTCCACATAGACACGCAGCGCCCACGTGTGGTACCCTATCTGGTCTGCCGCAGAAGGGGGGGTGGCCAAAAACGGACCCTGGTAATTGGATCCTGAGTGAGGGTAGAATTATGGGAGGGGAACAGGTCCGGTTGCAGGCCCCATACGCGCTTGCGATGGTGGTCTGTGATGCGATTTGGCAAGATCCCGGAAGCAGAAAGAAATTCATACTCGGTACCTTCTCAGTCATCGGGGCCACTTCTTTTCCGTGCGTACATCCCCTGATCTCGGTTTATGTGGCCCTGACTGACGGCAGAGGCAAAACACCTATCAAGCTGCAACTACTCGGTGCCGATGAAGAAGGCGGAGTGCTGTTCGAGGGCGAAATAGAGATTGAGTGGCAAGACCCGCGGATGGTTGCAGAACTGACGTTTGCGATGGCGAGCATTACGTTTCCCCAACCCGGCGAGTATCGTTTCTGCCTGTATGCGGCCAATGAGTTCATCCTTGAACGTCGGATACTTATTCGGCAGTTTACCGCTAAGGAGTGACCACGATGAGAACAGAAGACAACCAACAGATCGTCGAACTGCCAGGCACGTCTTTCTCAATTAAATCAGGGATGCCCCCCTCCACGTCAAGACCGAACACAACTGGCGGAACATTCACGATGCTCTTCGGCCAGATAAAGGACTTGCTGCGCGAGAAGCCCCTTCGCCGACCCAACCGAACTCGTCCGGTTGAGTAGATCGCTCTCCGCCGACTAAGTCTCCTCCGGCACGGCCGCGGCCAGCGCGTCCAGGGCGTTGCGGACCCAGGGCTTGGCGTGTTCGCCTCTTGGTTGCTCAGTTGCGCCAACGGCCTGAGCAAGTGTCGCTGGGGTCGCGCAGAGCGAGCCCCCGGATGAGCCTGCTGGGGGCAGCCTGCGCCTGACCGCCAGCCACGCACGCGTGCGCCAGAAGAACCTGCCACGCACGCCTGGATGGCCTCGTTGACACCCGGTAATCAGCGTGGTAAGGTTGATGGTTTCTCTGGAAACGCCGCGGGCATCAGGCCAACGGCCGGTCCGGCGGGGGATTAGCTCAGTTGGGAGAGCGTCTGGCTGGCAGCCAGAAGGTCATCGGTTCAAGTCCGTTATCCTCCACAACGCAAGGCCCGACGTAGCAATGAGTTACGTCGGGCCGTTTTGTTGGCCCGGGCTGGCAGAAACAAGGGGGGCCACCTGGGGGCCAGTTCTCGGCGTTCGCCCCGAAGGCCCGCCTCTGCAGAAACTCAGCCCGCTGGTTGATTCTCGGGCTTCCGCGGGCGAGAATAGAATGACGGGGCAGGGGCACGGAGGCTCACCGATCCAGGCGGAAAGTGGGCTTGGCCGATGGAGGGAAAGGCCCTATAAACCCACTCCATAGGGGACCGGCTTTCGGTGAGTCCAATGGGCGACGGGCTTTCTTTTCTCAGCGAACAGTTCGGGCTATGCGAGTCTCACGCCCAAGCGTTGGAGACCTGGAAGATAGAACATGAAACGGCCATGGCGTGCGCCCAACTTGAAGACACCATTGAACTGATGCTCTCCATGCTTCGGAGTCTGCGGAGGCACAATGAGCGTTGGGCCGCCCACGTGCAAGACGTTCCGGGGGGGTTCTCTTGGGACACCGTCCGGAAGTTCGCCGAGTTGTATCGCCAGTGGCACCGATTAAGCCAACGCGTGCTGGACGCAGTTGGCTTATGCGAAGCGGAAGGTTTCGTGGTCCAGGGTGCCGACCAGTTGCGCGAGGAGTCTCGGCAGGTCGCGCTTATGTCCCTCGATACGGATCGGGTCCGCCGGTCGATCGAATCCTTGGAAGAGGGCCGCGGCATCCCCTTCGCGCAGGCGATGGATGAGCTACGAGATCATCTTCGGTGAGGGTGGCCCTGGATCGGGTCAGTCGCCTCGCGCCTGCCGAAGTGCTTGACGAGCTAGAGGCGGCATTGCGACGGTTGGCGGCTGATCCGCTTGCCCATGGTCGCCCGGCGGCGTTCCCTTATCCCCCGCGCGGCCAGATGTATCCGTTCCACTGCGACGTGGCAGGGAAACGATGGCACTTCGTGGCCTTCTTCTACTTCAGCGAAGACGAAACCGCCTTGCGCGTCTTTGATGTCGCCGTCAGCGATTAGGCTACTTTCGGACGCGCCGGTCGGGCCGGTGGACACCAGTCATCCGCGCGGCGGCCGATGCACCTGCGATTCCCGGCGGCCGCTATCTCTGACAGGCGGGACTGCCAAATGCCCACCTGGAAAGCTGCTTTCCCTTTTCGGTTGTTAAGAATCGGCGCTCAGCGGCGGAATGCGGTTGGGGCTGCTCGTGGACATCCGTGCTTCCGGGTGCGAAGATACTCTGCATGCGCTCTTTCGGTTCCGGACCCACCCAACCTGGGAGGGGCATTCTTGGAGAAATCCTCCCGAATCTCCGGGTTTCTTAGGGGGGCGCCCACCTATTGACTTGACTTCCCTGGGCCGCACATTCAGACTGATGGCAACGCAGTTAGGCTGAGTCTGGCGTGGACTGGACCTTGAACGGCTACCTGTTTTGAAAGGCGCGAGCTATGCATCGACTTCACTCTTCCGCGTCGTGGGTATCGTTGAGACTTTTTTCCACAGCCAGCGTTCTGGCCCTTCTCTCCTTGGCGCCGTCTTCGATGCATGGCGCTCTCATCGCCCGGTGGAGCTTTGATGAGCCCGAGGGTGCGACTGCTTTCGCAAGCGTGGGCACAATAAATGGCACTTTGTTGGGCAACGCGACGTTCGTTCCGTCAGGTGGAGTCAGCGCTGGCGCCGTTCACAGCGATCCGGGCTCGGGCGTAAGCATGGGAGACAACTTCATGTTCGACGGCACGGGGAGTTTCTCCCTTCAAGCCTGGATTAAGGTAGATGAACCAGGCACGGAGGAACCGATGGTGGTGATCTGGAAGCATCAGCCCGGCTCCTATAATGGCTATTTCCTGAATGTGAATTGGATGGCGAACTACCAACAGACTAACAAGGCAAACTTCTATTCTTCTGGCAACACGATCGCTTCCGATACGATTGTCAACGACGGCCAATGGCATCAATTGGTCGCAGTCTATGCTGCTTCCGTCAATACGAGCATCTACGTCGATGGTCTGCTTCAGAGCGCCCATGCATCCGCGGGAGGTATTGGTGCGAACCTTGCGCCCTTCGGCGTTGGAGGTGGGTTCCGAGGCCTAATTGACGAGGTTCGAGTGTACGACAACGCCCTAAGCGCCGACGAGGTGCAAGCACTCTATCGGAACCCCGGCGGCGCTGTGCCCGAGCCCTCCACCATGGCCGTCTGGTCTTTACTCGGCGCGCTCGGTATCACGGTCGGCTGGTGGCGACGGAGACGGGCAGCGTAGCGACAATCGCTTCGGCGTTCTCATACCAGAGCCGTCGGGCTTCCGGCGGCTCCTTCTCACTTCTTGGCCCGAGCCCAGCCACCGGGAGCCCCTGTTTCTGACAGGTGGCCCCGTCGAATACACCCCCCTGCGGATGTATTTTAGAATCCCAGCCTGCAAAATTCCGTTCCGGGGTGTCAGGAATGGGGGTCGAGCGGCGGAGTAAGACGGAAGGTCCTCTTCTTCCGCCGGGGTCGCTTGCAGGGGGACAAGACCATGAAACGCTGGACGGTTGGATTCGCGCTCCTCGTGGTGCTGGTTGGTGTCGGGCAGGCACAAGCCGGATTGAAGATCTACTGGACCGATAGTCAGGCCGAAGGTGGCAGTCTAGACAAAGTCCAACGTGCCAACTTGGACGGATCTGACGTAGAGGATCTTGTTGTGTCAACGGAATCGCGACACTTCGACGGCCTTGTGGTAAGTCCCACCCAAGGTAAGGTCTATTGGACTGACTATTGGCCACCGGAATGCAGGATTTGGCGTGCCGACTTGGATGGTTCGAATGTCGAGTATTCTCCTCTATATTGGAGCGTGATGCACGGTATCGCTTTGGATGTCCCAAATAATTACCTGTATTACATGCGCAGCGCTATATTTCGAGCGGATTTGGACAATCCCTATCCCACGGGCTGGTCTTTGGTTATGAGGCCAGGGGCTCCCGAATTCATCGATCTGGCCTTGGATACAACTCACGGAGAGATGTATTGGACAGAGGCGAGCTCGCTCGGCTCGGACCCAAGAGGTGTCATTTGGCGAGCAGGCTTAGATGGGTCAAACGTCGAACAGGTTCTCACAACACCGGGAACTCCTCTTGGAATCGCCCTGCACCTTGCATCGGACCAAATGTACTGGGTTGAAGCCAATTATGGTGTCAATGGCATTTGGCGAGCGGACTTGAACGGCAACAACCGTGAAATGATCTTGGCCGTGGACTGCCCCTGGGAAATCGCGCTGGACCTTGACAATGGGAAGATTTACTATAGCAACAATGACTATAGCAACCAGGCGTCAATTAGCCGAGCGGACCTGAACGGTTCAAACGTCGAGATGATTGTCTCCGGGATAGGCTCCGTTAGAGGTCTAGCTCTAGGACCCGCCGACTACGAAGGTCCGCCAGTGCCCCGGTGGCCTTCACCCGAAGCCAACGTCATCCCCGAACCCTCCACCTTTATCATCTGGTCCCTGCTCGGAACTCTCGGCATCATCGTCGGCTGGTGGCGACGGAGGAGGGAAGCAGCGTCGGCTTGACAACCGTCCGCTGTCAAGGGAGCCTCAGGGATGGGTGCGTACGATTGTTCCGTAAGATCAAATTCCTATCGGTAAATCCCTATCAGTCGAAGGAGGGAATCACAATGGTCCGTGGCAGACTTGGGTTACTGGCAAGAGTGCCCGTGTTGCTGAGTTTGGTGGCTTGGGGTACCTCCAGGTGCGAGGCGGCGGCAGTGCAATGGAGTGGCAACGGTCACTGGTACGAAGCTGTGTATGTCGGGGACCATGGCATAAACTGGACGGCAGCCCAGAACGCGGCCGCCACGAAGGGCGGGTATCTGGCATCGATAACCTCCGCTGCCGAGAACGACTTTGTTTTCAGCCTTGTGGAGGAAGACAAGTACTGGGGCGACGGGGCAACCAGGGGCCCCTGGTTGGGAGGGTACCAGACTGACGCGACCAAGCTGGCGGACGGGTGGGATTGGACCGGCGGGGAACCCTGGGCATATACCAACTGGGCAGGCGGTGAACCCAATGACTCGCCCATCTTGTCCGACCGGCTGCAGTTCATGGGCTATCTTGGCTGGAGGGTCGGTTCATGGAATGACGTGTGTGATGACCTGACGTCTGCTGGTGGTATCGATAACCCCTATGGCTACGTCATTGAGTCCATTCCCGAGCCGGCCACCCTCATCCTCTTGACCATGGGTGCCGTTGCGCTGCTCGCCTACGTCTGGCAGAAACGCGGGCAGGCTGCCCGTGCGGCATAGAGGGCAAGGCATCCTACGCGCGATACGATTCGACGTGAGGTGAGAACGATGCCTGGGAAGAGATGTTTTGTAGCGGTAGGACTTGCGGCTGGCGCTCTGTTGTGGACGTTGTCACCCAGCGGCTTCGCCGCCGTGGTGTTCGAGGCGGTAGAGACCCAGCCGCACCGCTGGACTGTTACTGTCCTGTCCGACGCGGAACTGGCCGGTATCGGCGTGGGCATCGTGCGGCCGACGGATGACCACGTCTATGTACTCGATAAAGAGACCGGGCTGGTAACCTTCCACGACGGCGCGCACGGCCAGATCCCGCCGCCCGCAGAAGGCGGACCGCACGCCGATTACAGCCATGGGAGCGGCGATCCTCCGACCGGAGGGGGAGGGGGAGGAGGAGGAGGAGGAGGAGGAGGAGGAGGACCAGACGTTGGCCCCGGTCAGGGCGGCTGGCCGCCCGGGAACGGCGTCAGCGTGTTCTACCTCTATTTTTACCCCTACCCGACCCTGCCTCCGGAGAGTCCGCCCCCGCTGATCCAGCCGGGCCAAGTCCTGCAACTGTTCCGGCTGGACGGTGATCTGCTGAGTCTCACGCTGTACGGGGTGCAGGAGACCTTCGATAGACGGCCGCTGGTGGTGTTCCCGTCAGGTGATGCCTACACGGGCGAGGTGCAGGTGTCTGTCAACCGCATCCCCGAACCTTCCACGCTCATCATCTGGTCCCTGCTCGCAGCCCTGGGCATCACCGTCGGCTGGTGGCGACGCAGAAGCCAGGGCGGCTGAACCAGACGCGACCTTCCCGATCGTGAACAACAAGACAGCCATCGGGTTTCCGGTCGCCCGCTTGCCCTGAAAACGCCGCTGCTTTCCCTCCCAAGCGATCGCGTCTGCCGGAAAGCGCGCGGTCCGGCGGCCAGCCATCACGGGCAGTATCGTGTCGGCCATTAAGCCAATCCCGATACCCCTCACCCCCGGCCCCTCTCCCCGCAAGCGGGGCGAGGGGAGAATGTTCTCGGGATGGGCAGTAATTGTCTCGCTGGGGGGAGACTCTCACCGCAAGCGGGGCGAGGGGAGAGTGTTTTTGGGGTAGGCAGCAATTGTGTCGCTGGGCGGAGACTCTCCCGGCCGTATCCCAAACTTCGTGCTTACATTTCCTTCCGCGGCATGTTAAGCAGGAAGGGGTCCAATGACGGTGACTGCGGGGCGAATCTCTTGGTCCGGGTGCCGCGGAGGTGTGTCATGAGACGGTTCTTCTGGGCAGTGGCTGTCTGGCTTGCGATTCTCGCTTTGGGGCAGACCTCCGCCCTGGGCGCGCAG
>Ga0315277_10008965_pt1 | contig 12820 bp, 12 predicted proteins | sample YL17G05_15_MG_FD_203695 | JGI IMG/M metagenome (GOLD analysis project Ga0315277, IMG submission 203695) | Sediment microbial communities from Yellowstone Lake, YNP, Wyoming, USA - YL17G05_15 | ecosystem: Environmental > Aquatic > Freshwater > Lake > Sediment | place: USA: Wyoming | collected... | reverse complement strand
GCTCTACGGCGTGCTGTCGCAGGCGGCCGATTCGCTCTCGGCGGCGCGGCCCGGCGCGCGCTCGGAGACGCTGTCGATCTACATCAAGCGGCTCGAGAAGCTCGAGGAGCTCGCGAAGTCGTTCCGGGGCATCGAGAAGGCGTACGCGATGCAGGCCGGGCGCGAGATCCGCGTGCTCGTCGAGCCGGACCGCATCACCGATGACGAGGCGCTCGTGCTCGCGCGCCAGCTCTCAAAAAAGATCGAGGACGAGCTCGAGTATCCCGGCCAGATCAAGGTGACGGTGATCCGCGAGACGCGCGCCGTCGAGTACGCGCGATGAGCGCGGCGGGAGCCGAGCGGTGATGCGGATCTTGTGCATCGGCGATATCGTCGGCCGGCCCGGCCGGGAGGCGGTGACGCGGCTCGTCGGCATGCTGCGGCAGGAGCGGGGCGTCGAGTGCGTCGTCGCCAACGCGGAAAACGCCGCGGGCGGCTCGGGGATCACGGGGAGCATCGTGCGCGAGCTGCTCGCCGCCGGCGTCGACGCGATCACGCTCGGCGACCATGCGTGGAAGCAGCGCGACGTGTTCGAGGCGTTCGGGGAGTTCTCGACGCTGCTCCGGCCGGCCAACTACCCGTCGGAAGCGCCGGGGCGGGGCGCGTGCCTCGTCGAGCTCGAGGGGGGCGTTCGGGTCGGCGTCGTCAATCTCGTCGGCCGGATCTTCATGGATCCGAGCGAGTGCCCGTTCAAGGCCGCCGACAGGGCGGTGGCGGAGCTCAGCCGCTCGACGCGGCTCATCGTCGTTGACATGCACGGCGAGGCGACGAGCGAGAAGGTGGCCATGGGCCGCTACCTCGACGGGCGCGTGAGCGTCGTCTTCGGGACGCACACGCACGTTCCGACTGCCGACGAGACGGTGCTTGCGAACGGGACGGCCTACATTACGGACGTCGGCATGACGGGCCCGCACGACTCGGTGCTCGGCCGGGAGGTGAAGCCGGTACTCAAGAAGCTCACGACGGGCGTGCCGGCGAAGTTCGAGGTCGCCACGGGCGACGTGCGGCTCTCGGGCGCGCTTGTGACCGTCGACGAGCAGACGGGCCTCGCGACGGCCATCGAGCGCATCCAGGTGCGGCTCGACGCGGAGGGGCGGCGTTGACGGCGACGGAGCGAGAGGCCGAACACGTCTTCACGGTCTCGGAGCTGACGCGCGGGATCAAGGTCCTGCTCGAGGCGCGCTATCCGATCGTGTGGCTCGAGGGCGAGGTCTCGAACTACCGCGCCTCGCCGGCGGGCCACCGCTACTTCACGCTCAAGGACGAGTTCGCGCAGATCAGCGCGGTGATGTTCAAGGCGACGCGGGCGCCGAGCGGCTTCCGGTTTGCCGACGGGATGAAGGTCGTCGTCCAGGGCGCGCTCGGCGTCTACGAGCCGCGCGGCGCGTACCAGATCATCGTCAAGCGGATCGAGGAGCGCGGCGTCGGCGCGCTCCAGCTCGCGTTCGAGCGGCTCAAGCGCAAGCTCTACGACGAGGGGCTGTTCGACGAGGCGCACAAGGTGCCGGTCCCGATGCTGCCCGAGCGGATCGGGGTGGTGACCTCGCCGACGGGCGCGGCGATCCGCGACATCCTCAACGTGCTCGAGCGCCGGTTCGCCGAGGTCCACCTGACGCTCGTGCCGGTGCCCGTGCAGGGCGCGGCAGCGGCGGGCGAGATCGTCGAGGCGCTCGATCTGCTCAACCGGCTCGACATGGTTGACGTGATCATTCTCACGCGCGGCGGCGGGAGCCTCGAGGACCTCTGGCCGTTCAACGAGGAGGCGGTGGCGCGCGCGATCTACCGGTCGCGCATCCCGGTCATCTCGGCCGTCGGGCACGAGATCGACTGGACGATCAGCGACTTCGTGGCCGACCTGCGCGTGCCGACGCCGTCGGCGGCCGCCGAGCTCGTGATCGGGCGCAAGGCCGAGCTGCTCGAAAGGGTTGGCATTCTCAAGGGGAAGCTCTACACTTCCGTCGTGGGCCGCGTGGGCGAGTTGGCGCGGCGCCTCGAGGTCGCGCGGAAAAGCTACGTCTTCAGGGAACCGGCGGGCCTGGTGCGGCAGTATCAACAACGGGTGGATGACGCAGTGGAGCGCATGGCGCTGCACGCGCGCCACCAGATCGCCCGGCTGGGCGACCGGACGCGCGAATACGCCGGACGGCTCAGTGCGCTCAACCCGCTGGCCGTGCTCGCGCGCGGCTACAGCGTGACGACGCACGAAGCGAGCGGCGCGCTGGTGACCGATGCCGCCGCACTCGGCCAAGGCGATCGCGTGCGCACGCGCGTCCATCGCGGCTCGTTCACGTCCGAGGTCACGGAGACCAACGCCGATCCGGCGGACGAGGCCGATCCGGCGGACGAGGCCGATCCGGCGGACGACGCCGGTTGAGACCATGGCGAAGTTTGATTTCGAGAAGTCGCTGGCGAAGCTCGAGCAGATCGTCGCCGAGATGGAAAGCGCCGAGCTGAAGCTTGACGAGATGCTGGCGAAGTTCAAGGAAGGGATGACGCTTGCCGAGGCGTGCACGAAGCGCCTCAACGAGGCCGAGCGCGCGATCGAGATGCTCGTGAAGACCGAGAACGGCCGCGTCGAGACGCGCCCGTTTCCCGAGGGCGCCGAGGCGATCGAGGCTCAGCCGCAGGGCGCCGAGTCGGACGACGACGACAACGGCGACGACGGGCCCGACGGGGAGCTGCCGTTCTGAGCCGTGCGGGCCGCGGCGGCGCAGGAAGGGACCAGGACACCATGTCTCGTTATCTTGACATGATTGACTCGCCTCGCGACCTGGCGAAGCTCCAGTTGGACCAGATCGAGGCGCTCGCGGCCGAGATCCGCGACGAGATCGTCCGTACCGTGTCGCGCACGGGTGGGCACCTCGCGTCGAACCTCGGCGTCGTCGAGCTGACGATCGCGCTCCACCGCACGTTCAACGCGCCGAACGACAAGATCGTCTGGGACGTGAGCCACCAGACGTACGCGCACAAGCTCATCACGGGGCGGCGCGAGCGGTTCCGCACGCTCCGGCAACACGGCGGCATGAGCGGGTTTGCCAAGCCCGAGGAGAGCGAGTACGACGCCTTCGGCGCGGGGCATGCGAGCACGGCGATCTCGGCGGCGCTCGGCCTGGCCGTGGCGCGCGACATGCGGGGCGGCAGCGAGAAGGTGATCGCCGTGATCGGCGACGGGGCGCTCACGGGCGGCACGGCGTTCGAGGCGCTCTACCAGGGGCACTCGGGGATCAAGGATTTCCTCGTCATCCTCAACGACAACAAGATGTCGATCTCGCCCAACGTCGGCGCGATCGCGCGCTACCTCAACCGCGTCATCGCGAGCCCGCTGTACAACCGGTTCAGCCGGGCGATCGACCGGTTGATCCTGCGGATTCCGAAGGCGGGCTTGCGGCTCGTGCGGTGGCGCTATCGCGTGCTCGAGAGCATCAAGGGCCTCCTCGTGCCGGGGCTGTTTTTCGAGGAGATGGGGTTCCGCTACTTCGGTCCCGTCGACGGGCACGACCTGCCGTTGCTCTTGCGGCTGCTCAAGGAGATCAGGAACGAGCGGCGGCCCGTGCTCCTCCACGTGCTCACGCGCAAGGGCAAGGGGTACGCGCCCGCCGAGCGCGAGCCGGAGATGTTCCACAGCGCGCCGAAGTTCGACCGGCAAACGGGCCGGCCCAAACCCGAGCGCACGCACCCGACGTACACCGAGGTGTTCGGGCAGACGCTGTGCGAGCGTGCCGAGCAGGACGAACGGATCGTGGCGATCACGGCGGCGATGACCACGGGCGTCGGGCTCGAGCCGTTTGCGGAGCGATTCCCCGGGCGGTTCCACGACGTGGGGATCGCCGAGGAGCACGCGGTGATCTTCGCCGCGGGGCTCGCCATGGCCGGCATGCGGCCGGTCGTGGCCGTCTACTCGACGTTTCTCCAGCGTGCCTATGACCAGATCCTGCACGACGTGTGCCTCCAGCGGCTGCCGGTGGTGTTCGCCATCGACCGCGCGGGGCTCGTCGGCGAGGACGGGCCGACGCACCACGGCGTCTTCGATATCTCGTACCTCGGCATGATGCCGAACATGACGCTGCTCGCCCCGAAAGACGAGCGCGAGCTGCGCGACATGCTCCACTTCGCGCTCCGGCACCACGGGCCGGTCGCCGTGCGGTATCCGCGCGGCGAGGGCGTGGGCGCGGACCTCGGGGCGCCGGTGGAGGCGATCGCTTACGGGCGCGGCGTCGTCGAGCGGCAGGGGCGGGACGTCGCGCTTCTCGCCGCGGGGTCGATGGTCGTGCCGGCGCTCGAGGCGGCCGAGCTGCTCGAGCAGGCGGGCATCTCGGCGATGGTGATCAACCCGCGTTTCCTCAAGCCGCTCGACGAGGAGCTGCTTGCGCTCGCGGCCTCGACGGGGCGGATCGTCACGCTCGAGGAGCACGTGCTGCGCGGCGGGTTCGGGAGCGCGGTGGCCGAGTGGCTTGGCGACCGGATGATGCGTTCGGTGGCCTGTTTGCGGATCGGGATCCCCGATGCGTTCGTCGAGCACGGGTCGCGCCGCGAGCTGCAGGAGCAGCTTGGGCTGACGCCGCGGGCAATTGCCGAGCGGGTCAAGGCGATCTGTGCGCCGCACACCTCGCCACAGGAGCGGACTTCGGACAAGGCACAGCCGTGAAGCTGGTCTCGATCGTAGCGAACACGACGAAGCCGGGGTGGCTCGAGCTGACGCGGCGGCTGCTCGATGCGCTCGACGAGCGCGGCGTGCGCGTGGCGATGCCGCACGAGACCGTGAAGGAGCACGGGCTGGCCGGCGGGCCGGTCGATCCGAAGGCCGAGCTGGGCGAGGGCGGGCTCGTCTTCTCGCTCGGCGGCGATGGGACGATGCTGAGCACGGTTCGGCGCGTCGGCAACTGCCGGGTCCCCGTGCTCGGGGTGAACATCGGCGGGCTCGGTTTCCTCGCCGAGTTCAGCGTGGACGAGCTGTTCGGTTCGCTCGACGCGTTGCTCGCGGGGACGTTTTCGGTGTCCGAGCGCATGATGCTCGACGTGACGGTCGAGCGGCAGGGCAAAGCGGTCGAGCGGCACCGGGCGCTCAACGAGATCGTGATTGACGCCGGGACGCCGGCGCGCATGGTGCGGCTCAGCGCGTTCGTCGGGAGCCGGTTCCTCACGCGCTACGAGGCGGACGGGCTGATCGTGGCGACGCCGACGGGCTCGACGGCGTACTCGCTGTCGGCGGGCGGGCCGATCATCCACCCGGACCTCGAGGTGATCCTGCTCACGCCGATCTGCGCGCACACGCTCACGGTGCGGCCGATCCTGCTGCCCGCCGAGCAGACCGTCTCGGTTGAGCTGGACGAGGACCGCGGCGGCGCCGGAGCGACGCTGGACGGACAAGTGGGAATTGCGCTCCGGGGCAAAGACGTTGTCAGGGTATCGAAGTCGGCCGAGTCGGTCCGGCTTGTGACGAACCCCGGCCGGACGTACCTGGACATCCTCAAAGACAAGCTTGGTTGGGGCGGCGCGCGCAATTCGTCGTAACCGCGCCACCGGCATGGCCGGTGGCGTAGCCGTTTCGGGAGGAGGAGGATGTACGAGCTGAAGATCCGCTACGACTGGTGCAAGAGCTGCGGCTACTGCATCGCGTCGTGCCCGCGCAAGGTGCTCGAGTTTGGCGACGAGCTTAATGCGCGCGGCGTGCACCCGGTCGTGGCGGCCCATCCCGAGCAGTGCAACGGGTGCCGGACGTGCGTGGTGATGTGTCCGGACGTGGTGATCGAGGTCTACAAGAATGGCACGGACTGAGAGCGGCGTGCGCGGGGAGCGCGCCCAAAGCGCGCGCTCCCACGACGAGCGGGTGCTCATGTGCGGCAACGAGGCGATGGCCGAGGCGGCCATCCGCGCCGGGTGCCGGTACTACTTCGGCTACCCGATCACGCCGCAGAACGAGGTGACCGCCTACATGGCGCAGCGCATGCCCGAGGTGGGCGGGGTGTTCCTCCAGTCGGAGAGCGAGCTCGCGGCGGTCAACATGGTGTTCGGCGCGGCGGCCGTCGGGGCGCGGGCGATGACAAGCTCGTCGAGCCCCGGGATCAGCCTCAAGCAGGAGGGGATCTCGTATCTCGCCGGGTGCGAGCTGCCGGCCGTGATCGCCAACGTGATGCGCGGCGGGCCGGGCCTGGGGAGCATCGGGCCGTCGCAGTCGGACTACTTCCAGGCGACGCGCGGCGGCGGCCACGGCGATTACCGCCACGTCGTGCTCGCGCCGGCGACGGTGCAGGAGCTCGTCGACCTGACGATCGAGGCGTTCGACGTCGCCGACCGCTACCGCAACCCCGTGCTCGTGCTCAGCGACGGCGTGCTGGGGCAGATGATGGAGCCGGTCGTGATCCCCGAGCATCCCGAGACGCACGAGCCGCCCAAGCCGTGGGCGCTCACGGGCTGCAAGGGGCGCGAGCCGAACTGGATCAAGTCGCTCTACCTCGACGTGAACGAGCTCGAGCGGCACAACGCGAAGCTCCAGGCAAAGTACGCGCAGATGGAGCGCGACGAGGTCCGCTACGACACGCTTCGGATCGAGGACGCCGACGTGGTGCTCGTCGCGTTCGGCATGGTGGCGCGCATCTGCCGGTCGGTCGTGCGCGTGCTGCGCGAGCGCGGGGTGCGGGCCGGGCTGTTCCGGCCGATCGCCGTGTGGCCGTTTCCGTACGAGGCGCTCCGGGCGACGCGCGGGCGCGCGCGCGTGTACCTCGTCGTCGAGATGAACGCCGGGCAGATGGTCGAGGACGTGCGGCTGGCGATCGAGGGCCGTCGGCCCGTCGAGTTCTACGGCCGCACGGGCGGGGTGGTCATGACGGTCGAGGAGGTCGTCGTCGAGGTCGAGAAGCTGCTCGCGAAGGAGGGCGTGTCGTGAGCGAGGCGGTCTACCAGATGCCGGAGAGCCTCAAGCACGTCGTGACGCATTACTGCGCCGGCTGCGGGCACGGGATCGTGCAGCGTCTGATCGGCGAGATCGTTGACGAGCTCGGCATCCGCGAGCGCACGGTGGGGATCGCGCCGGTGGGCTGCGCCGTGCTCGGCTACGATTACTTCAACTTCGACGTGAGCGAGGCGGCCCACGGGCGCACGCCGGCCGTGGCGACCGGCATGAAGCGCGCGCGGCCCGACCTCATTGTGTTCAGCTACCAGGGCGATGGGGACCTCGCCGCGATCGGCACGGCCGAGATCATCCACGCGGGCAACCGGGGCGAGAACATCACGGTCATCTTCGTCAACAACGGCGTCTACGGCATGACGGGCGGGCAGATGGCGCCCACGACGCTCGTGGGGCAGGTCACCAAGACGACGCCGCGCGGCCGGATGGTCGAGGACGTCGGCGCGCCGCTCAAGGTGCCCGAGATGCTCGCCGTGTGCGACCGGACGGCGTTTCTGGCCCGGTGTGCGCTCAACTCGCCCAAGCACATCCGCGACGCCAAGCGGGCGCTCAAGAAGGCCTTCCAGTACCAGGTCGACGGGAAAGGCTTCTCGCTCGTCGAGTTCCTCTCGCCGTGTCCGACCTACTGGGGCGTCGAGCCGCTCGAGGCGCTCAAGTGGATCGACGAGAAAGTGTTGCCGGAGTACCCGCTCGGGGTCATGAAGGACGCGCCCGCCCAGGCGGAAGGGGCCTGAGACCGCGGCCGGCCGACACTCACTGGAGACACGGGTAGCCTGCCCGCGTCACAACGGAGGCCGGCGGCGGCCCGAGGTTGCGCTTCCGCTGCGGGCCGCCGGGAGTGCATTTCCGGACGCTCAGTCAACCCCCTGCCGGCGCCGGGGACTGGCGTCAGCACTGGTCTCTGTCTTTGCTCTGGAATTCCCACTTCCTTCTTGACTCCTGGCGGCGATTGTGGTAACTTACGTCATGCGACCTGCGGAGGTAGGGGGGTGTTTGTCCGCCGGGCGAGCGCATGGGCTGTAAGTATCTGTGCCTGTGAGCGTTCAGCTTACGGGCTGTGCGTTAACCACTAACGTTTCCCTCACATTCAGAGGAGGTAGGGGGGTATGAGGAAAGTTCTGACAGTGATGGCAGTGGTGGTCATCGTGGCCATTGTCGGGCCGGTGGCGGCGCAGTGGATACCGCTTCCGGGCGACCCGGGGCTGTGGCCGTACGGCGACGGGCCGGTGCCTCCGCCGGTGCCGCCGTTGAACACCTACCGGCTGGCGAGCTGCGTGGGCTGGAACCCGCTGGAAGGCGAGGTCCAGATCTACTCGGTAGGCGGCAACCGGTTGGCGGACATTCCGGGGGGGCCTGGCGGGGGGCTGTACAACGGCAACCGGCAGAGCCGCTTCAGCATCTACTCGCCGACGTTCAACTCCTGGGTTTCGGCTGACGGGACGACGCCGGGCGGCCTCGTCGGCTACAACAACGGCGGCGGGGCTCTCGACCCGACCGTTGGCCAGGGCACGGGCTACGTGGTTGACCGGGGGGCCTACTTCAACGCGTTCGTCTATGTGTTTGGCGGTTACCCGCGGTGGGGCGGCCGGATGGACAGGTACGACATCGTCAACAACACCTGGACCTCGGTTGCGAAGGGTGACGATGACGGCCTGTACAACAACGGCGGCGGCAGCATCGTGGGCACGTCGTTCTGGAAGGTCGAGGTGGCAGGCGAGTTGATGGAGTACGACCTGCTGACGGACACGTTTGTTGACTACGACCTGATCACGGTTGGCTACCAGGGCAAGCCCATTCCGGGCCTGGTGAACCCGCAGATCTTCGCCGCGGCAGCGACCATCGGCAACAAGCTCTACATCGTGGATACCGATGCTGCGGCCGGGGCGCTGTACGAGATCGACCCGATCGCGGGGACGGTGGTTGCAAAGGCGTCGACGCCAACGCCGGTGCGCGAGGCGGGCTCGGTGGTCTGGAACGGCAGGCTGTACCTGTTCGGCGGCCGCACGGGTGCCGCGAACACGACGGCTACTACCTTGATCCAGGTCTATGATCCGGTGGGGAATGCGTGGTACAACACCACGGTCGCGCTGCCGAGCGCGAGGTCGGGTTTCCTCGCCGAGGTTGTCGGCGACACCCTGTACATCGGCAACGGCCTCGACAACAACGCGGCCCCCGGTGTCCTCAATGACCTGTGGACGATCAACATGAACCAGATCCAACTGATTCCTGAGCCGGGCACGCTGGCGGTGGTTGGGCTGGGGCTGTTGAGCCTCCTCGGTCTGAGGCGGGGGAAGAAGTAGTCCACGGCCACTACTGGCCAAGAGAAAGCTGGAGGCGGGAGCCGACGGGCTTCCGCCTCTTTCTTTGTGTCGAGATGCTCGGCGCGACGGTCAGATGTCTCAGCAGGGGCAGATTGCCGTGCGCCGTGAGAAGGATTGATGGCCGCGGGGCTGGGCCTGCTCGCTGACCGTCTGGTGGTCTGCAGGCTGCGCTTATCGGGCCGAGGGCGTAGGGCGTCGGGCACCGCGACATGAGACTGACAAGCGCGGGGGCCATGGGCTCCCGCCCTCGCTTCTGTACGGCCTCTGTTCCCCGGTCACTCCTGTCGTTCGGCTGCCCTCCTGATCTTGCGGGCGAGCTCCTTGGTTCCCTCGGGCGTTCGGGCTGGGTTCGTGGGAACGCCCACGGTCCGGCGGGCGAGGTCGAGGGTACGGGGGCACATGTCTTTGCTGTACTCGACGGCGAGATCGGGGGCCTGGAGCGGGTCGCGTGCGGGGTGGTGGGCGCCGCGCTTCTCCAGGATCGGGTCCCAGTTCGAGTAGAGGTGGCGGTCGCTGTTGATGACGTAGTAGGCGTCGATGCCTTCGGCCTGCATTCGTTCGGTGAAGGTCTTCGCCGCCTGCGCTGACTCGAACAGGAGCATGAGCTTGGTGGCGCAGTCGCCTTCGGCGTCGTTGACGCGGCTGAAGCGGAAGGCCGTGGCGTCGTGAAGCTCCTCGATGAGGAGCCGTTTTTCCGCGCGTAGCGCCTCGAGGATGCCGTCGAGCCGCCCGACCTGGACGCGCAGGATGGCTGAGAGGATCTCGCTGAGGCGGAAGTTCCAGCCGCAGAAAAACGGCGTCGTGATGCCCGAGGCGTAGTCGCGGAAGATGCAGGCGCTGTCGTGCTGGAGCAGCGCGCGTTCGTACACGGTCCGGTCGCTGGTCGTGAGCGCGCCGCCCTCGCCGGAGGTGATGATCTTCCAGTAGTTGAACGAGAACGCGCCGGCGTCGCCGATCGAGCCGAGGCGCTTGCCGTCGTAGGAGCCGCCGGCGGCCTGGGCCACGTCCTCGAGGATGCCCAGGCCGTGCTTCCTGGCGATTCGCATGACGGCGGCCATGTCGCACGGCAGGCCGTCCATATGGACCGGGATAATGGCGCGCGTTCTCGACGTGATCTTGCGCTCGACGTCGGCCGGATCGATCGTCATCGACTCGTCCACCTCGGCGATGACGGGCACGGCGCCGACGGCGAGCGGTGCCATGGCCGTGGCCATGAACGTGTAGCCGGGCACGATGACCTCGTCGCCCGGGCCGATGCCGAGGCCGACGAGGCCGCAGATGAGGGCGGCGGTGCCGCTCGTGACGGCGACGGTGTAGTCGGCGCCGATTTTGCTCGACCATTCTTCCTCGAAAAGCTCGCCCTGGCTCTTCTCTTTGCCGAGGTAGCGGAATATCCTGCGCGACTCAATGACGCGGGCTGCGGCGTCCGCCTCTTCCTTGCCGATGACGTACATGGCGTGCTCCTTTCAGCCTTCGTGATGCCCGCGTCTCTCGTCGTAGTACTGGGTGGCCGTCATGAAACGAATGCCGAGCTTTCTCGCGTGCTGGATGATGCCACGGAACCAAGCCCCTTTCCTTTCGAAGCCTTCTTCCGTGGCGCAGCCGTGATCGTGTGAGGCCATGCTCCAGGTGAGGCCCTGCGCGGCGACGCGGTCGGCGAACCGTTTCTGGTAGTCCGGGTAGGTTGGGTCGCGGCCGGGGCCCTCGAAGGCTTCCCAGTAGAAGTCGTCCTGGTAACCGTGGACCATCAGCTCGAGGATGCGGGGATAGCCCTGGATCTCGTAGAAGAAGGGCGGCCACTCGATCGGCACGGGGTTCGCATCGTGCTCGTCTCGGGCGAACGTGCGCAGGATCCGGAAGCCGTGGCGGTCGACGAGCTCGAGCAGGTCGGGCCGGTCGCCGAGGCCGCGGTAGTAGCCCCACGGCCCGGTGAGGGCGACGGCCTTCTTGCCGAGGACTCGCTCGAAGACGGCCTGGCAGCGCTCGAGGTCCCGCTCGATCTCATCGATTCTCCCGCCGGGGTCGTAGTACCAGTCGGTTTTGCCGTGGACCGTTCGCCCTGCGGGGACCTGCATCAGGACGGGCTTGAGCAGCACGTGATCGTAGGTGTGGGCCTGGAGCTCGATGAGGCCGCGAGGAGGCGGACCGCCGTCGGCCACGCGGCGAAACTCGTCGGGGAACGTCTCGAGCGTCTTGCCGGTGACGTACCATGTGACGGGGCACTCGAGGTCGCGGAACAGCTTGGAGGCGTGCCGGGCGAAGCCCCTCGAATCCTCGGACGCGCACTCGACGTCGATGCCGAAGAGAATGGTTGCGGGCATGGTGACCTCCACTGGCTTGTTGCCTCCACATTATGCCGAAAGCGGCCCGGACTTTCTCCGTAAAGGTTCCGATGGTAGGGGACCCCCAGCAACCTGTGGATCCGGCTGAGGTGGTTTCCCCTGGCAGGCGGGGCAGCTTCGGCCTTCGGGCCGTGCTCTCGTGGGGTGTTGCTCTGTTGGCCCGGCCTATCGACAAGGGCCTAAGGGACAGCAGGTTCGGGAGACGGCCTGGGCGAGGCTGGGCGGCCGGGCCGCGCCGCACACCGAGCGGCGGATGTAGTGCCTCCGCACGGTCGGTGCTCGATTCCGGGCGGTGGTGGGGGCGTTCGTGACACCCGTCAGAAAGAGTGCATTTCTGCCTGGCTGGCACAATCTGTTCTTGCAGGGAGGCATCCGAAGCGGTATAAAGTAGAGGATGTCCGTTGTCAGGGCGCACGTGAAGTGGGAGGCACAGGGATGAGAACCACTTATGTAGTCATCCTCATCCTGCTTGTCCTGGGGATCACCTTGCCTGCGTTGGGCGATGTGGTGGTGTTCCGGACCGGCGGGTACGAGGAGGTCACGATCACGAACGTGGCCCGGGATGCCATCACGGTGGCCGGGCCATACGGGGAGATGACGTATCCGTTCCCCAGCATCTACTGGTTCTGTCCGTCGTCGCAGGAGTACCCGGGGCTTGAGTACTACTGGGCCGGGGTGCGGCTGCTCGAGCTCCACAAGCCGAACGCCGCGTCGACGATGTTTGAGAAAGCCGGGGAACTCGACGAGCGGTACGCCGTGGCCGGCCGTCGGGCGGTGCACGACTACACGGCCATCGGTTCGAGCCGAGACGTGCCGGATGGGCGGGAGGTCTTCACGATCCAGTGCAAGCTGTGCGGCGGGACGGGGAAGCTGGAGCGGGACCTGCCGAAGATCTCGATGACGGACATGCCCAATCCGTACATCATCCAGGCCGCCTGAGGTGGCGGGGGCGGCGCGAGCCGTGGCGGCTCGCAACCTGGCCGGAGCGGCGGGAGCAGCGGGAGCAGCCGGAGCGGCGGGAGCTCTGGCGGGTCACGCACGGGCGCTACGTCGGTGACGCACGAGCAGGGAACCATCAAACTGAAGATGCTGTGCCCGGCATGTCAGGGACGGGGTGTTCGTGTGCTTCGCCTTGGGCCTGACGAGGGCATCTGCCCGACGTGCGGAGGCGCTGGGGCCGTTGCCGGCACCGGCAGCGCCGACAAGGCGTCGAG
>Ga0315277_10008964_pt1 | contig 12822 bp, 10 predicted proteins | sample YL17G05_15_MG_FD_203695 | JGI IMG/M metagenome (GOLD analysis project Ga0315277, IMG submission 203695) | Sediment microbial communities from Yellowstone Lake, YNP, Wyoming, USA - YL17G05_15 | ecosystem: Environmental > Aquatic > Freshwater > Lake > Sediment | place: USA: Wyoming | collected... | reverse complement strand
TCGGGTTATCCACAAGCTCCACCGGCACGACGGCGAAGGGCCTTTGAGGGCCCTCAAAAATATGCCGGTGGATTTGTGGATAACCCTTGTGCCCGAGAGCGAAAAAGGAAGGCGGCAAAAAAGTTAGATCTGAGGACACTTGACAGTTTTATACATAGCAGGCGCAAAGGGACACGCGTGTCCCGCAAACAATTCAATTATCAAAATGCTTGAAATGATGACTTTACCTATTCGATTTCCTCGATGGCAGCAGCCTTATCAATTCCTTCAACCTCCAGGGCGATCTCCTGAGCCCGATTGCGCAGTTGAACGCGGGTTTCAATAACGCTCCGGGTCTCATCGGCAATCCGTTTGCGAAGTCTCGTGTCTTTTGGAATCGGCAGGACCAATTCAAAGAGCCGCTTTCCCAAGGTGTCAATGATATCGCGAGTGAACTGTTTAGCCCGCATCTGTCGGCGCACGATTGGCGAGTTAAGCAGCGCCAATAAGAGATAGGGATCGAGTTTAGACTTGTCCAGAACTCGCAACTTATAGATGCCGCCGCAATACAGAATTTTTGTGTCGGATTCGGTCAGGATGCAGGAGGTCCCCACGAGGTAAGTCCCATCCCGGACAACAAAAATATCCTCCGGCTGAACATCCTGCTTGTTGGCCGCATAAATTTCCTCGCTCACATTCTGTTTAGGATCCCCCTTCAATTCCCAGTTGGAGATATCCGAGGTGCGCACAAAGGGGATAGAGCCGGTGCCATAGGCCATTTTACCGATCTCAATGCCGGTATTCCATTCCAGAATCCTGGATTTCACCAGATCGGATAGGGGAACGAGTTCATGAGTTTTCTCCAGGTTGCGTAAGACTTCCTCAATCTGGGGGTCGTAGTACTTGGCAATGAAAATATTATTACGAACCGCCGACATAGAGTGAATGAATCCAAGCCGGTTCCTTTCGGTAGGTTTTCCGTGATGAAAAATGTCAAGGTAACGAGCAGTAATCAGTGGAAGGTCATCAAGTAAAATAAGTTCCCCGGAGGCATTCTTTCGGACAGTCAGATTGCCTCGGGAATCGTGCCCGCACCATTTAGCGTCCGCCATAAAGATGGGCCAATCCTCGCCCTTTTTAGGACGAGTGTTTTCCAGAAAAAGGACGCAGGTCTTGGCATGGGTGCCGCCTTTGCCGCTGGTTTTGAAGAGCGCTTCGGGCATGGAGACAACTCCGCGAATCTTTACCCGGTCGCGCAAGTAGGTCACCACATACTCATAGGTCGGCATTCCAAAGACGGCTTCGGGCAGAACAATCCCCATCCGGCCGCCGGGCTTCAGGAGTTGCAGGCACCGTTCCAAAAACAGGATTTGGGGAGGCTGGTCTTCATGGAGTGTTGAGCTTTTCTCAAGGGCTTTGGTTTCCTTGTTTCGTATCCATTTGTAACCCAAGTCAAACTGCGACAAGACGGGCGCGCCCTTGATGACAATCTTCTTCCCGAAGGGCGGATTGGTCAAGACCAGATCGAAAGTTCCCAGGGTGATTTTTTCCCGCAGAGCCGAGGGCCAGTCCTCGGGACGCGCCAGCGCATTGGCGCAGAAGACCCCGCCGCGGCCATCGCCCACCAGAGCCATATATGCCTTGCAGACTTTGGAGAGAAAAGCATCCTTGTCCATGCCTCGGAAGAGTTCCATGGCGACCCGAACCTTCTCCTTGAACCGCTTGTCCGGCTTCCAGGCATTCTTGTCCGCTTTGGCTTCCACATGCCGCCAGACATGTTCAAGCGCACCGATCAAGAACCCGCCGGAGCCGCAAGCCGGGTCTATAATCCGCTCGCCGGGCTTGGAATCCAGGATTTCAACCATCATTTTGACCACATTCCGGGGCGTAAAAAATTGTCCCTCCGCGCCGCGCAAGGCCGGGCCGATAAAGACCTCAAAGGCGTCGCTGATGGCGTCCCGGTCAGCTTCAGTTATGCAGTAATTCTGGAGTTCGCCGACCACATAAAAAAGGCTGTCCGCGTCGAGTTTAATAACCGACTCGGTTTCAAAGACATCATCGTAATAGTCGGTTTTGACGCGGTGAAACAAATCAACCATCCGCTTCTGAACGGTTTCCGCATCTTCGCCAACCCCGGCGCGAAAAGTAACTGTTTCCTCGGACGCCGTATCCTGCTCGTCAAGAATCTTGCAAAACAAGATATTGATGATCTCCTGCGCCAGCGCCTCGTCGCGGGTGATGCCGGTGGTCATTCCTGCCAGATGATTGCGCAGGTCGCGGAACACGGCCCTGAGATTGGATGGCTTTTTCAGATCCTTGCGTTTGAACAAACCGATGTCTTCGATCCGCTGGCCGTGACGGGGGATGTTGGGAAGGGGGAGATAGATCCGCGAGCCGTCTTTTTTGTGAACCTTGCGCAAGTATTCGTGCTCATCGCCATTGAACCAGACCCCTACCTCGGCGGCGGACATGTCGAGGTAAAGTTTAAGTTGCGCAACCCCATCCTTGCGGCTTTTCTGCTTGCACTCCACCACCAGGAACAGGTTGTCCTCGGTCTTCTTTGCGGACTTGAAGACAGCAATATCCACAGGATAGGACTTCTCTTCATCAGATGGATGCTTGCGAACCCGGTGCTGGGGATGAGTTTGGATATGTTCCTTCGGATAGCCGTAATCTTCCACCAGACGGCGAGCAAAAACCTGAACGGCCTCGGTCTCCTCGGGCGTAGCCTTGACAGGCTTACCAGAGATGTAATCCAGAATATACCCAGGCTTCAACTCAGCCGAACTTTTACCCCCGTTTTCCGTAACCTTTTTTCTTATCATCCGCGTTTTCCTTTTCCTGGTGTCTTTCCACCAAGTTTTTAATGCCTATACCCAATTTTCCCCAAAAATACGGACAATCTCAAATGTAGTGTTTTATCAAATGCATAATTCCGTACACTTTTAATAACCCCTGAACAATGCCACGACAATGCCCATGATCCTCACTTGCTCTTCCCCGGCCACAATGGTTTTGTAAGCGGGATTGGCCGGGATCAACTCTATCCTCGCGCCGCTCCGGCGATATCTCTTCACCGTGGCCTCCCCCTCCACCAGCGCCACCACCACTTCCCCGTTCTCCGCGGCATCCTGCTTCCGAACCACAATCACATCCCGATCCAGAATCCCCTCTCCGGCCATTGATTCCCCGCGCACCCGCAAGGCAAAATGATTCTCCGGGTCAAAAATCCCGCTCGGGAGCTCCATCGGCTCCGGCGCTTCATAAGATTCAACCGGGAAGCCCGCCTGAACCTCGCCCAGGAGCAAAAGAACCGGAGGCTGATTCAAAAGCTCAAGCGCCCGCTTCTGGTTGCCCCAGGATGAGCGCAGATAACCCTTGGCGGAAAGCTGATGCAGGTGATAGGAAACCGTGTTCAGGCTGTTCAGGCCCAGCCCCTCCCGGATCTCCTCATAGCTCGGCGCGTATCCCTTGCGCGCGATAAACCGCCGGAGCCATTCATAAACCTGCTTTTGCTTCTTGCTCAGCATCTGAATTTATTATAATAGAAAGTTTATAGAAAGTCAAGGGAAAAAAAACATCCTGATCTTTCTGGTTCCGGGTTCCGGGTTGCGCGTTTCCGGGGTCTGTTTCTTGTGAACCGTGGACCGTGCGCCTTGACTTAGTATTTTGACCGCCTCAATGTGACGGTTTAATTTCTATAACTGTTTTCATAACCCGAATCGTAGCGGCGTGATTTATCACGCCCTTCTTTGAGGGCGCAATAAATTGCGCCCCTACAAAACCGACAAAATAATGCGGTCAAAATATTAGTGCTGAGAGAGCAAATCGGCTTTGGCGGGCAGAGAAAATATGTCATCGTATTTGCGGACCGAAGCACTAAGGAGAAAGGATCAGCAGGCTCCGGGCATTCTTCTTGACCTGATCCTCGTCCATTACCGCATTGATATATTTCCCCTCATACCAGACTTGATGCAGATCCCGGTAATGCGGGTCCAGCCATTGGCCGGACTCGGAGCCGTCAATCACCATCAGGGCCTGATCCGGCTTGCCCAGGTCCATAATATGGCGGAGCACCGGACCTTCTGCGGTGGTGAACGGATTTTTGGCGTTATGATAGAAGGACGCATTGCGCACGGTCTGGTCTGCGCCCGGATGAGGGAGCGGTCCGATATTGAAATCCTTGAACGGGCCGATTCCAAGCGGATGCGCAAAAGTAATGGTATGCAGTTTTCCCCATTGCCATCCGGCAGGGTCTTTGCCGTAATTCTTCTCCAGCCAGGCAACTGCGTCCGCCAAAGATTTGACCAAGAGGTCATCCAGATCCTCCACCTTGTCCGCGGTGGTCTTGTCGTCAAAAAATTCGCTTTTGCCATCAGCCATCCAGGATTGCAGGATGACGGTGAAGAGCCGGTTTCCGAGGAACACTTTATAAAAGTCCTCGGGAAACTCGTCCTTCAAGGCGTTCTCATAGAAGAACCACATTGTAGAATAATAAATACTGGTGGCAACGCTGTCGGTGGAGGTCTGGAAATCCCATTTTTTCAAATAGTCCGCGGCTTGTTTGATAGAAGTGTCTGCGACACCTTTTTTCTCAATCGCCTTCACAATCATCGGCGCGAACATCTCGCCCTCTTTTGAATAAATGTCATTCTGGATTTTGATCATTTTCTCCACATCCAGGGGCTGGCTGGTCTGGAGCAGTTCCTCAATCCGAGCCGCGCGCCAGCCGTATCCGTAATTTGAGCCGAAGGTATAAGGATACCATTGCATATCCACCACGCGGTTGTTGGCGGTGGCGATGTATCCGCGGTCCGGGTCTTTGAGATAGGGAAGCTCAAACAGGGGGATGAAGCCGGTCCATTCATACTCTCCGGTCCAGCCCGGCACCGGCATCAGTCCCCGGCCCTTGGAGCGGATCGGCACCAGTCCTCCGGGCAGGTATTCAATATGGCCGTCCGCGTCCGCGGCCAGCCAGCTCTGGTTCGGAACCACAATGGAGTCCACCGCCTTTTCAAAATCCTTGACCGACTCGCCTTTCATCAAGATGTTATACATCGCGGCGATGTTCATCAGCTGGATGGGTTTTTCGCGATGAAGCTGATCAAACTTTGCCAGAAACTCGTCAACGGTTTTGCTCTCCACGAGCGCGTTGAACCCTCTCAAGTCCCGTCCCAGGTCCCAGCCGGTCCAGCGCAGGGCAAAGGGCGGAGCGTTCTTTCCGATCTCGCCCAGGGTTTCATTCAAAATCGGGCCGTGGATGCTCTGCCGGACCTTGATCTTTTTGATCTGATATTTATCCGAGAATCCGACCCGGACTTTAATCTCTTCCTCGCGCTCCACAAAATTCCTCCACTCGCCCTTGTAAAGATACTGATCCGGATTTTGCGGATTGACCTTCTCAATGAAAATATCCTGGACATCGGCGCGGGTGGTGGTTGCGGCCCAGGCGAGTTTTCTGGTATGGCCGAGCGCGAGATAAGGCGTTCCGGGAAACGCCACTCCGAAGGTGTCAAATCCCGCGCCCTTGACGCGCATCAGGTAAAACAGGCTCGGCTCCATATGGGAAAGATGCGGGTCATTGCAGAGGATGGCAAAGCCGTCTTTGGTCAACTTGCCCATCACGGCCCAGTTATTGGACGCGAGCGGCAAGGTGAAACCTGCGGCATCGCGGATTTGTTTCTCCAGTTCAAGAAGCGCGAGCGCGACTTTGGCGTCGCTGGTTTCATAATCCGCGGGGGTGGGCGTGCCTTCCCGGAGATCCTCCGCCGGGTCCTTGAGTCTGTTCTTGAGCAGTTCCGGCGGTACAATGGTTGGCCCCAGTTCAGTCTGGAAGGGGGCCAGTTTCCAGACCATCTCATAGCCGTATAGATTCATCACCGTATAGCGGAACAGTTCTTCGTAATAGTTTGACCCCAACATAGTTCCGATAAACAAGCCGAAACTCAAGACATCCGCGACCCGGAAATCCTCGGGCGTGTAATTCAAGACCTGAAGCTCAACCGGAAGCGTATCCGGATGAGTCTTGAGATAAGTGTTTACTCCGTCGCAATAGGCCTGCACTTGCGCAACGATCTCCGGCGAATACTTTTTGCCCAGCGCCTCGCCGATCTCTCCGATATATTTAAGTCCCCAGACCCGCTGATGAAGGTCGTATTCCAAAGGCTTGAAGCCGGCCCCGCCGAGGTTGAGCGAAATTGGAAGGTCGCCGAGAATCTCCGTGAGCCGGCCCTCGGCCATTGCCCGGAGCAAAACCATTTCAAACAGCCGGTCCTGGGCCTGGATATAGCCGATGGCAAAAAAGAGGTCGTGCTCATTATCCGCGAATATTTGAGGAACTCCATATTCATCAAAATATACCTCAACCTTGTCTTTTAGTTCCGGGATTTTTATTGTGCCCTGGCGAACCGCGACCGTGGGATTCTTTTGGTATTGATAAAACTTTCCCAGACAGCCGCTCCCAAAGAGCCCGAAAGAAATTAGCGCAACGCAAAAAAGATTTTTTCCCATTTTTCCCCCTTCTATAAATCTACTGACACAGTTATGGTTCCAGCACTAACACACTTTTGGCATTCTTTTTCACCTGATCCTCATCCATTACCGCCTGAACATATTTCCCCTGGTACCATAGTTTGTGCAGATCCGAGTAATGCGGATCCAGGTATTGGCCGGATTCAGATCCGTCAATCACCATCAGCGACTCGTCAACCTTGCCCAGGTCAACGATATGCCGGAACGAGGGGCCATGCACATCAATGAAGGGATTTTTTCCCCGGCCAACGGTATAGCCTGCTTTCACCGTATTGTCCGCGCCGGGTTGAGGCAATGGCCCATAAGTCAATGCCTTCATCGGCCCGATCCCCAGCGGATGCGCAAAGGTGACCGTGTGCAATTTCCCCCATTGCCATTGGGTCAGATCTTTGCCGAATTTTTTGGTCAGCCATTCAACCGCTTGGTCCAGCGCATAAACCATCGCGTCATTCATATCCCGGGCTTTTGACTCCCCGCGGCGGGCCTGGAAAAAAGTTTCATCGCCGGCCGCCATCCATCTCTGGAGCATATAAATCAAGCCCGGGCTGGAAAGATATGCCTGATAAAATTCCGGCTCAAAATATCCCTGGAGCACGGTGCTTAATAGCTGATTCATGGTTGCGTAATAAATACTTGCGCCGATGCTGTCGGAGCCGGTTTGATAATCCCATTTCCTGAGATATTCAGCCGCTTGCTTCAGCCGCGGGTCATCGATCCCTTTTTTCTCAATGGCTTTGACGATCAGGGGCGCCAGGGTTTCGCCTTCCTTGGAGTAAATGTCGTTCTGGATGATCTTCATCTTCTCAATATCCAGCGGTTTCATTTTCTGAATCAATTCCTCAATCCTTGCCGCGCGCCATCCATTGGACATAAAATTGCTGGCAAAAGTGTAAGGATACCATTCCAGGTCCACTACCGTATTGTTGGCGCTGACGATCCATCCCCGGTCCGGGTCCGTGATGCTGGGCAACTCGGAGGTGGGAATAAAGCCGGTCCATTCATATTCTCCGTTCCATCCCGGCACCGGCACCATTCCTCTGCCCTTGGCGCGGACCGGGACAAATCCGCCCGCGAGATAAGCAATGTGTCCGGCGGCGTCCGCGGCCATAAAGTTTTGGCTGGGAGCGATGATGTAATCCATGGCGTTTTTAAAATCTGCCACTGACTGTCCCTTCATCAGGAGGTTGTAGGCGGCCGTGACATCCGTCATCTGGATCGGTTTTTCCTGGTTGAGCCGTTCCAGTTTTTCCATTACCTCATCCACCCCTTTGCTGGCGACCACGGCATTGAACCCGCGCAGGTCTCTTGAGAAATCCCAGCCGACCCAGCGGAGCGCCAGGGGCGGGGTGTTTTTGGGGAAGTTGCCCAGCAGGGAATTGATGATCGGGCCGTGAATGCTCTGCCGGACTTTGATTTTTTTCTCCCGGTATTGGTTGCTGAAGCCGATCCGGATTTTAAGGGTTTCTTCCCGCTCCACGAAATCTTTCCACTGCCCTCGGTATTGATACTGGTTGGAATTTTCGGGATTGACTTTTTCAACATAGACATCCTGCACATCCGCCTCGGTGTTGGTAACGGCCCAGGCAAGTTTTCTGGTGTGTCCGAAGATAATATAGGGAATGCCGGGAAGGGTAAATCCAAAGCTGTCAAATCCCGCTCCTTTTACGCGCATAAGATAGCCGATGGACGGCTGCATATGCGGCAGGTGAGGGTCATTGCACAGAATCGGGTTTCCATCCACGGTCATTTTTCCGGAGACTACCCAGTTGTTTGAAGCCTGGCTGGTGATAAATCCATTTACCGACCTGATCTTGGTTTCCAGGTTTGCCAGGGCCAGCGCGACTTTGGGGGACAAGTCCAGGTCCTCGGGCCGGGGCGTGCCTTTCAGGATATCGGTTTCCGGCTGGGCGAGTTTGTTCTTGAGCAGTTCCGGCGGAACTATGGTCGGGCCGATCTGGGTTTGATACGGAATAAGTTTCCAGGCCGTGTCCCAGCCATACTCCTTCATTACCGCATACCTGATGAGTTCCAGAGAATAATTGGCGGCCATTATTTCCGACATATATAAACTGAAGCTGAACAAATCCGCGCCCCGGAACTCTTCCGGCTTGATCTTCAAAACCTGGAATTCCAGCGGGAGGGAATCCTGATGCGTGCGGAGGTAGGTGTTGACGCCGTCTATATATGCCTGTCCCTGGGATTGCATCACATCGGGGAAGTATTTTTTCGCGCTCGCGTCCATCACCTCGGCCAGATACTTGATCCCCCAGACCCGCTGGTGGATATCGTATTGAACCGGTTTCAAGCCGCCGAGATTCAGGTCGCCGAACAGCTCTGCCATCCTCCCTTGGGACATTGCCCGGAGCAAAACCATTTCAAACAGCCGGTCCTGGGCCTGGATATAGCCGATGGCAAAAAAGAGGTCGTGCTCATTATCCGCGAATATTTGAGGAACGCCATATTCATCAAAATATACCTCAACCTTGTCTTTTAGTTCCGGGATTTTTATTGTGCCCTGGCGAACCGCGACCGTGGGATTCTTTTGATACTGATAAAACTTGCCCAGACAGCCGCTCCCGATCAGCGCAAGGCAAATCAAAAAAACGCCCAGCCATTTTCTTTTCATTTCTTACCCCTTAGCTTCAAGATTTTTTTGTAAACCTTAATCTATAATTCCTTTCCGTGCGAGCGACTTTAGTCGCGACAAGGTTTGCTCGGAACTGATAGGGAAATTATAGTTTCAAACTATTTTTACCTCAACTCCAGGGCAACCAGTGGCGCAGGCACTTCCACCTTCGCTCCCCCGGATGCGCGGGACTACGGCGGACAGGCGTGTCTGCTGAAAAATATTTGACAAAGAACCTTTTCTGGATAAGGATAATCTCAGGAGACCTTCAAATGAAAGCAACCGCTAAAAAGCAGCTCAATTCCAAAGGCGCAAAAACCAGTGCTCAACTGGAAAAAGCCATCAAAGCCTTGCCCCCGGAATTACAGCAGGAAGTCCTTGATTTTGGCCAGGCTCTGGTTGCTAAAAAGTCCAGGGCAAAGAGGAAAAAATTGAAATTGGACTGGATCGGCGGTTTGAGCGAATATCGGGATCAATTTACCTCCCTGGAATTGCAGAAAAAGGCCTGGGAATGGATTGATTAAGGAGAAGCGTAATGAAAAATCTGGAAGAAAAAATCAGAGAATTGCCGCCCGATGATAGAAAAGAGGTGGAACAGTTGGTGGAAATTTTGCTGAAGAATCACCAACTAAAATCCAAAGGCAAGCCTGATTTCAAATGGGCGGGAGCCGCTAAAGGTTTACGCGACCAATACACCTCGGTGGAATTACAGCACCAGATCTCCAGGTGGAGAATCGGAGAAAAGTGAATTTACTTATTGATACCAATATTGTCCTGGAGATAATTCTGGATCAGGAAAGAGCCGGGGAAGCGCAAAGGCTCCTGGCAAACGGCCCAGAGCATAATTTCTTCATCTCTGACTTTTCGCTTCATTCCGTAGGATTATTCCTGTTTTATCGCAAACAGAAAAATGAGTTCAGATTTTTCTTGAATGACATTATTGGAAAGGTGGGAATAAAGATCAAAGCCCTGCCGATTGAGGATCTGGAAACGGTAATTAAAGTATCTGAGAATTTTAATCTTGACTTTGACGACGCCTACCAGTATGTCGCCGCGGAAAAACATCAGCTCACCATCGTCAGCTTTGACACGGACTTTGACCGAACCAAGCGCGGCAGAAAAACTCCCGCGCAAATTCTCGCCGGAAAATAGAAGCCATTCCCTTAAACCGCAGAGGCGCCGAGGCCGCAGAGAATTTCTTGCTTCTAATGTCTGAGCGGCTTTAGACGCGATTCTTGTGGCGCGGCATTTTGCCTGCCCTATTCGGGGTGCGGACACTCTTGTCCGCAGACAACCAATCAAATCAAGGCGGTTGAAAAATATCTTTCCGCCCGGTCCGGGATCACCGTGACAATCTTCTTCTTCCTTCCCAGCTCCTCGGCCAGCTTGATCGCAGACCAGACATTGGCGCCCGAGCTGGTTCCGCATAAAACCCCCTCGGCCCGCGCCAACTTTCTCGCCGTGTCAATCGCGTCCTGATCGCTCACCGTGATCACCCGGTCAATGATCTTGGTGTCCAGCACGCTCGGAATAAAGCCGTCGCCGATCCCTTGAATCTGGTGCAGTCCCGGCTCCTTGCCCAGAAGCGCCGCGGAATTCTCCGGCTCCACCGCGGCAAGGATCACCTTGGGATTTTTCTCCTTTAAAAATTTGCCCACTCCTGCCAAAGTCCCGCCCGAGCCCACGCCGGCGACAAACGCATCCACCCTGCCCTTCATCTGTTTCCAGATCTCGGGCGCGGTAGTCTCATAATGACATTTCGGATTATCCATATTTTCAAACTGATGCGGAATATAAACCTCCGGGTCTTCCTCCCGCATCGTGTATGCGATCTCCAGCGCGCCTTCCAAAGATTTTTCCGCCGGGCTGGAAATCATCTCCCCGCCCAGAGCCGTAATGATCTTCTTCCGCTCCTCGCTCATATTCCCCGGCATCACAATCACCACGCGATACCCTTTCTGCACGCCCACCAGCACCAGGCCGATCCCGGTATTGCCCGAGCTGGCCTCCACAATGGTCATTCCCGGCTTGATCTGTCCGCGCTCCTCGGCCTTCTCAATCATATATCTGGCGATCCGGTCCTTGATGGAACCGCCCGGATTCAAAAGCTCCAGCTTGGCGAAGACATTATAGTCGGTGATCCGGCAGAGCTTAAGCATCGGCGTGTTCCCGATCGCGTCCAGAACATTCTCAATATGCTTTCCCATCTTATCAACTCCTCCTGATCCGAACTGTGCCGAGGACTTTAGTCCGAAGTCATTATCTTAAACGGAAAAATCCCCTTAATCGTCTCCCGCGCCTGCTTCAACTCCTGAATAATTTTTTCCAGATCATCCTCGCTTTTTCCCGCGCTCAATTCCTGCCAGTAAAAGCTGATCCGTTTGAGTTCCTCTATCAAATCTTGTCTCCGGCTCATTCAATACACCCCGTATTTCTCGCTCGCCCGGATCATTGCTTTCACATTCTCAACTCTGGCATCATAAGGCAGAGCGCAGGCATTGGCAAGAATGAACCCGCCTCCCTCGCCCGCCTCTTCAATCAGGTTCCGGCAAAGCGCTTCCACTTGGTCCGGGGTTCCGAAGGTCAGCAAAGATGCCGGCACATTGCCCATCAGCGCGGAATGATCGCCAATAATTTTCTTCCATTGAAAAATATCGTTCTGGTCGTCCAGATGAAACAAACAGGCCGCCTTGGGGAAGGAGCGGAAATAATGAGCCATCGGGGTCCAGTTCCCGTCCAGGTGAATCACCGGCGTAAAACCCGCGGCAATCACTGCCATCACTTCCTGGTAAAAATACGGCCAGGCGAATTCCTCAAACATCTTCGGGGAGATATAGCTCGCGCTCGCCCGGTTCGCGCCGATCAAAATCGTTTTGCTGTCATCCCCGGTTCCCTGCTCAACTTGACGCGCCAGATTGATCCCGATCCCGATCAAATCATCCACCAGCCACCCGAAGACTTCTTTCAGCTTTTCCGGACAATCATAAAAATCTGTAAGGTATCCTTTCAGCCCGCGCAGGTTCGCGATAATGTCGCTCGGGAGGTTGATCAGACTCAAGGCGTAGCGGAACAAGCCGCGCGCTTTCACAATCTGATCCGCAGACGCGCTCGCTTGCGACATCTTGATCAGCTTGCCGAAAAAATCATTCAGCACAGGATGATCGGGACGGATGAAATAAAGCAAGCCTTTTTGCATCAGGAGATCGTATTGCTCCGAGCTGATGATCTCATCCTCCCGCATCTGCGGAACCTGGTCCTCCCCAGGCGCCGGCAGTTTCCAGTCAAAAAACCAGGAAGAGTGAGCGTCCGGATAGGGCGAATAATAAATGAACCCGTATCCGCCTCCAAAAGCCATATCCGATCCTTCATAAACTTCATAACTCTTAAGCAGGGCTTTGCCCGCCAGGTCCGCGTCGTTGAACACATCCCCATACGGCACTCCCAGAACTTTTGCCGCGTGCTCATTCACCTGCGGAGCCACCGGCACCTTGTCCGGCAATTCCAGCCGGATCACTTTTCTCACTCGCTCTTTGGGAAGCATCCTTCGGATTATTCTTTTACCACAGAGTCATCATGAATAAAAGAGATAATATAAAATGTCGGTGTCCTCGGAGATCGTGATCGGTTAAGATCAGATCATTTAAAAAAAAGGAGGACGCCGACAATGAAAAAGGTAATGGAAAGGG
>Ga0315277_10008963_pt1 | contig 12823 bp, 9 predicted proteins | sample YL17G05_15_MG_FD_203695 | JGI IMG/M metagenome (GOLD analysis project Ga0315277, IMG submission 203695) | Sediment microbial communities from Yellowstone Lake, YNP, Wyoming, USA - YL17G05_15 | ecosystem: Environmental > Aquatic > Freshwater > Lake > Sediment | place: USA: Wyoming | collected... | reverse complement strand
ACAATTCCGGCCGCTACCGCATGGCCGGCCGGGGCTCCCTGGCCGGGCTGATGCCGTATGGAGACGCCAACCAGATCGTGGTGGAAATGGCCGCCGAGGTACTCCCGGTGATCCGGCGGACACCCGTGCTGGCGGGGGTTTGCGGGACCGATCCGTTCCGCCGGATGGAGGCCTTCCTGCCTCAGCTCCAGCAACTGGGCTTTGCGGGAGTGCAGAATTTCCCGACCGTCGGTCTGATCGACGGCACGTTCCGCCAGAACCTGGAGGAGACCGGAATGGGCTACGATCTGGAAGTCGAGATGATTCGCCTGGCGCACGGTTTGGACCTGTTGACCTGTCCCTATGTGTTCGACCCGGATCAAGCCCGGCGAATGGCCCAAGCGGGCGCCGACCTGCTGGTGGCGCACATGGGACTGACCACCAAGGGCAGCATCGGCGCCCAGACGGCGCTCACGCTCGAGCAGGCGGCCGCACGCGTGCAGGCCATTCGCGACGCCGGCGTGGCGGTCAACCCAAATGCTCTGGTCATCTGCCATGGCGGCCCCATTGCCGAACCGGACGACGCCAGCTACATCCTCCGGCATACCCAGGGCGTCCACGGCTTCTTTGGGGCTTCCAGCATCGAGCGGCTGGCCGTGGAGAAGGCCATCACCGGGCAAACCCGAGCGTTCAAGCAGATCCTGCTGCAATAGAAACGAGGATTAGATCCATGGAACAAACCGAAGGCCGGCGGTTCATCGAGCCCAGGGATGTCGAGACACAGATATTTGACTGGGGGCGCATCCAGTGGTTGAGTGAGCCGCGCGTGACGGGGGCCAAACTCATCACGGCGGGCGTGGTGACCCTGGAGGCCGGCAAGGGACACCAACGCCACAACCACCCCGGCGTCGAGGAGATCCTCTACGTGCTGGAGGGTGAGGGCATGCAGATGGTCGACACCGGCCACCCGGAGAGGCGCACGGTGAGGCCCGGGACCATGATCCACATTCCTGCCGGCATCCACCACGAGACCATCAACACAGGCGCCGGACCCATGAGGATTTTGGCCGTTTATTCACCTCCGGGCCCGGAGGCTTTCCTGCGATCGCTGCCCGATTGCCGGATCGAGCCGGCCCAGGCCGGCAACATTCCTTAATCCCTCCGGGAACTGGAGCACAGCGTCGGCTTCCGGGCGCTGGTGTGGTGGGCGGTCAGGTAGTGACTGAGTACGCCTTCGTTGATTTCGACACCCAGCCCGGGCGCGTTGGGCACTTCCACCTCACCCTGAACCGGACAGATTGGCTCAGTCAACAGCATGGTCCGCAGCGGGTTGGGGTTGCCATCCCATTCCAGCATGGGCTCGTTGAACGGGGCCAAGGGATTGTGGGTGTGCGGAGTGGGAGGCAACTGGGCCAGCAGTTGGAGTCCGGCCGCCAGGGCCACTCCACTGCCCCACACGTGCGGTATGCACTGCACCGCAAAGGCCGAGGCCAGAGCGGCGATGCGCCGCACTTCACTCAGGCCCCCGGCGCAGCACAGGTCGGGTTGCACGATGTCGAGCGCCCGGCTGGAGATCCATTTGGAGAAACCGAAGCGCGTATACTCGCACTCACCGCCCGCGATGGCGATTCGGGTCGAGGCCTTCACCCGTCGATATCCTTCCAGGTCCTCCGGGACGACAGGTTCCTCGAACCAGAACACCTCGTGCTGCTCCATGGCCTGGGCCATCCAGCAGGCCACGTGGCTCTGGTAGGCGTGGTTGGCATCCACCATCAGCAGCACGTCCTTGCCAACTGCTTCCCGAACCGCCGCGATGCGCTCCAGGTCCTGCGGCGGCGCCAGCAACCCGATTTTCATCTTGATGGCAGGGAAACCCTGCTCGGCATAACAGACGGCTTCTTCCCTTAGCCTGGGGAGATCTTTCCCGAAGCTCAAAGGCTCCGCTCCCCGATAGTACAGGCCGGTGGCATAGGTCCTGACCTTCTCGCGAAACGCTCCTCCCATCAAGGCATGAACCGGCAACCCCTGCGCCTTGCCAAAGATATCCCAGGACGCAATATCCAGCGCGCTGAGCGCTTCCAGCGTCGCGCCCTGACGGCCAAAATCGCGGGTGGGGGCATACATCCTCTCCCAAAGGACTTCGGGTTGACAAGGGTCCTGTCCCAGCAGGATGGGAGCAAAGACACTGTGCACCGCGGCCTCCGCGGGCTCGGCAGGTCCGTATTGACCGGCCTCGCCCCAGCCCACCAGTCCGCTGTCGGCCTCCAGGCGTACCAGCAGACTTTTGCGCACTTCAAAGCAGCACTGCGAGGACCAGAATCGCTCCTCGCCGAGCGGGGCCTTCAGAATGAACGTATCGATGCGGGAGATCTTCATCGGCGCACCCCGCAAATCACCACCGCCTTGCCGGTGGTCAATTCCTCGACGCAGTGGAACAGATTGTCCGTTCCCAGGCCACTCTCTTTGCGAGGCAGGAATGGCACATTACCGGGCCGGAAGCAGGAAGAGCCGTTGATCACGACGCCCCCAACTTCCAGTTCATCAGCGACTCTCAGAGCCCGGGCGATGTCCCGCGTGTAGACCGCCCCCTGCAACCCATAGTTGGAGCGGTTGGCAATTCCCAGGGCCTGTTCCTCATTCTGAAAAGCCAGGATGGGCGCCACTGGTCCGAAGCATTCATGGTTCATAAGGTCCATTTCCGCGGTCACCTCCGAGAGGACCGTCGGCTCGATGAAAGTCCGGTTGACCCGCCGGCCGCCGGTGACCACCACAGCTCCCTTGTGGACTGCGTCCAGGATCTGGTTCTCGACCCGCTGGGCCGCAGCCTCATGGATCAGAGGCCCGACGTCTACCGTGGGGTCTGAGGGATCTCCCAGCCGCAGCTTCGAGACCACTGCGCGGGCCAGCGCTGTGAACTCGGCCGCCACCGGTTGCTCCACCAGGAAGCGTTTGTCGGCCACACAGGCTTGCCCGTTTCCCACCGTCATGCGTCCGTGCACCAGGTTGTTGGCCACCAGCTCCAGGTCCGCGTCCGCAAACACCAGCACCGGGTCGTTGCCCCCGAGTTCCAAGGCCAGCTTTTTCAGGAATGGGGCGGCCTTCTCCATAATGCGCTTGCCCACCGCGGTACTCCCGGTGAAGGAAATGACCGGAACGTCCGGGTGAGTCACCAAGGCCTCGCCGGCTTCCTCTCCATAGCCGGTCACGAGGTGAAAGACGGATGGCGGGACCCCGGCCTCGAGCAGCAGTTCGCCGATCCGCAGGCAGGTCAGCGGGCAGTCCTCCGGCAGCTTGGCCACCATCGCATTACCGCCTGCCAGGGCCCCAGCCAGTTTGTAAGCCAGTATCTCGGCGGGAAAGTTGAACGGGATAATGCCCCCCACTACCCCTCGGGGCTGCCGGTAGAGCATCGCCAGGTCGGTCTCACATCCCGGCATGCTGTCCATCGGATAGGTCGTGCCATGGGGATCTTTCACCCGCTCCGCCACGGTCATGAAGATCTCCGCGGTCTTGCGGATTTCAAAGTCGGCCCAGCGGTTGGGCTTGCCGTTCTCCCGGATCATCAAGCTGCGGAGCTCGTCGTAGTGTTGCAGGATGAGCTGGCCGGCCCGCACCAGAAAGCCATGTCGCTGGTGTGCGGGCAGCCGCCGGTTCACTCGAAAGCCCTCTTTGGCGAACCGGACCGCCCGATCCACATCCGCCGGCGTGGCCCGAGGCGCCTCATCGATCGGCTCCAGGGTAGCCGGGTTGCAGACCACTATCGTGCGCCCATCTTGCGCAGGGACCCATTCCCCGTTGATGAGCATCTTCATGGCAACCTCCCGTCTCTTCAGCAGACGTCCAAAGAACGTCAGCTCGGTCTCAGAACTCGGCCGCTCCGCCGCCGGCGGCCAGCTCGTGCAGTCCGCACTTTCAGTCGATCACCACCGTCTCCCAGATTTCCACACGCTCCAGCGTGATGCACATCTGGTCGCCCACCCAGGTAACTGGCAACCGCCGGTTGCCAGGCTGGGCGCTGGCTTTGCTCCCGGCCAGCCTGCGCGCGACGCGCAGTCTGATGTCGTGGACCGGGATGGTCTGGTGCAGCACCCGGCCCTGGCCTTGCGCCGGTCCCACCCCAGTGCGATTCAGCAGGTGGATGATGGTTTGCTTTCGGGCCTCATCCCGCCACGGAATCACCTCGACGGTCTCCGGCGCCACGGCCGAGACCGGCGGATCCCCACCCGCTGCCCAGACCACTGCGCTGACCATCAACTGCCGCGTATCCGCGTGGCTGAACCGCTTGTAGAGCGCGCCCAGGGATGCCCCGGTATACACCACGCGGCCCTTTCCGTAATCGCGAACCGTCAATGCCGCAACGCCGGAAGATCGCACCCCCGGGGGAAATCCCCAATACGCCCCGGGCATCGGATTGACAATACTCCCCAGGGTGTTGACGCCCGCGCGGGGCCGGACCTCGACTTGCAGCGTCTCAAACACCGACATCGGAAAACCAGCCGGGAGACCTGCCGTCACGGGGTGCTCCCGCTCCAGAGTCAGGAAGGTGTACAGATGCCGCGTCATGCCCAGGTAATCCACGCCCAGCAGATCGGCCAGCGCAAAGTTATCGCGCACTCTGCCCTCCTCGTCCCGAAGCGAACTCCGCCCCGTCACGACCAGCCCGCCGCCCCCTCGCACGAAGGCTTCCAGGCCGGCGAGGCAACTGGACGCCAGACACTCCACGTCCGGAAGCACCATCACGCGCGCACCGCGCCACCGTTGCCGGGAAAGGTCGCGTTCGGTAATCACGCCGAGCGGGATGTGCGACTCCATCAGGGCGTGGTGGGCTCCCTCCAGCCCATCCGCGTGCAGTGTGCGGGGCTCCAGCAGCGGCGGTTCGTCCACCGACAGGTGCACCTCGGTGGCTTTCGACCACAGGATCAGGGCGTAGGGGACCAGCTCTCCCCGCCCACCCCAGGCTTGCCGGGCCATCACCTCCTGGAACGCCGGTCCCAACGAGTCCAGACTGCGTTTCTCGAGGGTCCCCTCGTAGCGCATCTGGTCGTAGTACTGAGGGAAGCCTCCCAAGGCCACGGCCGCGGCCATCTCGGTCAACAGCGCGGCAGCAGGCCGGGTCTGATAGGCGCGAGCGGTCCCCGGCGGACCCATCGCAAACCTCCAGACCTCCACTTCAAAAGGCGTTTCCGGTTTCAGCGCCCGGTTCTTCCGGCACATCAACGAAAGATTGCCATGACCCTCGTGGTGCCGGAATTCCTGAGAGACGTAATCCTCCCGATCGCAGAACTCCCAGTCCGATCCGGGATACAGACCAGAGCCGTTGTGCGTGACCGTCAGTTTGGGGTTGACCGAACGGATGTGGTCGACCAGCTCGTGGAGGATTCTGGTGTTCAAGGTGCGCCTCCATCGGATGTAAGCGCGGCCTTCTTCAGAAGCCAGCGAGCCGGCCGGAAGCGCCCGGCCGGTCTGGCTCCGATAGTCCGCCTGGCACGCAGCGCAGTAGCAGGGATTGAATTGCACCAGCCAACTGAACTGGTCCAGCCAGAAGCCATCGAAATCGTAGTTGCCGGCCAGCTCCGCTAGGATCTCCCGGATGTAGCGGCGATGCGGTCCGTTCATGCACACCAGGTACCGCTCCTCCCCTGCCGGCCGAAGCGGGTTCTGATTGGAGTAGATGATCCCCTGCCCGCGGGCGTCGCGCGCCTGGCGCTCCGGATAGGTGGTGAATGCCCTGCGGTCCCAGGACAGCGCCACATAGTACAAAAGGTTGAGACCGCGAGCCCGGCACAGCCTCGAGAACTCCTGCATCAGGTCCCGCGTCCCAAGCTCAGAGTGTTTGTGACAGACGCGGCTGTTGTAATACGCGTTCCCTTGACTGCACTTGGCATGCGCGATGACAACGCTACTGTGGACCGCGGCCAGTTGATCCAGAATCTTCTCAGTGTCCAGGTTGCCGAAGAAGTGCGGCATCCCTGGCACGCCCTGATCGGCCGGGTCCGGGAACTGGAAGTCCAGTAAAAAAACGCGCGGAGACTTCCGGAACCACGGACTCGGGGCTGGAACCTGGGTTGGGTGGCGGGGGTTGGCAGGCAACCGGAGGGTGGCGGCCACAGCCGTACCCGTTCTCAGGAACGCACGCCGGTGGATCATGACTGGCTCCTATATTGTATACAACCTGGTGGGGTCCCGCCCAGAGTCCCGGTCAGCCCATTGAAAAAACTCGACAGCCTGCCCTCGGATTGTATACCATGGAGAAAGTAGGGTTGCGCTCGGTCACGAACGCGGGCCCGCTGCATGGCCAAACTGATCTTACGCGACGGGGTATACCAGACGCTGCGGAAGCGCATCATTTCTGGTCAGATCCCGCCTGGGGCGCCCTTGGGAGAGGCCCGGCTGGCTTGCGAACTCAGCGTGAGCCGCACGCCCCTGCGGGAAGCGCTCCGCCAGCTCGCCGAGGAGGGTTTCGTCGAATACATGCCCCACAAAGGCGCCCGGGTGGCACGCCTCACCCAGGAACTGATTCGTGAGGTTTTTTTGATTCGGGAGTCACTGGAGGGTGTGGCGGCCCGGGAAGCGGCCAAGAAGATGGATCCGTCCCGCCTGGTTTCTTTGCGGGAGCGTTTCGAGGCCCTGCGATCCTCAGTCGCTCAGGGGGACTTGGCCGACGTGGGCGATCTGATCCACGAGGTACTGTTCTCGTTTTGCGGGAACCAGCGCCTGCTGCGGCTGATGTCCGCCTACCTTGGTCAAGTGCAGTGGTTCCAGCGGATGGCCACCAAGGTTCCGGGGCGGCTCCGGGCCGCTTTCCGAGAACATGACAGCATCCTGAGTGCGCTGGAGAGCGGCGATCCGGAGTGGGCTGAGAGTGTCACCCGCGCCCACATTCGCAATACCCTCGACGACCTGTTGGCCTCCTTCGCCGCTCCAAAAGCGCCCTGACCCGGTCTCGAAAATCGGGCGGGTGAGGCTCAGCCTCATGGGCGACTATCCCCGCTTAGGGACTCGAGCGGGATAGGTGTCCCAGAGCGCCTCGCGGCCCCGCGCTCGGGGATCGGCAGTCAGGATCAGTTGGCGATGTAGCTCCGAACGGAGCCTCTCTCGCACACTGGAATACTCCGATATAGCCGCCACGTTGGACAGTTGGTCAGGGTCTTTCGCCAGATCGTAGAGTTCTTCGGCGGGACGTTTCTCGAAAGCCAGTTGGAAGAACCGGCGGCACTCCGCGAGGCGGTTCTGGATGATGAAATGCTTGGTCGGGGAAGGATCAATATCGAAGTACCCCGGCGCATCCCCAGCCGGCCAGCGATCGGGCGCCAGGTTGTGGATGTACAAGAAGTCACGAGTGCGAATGGCCCTCATGGGATAGCCCACTCCGCCCGCACGCCCCAGGCTGTGCCGCTCCCGGCCCATGCACACGCGATCACGTTGTGGAGCCAGCGCCGCGGTCTGGCTGGAAGTGAGCAGGTCGAGAAAACTCCTGCCGGTCATGGCCGGCGGCGGCTTCAGTCCCGCGGCCTCCAGGATCAGAGGCGCCAGGTCGGTGAAGCCAATGAAGTCATCGATCACTCTTCCGCCCCGTATCCTACCGGGCCAACAAATCGCCAGGGGCATCCGCGTGCCGTAATCGTAAAGATTGCATTTGGCACGCGGGAAGGGCATGCCGTTGTCGCTGGTGAGGATCACCAGGGTGTTCTCCAGCTCTCCGGCTTTCTCCAGAAGCCCCAGCACTTCCCCCACCTGGCGGTCGAATCTCTCGATAGCGAAGTAGTAGTCCAGAATGTCGTTCCGGACCTCCGGAACGTCGGGTAGGAAGGGGGGCACTTTCACGTCCTCGATCTTCATCCCAGAGTCGCTTCCTGAACCCGGGACGTATGGACGATGGGGGTCCGTGCTGCCAAACCAGAAGCAGAACGGCTGGCGTCCGGGCACACTCGCGAGGAACTGCCGGAAGTCTGGGTATGCAGGTCCCGCAGGGTTGCGCTTGCGGCCGCCCGGTTCAATGAGGCCCGGCCCCCAGCCTTTGCGCGTGTATCCGACCTGATAGCCCGCGGCCTCCAGCAGATCGGGATACACGTCGAATTTCTTATCCAGGGTGCTGAACAGGTTGGCGCCCTCCTCCAGGCGCCAGATCTCCTGGCCGGTCAAGATGGCGCCCCGGGATGGCGTACACGACGGCGCGCAACAAAAGGCCTGGGTAAACCGCACGCCCAGACGCGCCACCCGGTCGAACGCCGGTGTCTTGACCAGCCGGTCCCCGGCGGCTCCCGTATGCATCCAGGACTGGTCGTCAGAGACGGCTAGCAGGATGTTGGGACGGCGGCCTGGGTTCTTCCCTTGGCGGGGAACTGCCCGGCCAAGCCACCATGCCGATTCCGACGGCAGGCTCAGCGTTGCAGCGGCCGCGGCGTGCAGGAACTTTCGTCGATTGGATCGATTGGGAGGCGCCACAGTCAAGGCCGCAGGCTCCATAATCTCCTGAGACCTTATCACAAAAGTCTCGAACCCGCCGGATCATCGCTGCGGAAGGCGGGCGCCTGGACTGGCGATTGTCCCTCTCGCAAATCCCGGACCAACTGAGAAGACGAGAGTTGCGCGTCATTCGCAAGTTTTCTTGTCCGACGTTGTGCGATCTGCCAGAGTTGGTAGCTGCCCTTTCGTCGCTGCTGAAGTCCCGAGCTGCACTGCAACTGGAGAACCTGGCCCTCCGCCATCAGATCGGCGTCCTGAACCGCTCCAACTGAGCGTCGAGATCTCGCTGACCACCAGCGCCGAGTACATGATGTGACGGCGGAAGCCGCTGTAGCTGACGTGGCGGACATTCTCAGAGAATCACCTCAGAGACCTGGCGTCCGTCGATTTCTTCGTTGTGCCGACGATCAGACTTCAAGCCCTGTGCGGGTTTCTGGTTTTGGTCCCATGCCCGTGGAACCGAGGCCACCTTGCGCCTGCCACCGCCCACAGCATGCAGGTGCTGATCGGAGTCTCCGGCAGGCACCAGGCCGCCTGGCTGTCAGCCGGAGATTGGCAAGTTCGAAATCCGTTCAGTCGGCCATCGACGCCTAGCCGGTTAGTTGACAGGCCCGAGAAAACCGCGCAGGTGACCAATCTGTTTATTACCAGAAGGTTACGGCCGGGTGGCTCTCTCAACTTCGAAAAGGGTTCAACGCGTGGCCTTTAGAGGCACATTGAGGAAAGTTGAGAGAAAGTTCGAATGGGGGCTGAGAGAGGGGACCCGAGCTTCCGGATTTCGAAACGCGAGGTCAATGTTCCGGAAACAACTGCTTCTGATACAGCTTTCAGGGCTTTGGTAAGTCCTGTCTCTCCATGCCCGCTGCTAGAATCGTTGCTGCATAATTTTGGCACGCGCCCAGCGCCTTGGAGAAGGTCCGGTGGGCCTTCCCTACCGCGCCGATACCTGACTCTGTCTGGCGTCCGTTTCCAGCCAAGAAATGGCTGGGCGGGGTATCAACGACCAGACCCAGGCAGAGAAGACCGTCCTCGGCATGGCAGCGGGTTCCCCGGGGGCCTGCTGCGGGGACCTGCCAGTTAGTGTCTAGTGGCAGGGCTGCGATCACGGTGGTGGGGCAGACACGGTCGTGGTCCAGTGAGGGGAGAAAGCGAGTACGCTCGCGGCCCCCCGTCATGGGTGAACAGCAGCCCTTCCCTCACGTAATCCAGACCTGAGGGGCCCCCCGGAGACACGCTCTCGTGGATTCCCTTCAAAAACTGCATGACGGTGGAACGGCACTGCAGTTCGTGAAGTGGGGTGACGCCATCACTCGGCTTGCCTCAGCCCCAGGTGCAGGAGCCCGACCTTCGACCTGGCAATCGCCAGGATCTGCTGCTCCGGGTAATTCCGGGTCGTCAGGCAGGACTCGAACCTGCAACCTTTCGGTGAAGAGCCTCACGCGGAGCAGTGCACCTTTTCTTGCCCTTCTGGAGGATGCGCTGCAGCATGTTTTTCGGGATGTCTCTCAGAAATCTTATCTCTTGTGTTTGCTTGCAGTTAGGGCTATCTGGCGTTTTTGCCTAATGACATTATAATAATAATTATAATTGGTTTTTGGAAACCCCAAAAGTTGGGGCCAGCTCAGGGCCTCGGGAGGGGACCTGGGTAAGGACGCTAGCGCCCGCTTCGGCGTGGGAGTCACCCGGCCTGCGCCCCCGTAACGTCCAAAAAACAGACCGCAGCCCAAGTCGTTCCCCTGCAAGGAGTTGCGGATCACCTCTGCGGAAGGGAGCCGCCGCGCAGAGCGCTTGCGGCACTTTGTGGTGCCGGTGCTCCGGTCGGGCGTCGGGCCCAAGGGCCCCGAATTCGCCAAGCCCGCAAGGCCATGTACCACTCCCTGTCCGGACTGGCCGATAATGGGACTGCGATGCCGCTGCCGTCTCTGGAGATGGATCGGGCCTTTCTGGATTTCAACATCTGCGAACTGGGTGACCCGACGCTCAAGGCGGGCAACGGCCCTTCCCAGGCATGCCTGATTGAGTGGGTCTACAAAGCTCGCCAGGGTGACCGGATCGCCATCCTGGAGTTCACCAATACGATGTACCTGTCGCTGCAGGAGGAGACCTTTCGGTGCTTCGAGCGGGTCCACGGGGCACGAGTTATCCCTTACCGCGATTGGTTCTACTGCAAGCTGGTGCAGTTGCTGAACATCCTGGTCTACGAGCAAGTTTTGACCGACGGGCTCAAGCCAGACGGCCGTCCCGCTAAGCCCGAGACCGACAGGCCGTGGGAGGAGGGCTTCACCGTGCTCGGAACCTTGGGGCCTTCGATGCCGGAGGAGGAGGTCGAGGCGACCTTCGCCCCTGGGGACAACGATCCGAGCTTCTGGGGCCAGATCGTGGACCAAGTCTGCGCAGCCCGTGGCAGCCGACTGGCTGTCCTGGAAGGGATCATGGCCGCGCGGCGGCACGGCCGAGGCACGCCGAAGCGCTGGGAATGGCGCTCGACCAGCCAGCGTAACGAGATCATCCGCGAGCTTCAGGCGCAGGGGAAAGACGGGTTGTCGATCTGCGAGGCGCTGGACAGGCGGCGGATTGCGCTGTTGCTGATCCTCAAGAAGAACGGAGTCGAATCCTGGGTTGCCGGCTGGACCCATTCCACACTTCACCGCAACATCGAGCAGTTGTTGACGCGACAGCGCTCCCGCTCCGGCCCCGTCAAGTCCTGAGTGTTGCCGGATTCGCATCCAAATTCACCCCAACGATTCTTGGGTGCTGGGGTTTGTGCTGGCTTGTCATGTGCTTGGCGTCATCCTGAGCAACCTCTCGCCGGATTTCGAGCAGAATCCCACGCCAGCCGTATCCATCCCAAAACAGCCCTGATAATGGTCTCGGATTGTCAGGGAGTAGAGCCATGGCATCGAGATCCGAGGTGAGTTCTAATGGAGGGGTCGGTAAGCGGCTCCTGAATGCGAGGGAGGCGGCCGAGTTCCTGGGCCTGGCGGTGGACACGGTCTACAAGAAGGCCCGGCTGCGGGAGCTTCCCTCGGTCAAGGTTGGTCGGGCGCTGCGGTTCGACTTGAGAGCGCTGGAAGGCTTTCTCGAGGAACACGCAATCCAGACCATTGACTGAAGGGAGTTCGCAAGATGTCGATTCACTATGTTCGCAAAGCAGTCTACAAAGTCCGTTGGAGGCAAGGAGGTCGAAACAAGGGTCTCACGGTTCACGGCTCGCGAGCTTTGGCCGAGAAGATCGAACGCAAGAAGATGTCGAGCCGGGATGAGAACCGCCACCTGGATGTCCGGCAGGAGGTCAACTTTCGGATGTCAGCCCTGATCGACCGTTACTGGCATCAGTACGGGAGCCAGAAGAAGTCCAGCGACCGCGAGAAGGCGATCCTGGAGGGCATCCGAAAGGAACTGGGGAGTCTGTTTGTACGGGAGGTGGACGGGCCGGCGGTGGATCGGTGGTATCAGAAGCTGACCGCCGAGAAGGGCCTGGCGGCGGGCACGGCCGTGCGCCACTTCAACGTCATGCACCACATGCTGGGGAAGGCGGCGGGGATCTGGTCCAAGGAGACCGGCATCGACCGGAATCCAGCCGACCAGGTCGAGGTAAAGCGGCCCAACGACCAGCGGGAGCGCTACCTGTCGGCGGAGGAAATCCGCCGGCTGAAACCAAGCCTGGATCAGAAGATGTACCGGGCGGGGACCCGGGTGATCAATCAGACCTTCTACCGTCTGCGGTTGTTGGTTCTGATCGCGCTGACCACCGGGATGCGGATCGCCGAGATCTTCGCGCTGAAGTGGAGCGACGTGCTCTACAGGGAGGAGTTGATCGCGGTGCGGGCCAAGCTGAAGGGTGGTAAGGTTCGGTACGTGCCGCTGGTGCCAGAGTTGGCCGGGGAGCTGCGGAGGTATCCGGCCGTGATTGGCGAGGAGCGGATCTTTCCGCCGAAGCCGGGGGCGAAAGGGGAGCGGCAGCGCGTGGAGGGGAGCTTCGAGACCATCCTGAAGATGGCCGGCATCGAGAACTTCCGCTTTCACGATTTGAGGCACACGTTCGCATCCTGGTACATGATGAACGGCGGGGACCTGTACGAGCTGGCGAAGATCCTGGGGCACGCGAATATCAAGATGACGGAGAGGTACGCCAAGCTGGCCAAGCAGCACATTGCCCGGACCGGGAACACGGCTCGGGAGATGTGGAGACTAATGGAAGAAGAGAATGGGGAGCAGACCACGGGCACGCTGTAATGTTCCCGTATTGTTCCCAGGCATGAAACCGAATGTTTCTGGCCGCTGCTAAGTGGTTTAGAATGTGGTGGCCAGGGACGGAATCGAACCGCCGACGCCAGCCTTTTCAGGGCCACGATCTGCCATTCCTATCTCATTGAAA
>Ga0315277_10008962_pt1 | contig 12823 bp, 8 predicted proteins | sample YL17G05_15_MG_FD_203695 | JGI IMG/M metagenome (GOLD analysis project Ga0315277, IMG submission 203695) | Sediment microbial communities from Yellowstone Lake, YNP, Wyoming, USA - YL17G05_15 | ecosystem: Environmental > Aquatic > Freshwater > Lake > Sediment | place: USA: Wyoming | collected... | reverse complement strand
GAGCATGGAATTCGCGCCACCGGCGTCGAGATCAACCGGGCTTCCGCCAATCTTGCCCGCGAAGACGGACTCGAGGTGCAGGCCGCCGACGCACTGACGTTTCTGGAAGCACAGGCCGGCGGCTCTTTCGGCGCCATCGTCGCCTTCCAAGTGGTCGAGCACCTGCCGCCCGACGTTCTCAGGCGTTTCCTGGACCTGGTGCGGGCCAAGCTTGCGCCCGGCGGAGTCTGCGTTCTCGAAACGCTCAATCCCGGGAGTTTCTCGGCGTACCGCTGGTACTTCATGGACCCCACACACCGGGCCTTCCTGGCGCCGGAGACGCTCCGCCTGCTGTGCGAGTGCGCCGGGCTGGAACACACCGAAACGCGGATGATCCACCCCATTCCGGAACATGAGCGCCTTGTGCCTGCCGGGGAAGGGGCGGAGCGGGAGAATGTGGAGCGGCTGAACAACCTGCTGTTCGGTTGCCAGGACTACTACATCATGCTGCGCAAGAAGGAAGGAAGGCTTGAAACTTGAGGCTTGAGGCTTGAGACTTGAGGCTTTTCTGTTTCTGTTCCTACGGCCTCATGCCTACAGCCTCAAGCCTCAAGTCTCAAGCCTCCAGTCTGCTGTCCTAGGATCCCGCGAATGCCCCGACTTCCCGTTCCAGAACCGGTTGATATTGCGGCGATCAACTTCTTCCCCGCCTTCACGCCCCCACGCTCCGGCGGCGAAATGCGCTACTTTCATCTCTACAGCCGCCTTGCCCGCCGCGGCTTCCGGGTTCGGATGGTGAACCCGACGCATCCTTTCGTGCAACCCGAGACCATTCAGCACAACGATCTTTGCACCGAGTACCGCATCCCGCAAACAAGGCTGCACCACTACCTCTACCAGGTCATGCAGCGGGGATTGGGGCAGACGGAATGTTCCGCCAACGTGGTTGAACTCGCCACCCGGTTTCACAAGGACTTTCTGCGGCGGGCGCGCGAGGCCATTGCCTCCAGCCGAATCTTGGTGTTCGACTATCCCTTTCCTCTGCGGCCTTTCCTCAAGGGGCTGCGCGGCAAGCGCCCTCTCATCGTCCACAACAGCTACAACGTCGAGGGCCTGATGCAGCGCCAGACCCTGCGCGGTTGGCGGGGGAAGATTCTCGCCGCCTGGACCACGCGCGTTCAGCGCGCCATGTGCCGCCAGGCCGACGTGGTGTTCGCGTGCAGCCGCGAAGACGCCGCCGAGATGACCCGCCAGTATGGACTCGATCCCACCAAGGTCTACATCATTCCCAACGGTGTGGACTCCGCCGAGATCACGCCGGTGGATCCGGATGATGAGGAGGCGGCCGCGGCCGCGCGCCGGTCCCTCGGACTGGATCCGGCGATGCCCTGCGCTCTTTTCCTCGGAAGCCACCATGCGCCGAACATCGAGGCTGCGCGTTTCCTGATCGAGAAGGCCGCGCCCAAGCGTCCGGAGATACGGTTCGTGATAGCCGGATCGGTCTGCCCGCATCTCTCGGGCGGGATGCCCGGCAACGTGACCTTGTTCGGGAAGTTCGATAGCGGCCAGAAGCGCGCTCTTTTTCAGGCCGCGACCCTCGCCGTCAATCCGATGTTCTCCGGCTCCGGGACCAATCTCAAGATGCTCGAGTTCTTTGCAGCCGGGTTGCCGGTGCTTTCCACTCCGCATGGGGCGCGTGGGCTGATGGCTGGGCCGGCCAACGGCGAACACCTCCGCGTGACGGACGCGGGCAGCTTCGCCGCACAGACCGGCGAACTGGCTGCTTCGCCAGGGGCTCGCCGCGCCCTCGGATCCGCCGCGCGCCGCATCGCATGTGATCGCTACGACTGGGACCGCATCGCGGACTCCGCCGCCGAAATCCTCCACCACAAAACCCGCCGCCGCGTTCTTGTCCTGAATGACTATCCGGTCACTCCGGTTTCGTTTGGCGGGAGGGCACGGCTCCTCAACCACTACCGGGCGGTTGCGCGCGACGCCCACGTCACCATCCTGACCCAAACCTCCGCCCCCTCCTATCGCCGCCAGGCGCCCGCGCAGGGGCTCGAGGAGATCAACATCCCCGAGAACCGGCCAGGCGCCTTGCTTAGGAAAGTCCTCTATGGTCTGACCGGAATGCCATGCGACGACGTGGCGGCCTACCTGACGGCGAGATACAATCGTCCGCTTCGGGAGGCCTTCGCCAGAGAAGCGCGGTTCGCTGGGGTCATCGTCGTCTCCCACCCCTACTTCGTTCCGCTTGTGCGCGGGACTACGGTGGACGTTCCGGTGATCTACGAGAGCCACAACGTGGAAGCGGTTCTAAAAGAGCATCTTTACGGACGCGGGTTCTGGCAGCGCTGGGCGCTGCGGCGCGTGATGAAATGCGAACGCGAGGCCGTGCGGCGGTCGCGCCTGGTGACTGCGTGCTCCGAAGAAGACGGCCGGCACTTGCGGAGTCTGTATGGCGAGGCCGGGGGCACGCGCGCGGATTCCGGCGCTCGACCAGATCCGCGTATCATCGTCGCCACCAACGGCGTGGATTGCGAGGCCCACCAGAGCGATTGTGCCGGCATGGACCGCGCCGCGCTCAGGAAAGCCGTGGGCATGGGTGATGAGCCGGTGACCATCTTCTTGGGAAGCGGGCACCAGCCCAACACCGCGGCGGCCCGTTTCATCATCGAGGAACTCGTCCCACGCCATCCCGAAGTCCTCTTTGTCATCGTGGGCGCGGTGTGTTGGACGGTGCGGCCGGCGGCGTGTCCTCCCAACCTTCTGCTTTTCTTCGAGCGCGAGGAGCGGATCAAGAACCGCCTTCTTGCCATGGCCGACGTCGCGCTCAATCCCCTCACCACCGGCTCCGGCGTGAGCCTCAAGACGCTGGATTGCCTCGCGGCGGGGACGGCGATCCTTTCGACCGAGACCGGCGCACGCGGAGTGGCCATCGAAAACGCCGTCCACGGCGTTCTCTGCCCCCTGGAACGATTCAGCGACGAGTTGACAAACCTCACCCGCGATATGGAGGCTTGCCACGCGATGGGCGCCCGCGCCCGCCAACTTGCCCTCGAAAAGTACGACTGGTCCATCACCACCCGGCCGTTCATCGAGGCGATCAGCGCCTGGCTCTGACCGCGACCCGATTGCACTTGATTCTAAGCTTGAAAAGAAAGAGAACCTTCTCTGTGTGGAGCGCTTTGAAGGGTCGAATGGAGAATATCAAGAGAAAGGATGCCATTTCATGAGACACAACCAGTATATGAGACACGCTGTCACTCTGCTGCTGTTCCTGTCCGGAGTCCTGGCGCTCCTCGCCTGCTCCAAGGAACCCGCCGTGGACGCAACCACTGCCTTCCGAAAGGCCATGGAGAACGGCAAATCCGTCAATGAGGGGCTGCGCCGCTGCCAGCGCTACGTAAGGGCTTGGCTGGCGCTGGCCGATCCGAAGAGCGGCCTGATTCCCCGCAACCTGCAAGACCGATACTGGAATGCACAGGACACCGCCGCGGACAACTACCCCTTCCTGGTGCTCTCCACGTCTTTTGTGGACCGCTCCCTCTTCGAGTCGCGCATGCGGGAGATGCTGGCGTCGGAGATTCGGCTCACCAGTCGCGTGGGGCGGCTTCCCGATACCTACGACTTCGCCAAGGGCGCCTTTCTAAACGAGGAACCGAACCTGCCCGCCATTCTATTCGGCGCGTCGGAGTACGTGAAGGACGGCCTGCTGCCCATCACGGAATGGCTCGGCCCAAGCCCGTGGTGCGACCGCATGATCGGTATTCTGGATGATATATGGAAGTACGCGCCGGTTGAAACCGCCGGGGGGAAGATCGTTTCTGACAATGTGGAAGTGAACGGTGTGATGCTTCAGGTCCTTTCGCGCGTTTACTGGATGACGGGCGAGGAGAAGTACCTGGACTGGGCGGTGCGCCTGGGCGACTATTATCTGCTTGGGAACCACCACCCCACCCGCGACATGGCGCAGCTGCGCCTGCGCGACCACGGCTGCGAAATCGTGTCGGGCCTCTGCGAACTCTACGCCACCGTCCACTTTGCCCGGCCCGAGAAAAAGCAGGCCTATCGCGAACCGATCCACACGATGCTCGACCGGATTCTGAAGGTCGGCCGCAATAAGGACGGCCTGTTCTTCGACGTTGTCAATCCTCAAACAGGCGCCGTGGTCAAAAAGCGCCTGGCTGACAACTGGGGTTACAGTCTAAACGGCTTCTACACGGTCTATCTTCTGGACGGCACCAAAGCCTACCGCCAAGCCACGCTTAAGGTCCTTGCCAGTTTGGCCGGGAAGTACCGGGGATATAAGTGGGAGTATGAGCGCGCGGACGGTTACGCCGACGCCATCGAGGGAGCTCTGAACCTGTACAACCGCGAGCGCGTGGCTTCCACCGCGGACTGGATTGACTCGGAGATCCGCGTCATGTGGGGAAAACAGAAGCAGGACGGCACCATAGACGGGGGGCACTGCGACGGCAACTTCGCGCGCACGACGATGATGTATTGCCTCTGGAAAACCGGCGGGGTTTCCATCCGTCCGTGGCGCGAGGACGTGGTATTCGGCAGCGTGGATTTGACGGGCGGCGTGAATTCAAAGAGCGGCGCGGATTCGGCCGGCGGCCTTCTTCTAGCCATCCGGGCCGAACAGGACTGGGAGGGCACACTCCTTTTCGATGCGCCCCGTCACAGAACCATCATGAAACTCCCTCTCGACTGGCCCCGCATCAACCAGTTCCCGGAGTGGTTCACTGTCGCCCCGGAAGGGCGCTACTCGATTCGCGACGCGGCGACTGGCGGCGCCGAGCGCGTTTATTCCGGTGGCGACCTGCACGCGGGGATTCCCCTCACGCTGCGCGCCGCAGAGGAGCGGCATATCGAGGTTCAAAGATATCCGTAGTGCTAGGAGTGGTAACCATGAACAGACGTGACTTTGTGAAAACAATCGGGGCGGCCGGATGCCTTTTCCTGACCGGCCAGCCCGCCTTCCCAAGAAAGGCCGCCGACAAACCCAACGTCATCCTCGTCATGACCGACGATCAGGGATACGGGGACCTGGCCTGCCACGGGAACAAGATCATCAAAACCCCCAATCTCGACAAGCTGCACCAGGAAAGCACGCGTTTCACCGCCTTCCACGTCAGCCCCACCTGCTCCCCCACGCGCGCGAGCCTGATGACGGGGCGTCACGAGTTCCGCTCGGGTGTCACTCACACGATCCTCGAACGGGAGCGCATGAGCCTCAAAGCTGTAACGATCGCCCAGGTGCTTTCGAAAGCCGGCTACAAGACCGGCATCTTCGGGAAATGGCATCTCGGGGACGAAGATCCCTATCAGCCGCAGAACCGCGGGTTCGGGGAAGTCTTCATCCACGGCGCGGGCGGCATCGGCCAAGCCTACAATTGCAGCTGCGGCGACGCGCCCGGCAACAAGTACTTCGATCCCGCGGTCAAACACAACGGCACGTTTGTCAAGACCAAGGGATTCTGCACCGACGTCTTCTTCACGCAGGCCCTCAGATGGATCAAGGCGGTCAAGAACCAGCCCTTCTTTGCCTATATCGTCACGAACGCCCCTCATGCTCCATACATTTCGCCCGAGAGTTACGCCCAACCGTACCTGGACGCGGGCCTGAACAAGCAGACGGCGAACTTCTACGGCATGATCACGAACATAGACGACAATGTGGGGCGCCTGCTCAGGAGAATGGATGAATGGGGACTGACCCGGAATACCCTGTTGATCTTCCTGACCGACAATGGAACCGCCGCCGGCGCGGCGGTTTTCAACGCCGGCATGAAGGGAAGCAAAGGCACCCCCCATGAAGGCGGCACTCGCGTCCCCGCGTTTTTCCGATGGCCCGGTCATTTCAAGCCCGGCGTGGACATTGACCGGCTCGCGGCGCACATTGATCTCTTCCCGACTCTCGCGGAACTGTGCCGCGCCCCCATTCCCAAGGGACTGCAACTCGACGGACGCAGCTTGGCGCCCCTCTTGAGTAACCCAAAAGCCGACTGGCCCGACCGCTATCTCTTCACGCACGTGGGACGCTGGGAACGGGGCAAGTCGAAAGAGTCCAAGTACTCCGGGTGCGCGGTGCGCTCCCAGCGATTCCTCCTGGTGAACAACGCGGAACTGTACGACGTGGCCGGCGACCCCGGCGAAAAGGAGAACGTGATGGACAAGCGCCCCGAAGTGGTCGCCGGCATGCGCAAAGCCTACGACAAGTGGTGGGAGGAAGTCCTGCCCGCAATGGTCAATGAGGACGTGCCCTACGCGCGGGAGCGGCCCTTCGAAGTCCTCTACAACAAGCAGCTGGCCGAGAGAGGCATCCCCGCCTGGCCCACCGATGAACCGTGACGAATCTGAGGAGACGGACACGCCGCGGGCTTAAGTTTGCGCCATTCGGGCGCGTCCCGATTCTCATTTCCACGAAATGCATTGACAATATGGGCTTTTTGCTCTAATTCCTAAGAAAGATGCTAAAGCGTCAACCGCTTGCGCGCGCAGTGGAGAGGAAACCTTATATGAAATGGGAATACAACATCTTAAGACTCGTGGTGCCTTTGTGGACCGGCAAAATCAATTTACAGGAACTGCAGTCCATACTGAATGAATATGGGGCGAAGGGCTGGGAAGTCTGCGGAACTTTCGTGACTTTGGTGGGCCTTTCCCGGAAACAAGAGTTGAAAATCGTACTAAAACGAAACGCCTGAGGAGCAGGAGACATCGGATGGACCGGTTGGATCGTCTGGAGAGCATCAGCATACACATCCTCCGCGAGGCCTATGCCAACTTCAAGAGCCTCGGCATGCTCTGGTCCATCGGCAAGGACAGCACCGTCCTCCTCTACCTCGCCCGCAAAGCCTTCCTCGGCCACGTCCCCTTCCCGCTTATCCACATTGACACCGCCTACAAGATCCCCGAGATGATCGCTTACCGCGACCGCCTCACCGTGGAATGGCGCCTCAATATGATCTACGGCCAGAACACCGAGGCCCTCCGCGAAAAGCAAACCTTCCCCGACGGCGCCGCCGACCGCCTCACCTGCTGCCGCCTCCTCAAGACCGACGCGCTCAAGCACACCCTCAGCGGACGCTGGCCGCGCTTCCGTTTCAACCACGCCAAGGGCGCCTACGAACTCGACACACACCCCGAAGCCTTTACGGGAGTCATCGTGGGCGTGCGCGCCGACGAGGAAGGCTCCCGCTCCAAGGAGCGCTATTTCTCCGCGCGCGACCGCGACAGTGAGTGGGACGTCGCCGAGCAGCCGCCGGAGTTCTGGAACCAGTACAAGACGGACTTTGCACCCGGAACCCACGTCCGCATTCACCCCCTGCTTGACTGGACGGAACTCAACATCTGGGAGTACATCGAGCGGGAGAAAATCCCGACCGTATCCCTCTATTACGACCAGGGGGCGGGGAAGCGGTATCGTTCGCTGGGCTGTTGGCCATGCACGGCGCCGGTGGATTCGACCGCCCGCACCCCGCGTGAGATCATCGAAGAGCTGCGCGGCGGCCAGTTCGCCCACGTCGCCGAGCGGTCCGGCCGCGCGCAGGACAAGGACGACGGCGGCGGGCTGGAGACCTTGCGGCGGGAAGGATACATGTGATGTCCGAATCCACCCGCCGGCAAATGAACATCGTCGTCGCGGGCCACGTGGACCACGGCAAGAGCACCGTCGTGGGCCGCCTGCTCGCGGACACGCATTCGCTCCCCGAGGGAAAACTCGAAGCGGTCCAGGCTCTCTGCCGCCGCAACTCGAAGCCGTTTGAATACGCCTTCCTGATTGACGCGCTCAAGGACGAGATGGCCCAGGGCATCACGATTGACGCCGCCCGCGTGTTCTTCAAGACGCCGCAGCGCGACTATCTCATCATTGACGCGCCGGGGCACATCGAGTTTCTCAAGAACATGGCCACGGGCGCTTCGCGGGCCGAGGCCGCCCTTCTCGTGATTGACGCCGAAGAGGGGATACGTGAAAACTCCCGCCGGCACGGCTATATGCTCCAAATGCTTGGAATCCGGCAGATCGCCGTCCTGGTCAACAAAATGGACCTCGTGGGTTATGACCGCGGGGTTTTTAACGACATCGTGAAGGCCTATACCGCCTTCCTGGAAGAGATCGGTGCGAGGCCCGCCTGCTTCATCCCCGTCAGCGGGATGGCGGGCGACAATATCGCCGCGGCGAGCGCCAACATGCCGTGGTACAAGGGGGATACGGTCCTCGTCTCTCTTGACCGTTTCGAGAAAGAACCGGCGCCCGCCGGCAAGCCGTTCCGCATGCCCGTTCAGGACGTCTATAAGTTCACCGAGGATGGCGACAAGCGGCGCGCGGTGGCGGGCACGGTCGAGACGGGGCGCCTCTGCGTGGGGGACGAGGTGGTCTTCTATCCCTCGGGCAAACGGAGCCGCGTTGCGACCATCGAAGACTTCGGTCAGCCCGGGCGATCGAGCGTGGAGGCCGGATATGCCACCGCGTTCACCCTTGAGGAGCAGGTCTACGTGACGCGCGGGGAGATTGCGGCGAAAACCAACGAGTCCCCGCCCAAGGTCTCCACACGGCTCCTCACCAGCCTTTTCTGGATGGGCCGGGAACCGATGCTCCCCGGCAAGGACTACATGGTCAAGATCGCCACCGCCAAGGTCCCCGCGACCCTGGAGAAGATACTCCGGGTCATTGACGCCTCCACCCTGGAGGCAACCGGAAAGAAGGAACAGATCGAGCGGCACGACGTGGCGGAGTGCCTTCTCAGGTTGCGGAGGGCGGCGGCTTTTGACCCGGCTGCCGAAATCCCGGCCACGGGACGCTTCGTGGTGGTGGATGGGTATGAGATCCGCGGCGGGGGCATCGTCCGGGAGGCCCTGGAAGACGAGCAGGAGCATATCCGCTCGCTGGTGATGACACGCAACACCAAGTGGGAAACCAGCCGGATCTCGCCGGAAGAGCGCTGGGAAAGATACAACCAGAGGGCGGCCCTGATCCTGGTGACGGGCGGAAAGGGAACGGGGCGAAAGGCCATCGCCAAGGCGCTGGAGGCCCAGCTCTTTTCCGACGGGAAAATTGTGTATTTCCTCGGGATTGCCAATGTGCTTTACGGCGTGGACGCGGACATCAAGGTCCCCGGACAGACCGGCGACCGGCAGGAGCACGTCCGGCGGCTGGCCGAGGTGGCCCACCTGCTCCTGGACGCCGGCGTGATCCTGATCGTGACGGCGGTCGGGCTCACCCAGGAGGAGCGTCTCCTGATCGAAACAACGATAGGCCCGGACAAGATAGAGGTGGTCTGGGTCGGCGGCGAGGTCACGACCGATATCGAGTATGATCTGCGGCTCGACGGGCCGGATGAGGTGGCGAAGTCGGTTCTGCAGATCAAGGCGATGCTCCAGGAAAAGGGGATCATCTTCCGGCCATGAACGATGAAGGATGAAGTAGGAAGGGTGAAGGGCGAAGGATGAATTATAGGTCTTATAGGTCCTATAAGTCCTATAAGACTCATAGGTCCTTGTCCTTGGAGTCCTTGTTGTCGTTTAGGTCCTTTTGGGTAAGAGTCCACTGAATGCTCCGAGATAGAACCAAAGAACTGATGTCGGATTGGGCGGGCGGGCGGCGTCCGAGCGGCATGGCGGAGCGTTTGACAAGCGGCGGGCTTCGCCTGGCCTCGGCTGGATGGTGGCTGGGCGCGGCGGCTCGCTCCCTTGCTTTTGACACCGGCCTGAAGAAGACGGGACGAGTGGATTGCCCGGTGCTGTGCGTGGGCAACCTGAGCGTGGGAGGCACGGGCAAAACCCCGCTGGTGATGGCGATTGCGCGGCATTTCCGGGACCAGGGCCGCAAGGTTGCCATCGTGACGCGCGGCTACCGCCGTGTGCCGATTCGCGATTCGCGGGGTTCGCGCGTTGCACTGGTGAGCGATGGGCAGCGCCTCCTTCTTCCTAGGGAAACGGCGGGAGACGAACCCGCCATGATGGCCCGCCAGTTGCAGGGTGTGGCCATTGTGGTGGGGGCGCAACGGCTGGAAGCCGCCCGCCTGGCCCGCCGGGAGTGGGGCGCCGATCTGATTGTGCTGGACGATGGTTTCCAGCACCGCGCTCTGGAACGCGACTGCGACGTGGTGTTGTGGGACACGCTTCGTCCCCCGGAAGCGGCGGCGCTTTTGCCCCGCGGGTTCCTGCGCGAAGGCTGGGAAGCGCTCCGCCGCGCACACGCAATCGTGTTCACGCGCTGCAACCTCGGATTGCCGCCCAGGCGTTTCATCGCGAAGATCAAGCGCATTGCGCCACACCTGCTCATCTTCCACTCCGCGCTGGAGGCGGGCGAAATCCGCTCTCTATCCGTGCCCGGCCGCGTCATCCCCCCGCAGACTCTCACATCGGTCCGGACGGGGGCTTTCTGTGGGCTTGGGAATCCCGATTCCTTCTGGAGGCTGCTTGAATCGCTTGGCGCGCAGCCCGTCTGGAAACACGCCTTTCCCGACCACTATCGCCCGGACGAAGTGGAACTGGGAGCGCTCTTGGCACAGGCTCGCAGGGCGGGGGCCGAGCATATTCTCATCACGGAGAAGGACGCGGAGAACCTGCCTGAGTCCTGGCAGCCCGAGATGCCGGTTTCCATCGTCCCGGTTGTCCCCAGTTTTGGCGCGGATGCCGGGCGGTTCTACGGGTTTCTCGAACGGTACGCCGGACAACAACGATAAGCAGCGAGGCGGGGATTCCCCCGTTCTTTTCAAAGATATCCGGTATTGCGGGTGCGACCCGCCCATTTGCGAGATGGCGCGGAGAAGTGTGTTCAATCCCTACCGAACTCCGCTGCGCGGATTGAGCCTCAGCAATCCGAGGTTGCGCTTTTCCCACAAGAAAATCCGAACTGCGTAGTCCCGCCAGGGACGGCTGACAATAGCCCACCGTTTCAACGGTGGGACAAGCCGCGGTCCATTATCCCCCGAGTCCCGGAGGGACGACTGAGATCCTGTCCGAAAACGCGTTTCAGCCTCCCTCCGGGACACGAACGCCATCTATCTCCTGCAAATCTGCGGGTTCCACCCCGGCACTGCTGGAGGTGAATTTTCCCCTTGCCATTCGTCTGCCGTTGTTGCAGTATAAGGGTGGAAGAACGGGCACCGAAGCCCGGTGGGTTTTCGTGCCCGGAAGTTTGGCAAGAAAGGAACTTCCCGATGATCTCGCGATACCTCGCTTCCCTTTTGTTCGCCACTCTCCTCTTTCTGCCGCTGGGGCAATTGCGGACCGCCGCTCAGGACGCCAGGGCAATTGAGGTGGCGCCTGCCGCGGGGACGGCGGCAACCTCCCCCACGCTAGCTGCGCCCACAGCCGGCGCGGCGGCAACCTCCCCCACGCTAGCTGCGCCCGCGGGAACTCCGATAGAGACCGCACCGCTCGTGCCGGTGGCGGCCGCGGCGCCAACCACGGAAAGCGCCGTTTTGCAGCCGCCGGAAGCTGCCGCCGTGGAGGCGCCAACCTCGGCAACCGCCGTCTTGCAGCCGGCGGAATCGGCGCCAGCCTCGCTCCTGGCAACTGATACCATGACATCGCAGACGGCCGCTGCCGCGGGTACGGAGACACAAGGGGCTACCGCAGCCATTGACTACCAGGCTTTCTGGTACTCCAAGGACCCGCTGGACGAGACAAAGACCGTGAGAGAGGAGGTCACCAGCGCCGAATACGAGCGGCGGAAGAGCTCGGAGTTGGAGACGAAATGGACCGCCTTATACACGGATCTCCTGAACGGCAGTTTTGCCAAGGCGGTGGAGCTCGGTTACACCCCGGACAAAGCGGCGATGATGATCCAAATGGATCCGGTCACGTTTCAACGCATCGGGGAGAGCCCGACCTACAAGACGGACGTTATCAAGCAGATGGCGGAATGGTCGCTTTTTTACGACCAGCTGGACCTGTGGAACAGGTATGTGGAGGAATCGGTGCTGCGGGAGAAACTGGCCGACAACGAGAAGTCGGAATACAACCCGGCCACAGTGGAGACGAATCTCACCTCGGTTTACGACAGTCTTCAGAACCATGCAAAGCTGAAAGCCGAGAAACTCCTCAAGCTCTACACCAATCCCAATGCCGTCCGACCCGACGAGGCGGGCCTCGTGGACCGGATTGAGAAGGGTCGCCAAACGCGGCAAGCATATCAGGGATGGCTGAAGGACCGTGAGAAAGCCATGCTGGCCTTCGCCGATCTCTGGAGACACCAGTACGATGGCAGTGAGATCTGGGTGAACGGTACGCAGTACCTGGTCCGCAACCTGCGCGACGTTCCCAAGGACCCGGATGACGACTTCGCGAAGACGGTCGTTCCGGTCGACGCCGTTCAACTCAACGTAGCCAAGGAGAAAACCGTCACCCCGTTTGACATCATCAGGGAGGACGGCACCCTCAAGACCGTTGACAACCAGGGGAAGTAGGAAGCCGCGTCATCCTCCGAGCAGTGCTCCTTCTTTGACGTGATTCCCATTTACGATGTCCGCCCCGGAAAGGGGGCGGCTGCCGGCGGGCTGCGCTTCGGTGACAAGAAGCAGGCCGTCGCCGGTGCGTACCGCGAATCCGTGAGTCTTTAGCGTCAGAGCCACCGTGCCGGGACGCAATCCCTCGAAATCGGCGACACTCTCACAGGCGGATTCCCAAAGCGGCTCAACGCGGAGCACCTTCAGAATCTCGTTTCCCAAGGTAGTGAAGGCGCCGGGCCAGGGATAGGTTCCGCGCACCAGGCAGATGAGTTCCTCGGTCGGACGCGACCAGTTGATTCTGCCGTCTTCCTTCTTGAGCAAGGGGGCGTAGGTGGCTCGGGTGGAATCCTGCGGTCGCCCCTGGATCGAAC
>Ga0315277_10008961_pt1 | contig 12823 bp, 9 predicted proteins | sample YL17G05_15_MG_FD_203695 | JGI IMG/M metagenome (GOLD analysis project Ga0315277, IMG submission 203695) | Sediment microbial communities from Yellowstone Lake, YNP, Wyoming, USA - YL17G05_15 | ecosystem: Environmental > Aquatic > Freshwater > Lake > Sediment | place: USA: Wyoming | collected... | reverse complement strand
CGTCAAACCCGCGCGACAGGCCCAAGACATCGCACGCCGCATGAGTTTGAGCCAGCCGAACCGCCGACAGCCGTGATCCTTGGTCGATAGCGCGGGCCATCACTTGCCACAACGCCAGCTTCCCTGCACGCTCTGTCCCGAGGGCTTTTTCGATCCCCAAACGCTTGGCCACCGTGTAGACCGTCCAAACGGCGCCGACGCTGAGGCCTTCCTGCAGGCGGACAGATTCTTCGATGGATCCGAGCTCCGCCAGATTGCCTTTATGTTCCAGGGCGAGACGCACCGCGGCAATTTCCTCGGGCTTGCAGTGGCTGAGGTTAGCGATGGTGCGGTTCTTGACCACGCCTCCTTTGCGGTAGGATTCGCGCAACAAGGTGCAGAGATAAGATTGGCCCGACTTGGAGGGCGCGGTTGTCTGCGTGATGTACATAGTGACTACAATAATACGAATATCAATCACTATTGTCAAGATAATATTGATTAAAACGGATAATATTAGTGACTACATATTGAGACCCAAAAAAGGACTAACTTACTCTGAATGCAAAACTTATCTCAAACGGGGCGGGTGAACATCCGCTGTATCCCAAGGCCCAGGCCCTGGTGATCGGATCCGACGGCGTTCCCCTGGAGGAATTCCTGGGCGGACATCCGGCACGCTTCTTCGATTTTCCCGATTCAGCGCAGAAAAGATAGGACCTGCAGGTCGGGAGCCGGCAAGGCCAAGCATGTGAGTTGAAGATCTGCATCGATCAACTCCTGCTCTACGAAATCCGACATTAGCAGTCGCCCCGAAAATAGTTCCTCCAGAAGCGCAAGCCTGCCAACGAGGTAGAAATCGACGATAACGCTCGCGTCGAGCGAAGCTTCACCTGTGGCAAGCCTATGCAAATGATACTTCCTTTCGCCACTCCCGCACTTGCCTCCTGGCATCGACGACGTTCCGGTTCATTAGTTCCGCGAGTTTTCCGAGCGAAACCATGCCTTCCAGGGCCGCCTTGCGAGCGAGATGCTTGAACCGTGATATCAATTTCCAGTCGCGCAGTACGTCCTCGTTGAGTGGAACGAATTCTTGTCTCGCGGGTGCGCGCTTCTCCAAGTCAGCAGCCAAGCTGTCGGCGTGCTGCTTTTGGACCAAGCCAGTATCCCGTAAGCGCCGCAGCAACATCTGAGCGCTTACTTTGAAATACCGTTTGAGGAAGACGAGGTCCCCAAGCCCGATATCCTTCTGGCCGATGTCACGCCAAAACACATCCCGCAGGCCAGCTGCTGGCACCAGGAAATTGGCGGCGAACTCGTTGGCCATGATCTCCATGAGATGCTCCTTATCAAGACCCGAAGCCGGGTCGGCACTCTGGTAAAAGCGACGATGCATCAGGAGATGGCCATACTCGTGAGCCAGAGAGAAAATCTGCCGTTCAATGGTGTTAGCCGAATTCAGCAGGATGCAGGGGCCGTACTTAGGAGAGAAAGCCGATACCCCGAACACACTGTCGTGCTCCAATAGGTAGCGAAAGATTCGCACGCCCTGTTCTTCGAGCAATTGAAAGACGTTTACGATGGGGTCCCGCTCCCCGAGACCAAGCCGCTGCCGCTCGGACGCCGCAACCTGTGCGGCAAACTGATCCGGGCGAGATTCCGCACCTGGTGAAGTGGAGTAATCCGGAGGCGGCAGCTGAGTATCCGCAACCCCCACGATCTTCTCCAGCTCCCAACAGGACTTGCAGAAGCGTTCGAACGCGGACCGAGCCTCGGGAGGTGCGGTTTCCTCTAGCGCTGCTCGATAAAGAAGGGCCAACGCTTCCTCCTCTTCCCGGAAGAAGTCTGACACCGGGCGGCCGAGCGCCCTTGCTGCGGCCAGCAGTTTGCCACTGTCGATCGCGATGTGGCCGTTCTCAATGGCGCTGAGGGTTGCGCGTGAAACACCCAGCAGCTCAGCGAGCTGTTCCTGTGATAGGCCAGTCAACTCCCGGGCTTTCTTAATGTTATGACCAATCACGTTATTCAAAGCATCCTCCCTGTGTTTAGTATTCTTGACATACAATAGCACATGATCTAATATTCTGTCAAATATTCTAGACGCTTTAAGGCGAAGTTCTCTAGAGTGTCGGTTTGATCCCCAATGTCACACTGACCTAATGGTTCCCTATTGCCCGAGATATCCCTGGAAGAATATCGGATTAAAAAGTCTTTTCTGCTGCGCTCACTCCGCAGCCCATTGCGGGATCTCGGGATGGGCGTAAGTCGCTGATTGCTTTTGGTTTGTTGGTGACAGGGTTTTGGTAGCGACGGGTGGAATCGAACCACCGACCTTGGGATTATGAAGGACTAAACGGCGGTAACACCGTACTACTCCATACCAAAACCACCGATAAAACCGCGGCTCAGAGAGTGAAGTCTTAGGACGGTTTCGGCTCCTGTAGGCTGCAGGACCATTACACAACCATTACATTCGCTCTGCCCGTGGCCTGCCCGCGACGATGGGAGAGCGGCTAGCGGAGGCTTTGCCATATGGCTCATATTTTCACGCTCACCAACGCCAAAGGCGGATGCGGCAAGACCACGGTCGCCCTCAACCTTGCGATTTGTTTTGCCCGGGCGCGGTACCGCACACTTGTCATCGATTTGGACCAGCAGGGAAATCTCAGCGCCGGCCTCGGTGTCGACCTGAACAAGCTCGATTCGACGGCCCATCGGTTGCTGATCAACGAGGCGCCCGAGACCCGCCGCTACCTGATCGAGATACGGCCGCAGTTGCACCTCCTGCCCAATTCCATCGACATCGAAGCCGACGATCTCCTGGAGGCGAAGAAAGTCAACTGCGAGCTTCTTCTCCGCAGCCAGTTAAAACCAAGCCCGCCTGACTTCGATGTCATCTTGATCGACACGCCGCCGGCCATGCGAGCGGCCACCGTTAACGCCATGGTTGTTGCGGGCACTGTAGTGGCGCCCATCGACTCGTGTAGCTTTGCGCTCCTGGGAATGAATCAGCTGCTCAAGACGATCGCCGCGATCAGTGAAACACACAATCCGTCTCTGGAAATCCTCGTGCTGACCACTTTGTTCAACCGGCGACAAAATCTCGACCGCCTGATCCGTCAGCAAGTCGAAGATTTTTTCGGATCGAGTTTCGTGCTCGAGACGGCCATCCACCGCTACGCAGGCGTTGCCGAGGTCACCGCCATGAGGAAAGGCGTCGTGGAGAGTTCCACGACGAGCGCGGCCACGTTCGCCTTCATAAGACAGTTCAACGAATTGAAAAGGGAAATGAAACACGAACAAAAGGGAGAGGGAACATTTGAGGGCATCCATCGCCAAGGATCTCCCACAGGGACACGATGAGCACTCCCCGACAAGGGAACTCCTCAGGCAAAATGCTCATCTTGAAGGGATCGTTACCTCTCCGGCATCGGAGCACGCAGAGCGATCCTGGCCCGCGCAATCGCGCTTGGCAGACAAAGCAGCTCGAAAAGATCGTCCTAAGAATCCGGGATAGCGCTGTCGGCCCCGCCGACTATTCGACGGGCGATTTCGTCGAGGACGTCAAGCGTGCCTGCGCCCGCGAGGCCATCCCGTTTGACAACGACATTTTCAACGAACTGGTGGGGTAGCCCAGACTTCCAGAATTCAGCGGCGGACGCGAGAACTACGCGATTGCCCTCTGGAGAGTGTTCGTTGGGATTGCGAATGCGCCTCTGTGTAACTGTCGAGCAGGCGGCGGATCATTCGCTGGTACTGGGTACCGTGTTTCTGTGCCTCGCGCTTGAAAAAGTCTACGCTACGCCTGGAAAGCGCGATCGTGACCTTTACTGCCTCTTCCCGAAAAGAAAGCTCCTTAGGAGCCGGGAGAAAGTCACGGATCACCCTCAGTCGGCCTAGTGGCTCGTCGGTGTATCGAATTGGTTTGCTCATAGATATGCTTCCCCTTGCGCCAGTAGCCGGCTCCGATAATACGGATGACGTTTTCACGGTAAGTGAATCTCACCGTGAGTACGCCACCGCCAACCACACCGAAACAGTAATAGCGCTTTTCTTTTGCGCTGTGCGAGAGATCCTCGGCAATAACTCGCTGAAGGTCTGCGAAAGCATATTGCGCTTTTTCGAATGTCACTCCATGCTTGGCCTGGTTCTCGAGGTCCTTCTTCGGATCCCAATCGAATCCAACCTGCGGCATGTACCGAAGGATAACAGGAGCAAGAACTGCTTGCCATATAAAAATATGGCTGACTTGTGGGCACGGCCACAAACTCGAATCTTATGCGGTGCGGCTCAGCGCAGAGACGACCGGTATTGATTTTCGATGATTCCAATCGCTCACTTTCACGCCGGGGCCGTATGGTAAAAATATTCAGCCGACCGTCAACTAGGTGTAACGACGTATCTTCACGCGGAGGCCGATACGACCGTGCTCGACGCTTGACAGGGGGCTAACGATCCGGATGCTGCTGATCTTAAGCGCAGATGCGGAGGAACATGAAATCGCAGTTGCAGCCATCGAGCTCTTGCTCCTGATCGTCGCCGGCTGGATTAATCGCAGACAATAGGCGGCCATCGAGTGCCTACTGACTGAGAACCGGATCCTCAGAGCGAAACTCGGGAAGAAGCGAATCTTCCTTAACGACGACCAGCGTCGGCGCCTGGCCGTCAAACGCAAGGTCCTCGGGCGCGATGAAAGTTTCGGTAGGCCCTCGACCCTCCGCTCTATTCACGGGGCGCGTTGCGTCACCACTACGATCTGGCCGCCAATCACGATAGCACCGGTGCGCGACCGGTCGTCGGTGTTCGCCCCGACGGTGAAGTCGACGCCCGTTTTGCTGCGTGCCAGAGTGATCCAGGACTCGGCCAACATGTCCCACGGGCACGGGTCGAGTGCGGTGACCACGATGCTTCCGGTGCCGCCGCTGGCCGGAATGGTGAAGCTCGTAGGCGCGACCGCCTGAACACATGTGGAGAACTGCGACGTGCCTTTCGCGGACGACGCGATCGCCTGCACGTTCGGTCCACGCAGGCCGCTGGCTTTCTCGAAGGTGAACGCACCCCGGCCATCCGCCAGGGCGGCGCCTTCATAAAGTTCGCCCTCCTCTCCATCGTCGGAGTAGATCTCGACTGTGCATCCCGGGCAGGTCATCCCGGTGATGCGCGTCGAAATCCGCTCGGCGAGAACCGGCGCCGAAAGCACTGCGCCGCTCCCGAGTGTCTGGACGCCCTTGCCCCCGTTGTGGTGAATGCTGTTGCGGCGCAGCAGATTCTCCGGCCCCCCGACCTGCACCCCGGCCCACGCATTGAACGCGACGGTGTTTCCCTGGACGAAGTTGTGCGCGGCGCCGTCGATCAGCGCAATGCCGTCACTACGGTTGGGAATCGGTAGCCTCCCACTCTCATCGACGCCGATGCGATTCCCCTGGATCACGTTGTATTCGACTCCAACCCCGCCAAGAAACACGCCACCACTGGCAGTTCCCGAGAGCAAGTTACTCTCCTCGAGGCCAGCGCTGGGGCGGACCCTCCTACTGCGTGCCGTCGAGCGCCGGTCCAACTGGAGGCCTCCAATGATGTTGTGGCGGGCGCCCTGTCCCAGCGAAACTCCCGACGATGAGGCATCGGCCAACGGATCGATGCCCGTGCGGTTTCCCACGATGATGCATTCGTTCGCTCCGCCCATCCAGATCGCGCCGCCTTTGGTTTGTTCGAATGTGTTGCCGCCGATCCGTGCGTATCCCGCGCCAAGACTCACGTAGACGCGGGCACGCACAAAGCGGTTGCCGACGATCGAATTGAAGTAGTCGTGCCAGCCAACGAACGAGACGCCGCTGTTATAAAAGAGATTGCCCTCGACCAGTGTATGGCTCACGGCAGCCTCGATATTGACGCCGGGTCCGGCGTTCGGGATGGCGGCCGTGGCGTCTGCGTTGGTTCCGATGAGATTCCCGAGGACCCGATTGCCGCGGGTTCCGTTGTCGGACAGGTACACACCGTAAGAACCCCCGCTCACGACATTCCCCTCTCCGGGGCCCGTTCCGCCGATCTGGTTGAACGACGCGCCATGGCCGAGGTAGAGCCCTCCGCCGGTGCCCAGTGGCCGCAAGCCGGTGATGTCCGTGTTCATCCAATTGCCGATCACCAGGTTGTCCTCGGTTCCGGCGCCTCCCATCGAGAGAGCGATCGTGCCGCAGCCGCTGAGCAGGTTCCCCTCGCCCGCTGCCGCGCCGCCAATGCGATTGCGTCGCGAAGTCGATCCCAGATACAGGCATCCAATGCGGTTCGACTCCAGAGCCAGGCCCTGAGCGTCCACGCCGAAGAGGTTCCCTGAAACGACGTTGTCCTCTGCGAACTCCAGATTCAGACCTCCGCGGCTGCTGCTGAAACGATTGCCCTGCCCGGAAGGTCCGGCGCCCCGGAGGCGATTGCCGCCAATGACATTGCGCGCCCCTTCGTAGATGAAGGCGGCCTCACCGGGGAAATGGACGAAGGCGAGACCGCGAACCACATTGTCGTTCGACTTGATGGAGAGGCCCGGCATGTCGTCGACCAGCTGAATATCCGCCCCGTCCAGGATCACGCCCGCGTCGCTCGCGTCGATCGTGACTCCACCCTGACTCATGGGTGGCAACTGTTTCGCCAGACGGATGGTCGCTGGGTTGTCCGGTGCGAATACCTCCGCGGAAAACGTGATCGTGCCACCCGGCGCGGCTGCTTCCATGCACGCTCGCAGGCTGCCGGTTCCGGAGTCGGCTGTGACGGTCACGACGCAGGTTTGCCCGGCCGCTCGGAATCCCGCCCGGGAAGGTTTCGCAATCGCGTTCCGGGCGAGGGGCGTCATCCATTGGGGCGCCGCGACCGTTGTCCGGGAACTCCTGCGCTCTCGCAGCGGCTCGATCGTTGCTGTCGTCGCGGCGCCATCCCGCAGCGCGCGGCGATCAAACAACAGGAGTCCTCCACTGTCATCCGCGACGACCAGCAGATCGTTGGTTGCAGCAACTTCATGCGCCAGGCCGGGGGTGTCCGCCTCCCCGGCAAAAACGGGGGAAACTGGATTCTTCAAATCCAGAACGAGGGCTCCCGCTCCGCGGGCGCCGACATAGAGCTCATTGTTTGCCGCCGTCATCCGGAAAGGCTGGACCGCCATCTTGTAGCCGCCGACGTACCGCGGATGGCCAGGATCGGAGACGTCGACGACCCAGAGCGCATTCTCCGAATCCTGATGGCACATGAACAGGTAGTTGCTGTAGAGGGCCAGACCTTCGCTTCCTACCTGACCCGTGTCCAGGACGGCCGCGATCGAAGGTTGGCGCGGATCGGAAACATTGATCACGACCAACTCATGCTGGTTCGGGATGAACGCATAGCCGCCGCCGACCGCCACCTCCTCCGACTGGGCGCCTCCCGTCTGCCACCCGGTAAAGTTGATGTGGCCAAGGTAGACAGGGTTGGCCGGATCCGCAACGCCCACCAGCAGCAACCCCCTCTCGTTGGCGATGTAGACGACGTCGCCCTCGATTTCCAGGTCCCGCGGCGGGCCTTCACCATCCTCAGGACGGCCAGGCATGTATTTCATGCCCGTGGCGCGCATCAGGAAGAAGCCAACCTCCCGCGGCCCGGTCGGATCCGATACATCGAGGATGCACAGACCGCTCTTTTCTTCACCCCAGGACGCAACGTACAAGAAAGAACCGCGAACACGGACACTGGGGATGTTTGCGCCAGAGGCCCAGCCGCCGACGCGCACCGGCCGCGAGGGATCGGCAATGTCGACCACCTGCACGCCGGAGAATCCGGCCCCGGCATAGGCATAGTGGCCCTGAACGGCCACCGACTGCACGCCGGTCACCGTGGGGTAGCCTGCGCTGAGGTGCGGTGCGCTCGGATCGGCGAGATCGACGGCCCGAACGCCCCAGTCGCGGTCAGCGATGTAGGCGACGTCTCCCAAAGCCGCGACTCGGATCGCGGCAATCGGGGTCTCGTCCCATGAGGCGACTTCGATCGGGTGGGACGGGTCGGCCAGATCGAGAACCAGCAGCCCGAAACCCGAGTTCGCCACCAGGGCGCGCCCGTGGGATACACACAGGTGCATCGCCCAACCGTTCGTTGGAGCCGAACCAACCGGCACCGGATGCGACGGGTCGGCAATGCCGGCCACGAGCACCCCCTGCCACCCGTCGGCGATATAGGCTTTGTCGGCTTTGATCGCGACGTGGTAGGCATGCCCGGGAGTGTCGAGCACGGCTGTTTCCACCGGTCGGCGCGGATCAGTGACCTCCACCACCAGCAGACCCGAACCCCCGGCCGCGAGATATGCATACCCGCCGGTTAAGGCTACTTTGCAGACATTCTGCATCACATAGGCCGACGCCAGTTCTACGGGTAGCGCAGGATTGGACACATCCAGAATGCGCAGCCCGAGCGGCCCGTCCGCCAGGTAAACGACATTGCCGGACACCGCCACGCCCTCGGCATATCCCGGCGAGTCCCAGACGCCGATCTCGACGGGCCGAGTGGGGTCGGAAACGTCCACGATGCGCAGGCCCGCGCCGCCCGCGGCCAGGTAAGCCCGCCCTCCCTCCACCGCAATGTCCTCGATGAACTGCGGGAAAGGACGCGTAGCCCCGGTCTCCTCCAGGGTTGCGGCGCTCAGTACGACCATTCGCAGTCCGATGCCTGCGTACACCCGGTCTCCGGAAACCGCCACCGCCTGGACGGGGCCGCCGATCTGTCCGACCAAACCCGGCGGCAGGCCATTCTGCGCGAAGGCCATCGCCAAGAAACCAAACCAAAAGGTTAGTAGCCCGAAGAATCGGAGGGAACGTGCGGAAAGGCCGTTCTGCATCGCGAACTCCTGCTCATGAGGCGTGCCGGGCTTCTCCCATTTACCCGTGAGATCGTCTAAACAGACGGCGGTGAGATTTCCGACGAAGTTCAAAAGTCCCAAAATTGCCCGGAGGCGACTGTGCCCGCGGACCGCAACTACATACCCTGCGCCAAAGATGGCCAGCGCAAAAGGCATAAAGCCGGCCGCCAATGCGAGGTTAGCGGATAGGCGGCATAAGCCCCGCAATTTCGCATCGATCTACGAGTACGATGACCGCTCCTTCTTCTGATAGGGGGCCTGATATCAGCTTCCTGCGATTACTCCCGGGACCCATACTGGATCCGGATGAGCTATGTTACTCCAGAATGAGCCGAAGAGAGTGTAATTCTCAAACGGCATCGTTTTCTGCTCCGGCTTATAAACAAGATTGGGCAAATAACATGGGCAAGCTCAAATACGCGGGCTACGACGGTGTCGAGCATGCCGCGTGCGAGACGGGGATCGTCCATCACTGCAGACCAGGCGGAGCAATGGCTGATTGAAGCCTTGCGGGAATGGGCATCTGAAGACCCGGCCGTGAAGCTCGCCGCCGAACCGATCAACGGATATGAGAGCGACCTCATCCACACGGTCGGCTCCGCGCAGAACCTGGTGAAGCAATGGCCGATGTCCTGGAACAAATCGACTACCGGGGCTTCCTCTCTGCTGAGATTCTACCCTTTCCTGACCTCCAGGACGCCGCGACAAACTCCCTCGCGCATTTCCGCAAGATCACGGCAGAAGTAGTTGCGTTTTCCGGAAGATAAGTGATTATTAGGTTGAATTCACCTAATATAAACGTGCCGCGTCGATAAATTGGAGTTTGTTAATATTTACTTGCTCGTTGTCATTTAGGTGCCGTCCTGATAGATTCCCTCTCGAGATCAACAATTCGCTCGCAAAGGGAGCGCTACGCGCCCCCGCGCTTGCGGAAGGCATTCTTGACGCAGCATGAGGGCACGCCCATTTATTCCCTGCACGGAAGCCCTGCATGAATACATACCGTCTTTTGACCTATATGGTCTTTTGGAGCTGTCTGCCAGCCGCGGCATTTGCACAGCACTACCATAGCTTTCCCCATTTTGTGAGCGGCGGTGGCTGGGCTAGTGACATTTATCTGACGAATCAGGGAGGCCAGAGCGTCGGAGGTGTGCAGGTCTCGTTTTTCGACGACAATGGCACGCCGCTGACTGTCTCCGCAAACATTGGCGCCAATTCTGTCTTCACTCTTACTATGGCAGCCGGAGAGACGAAATCGATCCAAACAGTCTCCTCCGGGACTGCCGTCGCGGGGTATGTCGTCGTTCGCTTCCCCAGTTCCGCCTCCATTACCGGCTCCGAGATTCTTCGATACGGCGACGCGAATGCCACGATCACTCAAGTCGGCGTGCCGCTTCAATCGCCTTTCCAGCACTACTCATTCCCCGTCGAAATCAAGACCGCCAGCAGTGTAAACACCGGCGTCGCATTGACGAACCCTGTCTTCGGGACCACTCAGGTCTGGCAGCAGGACACGGTCATCAATCTGATCCGATCCGATGGAACTCTTCGGCAAAGAACGATTGTGCGGCTTGCTGCCGGCCAGCATGTGGCCAGGTTCCTGGACCAGCTTTTCCCGGGCGTGGACAATTTTGCCGGCACGCTCAGTATCTCTGCCCCCAACCTGATCGGCGTTCTTGGCTTGCGGCTGAACGGGAGCGTTTATGCCGGCGTCTCTATCAATTACGGGCCGGTCCTGGGGCCATTCACGCAAAACGCTGCGCCGACGTCGGAAAGTGAGCCCAATAACTACAAATCCCAGGCTAACGCTCTGACCGGATCGGGAATTATCGGCGGTACGGTCTCGTCGTCCAGCGACATGGATTATTTTTCGTTCTCGGGAAAGCGCGACGATATCGTCTCCTTCCTTCTGGACACGCAGTCCATCACCTCCTACCTGGATTCTGTCATTAGGTTGGAAAAAGCCGACGGGACAGTCGTGGCCGAAAACGACCAGAATGGACTTCTCGAGCAGAATGACTCGTTCATCCAGGCAGTTCTCCCGGAAGACGGGACCTACTATGTGCGGATCGTGGATTATTGGGGGGACGGGGGCTTCACATACACGTATCGACTGCATGTCAACCTGCCGGCGAAGTAGACGCGGCCGGCGCCGCAGATCACCTCACTCAGCCCCAATAACGGCAACCAGGGCGCGACTGTGAGCCTGAGCATCCAGGGATCGAACCTGACCGGAGCAACTGCCGTAAATTTCAGTCCCAGCACAGGCTGCCGCCCGCGAAATCGCGCTGCAGTCCGGCGGACTCTCAGGGTCGCCCCTGCTACAACGGAATGTAATTTGAGAAAAGTGCTGCACTACGGGAGAAAAAACTGCGGTGAGCTGCAGTATTTACCGCCTCACCGAGTTATGGCGACACACAACGCTCGGCAGATGAACGCGCGACAGATGTCCGCCATCGACCAGATGCCGAATGGCGGATCTGCTGATGCTGAGGTACGCAGCGGCTCCGGCAAGGTCCAAAAGCCGAGGTTCTGATTTCTCCACTTCGATAACGATCGCTTTCATGGTTTAACCCTCCTACAACCTCCCCTCCCAGTAACTCAGAAGACTTGCGGAAGTACTCCGCAAACACCTTCACTGCGAGAATGTAGCTGTCGATCGCTGCTTGGGAATAGTTGCGACGCTGGAGTTCCTCCAGCATTCTTTGACGCAGTGGGGTCATAGAACCCTCCTTTCTATGACCCCGAGGCTAGCACCGTGGCGGAGTTGCTGCAGCCAACGCCGATACCGGTGCCAGCGGCTTAGTTCTAACGGGCTTCCGGGAGACTGTGGTTCCATCTGGACGTAGAACGAGTGCCCTGGACAACTGGCTGGCCGTCCGCGGGAGACCAACCCACCTCGGTTCACTTTTCCGGTGTGCCGACAATATGTCCAAGTGGCCAGGAACGATCGAGCCTCAACCTGCCAGAACGCGATTCACAGGACTGAATCCCCAGGTTACTGCCAGTGGCGGAATAGGGCTCATGGGCAAAGATGTGGCTGGATGATGTCCGGAGAACAGTAAGCCGGGATCGCGGTAAATCCCCTTACCATCAGTGACTCCGTCAGGAACATATCCACGGCGCACAATATCGCCGGTGGGAACAGTGGAAATACCGCGCCTCGCTATGTGCGTCGAATCATTACATCAGGCCCCTCGGTGCCGGATCGATGATCGCGATTTTTCTGAGAATCTTGCGCTGATGACTCGCAGGACCACTTCATAACCATTACAGTTGATTTCACGGTGGTTCGCTCTGCAGCTGAAAGTTATTACGTTAATGGTACTTAGTGCACATTCAGGGAGGCACTTCAATCAGGCGGTTTGGGATTCTCAGTGCCAACAGCACATTTTCATACATCCTGCTTGTCGCGTGCCATCCGTAGCCAGTCTCGAAGTGCAATGGTAATAGTGGTTTAGCGGAGATCCGTTGGCGCTGCTGATTCAGATTCCCCCGTTTCGACCATGGGGTTTTACGACAAAAAGTGGGCGAAAAACGGAACAGCTGACTTTTGCGATTTTTTTCGGTCGATGCCGTATCTAATTGAATGTACGATATTTATTGGATTGGTAGCGACGGGTGGAATCGAACCACCGACCTTGGGGTTATGAATCCCACGCTCTAACCGACTGAGCTACGTCGCCACGCTTCGTTCTAACGTCGGGCCAGGCTTTCATTTTGCGGTCTCCACGACTGCTTTTCAAGAATAAACTGATCCCACCCGTAGCCCCTCACAAGGTGATGGGGACACTCCGATTTTCCAGCTGTCAATGGCGGGTAAGACAAACTCTACGGCTGGTTGATTTACTCTAAAGGCATATCCACTTCGCTCTCCTAGCCACTACATATTGTGGCGGCCTTTCCGTGTGCCGCCGACCACTCGGCGGTAGGGCATAGGGTCAGCGTGCACTGCCTGCTGGAGCAGGCGATAGAAGA
>Ga0315277_10008960_pt1 | contig 12824 bp, 12 predicted proteins | sample YL17G05_15_MG_FD_203695 | JGI IMG/M metagenome (GOLD analysis project Ga0315277, IMG submission 203695) | Sediment microbial communities from Yellowstone Lake, YNP, Wyoming, USA - YL17G05_15 | ecosystem: Environmental > Aquatic > Freshwater > Lake > Sediment | place: USA: Wyoming | collected... | reverse complement strand
TTCGGAGGGTTATCCGCCAGTGGCGAAATCCGCCGAAGCAGTGATACCTCGGTTCAGGACTAGCACAGACACCGCTCACGCATTCATCCACGGGCAGAGCCCGTGGTCTTCTGCGTAGGCGGATAAAATTGCCCAGACAGTGTCTGGGTTTTTGGCCGCAGGCAGTTTCGGCAGACAGTGCCTGCCGTTTTGGCCATCTGTTCAGATTTTGGTAGCTGTCCATCGTCGTTGTGTTCTTTTTCTTCCCCCAAGTCCTCTGCAATAAACCTGAACTGCACAAGGACCCCGGGGCAGGGAGGTGACCTCCTTAAAAATTTAGGGGCGGTTAGTGGTTAAATGCATATGCGCAACCCTGCCCCAAGCTCTGTACTGATTACCCTATTAGGACGATTCCACAAGTTTTTTGCCCAGCGAAAGGGTTAGTTCGGCTAATCTCATAATGTAATACTCAAGATGGTTCTTCCCAAATGTAATCGGTGTACTTCTAATGCCTTCTACGTCTTCAGGTACAGTTTGATCAAAGTGCGCTGTACTCTGGGTATCTGCCACCCTACCAATCAAGGAAAGCGGCGAAATAGGTTCTCCTTTGTAGAATAGAGAAGGACTTTCCAGATATTCCTGAAAATCGGTCAGCAGAATACAAGGAATTTCCGGTTGGATTGTAGCGCAGGTAAGTCCAAAGAATTCAGGAAGTTCTTTTGCATTGATAATTGTTTGGCCGATAAGGTCTTCGTTTTTTGGTGGAATATAAACTGGTAAGGTAGCTTCTTTGAATGCAGCAATTCTTAAAAGCAAAGGGTCGAAATTCCTCCCTTTGCTTCTGTAAAAAAGTAACGATCGCAGAGTTGCCACAATGTCTCCGAAAAAAAATCTCTTCCCTTTATCAAATTCCTGCACCAACTCTTCTAACGCTCTCAGTCTCCCCACAAGTTGGTTCTGTTGTTCTTCAAGAGTCAAAGACACCCGATCCTTTGAGGGTTGGGCTTTCCTTTTAAACATACCCTTCCTTTTCTCCACCCATTTTGACAGATCCTGAGTCTCAATAGGTTCTTTATTACCGCTCCCTCTTTCTACTTTGAAAGTGTCTAATTTAAAAAGAACCTGACCATCATCGATTTCAAGAGCGAGTTCAGCGTTGATATGGACTCTAATATTTTCCTGCTTCCGAGTGATAGAGAGGAACATCCATGGGCTGAATTCCAGGCCCATAAGCTGTGGGCCAGACAAGAATGAACTCTTGTATATAATACCGAGGTAGTGGCTTGGATTGGATAACGCTACTTTTATTCCAGCATATTCGCTAATTATTCCGATTGATTCTCTGGATTCTGAGGGAATTTCCAATCGAAGCCATTGAGAATAACCCCACTCTTCATTCATTTATAATCAACCTATCATGTTCATTTGAATTGGATTTTCGGGCCTCAAGCGACTCCAGAAAGGGAAGCTATATTATCCAGTCGGATTTTTAGGCTTCGAGATGGTTTTCTGCTGATGACGACTCCAGGCTTTTTTGCTCATCGTGTTTGATTCGTGCTCGGATTTGATGCGGGCCAAGAGATCAGAAGCGCGTTCGTCAAGTATCAAGACTAGGCTCTCTCCCCTTCAATACTCGAAGATCAATGTCCCAGGCTTCACCAGCTTCCTCGAATTGTTCTGAAAACGCCGGATCCTTTAACTGTTCTTTCAGATAGAGATCAAAATTCGTCTTGCTTCCCGTAACAAGACCCTCGGTAAGCAATCTTCGCTTCTTTTTCTCTTTCCCACAGCAAGGTAACGTCTCCGAAAACGCTTTATTATACTTGAGTCAACTCTGACGAATCCGAATACGGAATGATCGCTCCATTGGGTTGTCTCTTCCAGACGCTTTCTCTATGAGCAGCATCATAAACCATTTGCTCTCTGACAAACTTCATAGCGATTCGAGTGATAATTTTCTTCTCCTCTGAACTAAGAGGTTTAGCACTCGATTCGTCAGCCTTCATGATGTCGGTAATTAAATCCTTGTAGTTATTTAGTTGAGGCCCAAAAGGAAGGGCAGCGTAAGTGGACCCGGTCATGCTTTCTCCCAATTCCCTGTGGGCAACCATGTCTGCATACCAGAGATACTTCGCTGCAAAGAGCATCTTGTCATTTTTCTTGAGAATGTTTTTCCCAAGTACTGACTCAAACTCCTTCAGCACTAGCTTTATCCTCGGAATCGAAAATGTCCTGTTGCCCATGCAAATATCTCCTGAGGTTTGGCCAGCTAGCGCCAAACGAAGTGCGTGGTCCATGGATTTGCTTTGAATCTGACTCCCCTCCCATCTTTTGATGCTGGCAATTCCAACATTCATTCGCCTGGCGAGAGCCTGCTGATTCAAATTCAACTTTTTCCGCGCTTCAACAATTTCCTTCCCAGTCAACAAACTTACAGCTCTGCGATAAGCATCTGAAATATTCTTCTGCGTGCTAGCTGTCTGATCGATCGTACCTGCTTCCACACCGCAAACAGGACACAAATATTGTTCCACAGGAATCTTCAAATCAACGCCCCGAAATTTGATCTTTTTTTCAGATCTCTTGATCACCATTTTTTCATGCCCACTGGGGCAGTTCATTCTCGTTTCTTTCATCGTAATCACCCACTTTCTATGTCCGGTCCTCATGTAAAGACACGAGCCAAAAGTGACTCTCTTTTAAAGTAAACTTCAAATAGACTCTACAACCCAGGTGCCTACTCATCCATCGAAAGGGATAAAGCTCACATCCAGTAATTTTATCCTCATAAGATCTCTGAGGAGGGGATTGTCCCAGATAATCTCTGGGTGTTATCTCTTCCAAGAGCTTAATGAGGATACTGTCAATGCCTTCGACGCAGAAACCCAATTCCAGTGCATCTGTGGCAATGCTAATCGGGTTAATAAGCGATATCCGATGCTCTGAGATCGCTTTTTCTGCCTGTTTTATCTTCTGATTTATCTCTTTGTAGGATGGACGTATCATTTATATTATGGTATCAATTGATACCTTTGTCAAGAGGAATTCCATGGGCTATCTGCTGGCTCAATTCATTCGTTTGTTACCTTCTCTTCCCCCAGGTCTTCTGCGATCAGACGGAACTGCTCAAGGGCAGCTTCGAGATCCTCCACAATCTCCTGTGCAAGAACTCCGGGGTCGGGAAGGTTGTCAGATTCCTCAAGGCTTTCGTCTTCATAAGCCCGCCGCCGGCCTTCCTGGTTCTTCTCAGACCAAGTGAGTCTGCCGCGGCGGTGCTTTACGGGATTAAGAAGTGGGATGTGTCCACAATTCAGAACTGATTGAGATGAAAGATACTTATTAAATGCTCAGAGATTCTGTAAGGTATCGTTTGATGCGTTCACGGTTTGTGCCTAGGCTAGAAAACTGCTTTTCGCAGATGTCGCTGAAGCGGGCAAGAACTTTGCGGTTAATTTCCTCTTGATCCTCAAAAATAGCAAGGGAGCGAAAAGAGAGGCCCCATCTTTCATGTTGAAGTAAAGTAATCATTGCATCCCGTGTCTTGTCGTCGTTGGGTACTGCAAAAACATATTGCGGCCTAGGCACACCATTAATCCGGCAATCAATTATGTACTTGCCTTCTGGGTCATGTTTAGGATCATACCAATCAAATTCGCGTCGATTTGCAGGAACCGTTTCTTCCACAAATGTTCTGAAGTCCTCCATAAATGTTGAACGAACCCGTTCTCGAGAAAGATAGGTGACGTCAGTAATCTTCAATAGTGCTTGAATAAAACTGTATAGTGCATCGCCGTATCGGTCTTGGCTGACAGGGATGAGGAGTTCTCCCCCCCGATCCCGAACTCCGAATACTGAAAGTGCGTTTGCAATGATCTTCTGCCTCGTCCCCCGCTGAAGGTCCTTTTCTTCCAGATCGTAGGTTAGGTGCATATAGGTGTGACCTTCGTCAGAAAGCAGCCATTGACCGTTATCTGCTTTGAGAATGATAGAGAGATGATCACCATCTTCGAACATGAAGGGGGTGAAGACTCTATAGCGATTCATTCCCTCGGACGACAGTCGAAGCTTTTCACAAACTTTGTCCTTGAAATCGCGTTCAATAGATTCGAGTCTCATTTTCATATCTCCTCAAAAAGTCTTCTCTGGGGATCCTGGGCAACCTCGAATCCGCAGTCCTTAAGCATGCATGAAATCGCCTGGTGAAAATCAGCAAACCGGTCTGTGGCCTTTGCGTAGGTATCTTCTCTTGCACCCATTTCTTGGTACCGCTCAGTGGCCTCATGGATATGGAAGTCATAGAACTTATCCCCTTCTATGGTGTTGGTATGTTCGTGGCTTCTTCCATTATATCGTCGCAAACGAAAAAGCAGATTCGACTTCGGAGGCCTATACGCCAGAATGATGGAAAAATCCAAAGGATTTAAGTCGCTCTGACGCAGTATCAGGCTGAAATCACTCCCCTCAGTTCCTTCGATATCCAGTTCGCGCTCTTTATGTCCCGATCTTGGCCGAGTTTGTATTCTTGCTCGAAAACCCGATGGTAAGGTTTTTTTCTCCCTGATTAATTTTGCTATATCTTCGTCAGAAAAAATAGCAGCCACGTCTAAACCCTGTGATCGCTAATTTGCATGGGTAACTCTGTGAAAAGATATTATCACAACCGATAAATTTCTCAAACAGAAAACTTGCACTTGAAAATAAAGCTTAGTCTGCTCTCGCACCCCTCTTTCTTTTCAACGAATTCCCAGAAACTTCTAGGTTGGATTTCGCCTTTATGCGGGCCACGAGCTTAGATGCGGGCTCGTAGGTTCGGCCTTCGCGGCGAGCCAGTTCGGCTTCGGTTGGGACAAGTTCACCGCGGAAGGCTTTGGACAGAATCGCCTGGGCGAGTTTCTCATCTCGCACTGATGCTGTTGCCACCCTCCTCTCTATCGCAACGCCCAACTTAAACAAAGCTTTGACGCGGCGCCCAATTTCAAGTTGCTCATGGCGAGGGCAGAAGGGGACCTCAAACTTCGCGAGTTTTTGAGCGTTAATGTTAGACTGGCTGACCCCATCGGTCTTAACTCTCATGGAGTAATCTTTGGCATAGGTCGTATTCAAACAGAAATTCAAATAGCTTGAATCAAGTTCATCAAGATTCCTAATTCTGATTAAATAACCAGCAAAAATGGCAGGGTGCTCCCCCTTATAAATCGCGGTTTTACCAACAAGTTCTGGGCTATTCGTTCTGTTGAAAAGAACGTCCCCAGGAGCTAATCTATATTTTGCTACCTCTTCTTCGTGAGAGGTATAGACCAGATCACTCCAGTCAATTTCTCCATTTTGTATGTTCCCCATTCTTAACACTGGCACTTTTCCAGAAAGCTCAGATTTTCTTGAAGTCCCATATTGAAAAGACTCACAAAGTTTATCTAAGGCCGAATATTTCCAACTCTCAGGCAGTGATTCCGAATCACCTTTCTCTTGATAAGAGTATATTTCGTCTATTTTCTGTTTTTGCGAAGACGTGTTCGCCTCCTGTAACCTTCTTTCTTGCACATTTTCTAGTAATGCTTTCATTGATTCCAGGGTTGGATTCGTTTCTCGCCAGTCGGCGGTGAGGCGACCCGAGCAGGCAGCCGCGAGGACAGCCTGACGGAAACTTTTCAGGATTGCCTGCACCTTTGCCAAACATTCTCGCACTTTGCCGACGCGTGCGAGCAACTCCTCAATCTTCTCCACAATCCGCTTCTGCTCTGCCAGTGGCGGCACGTCAATAGCGATTCCTTCAAGATTTTTCCGATTAATTGCGGTAAATGTTGAGCCAGTTCCACTGAGGGCAAGTTCTGGTTCTAAGAAACGAAGTCTGAAAAGAATGAATTCAGTCGGTATCCCGCCAAGGGGAGTAAGGGCTGCTAAACCACGACCAATTGCGCAATTGGAGTTTGCGATATTTGTCGGTCCAACCGGAGCGCGGATGGAGATCAAAACATCCCCAGGTCTTGCAGTCTTTTTGGGTTGGGAACACCAAACCCGAACTGTTGGATGGCGGTCTCCGAATTCAGCTTTGCCTTGAAAAAAAGGAAGACCTTCGCCATGCTCATTGTACGATTTCCCCGGAGGAGATTGCCCCATGTTAATTTCAGCAATATCCAGCAGTTTCGCAGTCTTCCAACCTTCGGGCAAATCGTTAGTGGGAAGTAATCGATTGTTGTCGCTCTGTTCAGCGATCATTTCCCTTCCTTGCGTCGGGCGGACAGGCTATTGTTGTTGGTACCTTCTAGAATTGCGATAATGGCATTCAGTTCCGTGACCGCACTCTCCAGCTCAGAAATGGCATCAGCAGCCAATTCCTCGGGCTCAGGCAATTCGTTTGCATCATCAAGCGAATCATCCTTCAGCCATTTGAGGCTGTCAACTTTGAAGTCGCGCTCTTTTACCTCATTGATAGTAAAGGAACGCCAGCGGTCCTCTTTGGAATCCTTTGGATCACGTTTGGCGTGGCCGTTCGGGTGAGAGCCATAGCAGGTTTCGAATTCCGCCAAGTATTGCGGCGTCAGAGGTCGATCCTTCTTAGTGATCCTTGAGACGTTGGTCCGGGCATCGTAGATCCAGACCTTCTCGGTTGGGTCCCCCTTGGTGAAGAAGATGACGTTGGTCTTGGTGCCAGGGCTATACGGGGTAAATGTCCCATTGGGCAAGCGCAGGACAGTGTGAAGATCACAATCCTCGGTGAGAATCTTGAACACATCGCCGGCTTGATCGGCAAAAAGCACGTTGTCGGGCACCACGATGGCGGCACGGCCCCCTGGTTTCAAAATGCTCATCACATGCTGGACAAAATTGAGTTGCTTATTGCTTGTGGCGACGGTGAAGTCGTCGCGGTTGGGCGCTTGATTGGCTCCTTTGGTCCCGAAGGGAGGGTTGGTCATAACGCAGTCATAACCTCCTGCCTTGGGACCCTTCTTGGGTTCATAGATGGCATCCCCCAAATAGATCTCGGCCTGGATACCGTGGAGGTAGAGGTTCATCAAGGCCAGTCTCCTTGGTCGGGGGACAAGTTCAGTCCCAGAATAGGTAGAGGTCAGAATACGTTTCGCCTCTTCACGTTCAAGACCACCTTTGGTTTTCCCCATCAGCCATTCATAGGCACAGACCAAAAACCCTCCGGTGCCGGCAGCGGGGTCATGGATGGTGAAATCCTTCGTCCTCCGGGGATCGGGTTTCATACAGCGGACAATTGATTGGATGAGAATGCGTGGCGTAAAATACTGTCCGGCTCCTTTCTTCCCTTCTGATGCTGATTTTTCCAGCAACCCTTCGTAGGCCGCAGCTTTTACGTCAACGTTTAGGGATGTCCATTCAATCTCGTCTATCAGATTGATCAGACGTTTCAAGTTGACCGGGTTACTAAATCGGGATAAAGCTCCTGCATAGATGGCTCCAAGCATGCCTTTCTCGTCTCCCAATCCCCTAAGCATAGCTGCATAGTGATCGGTCAAGTCAACTCCGGACTTTTCTCTCAAAACTGCCCACGAATACTGCGTTGGAATTGCCTGCCCTTTTTCTTCGATCATCTTCAAGAAAAGGAGGTAGGTCAACTGTTCGATGTAATCACCGTAGTCGATTCCATCATGGCGTAAAGTATGACAGAATCCCCAGAGTTTACCCACAACGTCAGTCATTTGTCTTGTTATCCCTCACCCTGACCTTCGCCCGAAAAGGGAGAAGGGTATTATTAAGCAGCAATGGCTTCGTTGATGTCGTGAATCAGCTTTTCTAATCCGCCCCCAAAGACCTTATCCAACTTCCCCCACGAAGCTCCTTCACGGGTAAAGATTGGAAGTGTATCGATATCTTGCCTTTCCATCAATAGGTTTTCAATAAGGTGCCTTCTGATCAGATCAAGCCATCTATTCTGTTCTTCCGTAAAGGAGCACCCAGATTTTACCTTCATCAAGGCCTTATCTACCCTTCGCTCTACGGTAAGCAATTCACTGCCATGAGCTGCATGGCGGATGATGGAAATGATATCAGCCAGTTCCTTGTTATGTGCTCGCCGGAGATTCTTCTCATTAAACTTGTCCACCAGGTAATCTGGTTGGGTGGACAATTTCTCCCTGAGGATCTTTAATTGACTGGTATTAAACTCCTTGGGCCTCTTCAGAAGAATTTCGAGAGCCTCGATGTGCTCAGGATTCGCCTTTACGAATTTTCCAAATTCTTGCAAGTAGTCTTGTGGTCCGAGCTCTCTGCCATCTTTGGCTCTGAAAATCACTCTGGAGTAAACCTGATCCTCGGCTGTCTCAGCTCGCACGAAGGTTCTCTGGGGTCGCGGATATTTTTCGCAAAAATCAAGGAAGGTTTCACTCTCCAAGAGAGTGATGGTTTCGCCCCAATTTTCCTCCATTCGCTGAGGCAGGGTTTTAGCAAATTCGACCAAATCGCAATTGAGGATATACTCGAACTGCCGCCTTCCTTCCTCGGTGATGTTCTTCGATATCCGATGAAGCCTTTTTGATAGAACCCGAATATTGTAATCACGATCCTCATTGTTCGCTATGGCCTGGACGATTTCACGAATGGATCTGGCTGCCTTCAAGGGAGTTTCCGCTGTAATACCGGTTGTCTTTCGGAAATACTCCAGCAGAGTGCCATTAAAGCAATCAAAGACCGTGAAATGAGTTTTATGGATGTCTGGACAAAGCCGGGTGCCCCGTCCCATCATCTGTTCAAAAAGAATTCTCGACTGAACAGGCCGCAAGAAAACAATGTTCTCTATCCTTGGCACATCCACGCCCGTGGAAAGCATGTCGACCGTGACGACAATTCCCGGATTTTGACGATTTCTGAACTCGCGTATCTTCTGGAGGGGGCGATCCACCGAAGGGCTTCCGGTGATTTTCTGGACAAAATCGTCTCCACGATTGAACTTTTCTCTCAAGATTTCAACTAACTGATCACAGTGTGAGATGTGAGCAATATCATTCTGGGCAAAGATCAGGGTTTTGGGGAAATGGCCGATTTGCTGTTCCTGATCCAGGAGATACTTCTTAATCTCCTCGACAATCTTTCTGTTTCTATCAGGGGCTGTCCAGTCAATCTCTGTCGTGGGGGCAGGAAGTTCTCTTTCATCTTCGAGAACCTCGAAGACAAGCTGCCCGGTCTGGGTATTTACCAGCCCCACCTCTTCCCCTTCTTTAAGGAAGGCCCCTCGGAGCGTAATGTCCGATTGGATTGCGACGGCGTCATAATCAACCAGATAGCCCTCACGAACACCCCGTTCATAATCATAACGATAAACAATCTCTCTAAAATATGCCTTGGTATGAAGAGCAGGCGTCGCCGTCAAGCCGATCTTGATGCCATCGAAGTGATTCAAGACCTCACGCCATTTGCTTTCCTCCTGGGCAGTATACCCTCGGTGACACTCATCAGCAATGATGGCATCGAAGGCATGGATGGGGATATCTAGCTTTGAAGCATCAGAATCATCATCCTGATCCCCTGATGCAGAAAACATATCTTCATATCCAAAAAGATTTATCCTCATCCGTTGTATGGTGGAGATATAAACAAAACTGTCCCGAGCATTTGGATTGGTCAAATACTCGCCTGGAAGAATCTTAGGATCGAATTTCACATCATCATCGAGGTCCTCCCTCCGCAGTTTTTGGCTGTAAACTTCATAGCATTGGTCAAACTTCAAACCCGGTTCAGCTTCAAAACTTGCGGCAGTTGTAACCGCCTGAGCGGCGAGGGCTCTTCGATCGACCAGGAACAGGATGCGTTTGGCAAAACCAGACTTCAATAGACGATAGATCAGATTGAAAATTGTGAAAGTCTTCCCCGTCCCTGTCGCCATCGCAACCATCATGTGACGTTTGCGCGCGAGGATGGCCTGTTCCATGGCTTCTACTGCCTCAATCTGAAAAGGCCACAAGTGTCTATTATCTGTTTCATGCTGTTTAAACCATTCTATGGAAATTACTTCATTTCTGCTCAACATCTCCAAGAGAGCTTGAGGGGTGTGAAATGCGGTAACCTCCCTTGATAGATTCAGTGAATCTCTCAAGTCTTGGAACCAGATTATTTTCCCGTTGGTTGAGTAGACAAAAGGAAGGCGATAATCGCCAAAGGAGTGAGGGCCTCCTTCAAACCCCTTTGCATACCTCTTGGCCTGTTGAAGGACGTTCTGTGGTCCAACTCGCAGCTTCTTTCCCTCAACACAAGCCAATGGCATTCCCTTAGAAAAAAGGATGTAGTCAGCAGGGCCATTCTGTGTTGGGTATTCTTCGACGGAGCCGTGGTTACATTTGATACCATGATGAAAAGCTACGATGGGGCCCCATCCAGCGCTTCTCAGCGCCTTGTCAATGAAAGCATGCCTCGTTTTTGCTTCACTGATGTCAGAAGCGTCCATGACTATCAAACTCTCCGCTCCCGCCTCTCTGCTAAAGGGGGAAAACCCCGTTACAGGATCTTTTCCTGGACCATGCTGAGGACCTTATCTCTAGCGACGACAATATGGTCCAGAATTTGAACGCCTAGCATTTCAGCAACTTTCTTAAGGTCACGAGATATTGTTGTATCATCCTGGCTGGGAGCAGGATCACCGCTCGGGTGATTATGAACCAGAATTACTGCTGAGGCTGATTCCTTTATAGCCGGTTTAAAGACCTCACGAGGGTGAACCAGACTTCTATTTGAAAGTCCCACAGTAATCTGCTGTGTTCTGATGACATTGTGCTTTTCATCAAGCAGAACAATATGAAACTCTTCCTGCGTAGCTTCTCTCCCCAGTCTTGAGAACTGCCGTTTGCAGTATGCGACGGCATCGGAGGTGTTTCGAATCTTGTAAGGAGTGAAGGATCCGGTGACTTTTTGAGTCGCCAGCCTTTTTCCCAATTCAAGACCCGCCATGACTTGGCAATAGGCCGTCTCTCCTATGGCTTTGCTAACCTGTTTGAGTTCTCCTCTCGCTTGCAGAGACAGTCTTTCAAGATTATTGCCAAAACGGGAAGCCAGCTTTTCTCCGGCCTGAACAGCAGATTCGCCACGGAGGCCGGACCGAATCAGAATAGCGAGCAGTTCCGAGGTCTTTAGCCCTGACGGCCCAATTCGCAGAAGACGTTCTCTGGGGCGATCCACAAAAGGGGAGCGTTTGACCGAGGCAGTGAAAACACGCTGATCGATCCAGTGTCCAGCGTTCAATTCTCTTTTCTTCTCGCACCATGTGTGAAGTGGGTTTGTTTTTAGTCCTGAGCTAAGCAGGTATCCTTCTTTCGTGAGATCGCTAATGACCCGGCCTATAAACGAAGGTTTCTCATCTTTCAGCATCTTATAGATTTCAGACTTGCGGAAGGAATCTGCCCTCAGCAGCGCGGTCAGAACTGCTTGATATCTCGCAAAGCGCTTAATATCCGAATTAGGTTTCATTTTTGGCATTATTTTCAGCCTCAGGAGAGTTGTCCTAATATACCAAAAACAAACAATTATGACAAACGTAGCTTCCCATCGGTATTAGCAAGAAAAAGATCATTTCCTTTTATCCTCTAGAAAGGGAAAGTTGTATTCTTGCTTTGGGTGGCCCGAAGAGAAAGGGGCGAAGTTAGCGCCGGCGGGTTAGCGGCCGCAGCATTTTTTGTATTTCTTGCCGCTGCCGCAAGAGCAAGGTTCGTTTCTTCCAATCTTCTGAGCGACACGAACGGGCTCAACCTTCGGTTGCGAGAGTGGTTCCTTATCATAGACCGTGATTAACCGATCCAATTCTCCTTCATCCATTACATCAACTCCTTCATCCTCAGCAGCTCTCACCAAAGACTTTGATATTCCCCAGTGGTCCGGATCAGACGCATTCTTCACGATCTGCTTATCAATGGCTCTCACTTTTTTAGCGAGAATCGAAGCATTCTTCAGCAGCTTCTTTTCTTCAGCAAAAGAGAAGAAGGCACAAAGAACCGGTGCGATCGACTGAAAGTAGATCTCATCGGTACTGACTTTCCTTGGCAGTGTTTCCAGGCAGCACTCTTCAAGCTCTGATGCATTCCACTCGTGCGGGGACAAACCGTGATAGGAATACATGAATTCACTAAAGGTCTCCATGATAAATTCGGACTCTTGTTTCTGATCTTCGCTCAATTGATCAAAATGCTTGCTTTTTGAGAATTCTGCGACCCATTTGTGCATTTGGCCTTGGATTCTCTCCATCTCCTTATCCGAATAATCTCCGCCCATTGATGACCTCACGTCAGGGTTTTAATTTTCTAGGATACAACACAATTTTCCAAAACAAAAAGGCAAGTTCAACTGTTACCAGAACTTGCCCTCTTCATTTACATGCGCACTACGAAAATGCTTCGCTCCGTGCTCACGGCGCTCCCAGCGGTTTGCGCCGTTTTCGCTGAGCGGCTTTCAGTCGAGCAAGGGAGCGGCGCAACGCCCCTTCAGCAGCTGCGGCATCTGCAGTCAGAGGCCCTGCCTTCATCGTTTCCTGGGCACGCCTCTTTGCCTCCTCGGCACGTGCGATATCAACTTCATCAGCCCGTTCACAGGCATCGGCCAAGACAATCACTTTGTCAGGACGCACTTCGAGGAAGCCGCCGCTGACCGCGAGAACTTCTTCTTCCTTATCTTTTCGTATCAGGAGATCCCCGGGTTGAAGCATCGTCATCAAGGGAGCATGATGAGGAAGAATGCCCAACTGTCCCTGCACACCCCAGGCAATGAGCGCAGTGACGTCGTCAGAATAGACCATCCTCTCTGCAGTGACGATTTCCAATCGGAATGTAGCCATACGTCAAAACCAGATCATTGGAGTGTTGGAGTATTGGAGTACTGGCAAAGATAAAATGTTAACCCAA
>Ga0315277_10008959_pt1 | contig 12824 bp, 3 predicted proteins | sample YL17G05_15_MG_FD_203695 | JGI IMG/M metagenome (GOLD analysis project Ga0315277, IMG submission 203695) | Sediment microbial communities from Yellowstone Lake, YNP, Wyoming, USA - YL17G05_15 | ecosystem: Environmental > Aquatic > Freshwater > Lake > Sediment | place: USA: Wyoming | collected... | reverse complement strand
CATCGATCACACGCTGAACACGTCGGGCGCGTTGAACCTGGCAGGCGGCTACAGCATTTTCGTGCCGGCCGCCGCCGGCCAGCACACGGTGGACACGTCGGGCTCGTTGGGTCTGGTGCGCGGCTACGGCCTGCTGGTGCCGGCCTCCGGCGGCGATCCGGCCTCCGGGGGGATCAACGCCGGCGACCAGTTTGTGATCAACGACAACGCCGGCAGTGGCGACGTGGTCTTCCAGTTCACCAAGAACGGCTTGCCCGGCACCGGCGACGTGAATATCCAGATCACCGACGCGAGCACCCGGGACGAGATCGCCGACCTGATCGTCACCGCGATCGAGAGCGCCGGACTGGGCCTGGCGCCGGTCAATCTGGGCGGCGGCCAGGTCCTCGTCGGCGGCGTCACTTACACGTTCGCCACGTCGGGCTCGTTGACGCTGGGACGCGGCTACAGCGTCGTGGTGCCGCCGTCCGGCGGCGATCCATCGTCGGGCGGGATCAACGCCGGCGACCAGTTCGTCGTCAACGACGGCGCCGGCAACGCCGAAGTCGTCTTCCAGTTTACCAAGAACGGCTTGCCCGGCACCGGCGACTTCAACATCGAGATCAGCGATTCGAGCACCCAGGACGAGATTGCCGGGCTGATCGTCACGGCGATCACCAACGCCGGACTGGGCGTGGCGGCGGTCAATCTGGGCGGCGGCGAGGTCCTGGTGGGCGGGATCGCTCCGTTGTTGGACGGCGTCGACGCCGGCGACCAGTTCGTCGTCAACGACAGCGCCGGCAGCGGTGACGTCGTGTTCCAGTTCACCAAGAATGGGCTGCCGGGCAGCGGGGACTTCAACATCGAGATCACCGGTCTGATGACCCAGAACGAGATTGCCGACCGGATAGTCGCGGCGACTAAATTCGCCGACCTGGGCCTGACGCCCGTCAATCTGGGCGGCGGCAAGGTTTTCGTCGGCGGACTGACGCACACGCTCGATACGTCGGGCACGGTGGGACTGGGGCAGCGCGGCGAGCCCGGCCTTCAGAGCGGTGGCAACGTCATTCGTTTCACGCCTTCGGCTGGCATAAGCGGTGCCGAAATGGCGGCCGATATCGCCCAGGCGATCAACGATGCAGGGCTCAACCTGACCGCGTCGACGGTCGACTTCGAGCTGGTGCTCAACGGCAGCGGGGCGGCCCTGATCCCGGGCACGGCCCCCTTGCAGGTAGTGAACAACACCCCGATTAGCTTCGCCCCCGACGATCCCTCGGCGAATCTGGCCGTGCGGCTTGAGATGGCGATCCTCAACAGCGGGACCCTGGGCGTCACGCCGCACGTCCACGGCAACCGCGTCAATCTGGAAGACGCGGTCAACGTCCGCGTCATGCCCGGCTCGAACATCGGGGTCGACGGCCAGCCGGGACCCCAGGGCCTCAATGCGGTGCCGGTGACGATTCATGAAGGGATGACGTCGGAAGAGGTCGCCCTAGCCGTCGCCGACGCCATAGCCGGGGCAGTGGCAGGCTTCCAGCAGCAGATCGTGGCCCAGGACGGCTCACAATTGGTCGAGGGGGCCGTCATCACGGTCGGCAACGGCACGGACACCCTCACCATCGAGTTCGACAGCGGCTACACGCTGAGCAGTCCCGCGAACGGCGGGGCCGACATCGCCGACGGCGAAACGTTCAGTATCACCAATGTGGTCGCGGGTAGGACCCACACGCTCGCCGTGGCGGGCTCGGGGAACCTGGGGCGGGGTTACACGCTCCTGGTGCCGCCCTCCGGCGGCGATCCGACCTTGGGCGGCATCGACGCCGGCGAGCAGTTCGTCATCAACACCAACGCCGGCAGCGGCGACGTCGTCTTCCAGTTCACCAAGAACGGTGTGCCCGGCACCGGTGACGTCAATATCGAGATCACCGATGCCAGCACGCAGAACCAGATCGCCAACCTGGTCGTCACGGCGGTCAGGAATGCGGGGCTAGGGCTGACGCCGACCAATCTGGGCCGTGGCTGGGTGCTGATCGGTGGGATCACCCAGACGCTTACGACATCGGGTTCGGTGGGCCTCGGCAACGGCTACAGAATCCTGGTGCCGGCTACCGGCGGCGATCCGTTCTCCGGCGGCGTCAACGCCGGCGACCAGTTCATCATCAACAACAACGCCGGCAGCGGCGACGTCGTCTTCCAGTTCACCAAGAACGGATTGCCCGGCACCGGCGACGTCAACGTCCCGATCAGCGATCTGATGAGCCAGGACGAGGTCGCCGAGCGGATTGTGACGGCGATTGAGAACGCGGGACTGGGCCTGGCCTTGGTCAATCGGGGCGGCGGCGAGGTTCTCGTCGGCTGCACCACGCACACGCTGGCCACGTCGGGCGCGGTGGACCTGTCGCAAGGCTTCAGCATCCTGGTGCCGGCCTCAGGCGGCGATCCGTCGTCGAATGGGATCAACGCCGGCGACCAGATCGTGCTCAGCGACGGCACCGGCAGCCGTAACCTCATTTTCCAGTTCACCAAGAACGGCTTGCCCGGCACCGGCAGCATCAACATCGAGATCACCGATTCGAGCACGCAGGAGGAGATTGCCGAGCTGCTAGTCGCGGCGATCGAGAGCGTCGGACGGGGCCTGACGGCGGTCAACCTGGGCGGCGGCACGGTTTTCGTCGGCGGCATCACGCACACGCTCGACACGTCGGGCGCGGAGAGCCTGGGACGCGGCCACGCCATCCTGGTGCCGCGCTTCGGCGGCATTCCACTGTTGCGCGGCGTGAACGCCGGCGATGAGTTCATCATCAACGACAACCTTGGCAGCGGCGACGTCGTTTTCCAGTTCACCAAGAACGGCTTGCCCGGCACCGGCGACGTCAACATCGAGATCACCGACGCGAGCACCCAGAACGAGATCGCCGACCTGGTCGTCACGGCGATCGCAGGCGCCGGACTGGGTTTGAGCCCGGTCAATCTGGGCAGCGGCAGGGTCGTGTTCGGCGCCACCAGTGCCACTTTCGAGTTCGACAAGAACGGCCTCAACGACCCCACCCACATCATTATCCCAGTCGACATCTCGACGACTGCCCCCCAGGTGGGCGCGCTTGTCGCCGACGCCATAGCGGGCGCCGGCCTGGGCCTTGCAGCTAAGCACTTGGGGGGCGGTGTCGTGTACGTGGGCGGGACGGTCGACGACCAGCTCATCAACAACAGCAGTCTGCTGCTGACGGGTCAGCCGGGCGTGCAGACCCCCGGGGCGACGGCCCTGACTTTCGTGCCTGACCGGACCTTCACGGCTGATCAAACGGCCGCGGCCTTGGCCACGATCATCAACAATTCCGGCCTGGGTATCACCGCCACAGCCAGTGGGCGCCGGGTAAGCTTGACCGGCGAGAACGTTACGGTCAATACCGGGCTCACGACCCTCAGCGTCGTCACCCCGACGGCTACCGTAAAGGTGTTCGACGACATCGTGCAGGTGATTGGCCACAGGGTGGTCGACCCGGGCGAGCTGAACCTGGCCGACAGCCTTTACGGCGACGATTTCGGTGCCTTCAACAGCCCGCAGCGGGCCCAGGCCAACGGCGCGGAGGGCATTTACGTCGACGACCTGGTCATCGGTTTTGCCAAGCGGGGCGAGATGGCCACTGCGTCGAACCAGAACACGACGTTCATCACCGATCCGCAGTTGCCCGAACACCAGATTCTCGAAGGACCGTACCAGCTCGAGGTCCGTCGCGCGGCCGAGTACGGCATTCCCGACCCGCCGCCAGACCCCACGCTGCTCTTGTACCGCAGCTTCGACCCCAACGACCGGCTCACCCAGGGCGTCGCGCTGGTTGCTCCCAGCGGGGCCGACATCGCCGACGGCCAGACATTTACTTTGGGCGACGGGCTGGACGAGGTGATCTTCGTTTTCAAAGATCTTGGTGCCACAAGCGTTCCCGAGAACGGCGACGTCATTTCCTTGGCGGTCGAGACGGGGCTGACCGGCGGCTCAAGCGGCACTTTCTTCGCCCGAGCTGATGTCGGCGACGGGCGGGACGTGGACTTCTTCGCCTTCGACCTGGCCGCAGGCGACACCATCACCATCGATATCGACGCCGCCGATCAGGGTTCCCCGCTCGACTCAATGCTGCGGCTGTTCGACGCCAACGGCACAGAATTGGCGTCCAGCGACGACGACCCGGCGCCGGGCGAGAACCCAGGCCGCGATTCGTTCATCAGCTTTACGGCACTCGCACCCGGGCGCTATTTCGTGGGCGTCAGCGGCTTTAACAACGCCTGGTACGATCCCTTCGTGGGCGAAAGCGGCCCGGGCGCAAGTTCGACCGGATCGTACGCCATCGAGGTGCTGCTCAACGGCGGCCAGCAGCAGACCAGCGTGACGATACCGTTTACCCCCGCCAATACGGCTGCCGAGATCGCCAACCTCATCGCGGCAGCCATCAATCGGCCAGACGTACAGGCGTTGCTCGACGTGCAGGCCGCGGCGAACCCCAATGGCACGTTGGTTAAGCTGTCCGGTTCGCTGACGTTGTTGGCCGGCTTTTCCAGCGCTTCGTTGCCAGAACCCAACGACACCTTCTCCGAGGCCGTCGACAGCGGCATCGTTCCCGGCGGGGATGGGACCTTCCGCGCCCGCGGCAGTATTGGCGACAGCGGCGTTGGGTTAAGTCCTGGTCTGGACGTGGACCTGATCAAGGTGCAGCTCAGGGCCGGTGACACGATCTCGGTCGACATCGACGCCCGAACTCTAGGCTCGTCCCTGGACTCGATCCTGCGGCTGTTCGACGCCAACGGCGTGCAATTGGCGTTTAGCGACGACACCCCGGCGCCGGGCGAGGCTTTTAGCCTCGATTCCTACCTGCAGTACACTTCCATCCAGGGCGGCACCTACTTCGTCGGCGTGAGCGGATTCGCCAACTTCTCCTACAATCCGAACGTGGCCGGCAGCGGCGTGACAGGCTCGACCGGCTTCTACAATCTCGAGATCTCGCGGGGCGCCGCCGGGGCCGCCGGCATCGGCGTCATCATCTATGACGAGATCGGCGACACCAACATCTTCCGCGATCAAGGTCAGCTCCTCATCGAATCGAACTTCATCACCAACTCGGAGGAGTTCGGCATCGTGGTCGACGCCGGGCAGAGGGTCGAAACCACCGACTCACCCCAACCTCACCAGGGTCCGGTCCGCGTGCTGGCAAATCTCAATAACGAGCGGTTGGTCCCCGGGGCGACGATCGTCAACAACGTCATCGCTTTCAGCGGCACTGGCGGCATCCGGTTCAGCGGCGACGCCAACCCCGCCAACGGGCAGTACGCGCCGTTGCCCTACGGCCGGATCCTCAACAACACGGTCTATGGAATGGGTGCCGGTGACGTCGGTATCCAGATCGGCGAGAATGCCAACCCAACGGTGCTGAACAACATCCTGGCTCGCCTGGAGACGGGCCTTGACGTCGACCCCAGCTCCGCGCGCACGGTGCTGGGCGGCCTCTTGTTCCAGGACAACGGCACTAACTCCAATTCCGGGTTGGGGAATCATGCCATCGTGCTGGCAGCCGGCCAGCCGCTGTTCGTCAACCCCGACGCTGGCAACTTCTACCTCGATATCGGTTCCATGGCCATTGACAGTGCCGTCAAGAGCCTGGGCGACCGGCCGGAACTGATCCGCGTCCGCCAGCCGCTAGGCATCGACAACGCACCCGTTCTCGCGCCGGAATTCGACGTCTTCGGCCTGTTCCGTGCGGATGACCCCAACGTGAAGACGCCCCCCGGCCTCGGCGAAACCGTGTTCATCGACCGGGGAGCCATCGACCGCGTTGACTTCGACGGCCCACTGGCCACGCTGATCACCCCGCTGGACGGCGATGGCGACACGTTTGTGCTGGCCAACCGTGGTCTGCGCGAGTTCGTCATCGAGCTCAGCGACGCCGGTATCGGCGTTGCCGACAACACGGTCGTGGGCAGCCAGGTGGTCGTCAGGCGGGACGGCGTGCTGCTGGTGGAGGGCCAAGAGTACACGTTCCGCTACGACGAAACCAACGACCAAATCCGACTTACGGCGGGTTCGGGGGTTTGGGCAGCGGGTACGTACCAGATTCTGTTGAACAACTCGGCGGCCACTGGCATCAAGGACATCGCCAACAACCCCTTGCAGGCCAACCAGCAAAACGGGACGGTCGAGTTCACCATCCAACTGGGCGGAGGTGCCGATTACGGCGATGCTCCCGATCCGCCCTACCCAACCTTGCGTCCCGCCGGCGCCAGCCACGAGATCGTCGAAGGGTTCTTCCTCGGCTTCGGCGTGGACGCCGACAGCAACGGGCGGCCCTCGGCTGCGGCAGATGCCGATGCATTTGACGACGGCGTGAAGTTCGACACGGCCGTGCTCGTGGCCGGCCCGACTCAGGTCACGATCCGGGCTTCCGCACCTGGGCGGTTGGACGCCTGGATCGACTATAACCGCAACGGCGTGTGGGAACAGGCCGAGCAGATCTTTGCCAGTGAGCCGCTGATCGCCGGCCTCAACACCCGCACCTTCACGGTGCCTGCCGGCGTCGTCGCGGTGGGCGGCGAGAGCTTCGCCCGTTTCCGCTTCAGCAGCACGGGCGGCCTTGCCCCCGGCGGCCCGGCCAGTGACGGCGAAGTGGAAGACTATCGAGTGGACTTGGTAACCCCAAAGTGGCGAAACCCGATCAACCCCTTGGACGTCAACGGCGACGGGGTGGTCTCCCCGCAAGACGCGCTGTTTCTGGCAAACTTCCTCTACTTCAACGGCCAGCAGCCGGTGCCCAACCTTCCGGGAACTCCTCCGTTCCCGGTCGCCCCCCCGCCCTACTACGACGTCAGCGGCGACAACTTTGTCAGCGTCCAAGACGGTTTGTTGGTCGTCACGGCGTTGAGAAATCAAGTGGGCCCCGAAGCCGAGGGCGAGCAGCTTCCCGCCCAGACGACAAGTGCGTCGCTGATTTCCGCAGGACCGGTCACCCCAGCGGTCACGGTTGGCCGCGTCCCCGGCACGAAGGATCGTGCTCTGCCGGGCGACGATGCCGCCGCCGGTCCGATCGCCGGAAGCCTGGTGAGAGACCGAATTGTCCCGTCGTCCAACCCCGCCGCTTTGGCTGCACTCTTCTTCCAAGAAACGGTGACGCCGTCGATGGCGCTGGGCGGCATCCCCGCCGTCAACCATCAGCCCGCGGCAGACGATGCCGTGGCGGCCGGGCGTACGACCGCCACCGACCCCTGGACGCAGTGGACCCTGCGGTCCTCCAGCCGTCTCGCCGTGGCTGTGGATCGGATCATGGCCCGTGACCTGTTGGCCGACCACACGGAATTCGGCGACGGTGAGTCGAGTGCGCGGGATGACTTCTTCGCGCAGTTCGAGGGCGTCGAGCAGTTCGGGTTGTCCGGCGGGGCCGCAGCGGTTGCCGTCGGCAGTAGCGGAGGCTAGTGGCAATACCGTTGAATTGGGAGCAATACCAAGGAGGATCAAGTGGCACCGGCGTCTCGCCGGTGTGACGGAAATGATGGCACCACCTTCGCTTGCAACTCACCGGCGAGACGCCGGTGCCACTGTGTCCAGGTTGGGTCTACCCCTAATTCAACGGTATTGGGGCTAGTGGCCCATCACGGTTGAATTGACGATTTGAGTGGTGCCCAGGAGGTCTCGCCAAGACTCGCCGACAGAAGGTCTTCGAGCCAAGATCCATCAGAGAAGACCTCATCCGTGCTCAAACTCGGGTCCTTCGTTTCGCTCCGCCGTGGGAGAGTGGCGAGCGGGTCTTCACCGGCCTTGCACAGCACGGCCACGGTCGGTTCGGTGGAAAAGTATGACGGCCCCGTGTCGGGGGCCGATGGTTCGCTCCCACGCCGTGCGGGTTGGTCGGCCAGTTGCAGGCCCGTCCGCAGCGGTTGTTCACCTCCAGTGAAGCTGGGCTGGATCATCCAAAACGCTTCCAGATGATCCCACTTCGCGGGCGTCTCGGCCGGCGCTTCAGTGGGCGCGGCGGGCCGCCGCCAAGCCGACCCGTCCGCGGCCGGGCTGCCGCCGTCGGCCCCCAATGCTTCCCCTTCGACACTGCCGTCGCCGCCCACGGTGCCCCCTGCCATGTCTTGGTTGCCGGCAGTGGGGGCGGCGGAAGGGGCGGCCCGCACCTCATCCGCCGCGGCCACGCCTAAAGACGACACCAAGTGGCGTACCACCAGCAGCGCATCGACGGGCGACACGTAACCGTCCCCATTCGTATCAAGATAGGGCGCAGGTGCATTGGGCGGCACCGTCGGCGCGGGCAGCTTCCGCGAAGCGTTATAATACAGATCGTGGCCAATCCAGAGTACGTCGCGTGGCGCGATCACGCCGTCGTCATCCACGTCCAACGCATTGGCCGGGTTCTGCCACAAGGAGCCGGCCGAAACGGCCGCAATGCCGAAGTCTACGCCGTCCTGCACTTCGCCGGCACCCACGACGACGGTGATCTCGCCGTTCTGCGGCGATACGTTCGTCCAACCTTGTCGAAGGCCGAGCTCAACGAGATAGACGCCCGGATCCAGGCCGGTCAGCGCAAATGCTCCGAGGCTGTCCGTTTCCGTGGTGGGGTCAACCCCGATACGCAGATTGTCGAGCTGGACCTGGCTGCCCAGGTGTCCCCCGACGAGTGCGTAGGCGATGTCCGCCGTCGGGCGGGTGATCTCGAGCGTCTCGAATTGGCCGGCGTTCAAGGTGCCGGACGTCACCCTGGCGAGAAGCTGATCGTTCTCGTCGAACACCTCCAGCCGTCCGGAATCACCGTCCGTGTCCGCCACGGCGTCGATCTGAACGTGAGAAACCGGCGAAACAAACTCGATTCTCAGGCGGCGACTGTCGGGAGTCCAGAGCGTGCTCCAGGTCGAACCGGCCTGATAGGAAAACACCTTCTGGCCGGTCGACGCCGTCGGGCTCACGGCAACTCCCACGCTGCTGGGAAATCCTCCCACCGTCTGCACCGAAAGGGTGGCCGCCGCCACGGCGGTGTCGAGAACTGCTCCGTCCGGAAAATCGTCCGGTTCGACAACCTGAGGACTGGGCAGCGCGGACCCGTCCGGCTGCTTGAGCGTTACGGTCCAATTCTTCAGTCCGGGTTCTCCCACCTCGCGCAGGCCGTCCCTGTCGGCGTCGACCCAGAGGAAACCGTTGATTCCCGGCGTTTCCGTCGACTCGGGCCGCCCGACGGCGGCACGAAACACGTTCGACGTCACGCCCGACTGATCGTCGATTGTGCGGATTTCGATCTGCTGGGCGTCTGCCGCCACGGGGATACTCAGGTCCAGTGACGCCGTGGCAGTATGGTATTCACCTGCCGTCTGCCAATCACCGCCGTCGAGGCGGTACTGGGCGCGGCTGATTTCGTTGATGGTGATGTCGTTGCCCAGGCCGCTGGAGTTCCGGTTGGGCAGCGTTTGCACTGACGACTCACCTAGAAACCGGTATGTGTGCGTATGAGGATCGAGCGCCCCGGAGCCCTCCAGCGTGTGGGGCACGTCCAGCACGTTGAACAGGCCGTCGCCGTCGGAGTCCGACCAGCCAATCATTTCTTTGGCCGACGGACTGACCAGGTGATTAGCGTAAGCGTTTTGCAGTTCCGCTCCGGACGACATAATACTGTCTACACGCGAGTCAGGGTCCGGATTGCCGTCCCACGCATTGAGGTTCTGGGTGTTGTAATAACCTCGGCAATCGAAGTACGACCCTCCCCCAGGATACTCGTCCTTGGCGTAGAAGATGTGTCCCGTCTCGTGGGCGACTGTGCTGGCCGGTCTTCCGGACGGCGTCACGAAGAACAGCCCTCCGGCAAAAGCGAAGGACCCCGTGAATTCATGTCCCAGCTCGAAGCGGTCGTCCGGGTCGTTGGTGGAGTCGGCGACGAAGATGGTAAACGACCAGTCCGTGCCGTGCGCCAGGCGTTGGGCCTGGTTGAAGGAGAGGATGTCGTCGCCCAAATCGGCCGCCGTGTTAAAGCCCACGTGGTCGAGAAAATCCCCCACCCATAACGGATATGCGTCCCAAGGCCGCGAGATGGGCTCGTAGCCGGTCGGAACCGGCGAATCGGCATACGTGTCATCGACAATGAACCTCAGCGAGTGGCTGCTGCCTTCCAGCGCCAATGCCTCTTCCCACCATCTCAGGCCCTCGGCCACCCTTTCCTTGACCAACCCGATGTCGGCGGGCGTCCAGTCCTCCGTGCTGGTGTCGACGCTCCCGTCCGACTCCATCAGCACAAGCGTCACCGACACGTCGCCCAGCATATACTCAGCCGTGTCGTCGGGCGCCGCGCCAAAGGGGATCGCGGAGAGCATCGTGCGGTCTTCGAGCTGCTCCACGGCCAATCGCCGGCGAGCCTCCCGGCGGCAGGAGGGGCAGGGCCTCCGACGAGATCGCCCCGCTGGAAGAAGCACGTTGAGGAACCGGAACGCCATGGGCCAAGCTATCGGGAGTCAGTAATCGGCCGGGCCGCGAAGAGGAGCCGTGCGCGCGGCACAACTCATTAAACCTTCATGGTAACACGGCGTCACCCACCTGTCAATTACTTCGTCCCCAAAACGAGACACCGGGATGCCTCGCGCGCGGCACAGTCTGCCGGACACATTACCCTTTGGGCGGCCTAAGAGCTCGTCGGCGGCTCAGCCGGCTGGCTGCGCGGGTGGCCCAGGGCTCCCGGCGTGATCCGTCTGCGGATATCGGTCTCCAAAACGCCGAAGCTGCTCTCGTGCCGCTGGACTGACAACTCTAAAGCACGCAGCATCCGCTTGGCGGTATAATAGTTGACGATGATCCGCAGCGTGATTGGTATCGGCTGGGACGGCACGCCGAAGGGCTGGGTGTTCAGTCCGAAATCGATGATCAACTCCTCCGGGGTCCCGCTGACCCGGCAAAAATTGGCGTACGCCGCCACCGCCCTGGAATCGTCGATCTGGACCTGCACCTGTTGCTGTTCGGTCCCCCGGCGCTCGCTGCCCGGGTCGCCTGCGGGGGGGCGCTCCTCCGCGTTCCTCTCGGTCTTGTCAGGTGATTCTGCCACGCAATGCTCCTTGTGCTGTGAACGAAAAGCCGTGCCCGCCCAGGAAGCTGGACATACCGTACGATTTGGCAACAGATCCTTCTTCTGATCCTCCCTTATCTCACTTCCTTGAGGCCGAGAAACGTGACCCCTTAGAGACGATCTCGCTTCCGATCTGGCCAATTGTATCAACTGCTAGAAGATACCACACGCGGATTTGCTGCAAATCTGCGCGGGAACAGAAAAGCCGTCGACATCTCCGATCGCCTCGCTCACAATCGTCATTGTCGGCGCAGGGAGATCTTCTCCGGGAAGGCTCCCGGGTGTCCTGAGAACCTCTGATGGGTCGCCCGCAGGCTTGGGACCCGCAGATCAGGACATCGCTACCCCGCTGCAGACCCCGGTCCCTGCTCTGAATCCAAAATCAGTGCTGACGAAGGTGTGAGACGGTGTATTTGGAAACGGCCAGCGGGGCAGGCAATCCGACTGACTACCTGCCGGTCCTGGCCCCGCTGAGGACCGACCTGGAGCCGGTCGCGGGGGCCTTGAGCACGGGTTGACCCTTCTCTGCCCCGTTGGTATCCTAGGAAGCGTGTGCTTGGCCGAGCGGTTCGGCCGGCGGACTTGTCCGGTGATGTCCGGTAAACGGCGTAAAATACCTTTCAAGACTGTCGTAATGGGCATTCTGGGCAGTCTGAACAAGAACAAGACCGAGGTGCGCAAGACCTTACCGGACAACAAGATATAGCTCCGGGGCGTAGCTCAGCCTGGCTAGAGCGCTTGGTTCGGGACCAAGAGGTCGCTGGTTCAAATCCAGTCGCCCCGACTGAACAGACCCGTTGACAGCCTTTGTCAGCGGGTCTTTTCTTTTGACCCCGCAAGCACTTACGGCGATGGTCCCGCGCTCCCCGATTTTCCCGGCCTCGCTTGCTACCTTGTCGATGATTGACTGCAATACCCCCGGTTTGCCACTGGTTGGTACAAGTACTGGTACAAGCGGCGAAGTCAGCAGCGGGTCGCTCTGCCGCATGGCGGCCTGCGCCGTCCGCAGCGGCACCCCGGCTCTCGACAGCAGCGTCCCAAACGTCGTCCGCAGCGCGTGAACGTCGATGCTTCGGCCGCGTGTGACCGTTCACGGGGTGGCCGGGGGTGACCACGGAGGACAACGGGAAAGCAGGGAGCGTGGGACGCCGTCAGGGGCCTGACGGCAACAGCGCGGGCGGTGGAGTACCGCGGAGATGGGCTTGCACCGAGTCGAGCAACAACTGGAAGACCGCCCGACCCTGCCGGGCACAGGTGACGATCACCGTCCAGATACTCTCGCACCACCGACGGCCTTTCTCGCTGCGCGTCCCTTGCCTGATGTGCCGGTCGATCACCGCGAAGCGAATCGCCTGTTCCGCCAAATTGTTCGTCGGGCCCTTGATGAAGGCGACCAGGGCCGTCAACCGAGGGCCGAACAGCCCTGCCTACTCGACTCCGCTTCTTTCCGCCCTTGGGCAGCGGCTTCTTGGGCTTAACGATGTCGCTCGACGGCGGCTGGGAGGAAGTCGAGTGTGTGACAAGTTTTCCTGGCAACTTGGTGCTTGGGGTGGCTGGGGTCGAGCGAAGCGAGCCCCCAGCTACACCTGCTGGGGGCAGCCTGCGGCTGACCACCAGCCACCCACGCGTCCGCCAGAAGAACTTGGCACACACGAAGTCGAGGAGTCCTTGCGTGCCGCGGCCAACTGCCGCTGCAAACGCCCGTTCTCCTCGCCCAGACGTTGGTTTTCCTCACACAGCCGGCGGTTCTCCTCACGCAGCCGAGCG
>Ga0315277_10008958_pt1 | contig 12826 bp, 12 predicted proteins | sample YL17G05_15_MG_FD_203695 | JGI IMG/M metagenome (GOLD analysis project Ga0315277, IMG submission 203695) | Sediment microbial communities from Yellowstone Lake, YNP, Wyoming, USA - YL17G05_15 | ecosystem: Environmental > Aquatic > Freshwater > Lake > Sediment | place: USA: Wyoming | collected... | reverse complement strand
GCATCCTGCATCTTGGCGAGCCCACCCTGCAAAATCTTCTCGAGGATGTCCACGCGGTCGGCGTTGTTGGGGAAGCCCACAATCGAGAGCGCCGAGATCGGCCGGCCGCCCATGGCGTAAACATCGCTCAGGGAGTTCGCCGCGGCAATCTGGCCGAAGGTATAAGGATCATCGACGATGGGCGTGAAGAAATCGACCGTCTGCACCAGCGCCAGGTCGTCGGTCAGTCGATACACTCCGGCGTCGTCGGCGGTGTCGAAGCCGATCAGGACGTTGGGATCGAATTGCTTAGGCAGCTTGCTGAGCACCGAGTCCAAAATACTTGGACTCAACTTGGCCGCTCAACCCGCCGCCTTGACCATCGCGGTCAATCGCGTGCGCTCGTCCATAGGTATCCTGCGAAGTGTCACTTCCCCGGAATTGACGACTCCAGGCGCTTCCTCAGCGCTGTCTCAAAGTGTATCCTCCCTGCGTATACTCCAGCCAGTTCTTCTCAGCGAGCCTCTTAATGAGGATTTGCACGTCTGCAATTGGCCAGCCCATCCCCTGCGCCACTGTTCGCTCATGGATCAGTAATTGGCCAGCTACCCGAGACTGCATCGATTTGAAGAAGTTCAGGACCTCCAATTCACCCTGCTCCCCAAGGCGTCGATCTCCCGTGGAGCCTACGTTCAGAGTGGTCAGCGACTCCTCAATGCGTTGTGACAACTCTTCCCGCAACTTGTCTAATGCATCCTCCTCCCAAAAGGTGAACCTGTGATGATCCAGGTCGAAATGAATAGTGGGGTCGCCCGCTTTCCGGGCAGCACGTCGCGGGTCATGGTCCCTCCGCGCAGAGAAAATGACTTTCTTGCCTATAGCTTGGGCATAGCCGACCTCGTAATAGCAGTTAGGTCTCTCAAAGCTAAGATCAGCGATTAAGAGCCGTGCTGATTCTATGCGACGGAGTATTTCGTCCGTGATCGAGTGCTCAGGCTCGCGAACAACCATCAAGAAAGGATCGAGGTGGTTTTGGACGAGGGCCGGAGCGATGGCATCCTCATACACTGATTGCATAGTCGCGGACGACGCCATCACGACAAACGCCTCGCGGCTGTCCCGAGAATCAGATTCTCTTAGGGGGAAAAGGTCCTGCTCTCTGCGCTCTATCTCCAGGTCACGAAGAATACCTGAGACGATCCTTCCTTTCGCGTTTTCCGCTTCACGGCGATACCAGTCCTCCGGTAGAAGTCTTTCATGCGCAGCACGCTTTGCCATCAATGACCGTGTGCCGGATTCGCCCGCGTGCCTTACCTTGTCCATCACAAACTCGACGCTTTCTTTGGAGAGCCGTCCCTCTTTCCTAAGAATCAGTTCCTTCCAAGTGTTTGCTATCGCCCGACACAAGTCCTCGGCGAATTTCACCCCGGATTGAAGTAATGCAGTTTCAAAGGAACCGCTCCTTGTCATCCCGCGAGCCGCAGAATCTCTAATGATCTTCTTGTTTCTCTCTGCCTTCTCACGCGACAATTCTTCAATGGTCTTGCCCACCTTTAGATTCACTAGTGGTTCTAGTTCTTCGTACATAGAGGAGCCCCCATGCCTGCGCATAACCACTTTGATTATATGTTGTGCTGGCTCAATCTGAAAGGTCGCGCTTCGGGCCACTTGAACTGGCTTGAAACGACCGATAGAATCCCTAGCGGTGACGCGTTTGACGATACACCGACTTAGTGTCCCGGCCCCTCCAGGCCCCGCCTTCGCGAGTATTCATAACGTTCAACTCATCAAGGAGTGTGATCATGTTCCCATTTCATGGCGTTGATTACATGGAGATCGATTCGCTCTTCAGCGACGAAGAAAAGCTGGTGCGCCAGACGGTGCGCGAGTTTGTGGACAACGAAGTGAATCCGCACATCGAAGGATGGAACCGCGAGGGCAAATTCCCCATGCATCTCGTCCCGCTGATGGCGGAGTTGGGCTTCTACGGCGCCAACATGCAGGGCTTCGGCTGCGCGGGAATGTCGAACGTCGATTACGGCCTCATCATGCAGGAACTCGAGCGCGGCGATAGCGGCCTGCGCAGCTTTGTCTCTGTGCAGGGGGCCCTCGTGATGTATCCCATCAAGGAATACGGCTCGGAAGAGCAGAAGGAGAAGTGGCTGCCCCTGCTCCAGCAGGGGAAAGCCCTCGGATGCTTCGGCCTGACCGAGCCCGACTTCGGCTCAAACCCCGCCGGGATGCGCGCGCGCGGCAAGAAAGACGGCGACCACTGGATTCTGAACGGCGAGAAAGCGTGGATTACTTCCGGCACCATCGCCGACGTCGCCGTCGTCTGGGCGCGCACGGACGAAGGCGTGCGCGGATTCCTCGTTGAGAAAGGCACGCCGGGCTTCACCGCGAAAGACTACAAAGGCAAGTGGTCGCTGCGCGCGTCGGTGACTTCCAGCCTCTCGCTTCAGGATGTGCGCGTGCCCGCCAGCAATATGTTTCCGAAAGCGCAGGGGATGAAGGCGCCGCTCGCCTGCCTGACCCAGGCGCGCTATGGCATCGGCTGGGGCGCCATCGGCGCGGCCATGGCGTGCTACAACGAGTCACTCGAATACGCCAAGATCCGCAAACAGTTTGACGATAAACCCATCGCCTCGCATCAACTTGTCCAGGCCAAATTCGCCGACATGGTGACGGAAATCACCAAGGCGCAATTGTTGGCGCTCCAGGTCGGCCGCCTCAAGGATAAAGGCCGCGCCGACTTCGCACATGTCTCCATGCTCAAGCGCAATAACGTCAAGATCGCGCTCGACGTGGCCCGCGCGGCGCGCGATATCCTGGGGGCGAACGGCGTCGCCGACGAGTACCCCATCTTCCGCCACATGTGCAACCTGGAATCCGTGTTTACTTATGAGGGCACGCACAATATCCATACGTTGATTATCGGCGAGCGCGTGACGGGCATTCCTGCGTATAAGTAGCGGCCGTAGCGTCGGCATCTTGCCGGCTTTCGTGTAACGCACACTCAGCAAAAGACGCGATGTGTGCGCCAGCCGCAAGGGATGAACAAATGATATAATGTAGTTAGTTGGCAGACCGAATTCTTCATTCTGGCCCTGGCGGGCAGCATTCCACAAACAGGCACCGACCAATGAAATTGACAATCGAGCTCGACAGGTGGCTGACGCTTGTACTACTCACGTTGCTGTACCTCATGATCAGATAAGATCAGCGATTCGCCTCGCCGGGTTTCCCCCCGGCGGGGCATCCGTCCCGAAGAGCGGCATAAACGCACCGTCCACGAGGAGGTGAGAATGAATGAAAGTCTTTCTGAGGGGTTTCTGTTGCAGGGCGCCTTCTATGCCATGGAACAAGCTGGTCATCTTCTCTATGACTCAATTCTGCTGTTCAATCGAGGCCGCTACGCAAGCAGTCTTGCCCTAGCATCGTACTCACTGGAGGAGATGGGGCGAGCACGATTAATAATGGGGAATATATTCCAAGTCCGGGAAGGCGGTATTGTCACTGGACGGTCACTTGACCGCGAACTGAAATACGGAAAAAGAGCCGGAGCGCACTTGCGGAAACTCAAGCGCGGGCAAAGGTCTGTTTCGCTCTGGCAGCTATGTGAACTGCTCACCGCGCAAGCCGGCCCCCAAGGCTCCAAAGGTCCGTCGCATTCAAGGCAAGTATCATCATCTGTAGAACACTCTGAGGGGATAAGCCAACTCAAAGAGGAGGTTGCCGCGAAGATTTTCGACATGCGAATGCGTGCGCTCTACGTCGACAGAGCCGTTGACGCCCTCCGCTGGCACCGCCCGGTCGAGGTTTCCAGAGACGAAGCGTTCGACCTCTTAAAGAGGGTGAGTCGCGATTATCGGGGCGACCGGGAAGGCTTTCGGAGGCTTCAAAAGAGAATCGAACGCTCAAACAAGTGTGGGTACAGTGACTGGTCTGTCCGACCTAACCTTCCCAGCGCGATCTTTCCGAGGAAGGGAACGGGGCCTGTGCACGGCGGGACGGATGTGTGACTCGACTTGGGACCAAGAATTGTGTCCGTGCCGCACGTAGAAAGGCCGCCACTCGCATCGTGACATTGATGGTTGGCGGGAGGTTTCCTACTCGCGGTTTTGGGACTTGGGTTTCTTGGTTTTGACTTCGCTTTCTCCTAGCTCCGCCGCCAATTCCTCAAAGAACCGCTTATAGTGCGTTCGTCCCAAGATTAGCGCCGGGCTTCGAAACTGAAAGGTCACTATCGATCCCCCGCTCCCGAACGGCTCGACGGTGATTGTTCCGCTGAACTCGGCACTGGCGACACCAACCGGTCTCTCGAAGCTCAGCGTCCTGGCTTCCTTGTCTGAGTACTTCACCTCAAATTTCTGTTGGGCGACCTTAAGCGCGGACTTGAAAACGAGGTCAGGATTGGCTCTAAAGGTTTTGGTCTTAGTTTCGGCCATCGCTTGCGAGCAGAAGATGAGAACTGACACTAGGGCGGTAATGAACTTCATGGTTCCCCCATTTCGAGCGTTCCTATATGCGACGCTTCGGGTTTTCGGTCATAAGTAGCTGCGAGTGTACACCCGTAGAGCGGGGGTTTGGAAGGTTCACGGTCGGCTTTGACATGTCGCCGCGTCGCGCACCCATACAAGGCCGGCGCGGGCCTTCCCAGGGCAACGTGTCAGGGATGAGGAGAAATCAATCCGCAGGCCCCGAAGGGTATCCGTTGGCCGGCGTGGTGAAGTTCTGTAGCGCCGGTCGGAGCCTGTCCTAACGCAGGAAGGGACCGGCGTCGTTGGCCGCATCGGTTTTGCCTCTCGTTGAATGACCCCGGTCGATTGGATTCCCGCGTTCGCGGGAATGACTGGCAGGGGGCAACTCCCGCTTGCGACGGAATGACAGCCGAGCACGGGCCATGAGACCGTCATTCCCGCGAAAGCGGGAATCCACAATGCGCCGCTACAGATTCACGACCTTCATTCCCCCTTCCGGGTAGCGGTCGCCGACGGCGACGCCCTGGGGCGCGATCTCGTTGATGCGGGCCAGTTCCTCGGGTGTGAAGGTGATATCGAGCGCCGCCAGGTTCTCTTCGAGATGGGCGCGGCTGGTGGTGCCCGGAATCGGCAGCATGTCTTCGCCCTGGGCGAGCACCCAGGCGAGGGCGACCTGAGACGGCGTGCAGCCCTTGGCAGCAGCGAGCTCCTGGACGTGCCGAACCAGGTCGAGGTTCTTCGCAAAGTTGTCCCCTACGAAGCGCGGCATGTTACGCCGCCAGTCGTCGGGGGCAAGGTCGTCGAGCTTCTGGATTTTTCCGCTGAGGAATCCGCGCCCGAGCGGGCTGTAGGCGACGAAGCTGATGCCGAGCTCGCGGCAGGTCGCGATGATTTCGTCTTCGGGATCGCGGCTCCAGAGTGAGTACTCGGTCTGGAGCGCGCTGATATGATGCGCGCGATGCGCGCGGCGAATGGTCGCGGGAGCGGCTTCTGAAAGTCCCAGGTATCGGATCTTGCCTTCTTCCACCAGCCGCGACATGGCGCCGACAGTCTCTTCGATGGGGACGCTGCGGTCGACGCGATGCTGATAGTAGAGATCGATGGTCTCGACGTTCAGCCGGCGCAAGCTCGCGTCGCAGGCTTGCCGAACATACTCCGGCCGGCCGTTGATTCCCAAGAAACGTCCGCCGGCATCGCGCACGTTGCCGAACTTGGTGGCCAGCACCACGCCGCTGCGCCGGCCCTTCAAAGCTTTGCCCACCAGGTCTTCGTTGCGCCCGATCCCGTAAATGTCGGCCGTGTCGAGGAAGTTCACGCCCAGGTCGAGCGCCCGGTGAATGACGGCGATCGACTCGCGATCGTCGGCCGGCCCATAGAAATCCGACATCCCCATGCAGCCCAAACCGATCGCCGAGACCATCAAGGGACTGTGGCCCAATTTCCTTTCTTGCATTGAAACGCCCTCCCCAAATCTATTCGGATGTTCATCGCAGCATAGCACCCTGCTTCCTTCGTGCTCAAGGGCGGGAGACGAATGGCCGGTCCGCCCAGCCGTGGCGGCGCGCGGAGGAGGATTCTGACCTGCCTGTTCTCAACATACGAGATGGTGGCCGATGGCCTTAGCTCCAGCCGCATTTCGGATTTGCGGAACTCGGGGGAGCGCGTTGGCGTAAAATCACATTGAAGGTCGAATTGGGAAAGGAGTATGCCATGAGTACCGCGCCTCAATCGCCTCGTCCGCCGGCTGCGCCTCCGCCGCCGAGGACTGGGAGTCATCTTCTCGCCATTTCCTTGCTGGTGCTCGCACTGATCATCGTGGTGTCCGTCATGACGGTCTGGATCGGACTGCGATTCATCGCCCGAGGTGTGAGAGTTAACGTGGCGGAAGCGGGAGCCGGGAAGAAAGAGGTTTCCATCAAGACTCCCGTGGGTTCGCTGGAAGTGAACCAGGATGTGAACGAATCCCGCCTGGGCTTGCCGATTTATCCGGGCGCGCAGCGCCTAAAGGACCAGGGCTCGGCCAACGTGAATATCTCCATCGGGGACGAGCAGGGCGTGCGCGTGGTGGCGGCGAAATTCGAGACCGCCGACTCGCTGGAAAAAGTCACGGATTTCTATAAGCAGCGCCTGGGCGCTGAGGTGACGAAGTTCACCGAAAAGAACCACGAGGGCCATACGGTGTTCGAAGTCAAGCGCCAGGGGCAGGGAAAAATCGTGGCGCTCCACGGGGCGGGCCTTATGACTCAGATCGAACTGGTGCGCGTCATCCACGGCCCCGGCGAGACGAACTAGCGGGCTCCCGCCGCTGCCCGCTCCGGATGACGATGCCGGGAGTGAGCCGGCGTCCTCGCCCGCAAGCTGGGTGGGTGAGCGCGAGGGACAACGCCCCAGGCCGCTCCGCTGCTGGCTGCCCCGTTGACAGACCGGCAAGACCGTGCCAGACTGGATAGCATAAGGTTTGAGATTTTGTTTTCTGTGCGCCCGTAGCTCAGCTGGATAGAGCACTTGCCTACGAAGCAAGGGGTCGGGTGTTCGAATCACCCCGGGCGTACCACTCCTTTCTGTTAGTTAGCTCGCCTCAACATGCTCCGGCAGCGCCTTTGTGACGTGGTTTGTGACGTAACCTGCCTTTGGGGTGGCCTGATTGGGGGACACCTTGACCGTTGTGAGCACTTCCACGGCGGCTCGCCTTGCGGCCAATCGCGGGTGTGAGTAGTGACGGGTCATGGCGGGGTCAACGTGGCCTGCCACTTCGCGGATGACTCCCTCGGGCACTCCAGCCTCCAGCATTTCGGTGATGCTTTGATGCCGCAGATCGTAATACCGCAGTTTGGCCAGACGGGGCATTTCGGGAATTCCCTTGTCCTTGTCTCCCTTCGCGGCATCCTTCCGAAGTGAACGCCACGCGGATCGCCAGCCGCTCATTGGCCGCGTGGGATCAATCTCGGGCCACTGGCGGTAAAAGATGTAATACTCCGGGGCATAAGTCCCCAGGCTGTCGGCCCGCTTCTTCAGCGCTTCAATCGCGGAATAAGCTTCCTCGTTGAGCGGGATAATACGAGTCCCTGCCTCTGTCTTCGAAAGCCGAACCGTGACAAGCTTGTTGAATGGGTCAACGTCATCCCATTTCAGGCGCTTCAGTTCCACCGGGCGCATGGAGGTGTTCGCGGTTAACAGAGCCGCACAGTAAGCCGTCTGCCAGACCCCTTTCTTGCCCGCTGTCTCAAAGAGCCGTTGCTTCTCAGCCGGAGTGAGCATTTCCCGAGGCGCACGTTTGACCGGCAGGAGCTTCACATCGTCGCGGATTCGGCTCAGGAGCTTGGCACGCTTCAACAGGCGCATTAGTGATTTGACTTCGTGGTTGACCGTGTTGCGGTGCTTTCCTTTTCCTAGCCGCTCAGCTTGATAGGCGCGAACGTCGTCAGCCGTGATCTGGTTCAAACGCCTCCCCTCAAAGAAGGGGCGCAACCGCTCCATCAAGTCGCCTTCCCAACTCTTGTGGGGATCACCACCGGGCTTTTTCGCAGTCTTCCTCACGCTTTCGGGTCGTTGAACCGCCAATTCCGCGAGGTAGCGGTCCACCGCATGATCGAATAGCAACCGCGCGAATTCCGCCGTCACACCCGAAGCCAGCTTCCCTTCCTTCGCCCTCTGCCTCAGATCGTCAAACCGTGCCTTCGCCTCTCGCCAATCCGAAGTCTCTAAGGTCTGGCGGTAACGTTGGCCGTTGACCGTAAAATCGCAGTGGTAGATTCCATTCCGCAGATAAAGACCAGTCCGTTTGCGTGCCATGTCATTTTCCTCTCTTCAGCGAGTTGCCCAGATTTCTCACGATGCCTGCAGCGCGTGCCCCTTTCTTGCGGGATAGAGGACCAGACCGACGGCGGACCAGCGGATTTTGCCGATATCGGCGCATATACGCCGCGTGTTTATCCCTGCCCTCTGGGGTCTGCTTCCAGTGCGTGACCCGGCATTTGTCGTTACAGAAAACCGCATCAGCTCGCCGGGCAAAGAAGAACCGCCTGCAATTGGAACAGGGGCGAACGAGGTGGAGGGCGCGAGCCTGGACAAGTGTGGCCGCCGCTGCAATTAATGCGCTTAGCTCATCGCTGGCCCACCACATCACGTGAATCCGGCTTCCTTCTGGCGCTGGAGGAACGAAACGAACCATGAACTTGACCCGCCACTCCATTGCGCCGTCAGGAAAGTCGCGGGCGGAGTGCCGCCCTTTGCGGGCAAGCATCGTCCCAGTGCCCGGCTGCGGGTGCGGACCCGCCGTACCGACCGAAAGCGCGTCCAGGACGCGCTTTCTCCATTCCTCGGGCAGTCGGGAGCGAACCTCACGGTCCATCTCATCCGGCCATCTTGCACGCTTCCGCTTACCTGCTCTTTGATCCGCTACCTTCAACCACTCGCCAAAGCTGAGAAGCAGAAGGAGGAGGGATTGACGCAGGTCGCCGCCACTCCCCTTATCAAGGCTGTTGAGCCAGTTGGCTAAGTAGCCTCCGTAGTTTGCGACCCGAAGGAAAGGGGCCCCACGCATCGCGCCTTTGCTCCGCTTGTGAGCAACGTTTCTTACATTCACAGCGTAACCATGATCTCACGCTCGCGCTGCGTAGTCAAGCGCATACTTACTCGTGCCAGAGAAATTCTTCCGGGAGGTTCAAATGCAACTTCAAAACCCAGAGCGTGCAGCACTCAGGATTACAGAATTCGCGCGTGCGATCGGGTGCAGCACGGATACGGTGCGCCGCCAAGTTGCGGCAGGAAAGCTGAAGGCTATCCGATTTTCACGGCGAGTGCTGATTCCAATCAGTGAGCTTCGCCGCATCCTAACCGCGAAGTGAGCCGCGGCAATGAACGGCGCCGCGACGCGCTTCGATCTGAATGAGCTTATCGCCGAGGGAGCGTAAACAATGGGCGAGGAGTGCGTTGACCCCCGAGTATGCATGTCGTTTTTGATTAAGTTCTTCAGGGGCACCAAGGAGACCGTCGAGCTTCGCGCGCTGCCCTCGAAGGCGCGCGTTTTCACACGGGAGTCGCGAAAGGTCATGGACTTCGTTCGCAGACACGGCGGTGAGAGTGTTTATTTCGGCTGTTCGACGCGCAAAGGCGGGGGCGACAAGGAACACTGTGAGGAAACCCCCGCGCTATGGGCCGATATCGATTTCAAGACCATCCCCGAGGAGGAAGCATGGAGGTTGGTTCAGCAGTTCCCTATCCCGCCCTCAGTCATTATCGCGAGCGGCGGGGGCTTGCACGTCTACTGGCTGCTGACGCGGCCCGTGCCAGCGAGTGACCCAGGCATCGAGCCAATTCTTCGCGGTCTGGCGCGGGCGCTGCGTGGCGACTCCTCTGCGGCGGAACTCGCACGCGTCATGCGCTTGCCCGGAGGTCTGAACTGGAAATACACGCCGGCCCGCCCGTGCCGTGTCTTGGAAGCGGACTGGGCGCGGCGCTACACGCTGGCGGACTTCGAAATGTTTAGAGATGAATCTCGCGGTCATGCGAACGTCAACAGTGATGGGGCAGGAAAAATCCGGGAGGGCCATCGCAACTCCTTTCTAATGAGCCTTGCTGGAAGCCTGCGACACCGGGGATTGGATGAGGCCACAATTGCGGTCGCACTACTGGCCATCAACCACGAACGATGCGAGCCGCCCTTACCTGAAAGCGAGGTCCGCAACATCGCCAAGAACGCCCGCAAATACGCGCCCGGTGCAGGACCGGAAGGGAGCGAACGACTGGCCAGGTTGGAGTGTTACGCCTCAATCGTGCCAAAGCCGCTGCGCTGGTTGTGGCGCGGCAGAATTCCCGCGGGGAAGGTAAGCCTGCTCGTAGGCGACCCTGATCTAGGCAAATCTCTGATCACAGTCGATATTGCGGCCCGAATCGCTACTGGGACACCCTTCCCGGATGGCGCGCCCTGCGAGCTTGGCTCGGCGATCACGCTGAGCGCTGAGGACGATCCTGAGGACACCATCCGGCCACGGCTGGACGCGGCAGGGGCGAATGTGTCGCGCGTTCACTGCCTCAGGGGCGTCCGCGTCGTGTTGCGAGACGGGACGCAGACCGAACGGGGTTTCAGTCTTGAGGCCGACATTGTTGCGCTTGAAGATGCTGTAAAGCGGACCCCGGATGTGCGTCTGATCGTCATCGACCCTATTTCGGCCTACCTCGGCAACACCGATTCCCATAACAACGCCCAGGTGAGAGGGTTGCTTGCGCCGCTGGCTGACTTGGCGGCTCGCACAGGGGTGGCAATTCTGGGGGTGACCCATCTGAGAAAGTCTGGCGGGTCGGCCATCCACAGGATTGCAGAGAGCCTTGCCTTCTCTGCGGCGCCTCGCGCCGTGTGGGTGGTTGCCCAAGATCCGGACGATGAGCGACGTCGGCTGATGCTTCGGGTTAAAGGAAACCTGTCAGCCGACCCAGGCGGCCTGGCGTATCGGATCGAAGCGGCGGATGGCATTCCGCACATCGTGTGGGAACCAGGCCGGGTTGACTTGTCCCCCGACGAGGTGATTGGTGGCTTCGAGTCCCGTGACGACCGGTCCGGCCAGCAGGAGGCTCAAAAGCGGATCCTGGTTGCGGAAATGACCCAAGTCTTGTTTGGCGAAGTGGTCCGGCGTGAGAAAGCTGGGGAGCCGGTGATGCTGAAGGATCGTGACGCCGTTCCTTTCCTCGTGCACAAGGGCCACCGCCGGAGCTTGGCCCGGAAGGTGGTGAACCAGCCAAATGCGCCATGGGAGCTTAAGCGATTGACCGACCAACGAGGCCACCCTGTCGCGCTGATCCCCCGGTATGAAGGCGAAAACAGCGGCGGAAATACCACGGCTGACGGAACCCCGAAAACACTGAGTGAGAACGATGCCGATTTCCGCCGGGTGCATGAACAGCGGGCGGCGGAAAGATGGCCTCACGACCCCCAGCATCCAAGCGGGTTTGACAAGGGTCGTATTTCCGCCGAAGACCTTCTTTCTACACCCCCTGAGAACGATGACGGAGAGGTGGTTTTATGACTGGCGCGGCGGAAACCTTGACCGAACTTTCCCGGCGCGGCGTGACCATCCGGGTGGAAGGCGACAACCTCCGGCTCGGGCCTAGGGCGGCGCTCGATGACGGTTTGCTGGCCCGCATCCGGGAGCACAAAGGCGAGATTATTCGGTTGTTGGCTGCTCGCAAGGGAGGCGAGGGCGAAGTTCGCTCAATCCTTCCCACTCGGCGGTGCAGGGCCTGTAATTCGTGGCTTTTCTGGGTAAGCGTGTATGGTGCGGTAGCGTGCGCCACCTGCCACCCACCTGCAAGCCGGAGCTTGGTGAAATCTTGGTACTGGCTACCGCAAGGCGAGCCAAAGAAAACTCAGTGAGCGCGATGGCGTTCCAAGGCGACTTGATGCACTCGCTTTGGCGGAGAAGATGAAACAGCGTCTGAAGGCTTGGCCTGCATCTGCGGTGTCTTGCGCGGAGTCCGGGCGGGGTCTACCGCTTTGGACCATGCCCCATCGGGCGAACCGATGGCCTTGTTGAAAGCCGGCGACCCAGACCGCGTGTGGGTGTTCGACAGGGCGATCATTCGTGGTGGTGTGATTGACTCCAACGGGAAGTTCCTGGAAGTGGGCGATCCGCTGTCGCACAGACCCTTAGGGAGCGGATCCAAAGGCTGAAGGTCGGCTAGCAGAAGCTCTTTAGTCTCGGAGGCATACCATGGCACGCCAACCTAGAACGTTCAAATATTTCTGTCCCAGTTGTGGTCGCGAGCAGACGGTGAACTGCAAGTCCTGCCGCGCCACCTACATCTTCGACACCGTGACGCAGCCAGGAGAAAAGCTGGTCGGCAAGAAAGTGCACTTTGGTGCTCGGCAGTGGGAGAGGATCCTGGCGCGGGCCAAGGTGACCCCTGGAATCAACGGGCCCGCGGAGTTTATCCGACTGGCGTGCGCAGAGGTCCTCGCCATGCCTCCCGTCAGGCTGATTTCTTCCTAGACCCGGCTCGTATTCCACGGAGTCGGTGCACAAGCTTCCTACGAAGCCGCTTCGCGTGGGCATCAGGAGGTCTTGCGATATCAATAAGTTGAAACAGGGCGCCGGAGACTGTCGTAGCAAAGTGAGTTTTGAAAATGCGCCTTCTGCGGGCCTGCAGCGAGGTTAGTGTGGGAAGATGCGGTGATCGCTATTCGCGTGGTCAACGCGCGGTGGACGCCTAGAGTGCGGTTCGCAGTAGAGGCCGACAGCTAGGCTCAGGCATTGGGGAGAGCGAACAATGCCACCTAGTACTTAGTTGCACTAGTAAGCGTTATATGTCAGACTGCCGCCATGAGCAAACAAGCGGCAGTGATTTCTCTTGATGCGGAGGAAGACAAAATC
>Ga0315277_10008956_pt1 | contig 12829 bp, 8 predicted proteins | sample YL17G05_15_MG_FD_203695 | JGI IMG/M metagenome (GOLD analysis project Ga0315277, IMG submission 203695) | Sediment microbial communities from Yellowstone Lake, YNP, Wyoming, USA - YL17G05_15 | ecosystem: Environmental > Aquatic > Freshwater > Lake > Sediment | place: USA: Wyoming | collected... | reverse complement strand
GTCCAGGAACGCAACGTTCGGTGAGACCGCGATCGTGCACCCCGGCGGCAGCACGCAGTCCATGCCCTTCGACTACAACAACGTCAATGACCCGTACTACGCCGAGACCTCCCGGACTTGGAGTAAGGCCCAGGACTGGACGGCGGAAGGGGTCACCACGCTTGTGTTGTACGTCAGAGGTGCAAGGGCCAATGATGGCACGCAGCCTCTGTACATCGCACTGGAGAACCAGGGCAAGACCCCAGTCGTCGTGAATGTTGGCCCGGCGGCTCTGAATACAGCGGGCTGGAACGAGGTGAAGGTTCCGCTGACCCAGTTTGCGGGCCTGAATCCGGCGGCGGTCAAGAAGATGTATATCAGCGTGGGCAACAAGACGAGTCCGAAGTCGGGCCACGGCATGCTGTACATCGATGACATCCGCCTGGTCAAGCCATAAGACCGGTGGCGGCAGTTCCTTGCGGGCAGACCTGCAAGGTAGAGACGCAATATGTCGCGTCTCCACGGACTCTGCGGCAGGTGCTCCGGCCGAGGCAGCCGGGCAGGCGGCGATAACAATGTGCCGCTCGCCGGTGGGCCGAGGCAGGCATTCTGCGGCAGGCGATAGAGTAAGGGGCTCGTGTCCTAATGGCACGAGCCCCCGTTTTTTCACGGGCGAGTTGTCCCCGCGGGGCCTTTGCCCCCCATAATGGACCCTCCGTGAATCACCGCCTTTTCTGTTGCACAGACGTGGGACAAATGGTATTGTGATTGGTATCGAGGTCTGCGGTTCCCGTTTGGTCGGAGCCATCATCTGCAGGACCTGCGATAGGCGGGGAGGTACGGGATCGTATGACCTGCGGAATAGCGGAAGGGGCTCGGTACGTGCGTAAGGGACGGCGGACACGCGCTTTCAATCGGAGAGAAGGAAAACCATGCGACGTCCTGTTGATCCGGGCATAGTGCGTTCGATGGCGGTGTCCCCTTGGACTGTTCCCTGAGAGGCCGCCGGAGGCACGTAGATCAACGGCGTTTTCAACGCGGATAATGTGTGACAGGTGTTCAGACAAAGGTCCGGTTACTCTTTGAAGGAGGACAGTTATGTGCAGAAAGCTATCGTATCTGATCCTTTTCACGATTCTCTTTGGGGCGACAGGGGCCCAGGCGCAGCAACTGCAGTGGATTCGTGCCGCCTATTGTGACACTCGCTACCCGGCGGCATGGTCCGGCGTGGGTACGGCCACGCGGGATGCCCTGGTGGCGGCGGGCTACACGGCCCTGAACGCCGATGAGCTCAAGACGTGGATGACGGCCCGCATCGCCGACAAGAAGCTCAGCGTCGTGGTGTTCTGCCAGGACGTTGGGCCCGACACGGTCGTGGAGTCGCAGTCCGCCGGCTGCACGCTGCGCAAGTATCTCGACGCCGGCGGCAAGATCGTCTGGTACAGCGATATTCCCTTCTATTATTGGGGACACGCCACCGGCGTTTCGGACACGTGGGGCGACGCCGGAGCGCCCGCGGTGCTGGGATTTAACACTGCCAGCGCGCCTCGCGATAGCGGAACAACCTCCACGTTCACCCCGGCCGGAATCAAATGGGGACTGACGCAGCGATGGACGACCCAACGACCCTTGAATCCTAATGTCACGACCAACGTTACCGTTCTAGCCACCGATGGCAACGGCAATGCCTGTGCGTGGGCCAAGCACTATGTGGCCAACGATAAGTTCCGTGGATTCGTTCGGTTCCGTGATACGGGAGGCCAGGCGGCGGTGGAGGATATCATCCGCCTGGCGGAATACTTCGATTTGAAGGCCGCGAACCCGCGGCCCGCGGATGGCGAAATCGGTGTAGGCACACCCATGGTTCAGTGGGATACAACCAGTTTCGCCCTCTGGCACGATGTCTATTTCGGCACGACCCCTGAGCTGGGACAGGCCGACTACAAGGGTCGCCAGCAGCTTGTGACGCTGATGTACTGGCATTTTGCCGGCCTGGAGCCCGGGAAGACATACTACTGGCGGATCGATGAAGTGGAAGCCGACGGCACCGTGCGCACGGGCGACGTCTGGAAGTTCACGGCGGCCCCGACGACCGCCTTCTGGCCCAAGCCTCGCGACGGCGATAAATGGATCGATCCAAACGTCGATCTGTCCTGGCTGCCGGGCATAGGCGCGTTCAAACACGATCTGTACTTCGGCACCGATCGAGCCAAGGTAGAGGCCCGTGACGCCAGCGTGCGCAAGGGGACCCTGCTTACCCTGACCTACGATCCGGGGACTCTGGTGCGCAACACCACATATTACTGGGTTGTGGATGAAGGCGGCGCCGCGAGCTACCCGGGCCAGGTGTGGAGCTTCACTACCATCGGCGGCCCCAGCGGTGGAGTCAAGGGCGAGTACTTCGCCAACACCAATAAGGATATGGGGACGGTTCCGGCCCTGACGCGGATCGACCCGGCGATCGACTTCTCCTGGGGCAGTGACGGTCCGGGCGGCTCCGTCGGGACGGAGCATTTCTCGGCCCGCTGGACGGCGGACCTGGAGATCGCGGCAGCCGACGCGTACACCTTCATCACCACCAGCGATGACGGCGTACGGCTGTGGCTCGACGATCAGTTGATTGTCAATGCCTGGATCGACCAGGGCACCACCGATTGGTTCAGCCAGCCGCAGAACCTCGAGCCGGGTATCCATTCTCTGCGGATGGAGTACTACGAGTGGGAAGGCGGCGCGGTGGCGCAGTTGTCCTGGCAGACGCCGGCCAGGTCTCGCCAGATCATCGCCGGCGGTCCGCTCCAGCCTCCGGTGCGAGCCAGAGTGATTTATCCGAAGCATGATGACGTGAACATCCCGCAGGATGTGACATTGACGTGGTCCATCGGGGAAAAGGCGGTCACGCATGATGTGTACTTCGGCGAGGATGAAGCGGCGGTGGCCGCGGCGACTTCCAGCGATACGGCCCTCTATAAGGGCAGCCAGGGAAGGGACGAGAATACCTTCACACCCGGCGATCTGGAATGGAACAAGACCTACTACTGGAGAGTCGACGAGGTGAACGACATCGCCGCCGACAGCCCGTGGAAAGGCTCGGTCTGGAGCTTCACGACCGCCAACTTCCTGGTAGTCGATGATTTCGAGAGTTACACGAACGACTCGCCGAATCGCATCTTCCAGACGTGGATCGATGGCTATGGATTCTCGCCGGACGATTTCTTCCCCAACGGGGATCCGGGCAACGGGACTGGCTCGGCCATTGGCAACGACATCTGGGCAGAAGGCACGCCGTACACGACGATTGCCGAAACGACGATCGTTCACCCCGGCGGCAGCCGACAATCGATGCCCTTCGACTACAACAACGTCAACAACCCGTTCTACAGTGAAACCGTTCGGACCTGGACATCCCCTCAGGATTGGAAGACCAGCGGGGTGACAGATCTCGTGATCCACTTCCTGGGCAGTCCGGTCAAATTCGCCCAGACGGCCACCGGATTCACCATGAGCGCCGCCGGCGCGGACATCGTCAATGGTACCGACGAGTTCCGCTTCGCCTATAAGAAGCTCACCGGCGACGGCTCGATCACGGTCAAGGTGGACGCTGTTCAGACCGCCAGCGACTGGACGAAGGCCGGTGTCATGATTCGCGAGAGCCTCGATCCGCTGGCCATGCAGGTGCACATGATCAGCGCCGCGCGACAGAGCCTGATCGAGTGGATGTATCGCGGGATCACGAACGGCACGACGACGACCCAGTTCAACACGGCGGCCGGTTCCACTCCGGTGCCGGTGTGGGTGAGGATCACTCGTGCGGCCAACGTGTTCACCGGGGAGTACTCCACCAACGGGACGACCTGGACCAAGATCACGCAGACCGGCGGAACTACCTCCTCGACGACGCTCATCATGCCGACCAGCGTCTACGTCGGTTTTGTCGTTTGCAGTCAGGCGGTAGGCGTCTCGGCGGTTGCTCAGTTCTCCGACGTCAAGACCGTGGGCAACGTCACCCCCCAGTGGCAGACGGCGGATATCGGCATCACCCATCCGGGCAACGATTCGGATACGCTGTATGTGGTGGTCCAGGATAGCACCGGTAAAAAGGCGGTGGTGACGAATCCGGATGCCGGTGCGGTGAACGCGTCGCAGTGGACGGCGTGGAAGATCCCGCTCACTGACTTCACGAACGTGAATCTGGGCGCGGTCAAGAAGATGTACGTTGGCGTGGGCAACCGGGACAATCCGAAGCCGGACGGCTCGGGCAAGTTGTACATCGACGACATCCGCGTGGTCAAGCCATAAGGCGGATCAGGTCCAGTTGTCTGTAAGTAGACCTGCACGTGAGTGGCTTCGCAGCGGGTGCTTCGATCAAGGCAGCCGAGTGGGCGGCGACAACAATGTGCCGATCGCCGGTGAGCCGAGGCAGGCATCCTGCGGCAGGTGATAGAGTAAGGGGGCTCGTGTCCCAGCGGCACGAGCCCCCCGCTTCTTTCCACCGGCGAGCCATCCCGATTCTGTCTTCTCCCACATCTCCTTCTCACATCCGCCGCAAAGCGGCTTAGCGACTCCTATTGAATCTTGAACAGATACATGAAATAGCTCACAACTTGAGTCGGAAAAGCAAGCTCGGCGGCGCATGGCCATTTCCTTTGACTATTCAACAGTCAATTCGCCACAACATGAAAGGAGCGGGCAAAATGAGCAGATTCCTGAGTTGATGGGACTGCCTGCGCCAAGGAACATGAGTGCCATCACCTGCGCGACGCAACGTGTCTCGCCGGCTGCAGCCGTTGAGGCTGCGAGTCTGGAGGAAGGTGTTTTGGCAGTCTCAACGATATTTGGTCTTGGGGCTGTGAGCGTGAGATCTCACAGCCCCCATTCAAACCGAGGAGAGTGAATTGCCTACCGGCAACGGGGGATTTCCCGGATAGCTGTATCGGGCCGGTTCCTGCAGCATACAGCCAGAGCGGTCGCCCAGAGTAAGAAGCTTTGGATTCGGCGGCCGTGCGAAAAGTCCGGAAGAAGCAACATGGAACGGCAGGGAAGGTAACCATGCAATGCGGTACGTCCTGCAGGGCCGTTGCGTGACCGACCCTGAGGCGATGACTATTCCTCGAAATCATCTGCCGGCGTAGGCAGGTCCGGCAAGAAAGGGAGAACCACTATGAAGAGGCGAATGACACTATTGCTGTTTGTCGTGGGTGTGGCGGGGATGTCCCTGGTCAGTCCATGTGGGGCGGGGGATGTCGCGCAGGACGCGCTGGCCGCGGCGGCGGGGTGCCCTAAGTGCACTTGTGCCTGCTCGCCCTGGGCAGGCGCGTGGGTGGGCGGCTTCGCGCCGGGCGGCGACGACTTGACAACGGACGGATGCGCCCGATGCGAACGGAGCGTGATCGAGACCTTCAAGCTCGCACCGATCTCTCTGACGTGCGACACGTTCGTGCTGAACCTGCAGGTCAGCATATGTGAGCCGAAGGTGCTCAATGCCTTCCCGGAGGCCACCGACGTGACCGAGTTCGTTGGAGTGGCGTGCAAAGACGGAGAGAGCAAGGTGGTCTTCACGGCGGTCGGTTACGGCATGAAGAAGAGCGGGACCTGCAATGAGGTGGTGTTCATTGCGGTCAAGTCGGGGTCGATCTGCATGCCAAGCTTTTCCGGCGATCCGAATGCGGCGGACGTCACGGAAACGACGGCGATCTACGCGGCGGAGCAGGACACCGATTTCGACGGCTTGCCGGATACCTGCGATTCGGTGATCTGCTTCAGCCGGATGGGCGTGATCAAGCGCATCGTGAACAAGCCGCCGTGCGAGCCGGCAAAGACCTTCCTGGCGATCCTTGAGGCGTGCAAGAACATCCAGACCCAGGCGTCGGGAAAAGCGTTCTTCAAACACGTCGATAACAAGGACGAATTGTCCTTCGTCGTCACGGTCAAGAACATCAAAGATGTCACAAAGGTCGTCCTGCTCGTCTGCGAGCGGGTCGGGGAGCCCGGGCTGGAGGCGGTCGTCTTGTGCCCGATCGAAGGTGCAACGGAATGCCGGTCCGGCGACTTCAGCGGCCTGCTCTGCTGCGGGACGATCATGGAGAAACACTGCAAGGGACCGCTGGCGGGCAAGAAGATTGCAGAACTCATCAAGGCGATCGAAGAGGGACGGGTGACTGTCGTCATCAGCACGAAGAAGAACCCCACGGGCGAGCTATGCGGACAGGTTCAGGACCCGTAGCCGCGACGCACATCGCGGATCGTAGGACTTAGCGACCACTTGGTTTCCGGGCTGCGGGCACGGAGGCTCGCGGCCCCTTCTCGCTGTTTCGGCCGACCGAGCGGATTGCATCTCAGTAGCGGACGTCCATGAGGAAGGCATCGGCCGGCCCGCGGACGCTGCGCTCGAGAATATGCATGTGCGCGTCGCCGTCGGGGCACACGAGGACCTCGACCTGGTCGCCCTCGAACAACTCGGCCAGATACGTCATCTGCACCTGGCGAATCTCCACGGAGCGCCCAAGCATCGAGTGCAGGCCGTCCATGGCCCACCGGATATACTCGGTGTTGTTGACATGGCCGTTAAAGTCGAGGGCGCTAAAGGGCACCTGCAAGACGTGCACGCTGGAGTATGCCTGCGCCGGCTTGAGCCGCTCCACAGGCGTCGACAGGGCTTTGGGCCCGTCGGGCGGCAGACCGACCGACAATCGGCTCAGGTTCCTCGGCCGGGTGCTTTGCCTGTCCAGGACCATCCATTCGCTGGCGGCGCGGAACAGCTCGCTACCGTCATGGGCCTCGCCGACGAATTCTCGTGTGGCAGTCAGTCGCGTGTGACCGCTTGGCCAAGTCCTGACCACAAAGCGGTCCGTCCACTTCGGCTCACGTGTGATTTCGAGCCGGAAATTGGTCAAGACCCAGAAGCAGCCCTGTTTCTCCATGTCCTCGAAGCCAAAGCCGAGTTGCTCGGCATGGCGGGCCGCCGATTCCTGCAAATACTGCATCAGGGCGTTCAGTTTCAGCCGGCCGTCCGGCTGACAATCGAACGCCTTCACCGTGAACCGGTCTTCTCTCTGCCGGATCGCATCGCACTCCATAGCGGCCACCATTCACAATATCTGCATGCATTATGGCCTCGCCGGCGTGCGGTAGCAAGATCTCGCGTCCTCAAAGCTCCCGTTCACGGTCTGGTTGCGCGCACGGCGTCGCCACGGCGGGAGGGCTATGTCCTCAAGAGTGATGACATCATTTCTCTGGAGTTCCGAGAGACATTCTGCTATAGGAACTGTGGTTGTCCTTTCCCATGCAACGGAATGGAGACAATCAATTCTTCGGGAATCACCGGTGCGGGCCGTGGATCGGCACGTTTTGTTGCGCGCTGATGGGTTTAGGGAGATTTGGGATGCACGCTTTGAGTAGAAGCGCGGCACAGCCCATAAAGGCAGGAACGGGAACAAGGAGGTTTTGTGATGAAAAATGCAGCTCTTCTCCTATGTATCATAGTTACGGCCCTGGCCGGGCCCGTCCACGCACGCACGTATTCAGGCGCTCTGTCGGCCTCCGATGGTACACTCGTGGTTCAGGGTCTGACGTGGGGCAGCCCGATGATCACGCCGGCATCCGTGAATTGGAGCGTGACGGAGATTGGGCCGAGCTTGTGGCAGTATGAGTACACGCTGACCGTATGGTCGTACAGCATTGGCTGCGTGATCATCGAAGCGTCCGAAGGCTCGGCAGGCCCGGCGTTTACGTATACGGACGTGTCTGCCGCAACGAGCAGTCCGGCAGGATGGACTGACGACATTTCCGTCGGTACCCAGGACGCCGGATCGGACAACCCCGGGATGCCGCAGACCGTGTACGGAATCCGATTCACCTCGCCCGTCGATCCGACCACGCTCACGATCCGGTTCAACTCCACCCGGCGGCCGGTATGGGGCGACTTCTATGCCCGCAGCCGCGGACTCTTCAACCCCATCACCGGGCAGATGACGTACCCAATGCTCACCTACCTTTATAACTCTGGTTTCACGGCCAACGACACCGATCCGCAGGAGCCGCCCGACAGCACGTCAGTGACGGACCATGTGCTCGTCCCTGATACGACAAGCGGTGAGACTCCGCTCGTGCCCGTCAGCTTCAATGGCTGCGACCTTGTTGGCGCCTGGATCGGGAGATTCTCTTCGCCTGCCGAAACGCTCATCCACACGTTCACCTTCTCGCCCCTGTGTCCCGGGGAGGGTGAGTACCTCATGACGGTGCAAACGACGAAGCTCGCCGGCGCCGCTCGTGAGGCCTTTCCGAACGTCAACCATCTGACGAGCCTGGTTGGCAAGGCGGTCCTGAGCGGTGGGAACAAGTTTCAGTTCACGGCGATCGGCTATGGCTCGCAATTGGACTGTGCCTGCGATCAGCCGACGTATATCGCGGTCATGTCGGGAACCTTGAAACCGTCGGATGATGGGAAGACCCTGGCGGCCACGGCTAGTGTGTCGTACTACCCGGCCGAGCAGGACCTGGATCTTGACGGCTTCCCGGACACGTCCAACGAGATGATCTGCCTGACGTACGACGGCGTTCTCAAATCGGTGGGACTGCGGGAGCCGTGCCAATAAGCTCAGGATGGCAGGTAACTCAAGGTCTGCTGCAATCCAAGTGGCAGAATGGGGCACAGGATGTCACGCCCGAGACTCCGGTCCGGCGATCTGTGACCTGAAGGCCTCTTGAAAGGGTGGTTTCGCTTGACCTGTCGCTTGTGGCGACGTAACATTGCCAGGCATCCGGAGTACTCATCACCCGGATGCCTGGCGGCATTGGTCCCGGTCCGGACGCCGTTGAGAGAAGACCGAGCAGAGAGTTCGGGAGGTAAGAGAAGTCAAGGACGACACAGTGGGGGAACGGTCCCGGTTCAGACCTGATGTGCGGGCACTTTCTCTACTTGCACCGGCGTCCTCTTCATATACGCTTTTCGACAGGTGAGAGCACGGACGAGGAAGTGGAACAGGACAACACGGAGGTTCAGCAATGAAACGGTTCTTCTTCGTCTTGGGCATCCTGATGATGGAGCTGGCCGGGCCGGATGTGTTCGAGTGGGGTCATCTGCTCGTGCCGGACTCGGCAACGATTCCGGTGCCTGGGGCCATCGCGCTCGGCGGTCTGGGGCTTGCTCTTGTAGGCCACCTGCGGCGCAGAGGACTCACATGACATAGATCGAGTTGCGGAGTGTATGACAGGGCCGCGATGCTTCTTCCGCGGCCTTTTTGATTCAGGCCGTCTGCTGCGGGGGAGCCGCCAGGGAGCTTGATGAACTGATCTTGCGGATGATGAAGTTGATGTCATTGCTCATCGCCTGCAGGCGCCGGGTCAGGTGCGTGAGCTTCTTTTCATTGAAGGTCGTGTCGGTCAAGGCCTGCCATTGCCCGTCCTCATACCTCATCTTGAAGTCGCGGACCCGCACGGGACAGGTAGTGCAGCCCTCCTCGATCTGCCAGTGGCCGTGTACGAGCAGGTTCCTCATGTCGCGCACGGCGTCGATTCGTTTCAGGACCTCTTCGAGCTGCTCCAGGAGCGAGCCGTCGCCCTGGATCCGGAAGCGGGCCACGTGCTTGATCTTGCGCAGGAGCACGGACAGGTTCAGCTCGTGAATGAAGAACGGCCCGATCAATCGACTGTTTTCGCCCAGCAGGGTCTCCAGCAAGCCCTGGAGCTGGTGTTCGAGCGTGGCGAATTGAACGGTCATTTCGCCGATTCGGGCGAAGAGTTTTTCTTTCTGCATGACGAACTCCCGACACCTGGCATATTGGCCATCTCCTGTATCGGCAAATGGCCGGCCGCACTGAAACTTCTCTTTACTTTTCCCATGACAGCGGGCCTAATATGGGACGGCACAACGGACCCTGGGCCGCAAGCTGCATTTGGATGGATCGAAAGGCCGAGCATGAGGCAGATGAGATTCCTGGGATGGCTGGCGCTGATCGCGATCGCGTCGGCCGGTTGTCGAACGAAAATCGTCGAGACGAGGATCGAGTACGACCGGCCGCTGCCGCCGGGACAACTGGCCCTGAGAAAGATCACCGACCCGAACCTCTACCCCGACTTCACGCCGGGCTGGCGCGACCTCGCAAGCCTGGAAACCGCCATTCACAACAGCTTGAACTACCTGGGCAAGCCCTCCAGCGAGCAATACTTCCCGTACGGCGATATCAATCACGACCGAGCCGTCAAGACTCTGGAGACATTCGTCACGCTGGTGGACTCCGGCGCCCGGAGCGACGAGATCAATGGCCTGGTCCGCGCCTACTTCGACGTCTACGAATCCGTGGGCTGCGACGATAAGGGCACGGTCCTGTTCACCGGCTACTACACCCCGATCTTCGAAGGGTCGCTCCAACGGACTGGCCGATTCCAGTTTCCCTTGTACCAGGCGCCGGCGGACTTGGTCAAAGGGCCCGATGGTCAGACGCTTGGACGCCGCGACCCCGACGGCCGGATTTCCCCTTACCCATCGCGGGCGACTATCGAGAATTCGCACATGCTCGACGGCCGGGAGCTGGTGTGGCTGAGCGACCCCTTCGAAGTGTACATCGCGCACGTGCAAGGCTCGGCCAAAGTGCGATTGTCCGATGGCCGCATCATCACCGCGGGCTATGCGGCCAACAACGGGCAGGAATACGTCAGCGTCGCCGAGCAGTTGGTCGCCGACGGCAAAATCCCGCGCGACCGCATCAGCCTGGCGGCGATGATCGACTACTTCAAACGCCACCCACGCGAAGTGGACCAGTACGTGCGGCGAAATCCGCGATACGTGTTCTTCCGGATCGGCGAGGGCCCTCCGCGCGGCTGCCTGAACGAGCCCGTGACACCCTGGCGGACGATTGCCACGGATAAGTCCATCTTCCCGCGCGCCTGCCTGGCCTTCCTCAAAGCGCCTCTGCCACAGATGGAAGGCAGCGCCACGGTCCTGCGCCCATACGACGGCTTCGCACTCGACCAGGATGCCGGCGGCGCAATCCGCGCGCCAGGCCGATGCGACGTCTACATGGGCATCGGCGACGAAGCGGGGCATTTAGCCGGCCAAACCAGCCAGGAAGGCCGCCTCTACTACGTCTTCCTCAAGCCCTGACTCTCTCCACCTTGGCCCCGATCGGTCCCCGTCACATGGCGTCATTCCCGTGACGGGTCCGTGAAAGCGACATGGTGTCGCCGGAATTTGGAACTGCCGTCAATGCGGCCGCCGGAGAAGTCATTACACAGGGACTGAGCGATTCCAGTCGGGTTGCCATATCTCATCCAGGAGCACCGTATTCGGGTTCCAGGCAAGGTCGCGGAACTTGCGTTCCACCGCCAAGGGATCCATCTTCAACTCAGTCGCGATCTCGGCCAGGAGCTTCTCCGCCATGGCCTTGTTGTGCGTCATCACCTGAGGCGGCTCCTCGGTCTCCTTGTCCAGCTCCAGCACCAATCTACGTATCTCCTGGGCTCCCGGGAGGCCGTACTTTCTGAGCGTCTTCATGTCTTGTGCGAACGAGAGCCAGGCGAGGGCCTGACTGCAACAATCGACGACATAGCTGAAAGAGTAGCCTGTTCCAATCGTCAGCTCGACCGGGTCTGCGTAGGCAAGGTGAAGCACGGTCGAGATACCCTGTTCCTCAAACCGTTCGGCTTCCGACCTGCCGATGCCCTGCAGGACTTCGACCGCCATCGTAGAGTCCTTGTTCGGATTGCCGGCCTGCTGCTTGGACTCGAGGAATGAGCGCAGAAGCACGATCAGCCTGTTCGTCGGGAATGCTCCGGTCATGAGGGCCACGGCGTAGCCCGCGGGTTCCTGGAATATGTGGGCGCAGGCGTAACCGACAGGTATGCAGATCAGCAACCGGAAGCATCCCCAAAGGAGGTCGTTGGGAGCGAGGTCGCGCCGACGGACGCGGCTGAGGAAATCATACACGACCCACATGTAGCCCCCCGCCAGGGCCGAAAGCGCCACGGTCGGGATGGTGGGAATTCCCCAGACGGCGGACTCGCCCAGCGCCACGAGCACAGTGTTCGTGACCACCAGGCCTGTCAGGAGAGACACGCATCCCAGGAGCAGCCCGGGTACAAGATATCGCCCCCGGCCGTAGCAATTCGTATAATGTTCACGGAACGCTTCCTCCAGCGTCTGTTTCCCCTTCCCCGTCGTCAGCAGAGGGAAGAATGTGGCGAAATACCGCTTGAGTACGTCCTCCGGGAAACTCCCGAGGATTTCCCGCCGCCGGGCGCTCCAGCCGTTGGTCAGGTGAACGAATACAGGAGAAAACAGGACCATAACTTGCAGAAAACTGAATGCCAAGGCAAAATACATCAGTGTGTCCATAAAGCCTCCACAATCATATAGGGTGAGAGGATGAGCGGCACCGCGGATCACGTACCCGCGCCGAAGATGTTGCCAACCATGGGACCGGCCATCGTCGCGATTCCGGGATTGAGAGCCGTCAGACTCGCTTGAACAAGCGAGCCCAAACCTTTCTTCAACTCTTGCACGCTCCCCTGAAAGCTGCTGTACTCGTTGAGAACGTCCGTCATCACGGTTTTGATTTTGGCGGTATCTCCCGCTGCAGCGGAGAGTTTGTTTGCGATCTGGGTGTGCAGCGCCGCCAACTGGCTGTTGCCGGCGGCGATCTTATCCCGAAGGAGGACCATGGCGCCGCCCAGTCCACTGAGGAAAGAAGCCGTGCCCGCGACATTCGTGCCGTGTCGCTGCTCGGACTCCTCGTACAACAGTGCAATTTGGTTCCACGACGCACATAGAGTCGTGAGAAGCATCACGGCGTCTTCATTGTTGCCGAGCTTCGTCTTCAAGGCATCGACCGCTTGTCGCGTGCGGTCATCCACTGTG